>Ga0209217_1000571_pt1 | contig 10454 bp, 10 predicted proteins | sample JacPinW_OM3H0_M2_FD_187957 | JGI IMG/M metagenome (GOLD analysis project Ga0209217, IMG submission 187957) | Forest soil microbial communities from Algoma, Ontario, Canada - Jack Pine, Ontario site 1_JW_OM3H0_M2 (SPAdes) (version 2) | ecosystem: Environmental > Terrestrial > Soil > Boreal...
GGGGCGCCGCGCCCGCCTCCCGTGCCGATCTGGAATTTATCCTCAATATATCAAAGGCTTAGTAATGTCCTCCACATTCGATCAGGTCGCCACGATCATCGCTGAAACCTGCGACATCCCGCGCGACACGATCACGCCTGAAAGCCATGCCATCGACGATTTGGGGATCGACAGCCTCGATTTTCTCGACATCGCGTTCGCGATCGACAAGGCGTTCGGGATCAAGCTGCCGCTGGAAAAGTGGACGCAGGAAGTCAATGACGGCAACGCCACCACCGAGCAATATTTCGTCCTGAAAAACCTCAGCGCGCGCATCGACGAACTGGTCGCCGCCAAGGGCGCGAGCACGTAACCGCGCATCATGCATCTCGAATATTTCAAGCTGATCGACCGCATTCTCGACCTCAACACGGCAGAGAAGACCATTGTGGCCGAGGCGCGGGTTCCGGAAACGAGCACGATCTTTGAGGGGCATTTCCCGGGCCACCCGATCATGCCCGGGGTGTTGCTGATTGAATCGATGGCGCAGACCTCGGGCTGGCTATTGCTGGCGCTGATGAAGTTCGAGCGCATGCCGTTTCTGGCCGCGGTCAAGGAAGCCAAGATGCGCGGCTTTGTGTCGCCCGGGGAAGTGCTGACGATCGAGGCCAACGTGCTGCACGAAGGGTCGGGCTATGCCATGACCGAGGCGCGGGTCAAGGTCGGCGGCAAGCTGAGAAGCAACGCGACAATCACCTTCAGCCACGTCCCCTTCCCCAATCCGGAATTGCGCGGACACATGGATGAGGAGGCCAAGCGCATCGGCTTTCCCCAGCAGGCGCTGCTGCCATGACCCAGACGAACGCTTTGAGCCAGGGATCGACGCAAGCGCCGACGGAAGTCTGGATCACCGGCATTGGTCTTGCGACCTCGCTCGGCGAGGGGCTCGACGCGAACTGGGACGCGCTCAATCAACGGCGCATCAATGTCGATGAAAAGAGTTTTGCGCCCTACATCGTCCACCCCTGGGCGCAGGTCAATCTCGACACCCAGATCCCCAAGAAGGGCGACCAGCGCCAGATGGAAGCCTGGCAGCGCATCGGGACCTATGCCGCCGGGCTCGCGCTGGATTCCGCCGGCGTCAAAGGCAACAAGGAAATTCTGGGCCGGATGGACATGGTGATCGCGGCCGGCGGCGGCGAGCGGGACCTTGCGGTCGATTCGGCGATCCTGAGTGCACAGGCGAAGGGCAATTCGGCGCCCGGCTTCCTCAACGAACGGCTGATGAACGATCTGCGGCCGACCTTGTTTCTGGCGCAGCTCTCCAACCTGCTCGCCGGCAACATTGCCATCGTCCACGGAGTCTGCGGCACCTCGCGCACCTTCATGGGCGAGGAAGCCGCCAGCATCGACGCGGCCCGTATCGCGCTGGCGCGCATCGCCGCCGGCCAGAGCGACATCGTGCTGATCGGCGGCTCGCACAACGGCGAGCGCAAGGACCTTCTGGTTCTCTTCGAGTTCGGCGATTTCAACCTCAAGGACAAATTCGCTCCGGTGTGGGCGCGTCAGGAGAACGCAGGCTTCGCGCTCGGCTCCGCAGGCGCCTTTATTGTCATCGAGTCCAAGGCGCACGCGCTGGCTCGCGGAGCCAAGCCGTTCGCGCGCCTGACCAACGTCGTCGCGGATCGGTCCCGGCGCAAGCAAGTGGGCGACGTCAAGACAACGCTGGAAAATCTTTGGTCACAGCTCGGCAAGCTCGAAAGTAACGGCGCTATCATCACCGGCGCCACCGGCGCCGAACCGGTGACGTCAGAGGAACGATCGTTCCTGAAGCAACATCCGGATTTCGCGGTGCGGGCGACCGGCACCATGTTCGGCCACACCGTGGAAACCCAATTTCCGCTGGGACTGGGCCTGGCTGCGCTTGCGATCTCGCGCGGCAGCTTGTTTCCGCCGAACGATTCCTCGGGGCTGGAGATTGAAATGTCCAAGCCGCCGGCCCAGATTGTAGTGGTAGGCGCAGGTCACTGGCGCGGCGAAGGGATGGCGCTCGTCGAGGCGATTAAGTGACGACTAAGTGACGACGGCGATTTGACTGGTGGGGAAAACATGACAGCACCACGCGACAAATTCGGAAGGCCGATCGTCGTCGTCACCGGCATGGGCATTGTTACTTCGCTGGGCGCCGGCAAGACCGATAATTGGGCGAAGCTAAGCGCGGGCTGCTCCGGCATCCGCACCGTCACCCGCTTCCCGATCGATGGCCTGAAGACGACCATGGCGGGCACTGTCGATTTCCTGGACGTCGAGCCATTCTCGTCGACCGGACTTACCGAACGTCTCGCCGAACTCGCTACCGAAGAAGCGCTCGAGCAATCCGCCATTGGCTCCAAGGGCGACTTTCCAGGACCGCTGTTTCTTGCCGTCGCACCGGTCGAGGTCGAGTGGCCGCAGCGACTGGAGCTCGGACGCAGCGTCGGAAAGCAGGAACTCGACTACAACGACCTGCTGCAGGTCTCTGGCGGCGGAAAGTTCGCGCCCTATCATCGCCGTTTCATGTTCGGGTCGGTGGCCGGTCATCTGGCGGAAAAATTCGGCACCAAGGGCTCGCCGATCTCGTTATCCACCGCCTGCGCATCCGGCGCGACCGCGATCCAGCTTGGCGTCGAGGCGATCCGCCGCGGCGAAACCGACGCCGCCCTGTGCGTGGGCACCGATGGTTCGGTCAATCCGGAAGCGATGGTGCGGTTTTCACTCCTGTCCGCACTGTCGACGCGGAACGAGCCGCCTCAGGCGGCGTCGAAACCGTTCTCGAAGAATCGCGACGGCTTCGTGATGGCGGAAGGCGCCGGTGCGCTGGTGCTGGAAAGTTATGAGGCCGCGACCGCCCGCGGTGCGCCGATCCTCGGCGTGCTGGCCGGCTGCGGCGAGCTGACCGACTCATTCCACCGCACGCGCTCGAGCCCCGACGGCAAGCCGATCATCGGCTGCATGCTGAAGACCCTGGCGGACGCCGGCATGGCGCCGGAACAGATCGACCACATCAACGCCCACGGCACCGCGACGCCTGAAAACGACAAGATGGAATATCTGACGACATCAGCGGTGTTCGGCGAACATGCCAAGCAGATTCCGGTGTCGTCGAACAAGTCGATGGTCGGCCACACCATCTCGGCGGCCGGCGCGGTCGAAGCGGTGTTTTCTCTGCTGACACTCGAACACCAGCGAATTCCGCCCACCATCAACTATGATACGCCGGATCCGACGATCCTGTTCGACGTGGTCGGCAACAAGGCGCGCGATGCCCGCGTCACCGCGGTGATGTCGAATTCGTTCGGCTTCGGCGGCCAGAATGCTTCGCTGATCCTGACCCGCGAACCGCCTTGACAAGCGCGCCGCTTGCAACCATGAACCGCCGGCTCCTTCGTACCAAGGCGCGTGTTCGCGACGCCGCCAAGCCGATGACGGAAGCTGCAGTAGGCGCGCTGACGGTCGCGTTGCTGCGCACGACGCGCTATTTCGATCCGGTCAAGACCGCCAATTTGTTCGGCCGCGTTACGCGCTTCATCGGCTGCAGGCTCCGCGAGGACCGGATCGGCCGCGAGAATCTCAAGGCCGCCTTCCCGGAAAAATCTCCGGAAGAGATCGAAACCATTCTGGCCGGCGTTTGGGACAATCTCGGTCGCATCGGCGCCGAGTTCGCCCACCTCGATCACATCTGGGACTACGACGCGGATCATCCCGAAAAGGAGAGCCGCATCGAATTCGGAGCGCGAACAAAACAACTGTTCGATCAGCTCAGGGATGACGGCAAGCCGGCGTTGATCTTCACAAGCCATCTCGGCAGTTGGGAACTGCCTGCGTTGGGCGCGGTCGCGCACGGACTGGATTGCGCCATCCTGTATCGGCGGCCGAACATCGAATCGGCTGACCATGCTATTGGGCGGATACGCGCGGTCAATATGGGGACGCTGATTCCCGCCGGCCGCGAGGCGCCGCTCAAGCTCGCAGAGGCCCTGAAAAACAACCAGCATGTCGCCATGCTGGTCGATCAATATCTCACCAACGGCGTCGAGGTGACGTTCTTCGGCCGCAAGACCAAGGCCAACCCGATGCTGGCGCGGCTGTTGCGGCAGGTCGAGTGCCCGATCCATGGCGTGCGCATCATCCGCCTGCCCGGTCATCGCTTCCGCGCCGAACTTTCCGAGGAGGTCAAGCCGGTGCGCGACGCCGCAGGCCAGATCGACGTTGCCGGCACGACGCAGGCGATCACATCGGTGGTCGAGGGCTGGATCCGCGAATATCCCGACCAGTGGCTGTGGCTGCATCGCCGCTGGCGGTAGCCTATCTGCCCGTCTTCACCTTGGTCCAGAGCCGGTTGATGATGCGCTGGGTGGCCGGATCGCGCGCGGTGATGACGAACAGCTTTTGCAGCGTGGCCTCGTCCGGATAGATGTTCTTGTCATTGAGAATTTTCGGATCGACCAATTTCCGGCTCGCCAGATTACCGTTGGCGTAGGACAGAAAATTCGAGTTCTTGGCGGCAATTTCGGGCCGGTAGAGATAATTGATCAGCTCATAGGCTTCAGTGACGTTGTTGGCATCGGTGGGAATCGCGAGATTGTCAAAAAACATCTGCGCGCCCTCTTTCGGGATGGCATAGCCGATCTCGACATCGCTCTTGGCCTCAGCCGCACGGCTTCGCGCCTGCATGATGTCGCCCGACCAACCCACCACAAGGCAGATCTCACCTGTCGCCAACGCGCTCAGATATTCCGATGAGTGAAACTTGCGGACATAGGGCCTGATCTTGCTGACGAGATCGGCGGCCTTTTCGAGATCGGCCTGTTTGGTCGAATTCGGATCGAGCCCGAGATAGCCGAGCGCGGCGGGAAAGATGTCATCGGCGGAATCCAGCATGTGGATGCCGCAATCTTTAAATTTGGCGAGATTTTCCGGCTTGAAGATGATGTCCCAACTATCGATCTTGGCGTCGGGCCCGAGGATTTTTTGCACCGCCTTGACGTTGTAGCCGATGCCGGTGGTGCCCCACATGTAATTGGCGGCGTATTGATTGCCGGGGTCGTAGACCGCGAGCTGCTTTGTCACCACCGGCCAGGCGTTGGCGAGGTTCGGCAGTCTTGACTTGTCGAGTCTTTGGAACACATGCGCGGTGATCTGGCGCTGCAGGAAATAAGCGGTCGGCACGACGACGTCGTAGCCGGATTTTCCCGCCAGCAGCCGCGTCTCCAGCGTCTCGTTGGCGTCGAACGTATCGTAGACGACCTTGATACCGGTCTCCTTGGTAAAATCCTCGAGTACCCCCGGCGCAACGTAGTTTGACCAGTTGTAGAAATTGACGGTGCGCTCTCCTGCTCGCGCCGGCGGCGACGGCATCGCGAGGATGGCAGCCATCGCCGCGACAAACCGGACTTGAGGGCTCGCCAAGCCGCGCATCATTTTGCTGTTTCCTACCGGCGGTGCACCGCGTCGGACAAACGCTCGAGCGCGGTGTCGAGCGTGGCATCTTTCTTGGCAAAGCAAAACCGCACCACCGACGTCACCGCGTCCTTTTCGTAGAAAGCCGACACCGGGATAGCCGCAACCTTGTAGTCGGTCACGATGCGCTTACAAAACGCCTCGTCGGTTTCGTTGAGGCCGAGCGGGGAAAGATCGACGGTGAGGAAGTAAGTGCCCTGCGCGCGAAGCACGGGAAAGCCGATCCGCTCCAGTCCTTCGGTCAGACGATCGCGGCTCCGCGCCAGATCCTTGCGCATCTGGAAAAAATAATCATCCGGCTTGCCGAGCCCGTAGGCTACCGCCGCCTGCAGGTTGGGCGCCGTGGTGAAGGTCAGAAACTGGTGCACCTTCGCAGCTACCCGCAGCAGCGGCGGCGCGGCGCAGACGAAGCCGATCTTCCAGCCGGTCAGCGAGAAAATTTTGCCGGCGGAGCCGACCTTGATGGTGCGATCGCGCATGCCGGGAATAGTGATCAGCGGAATATGCTCGCGGCCATCGAACACCACGTGCTCCCAGACCTCGTCGCAGATCGCGACCGTGTCAAACTCCTGGCAGAATCGCGCCAATAATTCGAGGTCCTCGCGCGGATAGACCACGGCTGCGGGATTGAGCGGATTGTTGAACAGCACCGCCTTGGTCTTGTGGTTGAAGACGCCCCGCAGCGCCTCTTCCGTCAATCGCCAATGCGGCGGTTCGAGACGCACCAGGCGCGGGATGCCGCCGGCCTGGCGAATGATCGGCAAATAAGAGTCGTAGACCGGCTGGAACGCCACAACCTCGTCGCCGGGCTCGACCACGGCCAGGATCGCGCTGGTCAGCGCTTCGGTGCCGCCTGATGTCACCATCACCTCGGTCATGGGATCGAGGGAAAGGCCATGCCAGCGGCCGTAATGGGCCGCAATCGCCTGCCGCAACTCCGGAAGGCCCATCATCGAGGGGTATTGATTGTAGCCGTTCATCACCGCATCCGCCGCGGCGCGGCGAATGTCTTCCGGTCCGGGATCGTCGGGAAAACCCTGGCCGAGATTGATGGCGTTGTTGTCGCGCGCGAGCTGCGACATCGCCTCGAAAATGGTCACGGGAAGATCCGCGAAGACCTTGTTCATGGAGGTCATGAGAGGATCAGCCGCCCACCTTGGTCGGCAGTCCCGCAGCCTTCCAGGCCAGCATGCCACCAGCGAGGTGCTTGTCGTAGGCGAGACCCGCGGCCTGGGCGGCGAGCGACGCCGTCACCGATCGTTTTCCGGAACGGCAGGCAAACACCACCTGCTTATCTTGCGGATCCGGAATCCCCTCGGGGTCGAACGTCGAGAGCGGAACCACGACCGCGCCCGGATAGGCTTCCACGGCAACCTCGTTCGGCTCGCGGACGTCGACGAGGAGATAGCGTCCCTCGGCCATGCCCTTCGAGACTTCTTCCGGCGTCAAATCGAAAACCTGGTCCGCCACGCGAATTCCTCCCAAACGATCGCTGATAGCTTGATAGCGTGCGCGCCAACCTCGCCCCTTGCGCGGCGAAAATCAAGCGCCGGAACAGGGTTTGATCGGCACCGCAAGCTTTAGACGGTAACCTGGGTTCCCACCTCGACCACCCGTCCGCTCGGAATCTGAAAATAGTCGGTGGCGTCGTTGGCGGTGCGGCTGAGCCAGATGAAAAGATGATCCTGCCAGCGCGGCATGCCGGAATGCGCGGCCGGTTTCAGCGCGCGCCGCGACAGGAAGAACGACGTCGACATGATATCGAATTGCCAGCCCAGTTTGCGCGCGATCGCCAGCGCCTTCGGCACGTTGGGCGATTCCATGAAGCCAAACCGCAGCGTCACCTTGGAGAAGGTGGCGCTGATCTGTTCCAGCCTGACCCGCTCGGACAGGTCGACCCGCGGCGTCGGCGCGATTTCGATGGTGAGGATGACATTCTTCTCGTGCAGCACCTTGTAGTGCTTGAGGCTGTGCAGCAAGGCGGTCGGGGCGCTGACGGGATCGCTGGTCAGGAATACGGCGGTACCGGAGACCCGCTGCGGCGGCCGCTTCTCCAGCATCGTCACGAGGTCGGCCAGCGGGAATTCCAGCTTGCGCGATTTCTCGAACAACAGCCTGGAGCCGCGCCGCCAAGTGTACATCAACAGCATCACGACCGAGCCCAGCGCCAGCGGCACCCAGCCGCCCTCGAGCACTTTTAGAAGATTCGCCGCGAGGAAAGTGAGATCGAGGAACAAAAATGGTGCAATCAGTGCAGCGGCCGCAAATGGCGACCATCCCCATACTCGCCAGATCACGACAAAGCCCATCATCGCCGTGACCACCATGGTCCCGGTGACGGAAATGCCATAAGCCGACGCCAGCGCGCTTGATGAACGGAACATCAGCACCAGCAGCATCACGGCGATGAACAGCAGCCTGTTGATGCGCGGGATATAGATCTGGCCGGAATGGGCTTCCGATGTGTGGCGAATTTCAAACCGCGGCAACAATCCGAGCTGAATGGCCTGACGCGTGAGCGAATAGGCGCCGGTGATCACGGCCTGGCTCGCGATCACGGTCGCGGCCGTCGCAAGACCGACCATCGGGATCAAGGCCCAGTCCGGAAACATCAGGAAGAACGGATTTTCGAGCGCCTTGGGATCGGCCATCACAAGCGCGCCCTGCCCCAGATAGTTCAGCGCCAGCGACGGCAATACAATGAAAAGCCAGGCGGCCTGGATCGGCTTTTTGCCGAAATGCCCGAGGTCGGCATAAAGCGCCTCGGCGCCGGTAACCGCGAGGAACACCGCGCCTAGCGTGACAAACCCAATGATGCCGTGATGGAGCATGAACGAGACGGCGTGGAGCGGATTCAATGCGAAAAGCACTTCGGGCTGGCGCATGATCGGGGCAATTGACGCGATCGCGATCACACCGAACCAGACGCACATCACCGGCCCGAAGAAGGCGGCAACCCGCGCCGTGCCGCGCGATTGCGCGGCGAACAGGAAAACCAGAATGATCACGGTGAGCGGCACGACATAGGGATCGAGCGCCGCGGTGACGAGCTTGATGCCTTCAATGGCCGAGAGCACGGAGAGCGCCGGCGTGATCACCGCGTCGCCATAAAACAGCGCACCGCTGATAATCCCGAGCAGCACGATGGTGCTGGCGCCGTGCGTGACCGCGCGTTGCGCAAGCGCCATCAGCGCCAGCGTGCCACCCTCGCCGTGGTTATCCGCACGCAGCAGGATCAGCACATATTTCAGTGTCACCACGATGATCAGCGCCCACAGGATCAGCGACACCACGCCAAGCACCGCCTGCGGATTGACGGCGCCGCCGGCGCTGGCGGCGACGACGGCTTCGCGCAGCGCATACAGGGGACTGGTGCCGATGTCGCCATAGACGACACCGATGCTGCCGATCAGCAGCGCCTTGAAGCCGGCGGTGGAATGGGCTTCGCCATGCCCAACGGCCGCCGGCGTTTCCGTGGCGGGAGCTACAACATCAGTGGTCATGGGGCTGAGGGCCTCAAAATGCTTCACTGCACAATAGCAAAGCGGGGCGGCATATAGTCCTGCGCTTGGGGCTGAGCCTAGCTTTATTTTGGGTCGGCGCCATGCAAAAACGCATAAAGCTCCGGCTTGTCAGGTCGGCCGCGTTGATCGATTTCACCGCTCCAAATGCGGTATTATAGTAGCGTTGGGGAACTACGGCTTCAAGTCCGGCGGCAGCGGCGGATCTTCCTTCATCAGCGTGATGGTGACACGCCGGTTGGCCGACAAGGAGGGATCGTCGGGAAACAGCGGCTGGGTGTCGGCCTTTCCCGAAACCGCGAAAATATGGGCCGGCGGCAACCCTTCGCGCTCGAGAATCTGACGCACCGCGTTGGCCCGATCCGCGGAAAGATCGAACGCGCCGTAATCGCTTTGGGTCGGCACGAAGCCTGCCGCGGTGTGACCGATGATCGATATGCGCAACGGCGTCGCCCGCAGCGGTATCGCCAGCTTCTGGATCAGGCGGCGCGTTCGCTCATAAGGTTCCCTGGAGCCATCGGCGAACATCGAGCGGCCATCCTGATCGACGATTTCCAGATTGAGGCCCTGCGTGGTTTCCTCAAACATGATGTGCTTGGAAATTTCCGCCAGTTCCGGCATGTCCTGCAGGGCTTGCCGCAATGACGCCGAGGCGAGCGCGAATTCGCGATCGATCTTCAGCCGCGCGCCCTGCGTCCGGTTCAGCTCCATTTCGTCCGGGGTCGGTGTATTGGAAGCTTCCTCCGGGGGAATGTGCGCGGTGTTTTTCAATTTCGGCCGCGTCGGCAGACCGTCGGATTCGATGATGGCGGAGTAGCGCGCTTCGGCCTGCACGCCGAACGCATCGCGCATCGAGCCGGCGACGATCTTGAGCTTGTTGTTGTCCATGGTGGAGAAGGCGACGAGCATCACGAAGAAGCTCATCATCAAGCCCATCAGATCGGCGAAGGTCACGAACCAGCCGTGTCCTCCGCCATGTGCATCGCCGCGCTTTTTCTTGGCCATTGCCTGCTTCCCGCAGCCGCGTCACCTGCCCGATCAGGCCGGTACCGGCTCGCCTTCCTCGTGGCGGTGTTTTTCCGGCAAATATGCCAGCAACATTTCCCGCACCAATGTCGGGCTCTTGGAATCCCGGATCATCAGAATGCCGTCGATGATCAGGGTGCGGTTGGTCTCCTCGTCGAGCAGCTTGCCATGCAGCTTGTCGGCGATCGGCAGGCAGAACAGGTTCGCCACCAGCGCGCCGTACAGTGTCGCCAGCAAGGCAGTCGCCATGAACGGGCCGAGTTTCGAGGGATCGGTCATGTTGGCGAACATCTGCACCATGCCGATCAAGGTGCCGATCATGCCGAACGCCGGCGCGCAGTCGCCGATGGCGCGGTAGATCTTGCCGCCCTCGTCGAGATGCATCAGGAAATTGTCGCGGTCGCGTTCGAGATTGTCGCGGATGAATTC
>Ga0209217_1000573_pt1 | contig 10446 bp, 10 predicted proteins | sample JacPinW_OM3H0_M2_FD_187957 | JGI IMG/M metagenome (GOLD analysis project Ga0209217, IMG submission 187957) | Forest soil microbial communities from Algoma, Ontario, Canada - Jack Pine, Ontario site 1_JW_OM3H0_M2 (SPAdes) (version 2) | ecosystem: Environmental > Terrestrial > Soil > Boreal...
ATGGGGATCTGCTCCGGTTTGTGCCGGCGGGTGTAGACCTCCAGGCCATCGAGCATGGGCAGGATCTCCTTCATCAGGTCCTGGTCGGGCACCAGCCCCGGATGCGCGTGGACCGCCAGCCCGCCGGCACCATGGATGGCGTCGATTGCCTCTCGCGGCGACGGTATCGGCGAGTAGAAATCGGCCGGCATGAAATCGACGGCCTTGCGCACGCTCTCCCAGGCGTCTCTCTCGGACATCAAGCCATGCTGGAGAACGACCTTGAGAACGGCGCCGGGCATCACCGTGGGCTTGTAGGCGTAGGCGTCAAGCCCCAGGTCGCCCCCGATACCTTGCTCCCGCAGGACCCGGATCCAGGCTTCCGTCTGTTTGCGAAACACGCCTTGCGTCCGGTGGAGCATGGCGAGCAATGGGGGGTGGTTCATGTCCACCCCGTGGCCAAGGATGTGGCGAAATTGATTCGGGGGATAGGTGGTGACCTCGAGCGCGGGTACGTAGCCTAGGCCGCGACGATGGGCGACCGCGCGGGCCCGGCCCACCCCCAGGAAGGTGTCGTGGTCGGTCAGCGCCATTACCCGAACCCCCCGGTCGGCGGCCAGGTTGGCCACCTCGTCGGGGTCGCGCCAGCCATCACTCACCGTGGAATGCATGTGGAGGTCGGCCAGCACGGGCTAAGTCTACCGGGCAGTTTCCGGGCTTCGACCCGGCTGGATGTCAAACAGTGACGGTTTTCCCGACTGTGCCCGTTGAGAACGAATAAGAGCCGTCGATAACGTGTTTTCTTCAGGGGTGTATGGAGATGCTTGGAGAACTAGAGCTGATTCGGTTGATCGAAGAGAACGAGTACCCCGCGCGCCTGGTCTCGGCCGGCGTGGTCTGGGTCGAACTGGAGATCACAGACACGAAGACCAACGCCGTTCGCCGGGAGCGGCTGTCCAAATCGGCCTTTGCTGATCTGATCCTCGATTGGCGGGAACGGCGCACACCCAACCTGCGCGAGCTGAGCCCGGCGCTCCGCAAGATAGGCATAGCTGCCTAACCTCTGACAAACGCCCGGCCGGCCAGCTAAGGGCGGCTAGTTTCTGCGGCCGAAGATGCGGAGCAGGATGAGGAAGAGGTTGATGAAGTCGAGGTAGAGGCTGAGTGCCAGTAGGAGCGCGTTGTTGTCGCCCGCCCGCTCCGCCTTGACCCGCCAGAAGTCGAAGAACGTCAGCCCGATGAAGACGACACCAAGGAAGAGGCTGATTGCCAGCTGGCTGATCGGGAAGTGGAAGATCAAGGTGGCGAAGCTGACCACGATGCCGACCAGGAGGGCTCCCAGGAGGTATCGACCCCAGGCCGCCATGTTGATGCTCGTCAGATAGACGACCGCGGCGGCGACCAGGAAGATGCCGACCGTGCCGAGCAGCGCGCTGCCAACCGCATCGGGTTGGCGGTTGAGGTAGTAGGAAACGATGGGGGCGATGAAGAGGCCTTCCACAACCGAGAAGACCGCGAAGAGGCCGATCGCGAGGCTCTGGTTCTTGCTGCGAGACGCCGCCTGGATCCCGAAGATCAAGCCGATGGCGACGATGAAATACAACAGCCAGGGAATGTTCTGTGGCACCACACCGGCGCCCCAAAGAAAGACACCACCTGTGGTCAGCGCAAGCGAGAGGGCGAGCCACCCCATGACTCGACTGAGCAGCGAACGCTCGACCTGGGTCTGCGTCTGGAGCATTTCGTGCGGCAACATCACTTTGAAGCTACCACAGAATGGCGAGAGCTACACTATCGCGTTTTCTTATACTCATGCAGTCCTTGAGTAATTCGAGACGGCTTGCATCGACGCTTGCCTGTGGACTGACCCTGCTTCTGGCCGGCTGCGCGACAAGCTCCGCACCGTCGACCCCCACGCCGACGCCCAGCCGTCCCGGGCCAGCGATGGCGCAGGTCGAAAATTCGATTCTCGCGCGGCCGCTGGCCGGGCTGCAGCAGGCCAACATCGTCTATGAGTACCTGGCCGAAGGCGGCATCACGCGCATGACCGCGATCTACTTCTCCCCGTCGGGAAGCCAGAAGATCGAGCCGGTCCGCAGCGCCCGGCCGGTGACGATCCGGCTCTGGCATGCCTATCATGGCGTCCTCTTTTTCTCCGGCGCCAACATCAGAGTGCTGCAGGTGATCCAGCAACAGCACATCCCCGCGTTGAGCGAGGGGAGCGATGGCGGCGCCTACTTTGCGCGCGATCCCAGCCGGCGAGCGCCGCACAACCTCTATACCGACGGCAACCGCCTCGCCCAGGGGGTCAGTAAGTACGCGCCACGCGTCAGCTACGTGCTCCCCTCACCCGGCGAGCCCGCAGCCAGCCCTGCGCCCGCGGTGGCCAACCGCGTCGTCTTCGACCAGACGAGTTCCCACCGCGTGATCTACACCTACGCGGCCGCGGACAACGCCTATGCCTACAGCACGGCGCTCGGAGCGCTGCTGGACCACGATACCGGTCAACCCATCAAGCCGGTGAACGTCATCCTGCTTCAGGTCGCGCATCACGACGCCGGCTTCACCGACGTCAACGGTGCGCCGGCCGTCGACTTCGACCTGCAGGGGACCGGTGCCGCTGATGTGTTCAGCCGGGGCCACCACTACAAGGCCACCTGGGACCTGACGAACCCCGAGCTGCCACTCAAGATCGTCGGAGCCGACGGTAGGGTGATGCGCCTTCCCGCCGGACTGACCTGGTTCCACCTGGTAGATCCGGGAACCGCGATCACCGCATCCTGATGCCCCCACCCTGCCCTCCCCCGCAGGCACGGGAGGGGAATACACTTTGGATAACAGGCGCTCGAGGGCCGGCGACCGCGCGGTTGCCGGCCGTTTGTTTGTTCATCTAATGTATTGAGATGGTCATCACCACTCGTTTCGAGATTGGCGCTCCCATCGAGGCGGCGTGGGCATACCTCCTCGACGTGCCGAAGATCGCCCACTGTGTCCCGGGCGCGTCCCTTACTGAGGTGATCGACGACAAGACTTACGCCGGCAAGGTGGAGGTCAAACTCGGGCCGATCGGCGTCTCTTACAAGGGCCGGATCACGATCGACAGCATCGACGAGGCGACGCATACGGTGCACGTCAAGGCCGAGGGCGCGGAGACGCGTGGGCGAGGCGGCGCCTCCGCCACGATGACGGCGCAGCTCCAACCGAGTGAGAAGGGGACCAGCGTCGTGATGAACACCGACGTGTCGGTGAGCGGCGTGGTCGCCCAGTTCGGACGCACGGGCATCATGCAGGAGGTCGCCCAACGGATGGCTCAACGCTTCGCCAGTTGCGTCGACCAGGAGCTCAAGGCCGCGACCCCAGCCGTCTGATCGCCGGCATTCTGCTCGCGGCCGGGCAGTCGACGCGCTTCGGACGCCAGAAGCTGCTCGAACCGTGGCGTGGTGAACCACTGGTCCGAAAGACCGCGCGCTGCTTTCTGGAGGCCGGTCTTCGGCCGCTCATCGCCGTAGTCTCGTCCGACCCTCGCCTGGTTGATGCCCTGGCCGGCCTTTCCCTCACAACCGTCGAGAATGCGCATCCTGAAAACGGCATCAGTAGCTCGATCGCGATCGGCGTGCGCGCCCTACCCGAAACGACCGACGCCGCCTTGATCGGCGTGGGCGACCAACCCTATCTCACCGCGGAAGCGATCGAGGAACTCGTGAAGGCGTTCTCGCCAGGGCGCATCGTCGTCCCTCGCTGGGGCGACCATCGCGGGAATCCGCCGGTGTTCGATCAACGGTTCTTTCCCGAACTGCTGGCCCTGGACGGCGATCACGGCGGTCAGCGCGTGATCGCGGCACACCCGGATGCCGTTATCGAGGTCCAGCTTCCTGGCAGGCTCGGCGACGATATCGATCGCCCCGAAGAATGGCCGCGCTAAGCGATCGAGGTCCGGACCTGGCCGTAGCCGGTGGCGAGGGCCCAGAGCAGGCCGCCCAACACCATGGCGTCGATCCGCCAGCCGTAGACGCTCCCCGCCGCCGCCAGGTTGTCGAGAAGCGAATGCAGGGTGCTCATGTCCGGTTCCTTTACTGGGTTCAGCATCGCGCCCCAGGATGAGGGCAGACTCTGAGCCGGATGAGAAGACGCTGAGAAAGTGACCCAGATGCTGAAAGTCCGTCTCGCCGAGTTGCGAGACGCCGCCGCCCAGGACTAACCGGCCGAGCGCGCCTGAGGGACGTCGGCGGAGCCGGTATCGTCGACGAGGCGGAGGAAGCGGTCGACCAGCGCCGCATCCCATTGCTTGCCGGCACCCTGCGAAAGGGTGCTGATCGCCTCCTCACGCGTGCGGCGTCGCCGGTAAGGACGGTCGCTCGTCATCGCGACGAAGGCGTCGGCGATGGCGATGATGCGGGCGAACAGCGGAATTTGATCGCCGCCGAGACCGTCGGGATAGCCGGCACCATCAACCCGCTCGTGGTGATGACGGACGGCCGGAAGCAATTGGTCGGCGCGCGGTAGTGGTGCGAGGATCTCCTCGCCCACGACCGGGTGGCGTTTGACCTGACTGAACTCTCCCGGGTCGAGCCGGCCCTCTTTGGCGAGGACGCCAACGGGAACGCTCAACGTGCCAACGTCATGGAGCAACGCGGCTTTGTAGAGGAAGGTGAGCTGCTCATCGGGCAACCCGATCGCGGTACCGAGTTGCATGGCCCAGTGAGCGACCTTCTCGGCGAGGCCGGAGCTGCTGTGATCGCGATCCTCGACCGCGCGCGCCAGCGTGACGACGATCCCCTCGAGCTCATTGATCTGGCTCTTCAAACGCGTGATGCGAAGCTGGGCGCGCACCAGCGTCAGCAACGTCGCGCGCTCCACAGGCGTGAACGCCACGTCATCGGCCCCGGCGTCGACCGCCCGCTGCCGCAGCAGCTCGTCGCCCGCCGCGATGAGCAGCACGACCGGTGTGTCACGCGTTGCGGGGGCCTGCTTGATCGCCCGGCAGACTTCGATGCCGTCCATGTCGGGCAGGGCCGCCTGGCAGAGCACGAGATCCGCCGGGTGAGCGGACAGCAACCGCAAGGCCGCAGCGCCGTCCCGGGCGCTGAGCACGCGATGCCCGGCCGCCTCGAGGTGGAGGCGCAGGTCACGCTCACTCTCGGCGTCGTCTTCGGCCACCAGCACGGTGGCCGTGGCGTCGTCCGCCGGCTCGCCCCGAGGCGAGGTCATCGGCGGAGCAGTCCCGGCAGCTTGCTGAAGTCGCGCTCGGCCGCCATTCGCATGAAGGAGAACGCCCGGTCGTCCTCGCCTCGCCTCCGCAGGATGTCGGCGTACATCGTGCAAACTCCGGCGAACTCGTGTGCGGCGTTGCGCTCGGCCAGCATCTCCAGTGCCGCGGTGAACCGTTGGTTCGCTACCCGCCGCCGGCCGAGCCGGTCCGCGGCCGCTCCCTCCACAGCACTCGCGACCGCCTGATGGATGTGGTCGCCGGATCGCCCGGCAGCCTGCTGGCTTTCCCGGGCCAGGACCATCGCCTCGTTGGCTGTTCCTTCCTCGAGGGCATAGCGCGCCAGCTCGCCTGCCGCGACCCCGATCTCGAAGTCGTCTTTCAGTTCGCGCGCTTTCTCGAGACACTGTCGCTGAAACTTAGCCGCCTCCCGCTTACGCCCGGCGGCGTAATGCACGTCTCCAATGTTGTTGAGGATCCGGTTGGCGGTTCGCTGATGCCGGATCCGCGAGTGTAGCTCGAGCGCGCGATTGCAGTGATCAAGCGCTCGGTCGAGCTCTCCGACTGCCCGCGCCGCGACACCGAGGGCCATGTGAGCGTTGGCGATGCGCAGCAAGCTCTCGGCGTCCGTCGCGGCGTCGAGGGCTCGAACGTAGAAGGTCATGGCCTCCGAGTGCTGGCCGAGCCTGAAGCTGCTACTTCCAAGGTTGGTCAGGACTCGCGCGCGCAGCTCGGGGTCGGCGTGGCGGCAGCGATCGAGCCAATCGAGTGCCCGCCGGCTCGCCTCGATCGCGGCGTTGAAACGCTCCTCGATCTGAAGGACCGTGCCGATCTCCGCGTAGATCGAGGCGTTCAACTCGGGATCGTCGACAGGCGCTGTCGCGGCAGCATCCTGCAACGTCGACAGAGCCTCCTGATTCTGCCCCAGCTCCGATAACGCCACGCCGCGAATCCTCTGGAGGTCGGCTCGTTCATTCGCGGTCGCTGGCAGATTCGACGTCTCAGCCAGGATGTCGAGCGCTTGAGCGGGCTCGTCGGCCCGGACCGCCAGCTGGGCACTCTTCCGCAAGAGCGTCAACTGCTGCGGATGCCGATCCGCCACGAAGTACGACAGGGGCTGGCCTAGTCGCTCCGCGATCACGCGAAGTTTAGGAAGAGATGGGGTGGCGCGGTTGCGCTCGATCTGACTGATGAAACCTTTGGTCGCCAGACCTCTGGCCAGCTGTTCCTGGGTTAGGCCGCGGGCCAGCCGGGCCTCACGAAGGCGTTCTCCGACAGAGTTCATCCGACGCTCCTGAGTATAGCTCCACTAAACCCAGTTGAGGAAAGTATATTGACACCAAATTGCACCGGGTGTTAGATTCCGGCTAATCGGTCGGAGCGCCCGGTCACCCGAGGAGGGTGCTCATGAACCGAATGGTCGCCTTTATCGTCGCCGTCGCTGCTGTCGTCCTCGCGGTCGCCGACAGTCTGCCTGGTCCTCGCTAGTTGGTTCCGGGGGCTCGGACAAGGCGCTTGCCTCGCGCAAGCGCCTTTTCTTCGTAGTTAGGGCGAGGGTTTGGGGGAGGCGCTAGCCGACGCGCTCGGCGGCTGGAGTGCGGCCAGCTGCTGCAGGATCTGTCCGACCGTCTGGATCTCTTGCGCGTAGCCGACAAAGTCGCCCGCCTTGAGGTCCTTCTGCGCCTGGGCGTAGTGAGCGTTGGCCGAGGCGATCAACTGCACAACCGTGCCGCTCGGCGGGGTACCAGGACCTGATGGTGTGGTCGGCGTTGCGTTACCAAGCAGCGACGCCAGCGCCTTGTCGAGGGTGTCTTCCATCACGACGTTCTGGCCGCTCGCCGCGATCACTTTCTTCAACTGCGGAATCGGAACGCTGGTGGCCTCCAGGTAAATGGGCTCGATGTAGAGCAGCGAGTTCTCGATAGGCAGGACTAGCAGGTTGCCGCGGATCACGTTCGACCCCGGCGCGTTCAGCAGCGCGAACTGTGACTTGATCACCGGGGCCTGATCGATGTTCGACTCCACCTGCTGCGGGCCGACCACCAGGCTGTCCTTGGGGAAGCGGAAATCGAAGAGGGTCCCGTAATCCGGTTGATCGGAGCGCGCCGCCAGGTACGCGATCATGTTCGTCTTCCCGTTCGGCGTGTAGGGCAGGATGGTGACGAATTCTTCTTTCGCCTCGCCAGGAAGCCGGCTGATGACGTAAAAGGGACGCATCGGCAAGGGGCCGCTGGCCTGCTGCTGGTTTTCCTTGGCGATGTTCCACAGGTCGAGGCGCGAGAAGAAGTCTCGGGGGTCGGTCATGTGAAAGAGCGTGAACCGCTCGGCCTGCAGATTGAACAGGTCGCGGGGATAACGGATATGCGCCTGCAGACCCGACGGCATCTGGCTGAACGGCTTGAACAGTCCCGGGAAGATCGCGCCATAGGTGTTCGCGATCGCGTCCTTGCTGTCGATCTGGTAGAAGGTCGTGGTGCCGTCATAGGCATCGACCACGGCCTTGACGGAGTTGCGTGCGTAGTTGACGTTGACGAAGGCGCCGTTCAAGTCGGGCGCCATCTCGCTATAGGGATAGTGGTCGGTCACCGTGAACCCGTCCAGGATCCAGTAGACACGGCCGTCGACCACCACCACGTAGGGATCCTGGTCGAAGCGCAGAAACGGCGCGAGCGCTGAGACTCGGTCCTGCACGGCGCGATTGAAAAGCACCTGTGTCTGGGCGGTCAGCTGCGGGCTGATCAAGACGTTGATGTCACCGAAGCGGACCGCGAACGCCAGGCTGCGCAGTCCCGAGGACAGCGGCACCCCCGTCTTGCCGGTCCAGTGCGTGAACTTGTCCGTCTCGAGCGGGTAATCGAACTCGGCCTGCTTCGAATCCGCCAGCACGTAGTCCGTGGTGTGCCGGCCGAAGTAGATGCCCGGCTGAGTGACCTCCGGCTGCCCGGCGGGCGGGATGTCCTTCAGCGTGAGCACGGGGTAACCCTGGGCGGTCGCCTCGTTGGCGCGGGCGGCGACCACCCCATAACCGTGGGTGTACTGCAGCTTCAGGTTGACCCAGTTCTTGACTTCTGGCGGCAGGTTTTCGGGCTTGAGCTCGCGTGCCGCGAGCAACAGCTGTAGGTACTGGCCGCCGAGCTGGTAGCGATCGACCGCCACCTCGTTTGGATAGAACTGGTAGTAGGTGCGCAAGCTCTGGATGTTTTCCAGCGTCTGCGGCAGCGCGAGCTGCGGATCCCAGAGACGCGCGTTCTGCACTGTCTGAGGATTGCGGGCCACGGTATCCGCGGTCAGCGTGTCGGTCGGCGTGAACGGCCGGTCGGCGATCGCGGCCAGCCCATAGGCCTGGCGGGTGAAGTCGATCTCGTTCTTGATGTAGGGGGTTTCTCGAGAGAGCTGGCTGGGCACCACCTGGAACTGCTGGATGAGGCCGGGAAAAACAACCGTCAAGATGAATGCCGCCCCCAGCCATATAACCAGTGCCGCGGGCAGAGCCGCGACACGCGCGCCGACCGCATTGACCAGCAGCCCGACGGTGATCAACACCATCAGCACCGTCATGATCCAGTAGGCGGGGACGCGGGCGGCAACGTCCGCATAGCCGATGCCGTACACGAAGCCGCGCTTGCTCAACAGCATCTCGTACAGGTCGAGCTGGTAGTGGACGGCCCAGAGGGCGGCAAATGCCGCTGCCAGGACGGACAGGTGGCGCACGGCGCGCGGCGGCAGCACCAGTGTCTGGAAGCCCGACCTCGAGGCATAGATCCCGGCGACCACCAGGATCATGAGAATGACCACGCCCAGCAGCCAACCCCAGAGCAGGCGGTAGAAGGGGAGGGTGAAGACGTAGAAGGAAACATCCCGATGCCAGATCGGGTCCTGGACATTGAACGACTTCTGGTTGAAGAACGCGAGGATCGTCTGCCATGATCCCGCCGCGATCCGGCCGAAGAGGAGGCCGAGGAGGAAGACCGCGAGCAGGCCGAGCACGGTGGAGGGCGCCGTGAGCGGACGCTGGCGAATGCCGATCGACGACAGGCGCCGGCCGGTGTTGGCGTTGAGCGCCAGCAGCACGTTGGCCGCGCCGATCACCCAGAAGACGATGGCGAAGATGAAGAACGACCAGATCTGGGCCGCAAAGCGCGTCCCGAAGACGCCGCCATAGCCGAGCGCCCGGAACCACAGGTAATCGGTGTAAAACGTCGCGAACGGCTTCAGCAGAAAGAGAAGCAGCAGTAAGACCGCGATGAGGATGATCCAGAAGACTCCCCGTGGGGAGACCCGGATCGTCGGAAAGCTGGGCTCGGTCGGCAGCCGGCCGAAAGGCGTCTCGCCGCCCTCGAAGAATCCCCGCGGAGGGCGCCTAGACACCGACGATCGCCGCGCGCCTCGGGTACGGTGCGGTGTTACCCACCTCTTCCTCTATCCGCAGGAGCCGATTGTACTTCGCCACCCGCTCCGAGCGTGACGGGGCACCGGTCTTTATCTGGCCGGCCCCGGTGGCGACGGCCAGATCGGCGATGAAGGTGTCCTCGGTCTCGCCGGATCGGTGCGAGATCACGGTCGTATAGGCGGCGCCGCGAGCGGTGGCCATGGTTTCGAGGGTCTCCGTCAGCGTGCCGATCTGGTTGACCTTGATGAGGATGCTATTGGCGACACGGCTCTCGATGCCGCGGCGAAGCCGCACGACGTTGGTGACGAAGATATCGTCGCCGACCAGCTGCACGCGGTTCCCAAGTTTGCCCGTCAGTAACCGCCAGCCCTCCCAATCGTCCTCGGCCAGTCCGTCCTCGATAGATATGACCGGGTAGCGATCGATCCAGCTGGCCCAGCGGTCGATCAACTCCGCGGCCTCAAGGCTGCGCCCCTCGCCGGCGAGCTCGTAGCGGCCGTCGCGGTAGAACTCGGAAGCGGCGGGGTCCAGCGCGATGAAGAGATCCCGGCCGGGCTGATGGCCGCTGCGCTCGATGGCGTCGACCAGCAGCCGCATGGCGTCCTCGTTGGCGTCGAGCTCGGGGGCGAACCCGCCCTCGTCGCCCTGCCCGGTGCTCAGTCCGCGTGCGTGCAGGATGTCCTTGAGCGCGTGGAAGGCCTCGGTCCCCCAGCGGAGTCCCTCGCTAAAGCTCGGGGCGCCGGCCGGCACCACCATGAATTCCTGGAAATCCACCTTTGTCTGCGCATGGCGGCCGCCGTTGAGGATGTTCATCATCGGCACCGGCATCATCAGGTCGCGGCCCGCGGCGAGATAGCGATAGAGCGGCTGG
>Ga0209217_1000574_pt1 | contig 10446 bp, 10 predicted proteins | sample JacPinW_OM3H0_M2_FD_187957 | JGI IMG/M metagenome (GOLD analysis project Ga0209217, IMG submission 187957) | Forest soil microbial communities from Algoma, Ontario, Canada - Jack Pine, Ontario site 1_JW_OM3H0_M2 (SPAdes) (version 2) | ecosystem: Environmental > Terrestrial > Soil > Boreal...
GGAGACGATGCGCCGCCCATCGGGACTAAACGCCACACTGACCACAGCACGGGTGTGCCCGGTCAGCGGGGCCCCGACCTGCCGATGGGTGTCGGCGTCCCAGATCCGCACCGTGTCATCCAAGCTGCCGGAGACGATGCGCCGCCCATCGGGGCTGAACGCCACACTGACCACAGCACGGGTGTGCCCGGTCAGCGGGGCCCCGACCTGCTGGCCGGTGCCCACGTCCCACACCCGCACCGTGTCATCGCCGCCGCCGGAGACGATGCGCCGCCCATCCGGGCTGAACGCCACGTTGAACAGGAGGTTTGGCTGGGGGGACAGGATGATTTTGATGGTGCTTTGCCGGGCCACCACGGCGGTCAGCAGCGGTCCGATGTCGGTGGTTGGTGCGACGGCGGGCGCGGCAAGGATCTGTTGGATCGCCCGAACATCGCCCCCTGCCTGAACGCCAGCGAGCATGGCCTGTCCCTGCGTGGTCAACTTCAAGGCAATGGCCTGATCTCGCTGGCGGACAGCTTCCTGCTGCTGTTTTATGGCCTCTTGCCGCTGTCGTGTGGCTTCCTGCCGTTGCACGAAGGCAAATACTGCTGCAACAACCGCGATGACGGTCAGCAAGGCGAGTCCAGTAATCGCGGCAGCCCGCAAGCGACGGAACCGGCGCTGCTCACGCAAATCATCACTGGCTAACTGACTTTTCGGCTTGCCGTGAATCGGGGCGGCCAGTGACGTGACCTTGTCGCGGAACGCCGCCGCGCGTGGATCCCAGGGCGCGTCGGGGCTGACATCGATATACAACGGCTCCGACGGCAACGAGCCCGACTCGGTGAATACCGGTGGTGCGGCATCAGATAACGCAGGGTCGAATCGTGCGTCCTGAGCATTCCACCGGAGCTGCCCGTCGGCCAATACCAGCAGCACTTGGTCTCGTCCCCACTGTTGGAGCCAGTGGCTGACCTCCTTGTTCACCCAATAGGATTCGGCCGCCTTCGGGGAGAGCACCACGACCATGTACCGGGCGCGGTCCATCGCGTCAATGATCCGGCCCCACAGGTCGGGATTGGCCGCCAAATCGGTGTCGTCACGAAATATCCGCAATGCCCGCAACTGACCAAGCCGGCGGCCGATGCGGTGCAAACCCTTCTGAATTGCGCTCGCTACCGGGCGATCGCTGTGGGTGTAGGAAAGGAAAGCGTCGTAATCGAGCGACTCCCCCTCGTCGGGAGCCGCGAACGCCGCCGCCTGCGATCCTTCTGCCATTGCGCTGCCTGAGGTTAGTGCCGTGTCGAGCCAGCCGCATCAACGAGTAGCTAAGTTTGTCACTGCACCAGGCGACAGCAGGTCGCTTTGCGGCAAACCAGCTGATCGTCGGTTTCGTGACCGTATGGACGCCGAGCAGATGCGCCACTTCGTCGACACCCTGCTCGAGGTCCAGGCGGCCGGCACTGAAGCCACCGCCCTGCACCGCCGTGAACGGGCCGCCGGCATCGTCAAGCTGTGGACGTCGTCGCCTTTACCGACCGCATAGGCCACGATTGGGGCATTTACCTGCGCTGATACATGGCTTACATGTTCGCGACGATGGCTGTGCCCCCGGTTCTTCGGTGTGCGGGCTGATGGTCAACGGGAGCCACTAGAGAACGCGTCCAGAAATTGAGTAGCCGATTACTCTGATCCGCCCGATCGGTCTGCGAGACACTGAACCGCCAGGACCGCTGCGGGGAAGGGCAGACCATGACCGGATTTCGTGTGGGTGTGATGGACCCGATCGTTGCCGCTCGCCCGGCGGCCGAAACGTTTACCCGAGCCAACTACCTGGGTGCGCTCGCCAATCGCGTCGACTCGTTTTGGGTTCCTGACCACCTCAACGGATTGTTCCCGCGATCGTTGTGGAAGCAGAAGTATTGCGGCGCAACGAAGCTCTTACCAAGGCTTGACGCCTTCATGGAGCCGTGGACCATGCTCGGGCACATCGCCGCCCGCAACCGACTCGGCCGGATGCGTCTGGGCGTGGGTGTGACCGATACTGGTCGACGCAACCCGGCCGTTACCGCACAGGCCGCCGCGACGCTGCACTTGCTCACCCGCGGACGCGCGATCCTGGGTATCGGCCCGGGCGAACGCGAAGGAAACGAGCCCTACGGGGTTGACTGGTCCAAGCCGGTCGCGCGGTTTGAGGAGGCGATGGCCACCATCCGCGCGCTATGGGATTCGCGCGGCGAACTCGTCAACCGGGACTCGCCCTATTTCCCGCTGCGGAACGCGCTATTCGATCTACCGCCCTATCGCGGAAAGTGGCCCGAGATCTGGATCGGAGCCCACGGTCCGCGCATGCTGCGCGCCGCAGGACGCTACGGAGACGCCTATTTCCCCGGGTTCCCGCACCGGCCGGTGGACTACAAGCAACGTCTCGACGTCGTTCGGGCGGCGGCCTCCGACGTCGGTCGCGATCCGATGTCCATCATCCCGGCCGTGAACCTGTTCGTCATCACCGGTCGCAGCCGGGAAGACGTCGATGAAGCGCTGGAGTCCGAAGTAATCAAGGCGAGCGCGCTGACTGCTTCCGATGAGGTTTTCGCTCGCCACGGTGCGCGGCATCCCTTGGGCGCCGGCTTCTCGGGTATGCAGGATCTGCTGCCGCACGACATGGACGAGCAAACGGCCTTGTCCCACGTGGCTGACATCCCGTCGTCGCTGGTGCGGGAAATCCTGCTCAACGGAACACCCGATGAGGTCATTGAGCAAGCCGCGCAGTGGCGCGATTGTGGAGTCCGCTACATGGTGCTAATCAATGCGAGCTTCATGCAGCGGAGCCTGCGCAAGGGGCTGACGTCAGTGCAGCCGTTCAACAAGATCGTCCGGGGGCTCAAGAAGCTCTAATTTAATCGACTTGATATGAGGTCAGGTTTTTCTCATTCGAAAGAGCTTGTGGACGCTTGGGATTGACAATTGAAGAATCGGTCTGGCTTGCAGGATCGAGATGGCCCGGATTGGATGCCGAGTTGGCGGAGTCGTTCGCTCATGCGGGCGCTGCTGATCGCCCAGAAATCATTAAGCGCTGGTTGAATCCGACCAATACGATGGTCACAACCAGCAAAGGTCAGGCGGACCGAGCGGCTGGCCGTGGCGCAGTCGACGCGGAATCCACCGCCGAACCTGATCGAGGTTGGGTAGCGTCGCGTCATGCTGATCGAGAAGTCGATTGCCCCGCCGTTGTCCACCCTCCGGCCGACCAAGCCGACGTCGTCGGCCACCTTCCCGGTGTACCACGATCTCGAGGCGTCGCTAGCCGAGGAGGATCAACAGCCCGACCAGCAGCCCCCCGCGACCGTCGCCCACACCCTCGCGGTCGCGGCCGGCTACGCCTACTCCGATGCCAACACGGTGTCGATGATGCTCGCGCGGATGGGTCTGCAGGACAATCATTGCCTGCAGGTGGACATGTCCGTGGACGCGATGTTCATCCAGTCCACCGCCCACCTGATCCAGAGCAGCGACGGCAGCGTCGTGATCCTCGCCTACCGCGGCACCCAACCGACGAACCTGGTCAACTGGCTGACCGACGCCGACGTCCACCCCGACAAGATCGCGTTCCCGTTTCCACGCGACGCCAAGGCCGCCGACCCAGCCAAGTCCTCTTTGCCACCCGACGCCGAGGCCGTCCCGGCAAAGTCGTATGCCGTCCATGCCGGGTTCTACCGCAATGTGCGAGCAACCCGGTTCGAGGTGATCGCGGCGCTGATGCGGGCGCTCGACCGGCGCTCCGTGCTCGACGACGACCCGGAATCACCGATGCCGCCGATGGAGAAGCCGATGACCACGCTCTACCTCACCGGTCACAGCCTCGGCGGGGCGATGGCCGCGCTCATGGCCGTGATGCTGTCGGTGGAACCGGATTACATCGAGCGCTTCGCGCCGATATTCAAGGGCGCCTCCACCTACGGCTCACCGATGGTGGGCTCGCCGGAGTTCGCCAACGCCTGCGCCGCGAGCACCTTCCTGGACCGGAACGTGGTCCGCTACGTCTACAGGAAGGACCTGGTGCCACACCTGCCGCCGAGCGAGTCCGACGCGTTCAAGCACTTCGGACGCGAGTACCGCTACGACCGCGCGTGGAAGGACACCTCCGACAAGCCGATCACGCAGATGGGCGATCTCCTCGGGCTCATCGAGGCCCCGCTGGGATTCGTGGCGAGCAAGTTCCGGCTGTTGCGGGACATACCGTTCCGGTTCTCGCTGAACGACCACGGCCCGCAGCATTACATCTCCGCCATCACCCCGCCCAAGGTACCCAACGAGTTTGGCGACGCCTACCTGATCCCGGCGAGGTGACCTCACGACGCACTCGCCTCCCACCCCGAATCGATGCGCCCCTTCGGGGCAAGGATCATGCATCCAACGGGCGAGCGATTCAAGCACCGCAGGTCAAACCGCGTGTCGAGTCGGTGTCGTAAGAGCATCGCCGCACCCCGCTCATCAGGCGACCTGCGATAACGCGCCCATCTGATGCAATTCCCGATAGTTGTAGTAGCCCATCGTGGTCTGCATCGAATCGTGACCCATCAAGTCACGCAACACATCTGGCGGAACGCCTTCATCGGCATGCCGTTGCGCGTAACTGTGCCGGTAGGAGTACGGCACGATGGCACGCCGGTCGAACCGCTCCTCATGTTCGACACCATCGGGACTGCGCCCGGTGGTGACCAGTTTGTCGGCAATCGAGTCGATGAAATCGCGGTGGAGCTTGCCGAACGCTGGCTCGGATATGGGCTTGACGCCCCGGTGGTTCTGGTGGTCCTTCGGAAACAACACCAGGCGGCCAACGTCTGTATCGGGGAAACGTGCCCGGACGTCGGCTTGCTGATAAGCGATGATTTGGGCAGTGGCCTCGGCGATGGGGAGTCGCCGATTGGGCCGGTTGTTCTTCGAATCGGTGTAGATCAGGACGGGTTTGCCGGTGTCGTCGCGGGTCAGGCAGTTCAGCGGCAATTGGCAGATCTCGTCTGGGCGCCGGCCGGTATCGATAAGCACCTCGATCATGCGTCTGGCGTCGGCGCCGCTGCGTTGGGCTACGACGTCGAGGTTGTCGTTGATGATGCGAAGTACCCAGGCGGGAAGGCCACGGCCAGCTTCCTCCACGATGGGCTCGGACGGAATGTCTTTGCGGCCCATGTGAAAGTCGTCCGGCAATCCTGCCGCGGGTCCATCGGCGCGGGTCAGGCCCAAGACCCGGATGTCGTGAAGGAAACGCTTCAGGTAGCGGCACCGGCTCAGCCGCGTCTTCGCGGTCATCTCCCCGGTGCGTTCCTTATGCGCGAGTCGGTTGGTGAGTGCGACGATGTCGCTTCGGCCCAGTTCGGCGGGGACGGTTCCTCCGTCGCCTCTCGTCTCGTGCAGACATTCAGACAGTGCCGTGACGGCCGCCACCACGGTCTTGGCGGTTCCACCACCCTGTCGACCACGGTGCTGAGGAAGGTCGTCTTCGGTCCATCGTTTGGCGGTTTCAACCAGCCAGGGCTGGCGAATGTCGCTGAACGACAACTTCCAGTGCGCGAAGCCGAACACACCGAGATCCCACACGTCGCTGTCGCGCTCGGTTTCCGGTGTGCTCAGCCGGCGGTCGAGCAACGTCTGCAGGGACCGCAGCATGACGGCCGCATCGCTGCGAAGGCGGGTGACATCGGCATTGCTCAAGTCGTAGATAGTGGTCGCCTCGTTGCGCCGCAATGCCGATACGATCGCGCGCAAACTGGTGATGAAAGTCCCTGTGCGTCCGCCCCCACTTTTAGACGAACACTCTAGGCGCGCATGCCGCAATTCGGGCGGAGGTCGCGGGCCCCTCTTGACGAATACGACGAGATCGAATACGGCGGCCTACCGGTAAGGCGCGATGACCTGTAGCACCGTTTTGGTTTAACCCAGCAAAAGCCAATGGTCAGAGTGGCGTCAGAGTGGCGATGATAAGGCCAGCGGCGCTAGTGACGAGTTAGCCACATGAACGCGGTGACGCTTCGCCTAAGCACGTAGTGCGGCGCCGTGCTGTTGGGAAGTGATTAAAGAGAGAGCTGATGGTCTTGCAAGCCCTGAAGCAGGGCGCTGCAATCGCGCAAACAGCGCAACAGATCTATAGCCAGGCGAACACATTTGTGTCTAAAAGGAGTCGTAGTCCATATCGAGAACACGGCCAGCGTTCCCTTGAAATTGATCGAACAAGAGCACGACAGTGGTGGTTTCAGCGATCCACTGGATCCCGAGATTCCCCGGGAGATAATACGATGAGTGATATCCAGCGCCGCAACTACATCGTGCTGGGCTGGCACGGCGTCGACGGCGACACCAAGACGTTTTGCGCGCAGATCGGCCCGTCTTCGGCGGCGCACCGGCGGTCTCTCGCCGATAGGGTCGTCGACGAGAATGGCTTCACCGGTCCTGCGCGCCTGATGGCCACCGTCGGACCGACGCCGCCACCTGCCATCCTCCTGCGCTCCCTGACCGCCGGATCGGTATCGGGGGGAGGGCCCGGCAGTGCCAGCGTCGTTTCAGACCACACGGGGAGCTCCGCGCAGCGGACACGGCCGCGCGACAATGGACTCGGCCTTCTTGAACAAGCACTTTCAGGACGATTAGGAGATCGATCTCACTGCTGTGGGTCGGCCACGCATGACGTGATCGTTGTGGAAGTCAGTATGCTTGGCGAGATCAGGCGTGATGAACTTGCCTGCCCACCGTTAAGGCACCTGAAGATACTTGTCGCTCTTTGCGGCGGGCATGCACCGGTTGAACAGGTTGATTGCCGCCGAGTCGACTGAGCACGGCAAAGCCATGTTGCAGACCACGTAGAATGCCAGGTAGTCGATGAATTCGCTGGCGCACCCGCAGTCGTGATAGCAGTCGCGGTGATGTTTCCAAATGATCGGACAGGCGATATCGATGTCCATTGGCGGGTCGTTCGGCTTGCGGCCGGGACTTGCGTTCGCCAAGAGAGTCCACATCTTGTCCTGCAAGCAGTGCCGCACGCAGTTATTGTGCGGCTCGTCCGGGGTTACCAGGCAGGAACAATGCGCATTGTTGGTATAGACCGGCCCGAGGATGGGGCGCGCGAAGTCGCTGACGTAGGCCGCGCAGTGTGCCTCGCTCGGTCCGAACTTCGGATCGTACGGAAAGACCTCGTTGCCCTCCTGATACTGAACCTGGGCGGCGGCGACTCGCCGGATCAGGATGCTGCGGTTCTGTGCCCGATCGGCCCGCATCGTGTTGGGGCCGACGTATTGGTCCGCCGGCGCCGGTTCACAGCTGTGGACCAAGGTAGCTTGGGTCTTTGGGTAGGCGGCGTAGTGATCCTTCACCCCGGCGCAGAAGTTGGCTGCTCGAAGCTGGCGAAGGACGCGGTTGTCGACGTGCGGTCCGGCGAAACAATCCGAATAGCCGAGCACGTCTAGCGGATCCTGGCCCGTCATGTAGACGAAGTGGCCGTGCATCAGGCTCTTGACGATCTCGGAAATGAATCGGCCCGCTTCAGCGCCTGAGATGTCGGTGCCGCCGATCGGGAACCCGTAGATCAGCCACTCCTGTTGCGGGATCCGTTCGACCAAGCGAAGCTGCGCCTTGGCCGCCTCCTCAAGCTCGCCGGGTTCGATGGGCGGGCAGGTCTCCGTTTTGGGAGAAATGCCGCCCTTCGGTTGGCGCTGGAGCCGCTCCGGCCCGACAACGCGTGTTGTCCGGAGGTCTGCCGGGTCTCTCGCGTCTTCACCCGGCGCCTCCGCCTGCGTCGCTGCCGCTGGGGCCGCTCCCTGTTGCACGACGTGGGTGAGCTCGTGTGCCAGTAGTTTCTGCCCCGCCGGGGTGGAGGGTACGAATTTGCCGTTGCCGAAGACGATATCGCTTCCGACGGTGAAAGCGTGCGCCTGCACGGCATCGGCAGCTCGAGACGCGGTGGGATCGGCATGAATGCGCACCGCACTGAAGTCGTGTCCGAAACGCGTCTCCATGAGCGCGCGGGTCTGCGGATCAAGCGAGCGGGCAGGCGAACCCAGCACGTTGTGCACGATCGGCGGCGCAAAACCACCCGCAACCGCGCCCGCGCCGTCCTGACTTATGCGCTGCAGAGACGGGCGTTTCGTCCCGCATTCCTCGCATTCCCCCGTCGGGCCCGGCGTGCCGCCACACGCGCATTCGCGCTGCACGCGCGGCTCCGGCATGCGCACGACCTGCTCGGCGACGCGGTCGGCTTCTTGTTCGTAGCTGTCGCCCGGCTCGCTCACCGCGAGCTTGCTCTGGATCGCTTTTGCTGCACACGCATGTAGGGAAATCCCGCGAACATCGCGGCCAACGCGACGTCTCGCGGTTCCGGGTTCGGTTTCGATGCCGTGAGCATCGGTCTGCAGCATCCGCTGCACCGCTTGATTTCCCATCGTGCGCTGCACGTAAGAGATCGAGATAACTTCGAGCCCTCGTCTGGAGTGATTACGACCGGGTGTTGTCGGCCGTACCGATGTCTGCGGAGTTGCCTTCAATTCTTGCGTGAAAGTGCGCATGACTACTCTCCTGGTTTGCCTGGAAGCCTAGCTGTTTCGCCCTGAAAAAAAGAGCCGGGCTTGCTGGCGACGACGTCGACGGCAAGGTCTGCGTCGGTGGCGACCTGATTCATGAAGGCTTCTGCATCGTCGACGTCAAAATCCACCGCGAGCCCTACACCGTTGAGATGCAGGAAGGTCCACCCTGCCGCCCATGCGGTTCGCATGGTGATCGTCTGCACGCTGGGATCACGATGACCACATCACCTTATTTTGCTGAGCACCGAACCGACCAGACCGCCTGGTGCCCCGCCACAGCCCCCCAGGCTGTGGAGTTGGTTCGCGCATTACGCCATCAACTGTGCGAGATGACCGCCCAGTTGGCCGGTGTCGAACGCCAGGATGTCACCCGCACGAACGGCCGAGCACACGAGATGCGGTTGGAAGCAGCCGCGCTGCGGCGAGACATCCGAGAGGCACAGGTTCTCATCGATCGGCTACAGCGCCGCTACCTGAGTGGCGACGGGCGCACCCAACAGCGTCCAACCGGAGGACAGTCCCGAGCCATGGTGGGCCTGCAAGCCAAGTAACAACGACGAAGCGACCCCCTGGGTGGCTGGATTCCAAGTTCCTTGGGCAGGCCAATCGAAGCCGGTCACGCTGGCCAGGCGGCCGCGATGAAACCGAACGGTTTCTCAGCGGATTCTCGGTTTTGTTTACCTAACCACCCACCGGCCATTCTGACTACCGCCCATCTCGTGAGGACGGTTTCACGACGGAGCGCTGTTGGTTAGCATCCAGTATTGGTCTTCAAACCGGTCGGCGAACGTCAGGAAGGCGGACCAAGCGACACTTTCGGACGGAGGACGGGACCGCATCAACGCGGAATTGGCCCGGCTAAGGAAACGCCGTGAGCATCTGCTCACGGGGCTGGTGAGCGATGAGGACACGGTCGGTAATAGCGGCGACGCCGCCGACGAAATTCAGCAAGCCGAGGACGTCGCCTTCGTCGACAAGCAGATCGCCAAGCTAGAGGGCCTCCTACACAGCAGCGGATCGGCGAACACGCCAACGGGACTGCTGCCAGACGGAGCGCAGGTCACGCTGCGGCTCGCCGATGGAGGGGTCACGACAATGCGCGTGATCTCCGACGTCGCGGAAATCCCTGAGAGCCCGGAAGCCGGTCAGGAAGACGAGACGCTGAGCCCCGACAGTCCGCTGGGATTGGCCCTGGCGGGCATCAGCCGGGCGACACCGTCAGCTATCAGACGCCACAGGGCCCACAACGCGTTCAGCTGCTCTCGGTGAAGTTGCCTCCGCAGCAGTGAGTTTGCCGGATTTTGTTGCGCGGACTACCGCCTCCCGTTGCTTTTCCGTTCGATCACGTAAACAGTGGCGCCGATGGCGGTGCACACAATCGCCGCTATCGCTGCCCCTGCGATGATCCGTGACCGCCTGCGCCGCTTCGGCTTTGCCGCGGTTGGTGCTGGCTCAGTCCCCAATAGGTGGCTTTTCTTGGGGGTTTTTCCATGCCGCTGACTAAACACATCCTCCGCCACATTTCGGCTCCCTGGAACCGTCACCTTGAACCGGCGCGTTGCCGATCTCGTGCTTATGAGAGTGAAGACCAGATCGACCTCCGAGAAGGGACCCATGCCCAGCTTCGACATCGACGTCACTCGTGACGGCGGCTGGTGGGCGGTCCACATTCCCGAACTTGGCGGGCTGACGCAGGCTCGCTATCCCAGCGAGGTTGAGCCGATGGCACGTGAGTACATCGCCGTCAGTACCGGAACGTCCGTCGACCAAGTGGCGATCAACTGGCGTCGCTGCACACTTCAACCCCGGTAACTTAGGACGTGGGCGGTCGAGACGCAGTTCTCGTTGGTGCGGTTCGCCGGCGACCAGCAACGCGACGCTGATCGACTCCGGC
>Ga0209217_1000575_pt1 | contig 10430 bp, 9 predicted proteins | sample JacPinW_OM3H0_M2_FD_187957 | JGI IMG/M metagenome (GOLD analysis project Ga0209217, IMG submission 187957) | Forest soil microbial communities from Algoma, Ontario, Canada - Jack Pine, Ontario site 1_JW_OM3H0_M2 (SPAdes) (version 2) | ecosystem: Environmental > Terrestrial > Soil > Boreal...
CGATCCTCACCGGCTGCCGCATCGGCCTGGTGATTTCATGCATCGTGGTGTTTCTCGCCGAAATGATTACCTCGACCGACGGCCTCGGCCACCTCCTGGTTACAGCGGCCCGGACGTTTCAGGCCGTCGACATGTTCGTTCCGCTGATCACGATTTCGCTGCTGGGGCTGATTCTCAACGGTATGTTGCAAGCGGTGCGGTCCTATCTGCTGCGAGGGTTTCCGGAAGTCTGATGCAACGCTTGAAGTGGAGATAAGCATGCTGGCGGATCGCATCGAAGCGAAATGGATCGACGCGTTCTGCGAGATTTTCGAGCGCTGCGCGGTCAAGTCCGGCGATACGGCTGCTATATTGTCGGAGACGCAGTCGCGCGCACTCAACGTTCACCTGGCCGAATTGGCTCTCCTGAGGATGGGCGCCAAACCGTTTCACGTCATCGTGCCGACGCCGCGCAACCGGCAGATCGTGCCGATCCGCTCCACCGGCGCCAGCGAGGCGATTCAGCGGCTGACGCCTGTTGTCACCGCGCTGCAGCAGGCAGGCTTCGTTGTCGATTGCACCATCGAAGGCCTGATGCACGCGGTGGAGACACCGGAAATACTCAAAGCCGGCGCGCGCATCCTCGTTATTTCCAACGAGCATCCCGAAGCGCTCGAGCGCATGGTGCCTGATGCGGCATTGGAAAAGCGCGTGCGTGCGGCGGCGAAAATGCTGCGCGGAACAAAGCGGATGCGCGTGACCTCCAAGGCGGGCACCGAACTCGATGTCAACATGGTCGGTGCCTCGACGGTCGGCGTCTGGGGTTGGACCGACAAACCAGGCACGCTGGCGCATTGGCCCGGCGGCATCGTCGTCAGCTTTCCCAAGAGCGGCACCGTCAACGGCACGCTTGTCATGGCGGCGGGCGACATCAATCTCACTTTCAAGCGCTATCTGACGTCGCCGATCCGGATGACGCTGAAGGACGATTACGTCACTGATCTCCAGGGCGAGGGCGCCGACGCGATGATGATGCGCGCGTATTTGGCGGCATGGGGCGACCGCGAAGCCTATGCGGTGTCGCATGTCGGGTTCGGGATGAATCCTGGTGCACGTTACGAGGCGCTGGCAATGTACGACCAGCGCGATACCAACGGCACCGAGCTGCGCGCGGTCGCCGGCAACTTTCTGTTTTCTACCGGGGCCAACGAATTCGCCGGGCGCTACACCGCCGGGCATTTCGATCTTCCCATGATGGGTACGACGATTGAGCTCGATGGCGTCGCCGTGGTCCGTGAAGGCGTGCTGCAAGACGTGTTCGGTTAATCCCGATCGAGCACCGGCGGTCTTGCCAGCCCAAAATGCCTGAGCAGATCGACCAGTGCCGCGAGGCGCTGCTCGCGATAGGCATCGACATCGAGGCCGGAATAATCGAGGAAGCCGGCGCCGGTCCGCAAGCCGATGCGGCCGTCGCGCATGTTGTTTGAAATCACGTCAGGCGCGCGATAGCGGTCGCTGCCAAGCGCGCCTTCGAGATAGCGGCTCGCGTAATAGAGAATGTCACCGCCGCCCCAGTCGATGAACTCCAGCAGACCCAACACCGCATAGCGGAAGCCGAAGCCGTAGCGGATCGCCTTGTCGATGTCCTCGGCGCTGGCAACGCCTTCTTCCACCATCCGCGCCGCCTCGTTCATGGCGAGTGCCTGGATACGCGGCACGATGAAACCGGGCGTGGCCGCGCATACCACCGGCACCTTGCCGATGCCCTCGAGCAACGCTTTCACCCGCGCGGTGACGGCCGGATCGGTCGCGGCGCCCGGCGAAATCTCGACCAGCGGGATCAGATAGGCCGGGTTCAGCCAGTGCACGTTGAGAAAGCGCTGGGGAAACTCGATTGAACCTGAGAGATCGTCGACCAGAATCGTTGATGTGGTCGAGGCGATGATGATTTCGGACCCGACGCACTTCGAGGCGGCCGCCAGAACCTCGCGCTTGAGGTCGACCACTTCCGGCACACCTTCGAACACGATGCCGGCGCCGGCCAGCGCGGCAGCAGTTTTCTGCGCAGGCACCACGGAGACCCGCGCGGCCACGGCCTCGGCGTCAATCTCCGCCAGCAATCCGAACCGCGCCAGACCTGCCAGCGTTTTTCTGATTTCGCCGAGCGCTTCGGCTTTGAGTATCGCAAATTGCTCCGGGGATCGCGCCTTGACGTCGATCATGGTGACGGCGTGTCCGGCATAGGCGAACGCTACCGCAATGCCGCGGCCCATGCGGCCGGCACCGAGACAGGCGATGGCGGGGCGAGCAGTGGTCATCCGTCAAAACCCTCCCGCAACAGGGTTTGCAGTTGGTCGCGATCGAGGTGACCCAGACCGAGACTTGCGAGCGTGCGCCCGCTCTTCATGAAATCCTCGCCGCAGATCGCGCCGCCTATGGCGAGAAAAGATTTCGCCAGCGGCGCTGCAACCCCGGCCAGTTCCGCAACCGAAACCAGAAACGACAGGCCGAGGCGTAAATCTTCCCGCATATAGCGATGCTCTGATAGTACGATGCGTTCGCGCCAGTCGCCGGAATTGGTCAGGCGATCGTGCGAACCGCGGCCATACATCCACTGCTCGCCCTCGCTTGCATAGTGATGTGCCAGCGGAAAGTGCGGACTGCCGTAACCGAATCCTTCGCGTATCGCGATGCGTTCCGCATCGAGCGCGTCGGTGACGGCGCGAATCGAAGCTTGGGTGCCTTCCTTGTGAATATCCCAACGTTCGAAATGTTCGATCGGGCCGGCATTCATCACGATCAGCGGTGGATGGATGATCGGCCCGGCATTCATCAGCGCGCCCGATAGCGCGTCGCCGCACGGCTCGATCACGCCGGGAAAGGCGCGTCCAATCACATCGAGGGCATGATCGGCAGTTTTCAGCGGAAATACGCCGACCGGCAGCCGTTTGGCCCGGATGGTAATGGCGACTTCGAACGGCCCGTGCTTGCGTGTCAGCCATGGCAGCGTGCCGGTCTCTGCAAAGCTTGCGCTAGCGCGATTGCCAGCGTCTCGCGCGGCTGTCGCAAAGATCATCGAGCCGAACATGGCCGGCGGCAGGAACACCACCTGCCCATCGGCGAGGTGCGGCGCGAGCAAACCAGCGATATCGCGCTGCGCGAAAGCCGGGGCCGGACACAGGATCAGCTCGGCTCCGCCCACAGCTTCGGCAATGTCTGATGTCACCAACGACAATTGCGCAGTGTGTTGGCCGTTGGCGTCCTTGACGAAAATGCGCGAGCCTGCCGCGCAATGCTCGGTTACCTCAACCGCATTGCGCCGCCACAGGCGGATATCGTGTCCCTGCAGCGCAAAATCGCCCGCGGCCGCAAACGAGCCATTGCCGCCGCCGAGCACCGCGATCTTCAAAGCGCGTCTCCTTGCGCGGGCGCCGTCTCTGCAAGCTGTCTCAGCATGAAATGCTGGACCTTGCCCAACGCCGTGCGCGGCAGATCATCGACGAAAACGATATCGCGCGGCACCTTGAAGCGTGCAAGTTGCGTCAGCACGTGCGCTTTTAAACTCTCCGCCTCGACCAAACATCCCGGCCGCCTGATGACATAGGCGACCGGCACCTCATCCCATCGGGGATCGGGCCGGCCGATCACGCCGCATTCCACGACATCGGCATGCTCCAGCAGCACGCGCTCGACTTCCGCCGGATAGATGTTTTCGCCCCCGGAAATAATCAGATTCTTCTTGCGGTCGTGCACCCAGAAATAGCCATCGGCGTCGCGTCGGCCGATGTCGCCGGTGCGATACCAGCCGTCGTGCAGCGCCTCCCGGGTTGCTTCCTCATTGCCCCAATACTCGTAGAACACATTGGGACCGCGCACCGCGATTTCCCCAACCGTGTCCGGCGGCAGCTCGACGCCGGAATCGTCGATCACAGCCGCCTCGCAGCACAGGCCGGGGAGGCCGGTCGAGCCGGCGCGCGAAAGATCGCCGCCGAGACGGGTATAAACCGCGACCGGACAGGTTTCGGTCGAGCCGTAGACCTGAAGCACGGGCACCCCGCGCGCGACAAAGCGGTCGATCAGATGCGGCGGCACGATGGTCGATCCGGTCGAGATCGCCTTTAGCGAGGACAGATCGGTTGAGGCCCAGTCGGGATGCTCGGTCACCGCCTGAATGGTCGCGGGCACCAGCACCGTCAATGTCGGGCGATCGCGCGCGATGGCGGCGAGGGTTGCGTCCGGCGTGAAGCGCGGATGGATCGTCACGGTCGCGCCGTGGTGTAGCGCCGGCGTGGTCTGGATGTTGAGGCCGCCGACATGAAAGAAGGGCAACACGGTGAGGATGTGATCGCCAGAGGTAAGGCCGTGCATGTGCTGGCTCATCACGGCGTTCCACAATAGCGCCTCCTGCCGCAGCACCGCCCCCTTGGGCCTTCCGGTCGTGCCGGATGTGTAGACAATCAGCAGCGGACACGACAGATCGGTATGCGGATTGCGGCCATCTCCGCGCGCGCAGGTCAGCAGCGCGTCGAATGCAGTCCCTTTGGGTGGTACAAAATCGAACCCCACGATGCCGGTGTCGGGCAGGCTTTTCCTAAGCTCCGGCAGAATCTCCGCAAAGGCCTGTTCGAGCACCAGCACCTTTACCGAGGCGTCCGACAGGATGAACAACTGCTCAGCAACGGCGAGGCGCCAGTTCAGCGGCACCAGCATGGCGCCGAGCCGCGCGCAGGCATAGAGCAGGACGAGATAATCAGGCCGATTCAAGCTGAGGATGGCGACGCGATCGCCACGGCTGACGCCGAATTCGGCCTTCAGCGCGCACGCAGCCTGCTCGATGCGCGCACTGAACGCCGCGTAACTCAGAACCTCGCCCTCAAAAATGGTCGCGGGCTTGTCCGGCGTGAACGCCGCGTTCCGTTCGATGAGATCGGAAAGGTCCATTTTCGAACTAATCGTCCGATTCGCCGGTCTCGTACAGCGCTTCGCGGCCGATGCGGTCGAGACAGAGTTCGGCGGTCCATGGCAGCATCAGTGAACCGCAGCGGCTGTCGCGGTAGATCCGCTCCAGCGGTAGCGATTTCAGCATCGCCTGGCCGCCGCAGGTGCGGATCGCCAGCGTCGCGATTTCGTTGGCGCCTTCCATCGCGGAATATTGCGCGGCGTAAGCGCGCAAAACTTGTTCTTTGCTCGGATTGGCGCGGGCTTCGGTGATGGCCTGAAACCAGATTGCCTTGATCTGCTCGAGCTTGATCTGCATCTGCGCCAGCGCGATCTGCTTGGTCGGATACATCCGGCGCTTGACCGGTGGCGTGCCTGGCACCTCGCCGCGCAGATAGCGCACGGTGAAATCGTAAGCGGCCTGCGCCAGGCCGATATAGGTCGGTGACAGCGTCAGGAACATGTGCGGCCAGCGCATCGCGGCCTGAAAATAGACGCCGCGCGGCATCAGCGCCGCATCCTCCGGCACGAACACTTCCTTGAACAATAGCGTGCGCGACACCGTGCCGCGCATGCCCAGCGGGTCCCAGTCGCCGGCCACGGATATGCCGTCGGTCTTGGCTGGCAGCGCGAGGTAGAGCGTGTTGCGGCGGGAAGCCTTTTTACCTTCCGCGATTTCGGTGCAGAGCACGCCGTAGTAATCGGCGTGACCCGAGAGCGACGCGAAAATCTTCTTGCCATTGACGATCCAGCCGCCTTTGACCGGCTTCGCCTCGGTCCCGAACGCGACGCCACCGGCCGCGGCTGCGCCACCTTCCGAGAACGGCTGCGAATACACAGCGCCGTCGTCGACGATGCGCTTGTAATGCGCGGCGCGCCGGCGTTCGTGTTCGGCGCGGGTGGCGGCGTCCATCTCGAGATCGTCGGCCAGCGGACCGGACCACAGCGTCGAGCAAACATGCATGTTCCAGGTCAGCGCGGTCGCGCCGCAATAGCGGCCGATCTCAGCGGCCGATATGGCGTAGGTCTGATAATCGGCCCCGAGACCGCCGTGCTTCCTGGGGATGGCGATGCCGAGCAAGCCTGCGCGATGCAGATCTCTGTAATTCTCGGTCGGAAACGTTGCCTCGCGATCGTAGACCGCCGCGCGGCCCGCGAACACGGTCTGGCCAAGCTCGCGCGCGGTCGCGATGATTGCGGCCTGCTCGTCGTTCAGCCGGAACGCTTTGGGATCGAAGATCGGCGCATCCGGATCGATCTCGTCGATCGCCTTCACGCTCTTGCTGGCTTGCACCGTCATCATGCCGTCACTTGTGTTGCAGCCACATTGGCTTTCAGGAAGCGATCCAGCGCGGCATTGAAGGCACCTGGACGTTCGAGATTAGCGAGGTGGCCGACGCCTTCAAGTTCAACGTATTTTGCAAATGGAATATAGCCCGCCATCTTCGCCATCATCGGCGCCGGCGCATTATCATCCTTCGAGCCCGACAGCACCAGCGTCGGCACCGCGATACTCTTAAGCGCGCTGCGCAGATCGAACCCCATCAGCGCCAGCATGGTGGCGCGATAGGTCGCCTCGGGAACGGCGGCCATGCAGTCGCGGCCAAGGTCCATACCGCTAACGTCGGGATCGTCACCGACCAGTTCCTTCACCAGGGACGGCGCCAGTGAGGCAAGCTTTTCGCCACGATCGAGCGGGCCGAGCCGCGCGTCGATGAAGGATTTTTGCCAGTCGCCGTCTGGCTTGCCGAACGCCGGACTGGTTTGTGCAAGCACGATGGCGCTGGCAATGCCTGGATTTTTCGACAGCAATTGCTGAACGATCATGCCGCCGATCGAATGTCCGACGAGAATGGGCTTCGTCGCTCCGACCTGTTGCAGGAAATCCTGTAAAGCGCTGGCGAGGGCGGCAATGCTGACGGTTGGAAGTGGCGCTGAGCCGCCATAGCCCGGCATGTCCCAGGCGATGGTGCGATAGCGACCTTTGAAAAAATCCAGTTGACCGCGCCACGCCCGTGCCGCGCCGCCGATTCCATGCAGAAACACCAGCGGCGGCAAAGCGGGATCGCCGGCGGCCTCATAATTGAAACGGCCATCCCTGGTTTTCATGGGCGCGAGATGAGACACGCCGGACCTCCTGTTTTGTCTGACCTGCCGATGCTAACAGGACCGCGATGGTTGAAAAGCGATAACTTTACATTTAAAGCAATTTCGGGATCGAGCGGCGCTTGCACGCCCGATCAATCATTGGCCTCGGGCGGCAGGAAGTTCACTTCGTGCTCGGCGGAGATGCGGACGATTTCCGCGACATCCGTCAGATTGTGAAGCTGATTGAACAGCGCTTCGAGTTTTTGCGTCGGCGATACCCAGAACAGCGCCCGCGCCGGTTTATCGGATTTGTTGAAATAACCGTGTGAAATGCCGCGGGGTAGCCGAACCAGATCTCCTGTTTTGGCCTGCACCCAGACGCCATCCAGTTTCAGGTCCAGCATGCCGTCCTGGACCAGGATGAATTCGTCCTGGGTAGGATGGATATGAACGGGGACAAACTGGCCGGGATCGCTGTTGGTCTCGAAAGCAAAGGTGGAGTCCGTCACCGCTTTGGGGAAATAAACCTGTCCAAGAATATTCCAGGTCTTGCCGGAATATCCCGTTCCGCTCCGCGTGATGCCTTTTTCGAGCGCCGCCATGATGCCGTCCTCTTAACTGTTCAAGCCGACGCTACCTGCAGCGCTTCATCTGTCAAGCATGGCATCATCGAGGTTTCTTGCAAAAGCTTGAAGTCTAAAATATACGCAAGTCTTCCGCGTTGACGAATTCATTCGGGGAGGCCCGTGCATGTCCGGACTGCCGCGTTCCTGCCATGCGCTCGTTACCGGAGGCGGACGAGGCATCGGCCGCGAGATAGCGTCCGCACTGGCGTGCGCGGGAGCGACGGTCACGGTACTTGGCCGCAATCGCGCGGCCCTGGATGACGCCGTTGCCGCGGGCGCGGCGCACTTCGCAGCCGTTGCCGATGTCGCCGATCAGGCCGCTGTCAACGCCGCGATTGCGCAAGCCGCGGCTCGGCAGCCGATCGATATCCTGATTGCGAATGCAGGGATCGCGGAATCCGCGCCGTTCGGAAAATCCGATGCGGCGCTGTTTCGGCGAATGATGGATGTCAACTTCATGGGCGTGGTTCATGCCGTCCAGGCCGTGCTGCCCTCGATGAGGGACCGCCGTTACGGCCGCATCGTCGCTGTCGCATCGACCGCTGGTCTCAAAGGCTATGCCTATGTCAGCGCCTACAGCGCCGCAAAGCACGCGGTGGTGGGGCTTGTACGCTCGCTGTCGCTGGAGTTGGCGAATACACGCGTGACGGTCAATGCGGTGTGTCCCGGTTTCACCGACACCGATCTTGTTGCCGGCAGCATCGACAACATCATGAAAAAAACCGGCCGCAGCCGTGAGCAGGCTGTGGCTGAACTAGCGAGGCACAATCCGCAGGGCCGCCTTGTGACGCCTGCGGAAGTCGCCGATACCGTGCTTTGGCTTTGCGGCGAGGCCGCAGGCGCCATCACAGGCCAGGCGATCGCGGTCGCGGGCGGAGAGGTCTAGACGTGCGTGGCTCGCAAAGCCTGAGAATAACCAACGATAATTCGTAAGGGAGATCCCATGAGCACGCCAGCCAATCCCGTCACGCTGCCATTGGCGCAGTATTCGCCCAAGTATTTCCTGCTGGCAGTAACTGACGGCGTGGCGACCGTGACGCTGAATCGCCCTGAGCGAAAAAATCCGCTGACCTTCGAGAGCTATCGCGAACTGACGGATTTTTTCCGCGCCTGCGCGATGGACGACGAAGTAAAGACCATCGTGGTATCAGGCGCCGGCGGCAATTTTTCGTCAGGCGGCGATGTGTTCGAGATCATCGGCCCACTGGTGCAGATGGACACCAAGGGACTCACCGCCTTCACCCGCATGACCGGCGATCTGGTCAAGGCGATGCGGGCCTGCCCACAGCCGATCATCGCCGCGGTCGAGGGTATCTGCGCCGGTGCCGGTGCGATCATCGCCATGGCGTCCGACATGCGTCTGGCCGCTACCGGGGCCAAGGTCGCGTTCCTGTTCACCAAGGTGGGCCTTGCCGGCTGCGACATGGGCGCCTGCGCGATCCTGCCGCGCATCATCGGCCAATCGCGGGCGTCAGAACTGCTCTATACCGGCCGCTTCATGACCGCGGAGGAGGGCGAGCGTTGGGGTTTCTTCAGCCGCCTCGTTGCGCCGGAGCACGTGTTGTCCCAAGCGCAGCTTTTTGCCAGACAGGTTGCGGAGGGGCCGACCTTCGCCAATACCATGACCAAGCGCATGCTGGCGATGGAATGGGCGATGTCGGTGGAGGAGGCGATCGAGGCCGAGGCGATCGCGCAGGCGCTATGCATGACGACAGCGGATTTTGCCCGCGCATTCGAGGCGTTTTCGAACAAGGCGAAGCCGGCCTTTCAGGGCAATTGAGGGTTACGATGAACGTAGCCCGGGTGGAGCTCCGCGAAACCCGCGGGCTCCGTCGGGTGCTTGGAGAACCCCGGATTGCGCTTCGCTCCATCCGGGCTACGCTAAGCGGCAGGCCTTGCCGCCAAATTGCTTTAGGTTTAAAATAACTGGATGGTCCGATAGCGCCGGAGGCCTTCATGAAGATCGCGATCATCGGTGGTGGACCGGCCGGCCTGTATTCCGCGATCCTGCTCAAAAAGCAGCGGCCGCAGGCCGAGATCACGGTTTACGAGCGCAACCGCGCCGACGACACCTTCGGCTTCGGCGTGGTGTTTTCCGACGCCACCCTGGACAATTTCGAGAAATACGATCCGCCAAGCTATCGCCGCATCACCCAGGAGTTCGCCTACTGGGATGATATCGCCGTGCACTTCCGCGGTACCGTGCACCGGGTCGGCGGCAACGGCTTCTGCGGCTGCTCGCGGCGCAGGCTGCTCCTGATCCTGCAGGAGCGGGCGCGCGAACTCGGCGTCACCTTGCTGTTCGAGGCCGACATCGGCGACGAGGCTCGCTTTGCCGATGCCGATCTGGTGGTGCTGGCCGACGGCATCAACAGCCGCTTCCGTGACAAATATATCGAGCACTTTCAGCCCGAGGTGGACCTTCGCTCCAACATGTTCGCGTGGATGGGCTCGACCCGGCCGCTCGATGCCTTCACCTTTATTTTTCAGGAGACCGAGTGGGGTCCGTTTATCGCCCATGCCTATCAATACGAAGTGGGACGCTCGACCTGGATCTTCGAGACCGATCCTGCAACTTTCAAGCGCGCGGGGCTTGAGGGTCTGAGCGAGAAGCAATCCGCCGATCGAATGGCCGCGATTTTCGGCTGGTTCCTCAGTGGACATCCGCTCCTGATCAATCGCTCGATGTGGCGCAATTTTCCGATGATCCGCAGCAAGCGCTGGGTCAAGGACAACATGGTGCTGCTTGGCGATGCCAAGGCGACCGCGCATTTCTCGATCGGCTCCGGCACCAAGCTC
>Ga0209217_1000576_pt1 | contig 10429 bp, 8 predicted proteins | sample JacPinW_OM3H0_M2_FD_187957 | JGI IMG/M metagenome (GOLD analysis project Ga0209217, IMG submission 187957) | Forest soil microbial communities from Algoma, Ontario, Canada - Jack Pine, Ontario site 1_JW_OM3H0_M2 (SPAdes) (version 2) | ecosystem: Environmental > Terrestrial > Soil > Boreal...
CGGGCAAGCCTCATTGCGGCCGATCTTGCCCCAGCTGGTTGGATCCTTGGGATTTCGCTCCTGTGTCAGGCTGGCCGTGGTGATCCCGTGTTGCGCCAGGGTCACCGCACCGGCACGCGCCAGCGCCATCTCGTCCTCGCCGGTTGAGGGATCGATCTTGTGCGCCTCCATATAGGGCAAGGTCGCCGTTTCCTCAGGCGGGGCTGTCCTGATTTCAACTCGCATGAGTTGGGCCGTCACCGCTTCGCGCAGGTTGGTGCTCATTGCCTCAAACAAATTGAAGGCTTCAGCTTTGTACTCGTTCAGCGGGTCGCGCTGTCCATATCCACGCAAACCGATGACCTGGCGCAGATGCTCGAGCATGACGAGATGCTCTCGCCAGAGGTGATCGAGCGTCTGCAGCAGAATCGTTTTTTCGACATAGCGCAGGACATCGGCGCCCCATTGCGCCACTTTGGCGGCCATGTGCTCGTCGGCGCGACGCTCGATGCGCGATTGTAGCTCCTCCTCAGCAATGCCTTCTTCCTTCGCCCATTCGATAACCGGCAGGTCGAGACTGAGAACACGCTTGATCTCTTCCTGCAGCCCCTGAGTATCCCACTGCTCGGGATAGGCGTTCTTTGGAACGTGCTTTGCGACCAGTTCCTCCACCGCCGACTGCCGCATGTCCGCCACGACCTCGTTTACGGTCTCGTCCTTCATCCAGTCGATCCGCTGCTCGAAGATCACATTGCGCTGGTCGTTCATCACGTTGTCGAACTTGAGCAGATTCTTGCGAATATCGAAGTTGCGGGCCTCGACCTTCTGCTGCGCCTTTTCCAGGGCCTTGTTGATCCAGGGGTGAACGATCGCCTCATCCTCCTTGAGACCCAGTCGCTTGAGCATCGTGTCCAGCTTGTCCGTCCCGAAGATGCGCATGAGATCATCCTCGAGCGACAGGAAGAACTTGGAGTGACCGGGATCGCCTTGTCGGCCGGATCGCCCGCGCAACTGATTGTCGATGCGCCTGCTTTCGTGGCGTTCCGTGCCGAGGACGAACAGGCCTCCGGCGCCGAGTGCCTTCTCCTTCAGCCGTGCGACTTGCGCCCGGATCTCCGCGGCGCGCGGATCCTGATCGCGCCGGCTGATGTCTTCGACGTCGGCAAGCTCGTGGCGGATGCGCATGTCCGCATTTCCGCCGAGCTGGATATCGGTGCCGCGCCCCGCCATGTTGGTTGCAATGGTGATCGCCCCCGGCACGCCCGCCTGTGCGATGATGTAGGCTTCCTGCTCATGGTAGCGGGCGTTGAGGATCGCAAAGACTTTGGCCTTTGAGGCTCCATCATCTCCGCTGTAGAGCGCTGAGAATGCATTGGGATCGGCAAAGTCGTGCTGCTCCCAGCCTTGCTTGCGAAGCATCTCGGCGAGCTGCTCGGATTTCTCGATCGATGTCGTGCCGACCAGCACAGGTTGGCCGCGCTCCTTGCAGTCCTCGATCAGGCCCAGAATGGCGCGGTATTTCTCGGCGGCGGTGCGATAAACCTCGTCATCATCGTCGAGGCGGATCATTGGCATATTGGTCGGGACTTCAAGGACCTCGAGATTGTAGATGTCGATGAACTCGTCCGCCTCCGTCAGTGCCGTGCCCGTCATGCCGGCAAGCTTCTCGTACATGCGGAAGTAATTCTGGAAGGTGATGGAAGCGAGCGTCTGGTTCTCCGGCTGAATCGGCTGGTGCTCCTTCGCTTCCAAAGCCTGATGCAGCCCCTCCGAATAGCGTCTGCCCGGCATCATGCGACCGGTGAATTCGTCAATGATGACGACCTCTCCGTTACGCACGATGTAGTCCTTGTCGCGATGAAACAGCTTGTGCGCGCGCAACGCCTGATTCACATGGTGGACAGCCGAGACATTTTCCACGTCGTAGAGATGGTCGCCTTTGAGCAGATTGGCGCCGCGCAGCATCTGCTCCATCTTCTCCATCCCGACTTCGCTCAGCGTGACGGTGCGCTGCTTTTCGTCAATCTCGTAGTCGGGCTTGTCCAGCTTGGGGATATACGCATCTATGGTGTTGTAGAAATCGGACCGATCATCGAGCGGTCCCGAGATGATCAGGGGCGTGCGCGCCTCGTCGATCAGGATGGAGTCGACTTCGTCAACGATGGCGAAGATATGCCCGCGCTGGACCATGTCCTCCAGCCGGTATTTCATGTTGTCGCGCAGGTAGTCGAAGCCCAACTCATTGTTGGTACCGTAAGTGACATCCGCGTCGTAGGCTTGCTTGCGCTGCTCATCATCAAGGCCGTGAACGATCACGCCCACCTTCAGACCCAAGAAATTGTAGATCTGGCCCATCCACTCGGCGTCGCGTTTTGCCAGATAGTCGTTGACCGTCACCACGTGCACTCCGCGTCCGGAGAGCGCGTTGAGGTACACCGGCAACGTCGCCACCAGCGTCTTGCCTTCGCCGGTCTTCATCTCGGCGATGCGCCCCTCGTGCAGGATCATCCCGCCGATAAGCTGCACGTCGAAATGACGCTGTCCCAGCGTGCGCTTCGCTGCTTCGCGGCAGGTCGCAAATGCGGGCACCAGAAGATCGTCCAAGGAAGCCCCTGCGGCAACCTGCTGCTTGAACGTCTCCGTCCGAGCGCGCAATTCCTCGTCCGAGAGCGGTTCGAGCTCGCTCTCCAGGGCGTTGATCTCTGCAACCCGAGGCAAGTAGCTTTTGATGCGCCGCTCGTTGGAAGAACCAAACAGCTTGCGGGCGATAGCTCCAATCATGCGGAATATCCTTGCATCCTAGCAGGAGCGTCGCTGCACTCTAGCAAACCCGCATTGAAGGCAACGGCGTGCCGGAAGCTCTTTGACAGTCCCATGCTTGCCTCTACCCCCTGCCGCAAGCATTCTGTCGTTGCAACCGTCTTTGCGAACGTGGCGGGCACGCTGATGACGGATCCAGCCGGTTTGCCGACACATAGGAGGGGGTTACAGGCTTGTCAATCGGTCGTGACGATTGCTCACGTTGTCGTCACAATGGCGCTCTAAATGGTTGCCAAGTGGGGCTCAATCCGCAACCGTCCGCTTTCGACCTCTTGTGAAGGACCCCCCATGCATTCTGCACATTTACTCGCTCAGTCAGCGCACGGCCAGCGCTGGCTCGGGATTTTTGCCACGGCTGTCTCGTTGCTCATTTTGCCCTGTCTTTTCGGTTGCTCCAAAAATTCATCCTCTGAGGTGTCAGCCTCGGGATCCGATCGGGTCATGGCCCGGGTGAATGGGACCGAGATCAAGGAGAGTGATCTCGCGCTCGCGGAAGAAGACCTCGGTCCCGAGCTGCAGGCGACCTCTCCCGAGGCCAAACGAGACCACTTGGTCTCGTATCTGACAGACGTCATCCTTGTCACACAGGCCGCCGATAAGAAACAGCTGGCGGACAATCCCGAATTCAAGCGTCGCCTGGCCTTCCTGCGCAACAAGCTGCTGATGGGTTTCGAGCTGCAGGAGGAGGTGAAGGCCGCAATTACCGATGAAGCCATGCACCAGACCTACGATGATGCGGTAAAATCGATGAGCGGCCAGGATGAGGTACACGCGCGGCATATTCTGGTCGAAAGCGAAGACGAGGCCAAGGTGATTGTCGATTTGCTCAAGGCCGGCGGAGATTTCGCAGCATTGGCAAAAGAACGATCGAAGGATCCGGGGGCAGCCGAAGGCGGCGATCTCGGCTATTTCACCAAGGACCAGATGGTGCCCGAGTTCGCCGAAGTTGCATTCAAAATGTATCCCGGCCAAGTCTCCAATCCCGTCAAGACGGAATTCGGTTGGCACGTCATCAAGCTGGAGGACAAACGCACCAAACAGCCACCGGAATTCGGGAAGGTGAAGGATCAGATCGAGTCCTTTCTCTCGCGCAAAGCGCAGACCGAGTTCGTTTCCAAGCTGCGCCAATCTGCCAAGATCGAGCGCCTGGACAAGCCGTCCGAGCAGCAGAAAGATTGAGGCGTCTTGGTCGAGCCTTACCGTGTCACCACCGCGCTCGCCGCTTGCGCCTGCCCGATTTCCGGACATGCCGCCCATTCCAGGACTGAGAATGGCGAGCGCCTGCGCGCAGATTCGCGTGGCGGGCCGAGCGGACGTACTGCTCGCGCTGTGTGAAGAGGGAACGAGTGTCGCCGGCGTGTTCACCCGGTCGAAATGTCCCTCCGCACCGGTGGACTGGTGTAAAGCGAGCATTCGGGGTGGACGTGCCGCCGCACTCGTGGTCAATTCCGGCAATGCCAACGCCTTCACCGGCAAACATGGCCGCAGCACCACCAAGGCGACGGCGCGGCTCGTGTCCGATCACGTGGGGTGCCACCCTTCCGAGGTGTTTCTCGCATCCACCGGAGTGATCGGCGAGCCATTGGATCCAGGCAAGTTTGCCAAGGTGATGGGCGAGTTGGTGGCGAGTGCCGGGCCTGGACATTGGCATGAGGCCGCGACGGCGATCATGACAACCGATACCTTTCCGAAGGGCGCAGCGGCCGTCGCGCGGCTCGGCTCAACGCCGGTAACAATCTGCGGGATTGCCAAAGGTGCCGGGATGATCGCTCCCGATATGGGCACCATGCTCTCCTTTGTCTTCACCGATGCCGAAATCTCCCCCCGGGTATTGCAGGTTCTGCTCAAGCAAGGGGTGGTTGACAGTTTCAATGCGGTGACCATCGACGGCGACACATCCACGTCGGACACTTTGCTCGCATTCGCGACCGGGGCCGCGCGCAGCCGAGGCGCGCCGAAGATCACAAGCATGTCCGACCCGCGGCTCTCCCCGTTTCGCAAGGCCTTCGACACGGTGCTCCAGGATCTCGCCGAACAGGTTGCCAGAGACGGCGAAGGGGCGCGCAAGCTCGTGGAGATTGTCGTGGAGGGGGCGGTCTCGAAAACCTCGGCAAGAAAGATCGCGCTCTCGATCGCCAACTCGCCTCTGGTAAAGACCGCCATTGCAGGAGAAGACGCGAACTGGGGACGTGTCGTGATGGCCGTCGGCAAGGCTGGAGAACCGGCGGATCGCGACCGGCTTTCGATCTGGTTCGGCGGCATCCGGGTCGCGCGCAAGGGGGAGCGTGACCCCGACTATGACGAGGCGGCCGTCTCCGCGGTCATGAGGAAGCGGGAAATTGCGGTCAAGGTGGCGCTCGGGCTGGGGGGCGGGCGCGACCGCGTTCTCACCTGCGATTTGACGAAGGAGTATGTCGCCATCAACGGCGATTACCGGTCCTGATCCATTTAGCTCACGCATCAAAATTCATTAACCATGCGCCCAACACGGAACGGGCAGCAACCCTGCACTGAACGGTAATTAACCGCTTCGGCCCTTAAACTCAGTCCGCGAGAGTGTGAACGTGGAACTCGTCCTTGTTGCCGCTTGCGCTCTTGTCGACGCGGACGGCCGCGTCCTGATCGCTCAGCGTCCGGTTGGCAAGTCGATGGCTGGGCTGTGGGAATTTCCTGGCGGGAAGGTCGAACCGGGCGAGCGGCCCGAGCAGACCTTGATACGGGAGCTGGACGAGGAATTAGGGATTACCGTCCACGAGGCGTGCCTTTCACCTCTGACATTTGCGAGCCATACCTATCGCGACTTTCATCTGCTCATGCCGCTTTATGTCTGCCGCAAGTGGGAGGGAGGCGTCACTGCACGCGAGAGGCAAAAAGTCGCTTGGGTGCGGCCAAACCGGCTCCGAGACTACCCCATGCCTCCGGCAGATGAGCCCCTGATCGCCCATCTCTTGGGGTTGCTCTGAACGCCATCACAAGGCGCCAAGGAAGAAAGATGTCCAAGAAATCTCAGCTGCACCTGATCATGACCCTGTTGCGCGAACGTCTTGCCCCAGATCAGCAGGGGGCAACCGCTATCGAATATGCGCTGATAGCTTCGGGAGTCGGGGCGGCTGTTGCGGCGACAGTCTGTAATCTCGGTTCCACCACACAGGGCTTATATGCACACCTGTCGTCCCTGTTTTGATGAGATCAGCGCTCTGGTCGCTCGCCTGCCGAGACCTCCTTCACTCCAAGCGCATCTGCTAGGCGCTGTCCTGCCGAGCCGGGCGCGAGAGGCTTTTGCTGCCCGGGATGGGGTGCCCAACCAGATAGCCAGACGATCTCGAATGTCGCTCGAATGCGTTTGTCAGGATCGGAGAAGCGATCACCGTAGATTTGTACGACCCGCTCCAATGTCGCGCGTTTGAGCAAACGGCGGCTGCGCTCGACCAGGGGATTTGTCGCTCCCATGGCGCGCAAGTCATGCATCAGCGCAATCACGGAAGGATAGCGGACAGTCAGGCGGTCAACGTCCGCCACCGGCAAAGCGAAGCCCGCGCGCTGAAGCAAAGCACCTGCCGCCCGCACATCCAGGAAGGGGATTACCCGCGGAGAGATGCCGCCTTGTGTCTCGATCTCCGCGGCAGCGAAGCATTGCCGCAGTTCAGTCAGCGTATCTCCACCTGCGAGCGCGGCAAGCAGCAGGCCGTCCGGCTTCAGAACGCGGCGGATTTGGACAAGCGTACCAGGAAGATCATTGACGAATTGGAGAGAGAGGGCAGACACGAGGAGATCGAGCGAGCCCTCGCGAAAAGGCAGCATCTCCTCGTCGACGACGGTGGCGAGGCCATCATCCAATGTCCGGTTGTGATCCGTCCGTGCCAGCACACTCGCGGTAGAAGGGCCGGCGGAGAGGATGACGCCAACGTGTCCGGTACGGATAAGCTCCCGTTTGACGGCATTGCCTGGGGTGCCGAGATCGACCGCCCGATCGAATCGCCGCAGCACGGTTGCGAGCCTTTCAGAGAGCTCCTGCGCAACGCGGTCCAAAAGGAACGTGGATGGCCCGAGTTTCGCGGCACGGTGGCGGCGCGCACGCAGCAGCGCTCGGTCGAAAATCAGCGCGGGTGATGGCGGCGACATATTTGCTTGGCGTTTGCTCGGCGGCTACTTTCGCTGCATATGGAACGCACGAACACATCGGTGCGCGAGCTATCCGCCCGTGAACCTAATGTTGTAGCAATGCAAGGAAAAATTGAGCAAAGCGCGGCTCCGGCGAGGCGCTTTGCCGAGCTGACGCGCGCTGTACGCGGAATTGTCGATCTGTTCACGCGGGTCGCCTTGCCCCAGCTCTGTCCGTCTTGCCGCGAGCCGGTGGAGGGGGCGGGCCTGTGCGCAAGCTGCTGGTCCAAGCTCGCCTTCATAGCGCCTCCCTATTGCGAGCGGCTGGGCATTCCATTTGCCTTCGAAGCGGGGCCGGGACTTCTTTCGATGGAAGCCCTCTCCGACCCCCCGGCCTATGGGCGTGCGCGCGCTGCAGTGCGATACGACGACATCGGCCGGGCACTCGTCCATGCCTTGAAATATGGCGATCGGCTGGACCTTGCACCAATGATGGGGCGCTGGATGGCAAACGCGGGGGGCCCAGCGGCGGCAGCGATCCACTATCGAGTGCTTCGGCGCGAGACACCGCTTGCTCCAGCGCTTCCTGCGTTGCTTCATGCCAAGCAAGGACGCGCAGCCCCGTACGCTCCATCGTGGCACGTGTCGCCTCCGGCGTGAGCAAAAAGCTCATGCCTTTGTTGCTGGCCCACGGCGTCGGATAGAACGGCTCCCCGCCTGGACCGGCGGCGATGTCCTGAATCGCCACGCGGCCGCCGGCCTTGAGCGCGCGCCGCATCTCGCCGTAGAGGCGCGCGCGATCCGCAATGTTCATTGTCGCATTTTGCGACCACACGAGATCGAAGCTCGCATCGGGAAACGGCAACTGCAGCGCATCCCCCTGCCTGTAGCTGACTTTGTGGCTGAGCCTCGTGCGTTCGGTAAGCATGCGCGCGAGCTCGATGAACTCAGGAGTAAGATCAAGGCCGATGACCTCGCAGCCGAATGCGCTCGCGAGGTAGCGCGATGGCCCACCGATGCCGCAGCCGACATCGAGGACTTTGTCGGAGCCGCTCACTGCCGCAAGCCGGGCCAGGCGGATCGTTGCGTTGCGCTGCCCATTGTGGAATTCGTCGATCGGAGCAAGATCGTCCGGTGTCAAATGCTCGAGGTCTTTTCCTGCTGCCTTCAGGGCCGCCAGAATGGCATCGCCGAGAGCACGGCGCGCGTAGTGTTCGGAAACTGCTTGCGGCGAGCGCAACATAGCAAGGGTCCCCCGTTGCTCGAGCGCACACTATAATCGTAGAGGTACCTATGATGACCAGGGGCTTCCGCATCAATACTGCCGCCCTCATCACGGTCTTCGCCTTGTTAAGCCCGCCCGCGGGGGAGCGCCCAGGACTATCCGACGCGACCCGTCACGATCATCGTACCTACGGGGCCCGGCGGCGGAACGGACATCATCGCGCGCCTCATAGGAGCACAGCTCGCGCAGCAGCTCGGGCAGGCATTCGTCATCGACAACCGTCCTGGCGCGGGGCTGCTCGTGGGCACAACTGCTGCGGCAAAGGCAGAGCCCGACGGGTATACGCTTCTCCTCGGACTGAACGGCAGCATGGCGGTCAATCCGAGCCTGTTCTCCAAGCTGCCTTATGACCCGATCCGCGATTTCACGCCGGTGGCGATGCTTGCGGATTATCCGTTTGTGGTCGTGGTGAACAAGGAGCTCCCGGTAAGATCGATCGCAGACCTGATTGAGCTCGCCAAGTCAAAGCCGGGCGAGCTGAACTACGGCTCGGCCGGCAACGGAACCGGCCAGCACCTCTCGAGCGAGCTGTTCAAGATGATGACCGGCACCAATCTGGCGCATGTGCCCTACCGGAGCGCGCAGGCGGTCTATTCCGATGTGATCTCAGGTCGCGTACCGGTATTCTTTGACAACATTTCGGGCGCGCTGGCGCTGGTGCAGAGCGATAAGGTGCGCGCCATCGGGGTCACGACGCAAGCCAGGTCGCCGGTTCTGCCCGACGTGCCGACGGTTGCCGAAACGGTGCCAGGCTTCGAGTATCACACCTGGTTCGGGCTTTGGGCACCCAGGAAGACGCCGCGCCCCGTTGTGGAGAAGATCAACACCGAGGTCGGGAGGGCGCTCGGCAGTCCCGCAGTCACAACCTCGATCAGAGCAGCGGCAGGCGAGCCCGCCACTATGCCTTTGGCAGATATGGAGCCGTTCGTCGCCGCTGAGATTGCGAAATGGGCCGACGTGATCACACGCGCCGGGGTGAAGATGGATTAGCTGCGGCTAGCGTCTCCAATGCCGGCGATGATGTCTTCCGCGCCGCAGACCCCACGAGCTCGCAATCGACGGCCCGGCCGTGTAGCCGACCACTGCTCCGGCTACCGCTCCCACAGGCCCGAGAACGACGGCGCCCGACACTGCGCCCAGCGCCGCATCTCCGACACGCTCCTGCGCGTGCGCATGCGGCGGAAGGAGTGCCAGTCCCAATACCGCCGCGGCAATTAACCTTTTCATGTCGCCCCTCTACTCCAACACACAACGCCAATGAGATGAGACGCCGGGAATACGGCAGTACTGAGATATCCGATACGTGGCGCAGAGGAGCTCGGCGGCGTTACGTTTCGCTAAACTATTGCGGCCTGGGATTACCGCCGCCAGACGGTCGCGAGCCAGGGCTGGCGCTCCCGCGGCAGCCCAGGCGGACGATAGTAGTGGGCAAGCTCGACAAAGCCTGCGCCCGACACGTAGCGGCGCCAAGTCTCGAGATCATGATAGGCACTGTAACGGTCGCCGCTCCACCCTTCCTCGTTGTGACCGCGCGGATTCGAGCAAAACAGCGCTCCGCGCGGCTTGAGGGTTGCGCGCAGCTCGAGCAGCACGCGCGGCAACTCCTGGCCGGGCACATGAAACAGCGCGGCGTTGGCAAAGATCCCGTCGAAATAGTCCGCGGGCAGATTGAGCTTGAGAAAGTCCTGCTGCCAGACTTCGCAGCCGCTGTACGTACGTGCCATCGCAGCGAACTGCGCGGCACCTTCCAGACCGATCGCGACGTGACCGAGATCGGAGAACACTTTGAGATCGCGGCCCGGCCCGCAGCCAAAATCCAGGATGGTGAAGGGCGGCTCATCCTCAATGTGTTCCAGCAGCGCCGCGATGTTCTGGCTGACGTCGTGATCGCGCGTTCCCTGCCAGAACTGTTCCGCATGCCGGTTGTAGTGCTCCAGCGTGAGCCGCGCGATCCTCTCCAGCTCCTGTGAGTTGAGCTTCATCTACGGGCGCGGCTCATCGTCGGGTGGGCAAAATCGTTCGACCTGTCCTGTCCCCGTGGGCATCGCAGACAAGTTTACGCAGTCTGCGCAAGCTTGACTGCCGTGCGCGCACGATCCCCGATCAAGTCGGGGACAGGCTTTGCCCACGCGGAACGGCGCAGATAGCGCGGTCGCGGTAGGGATGCTCATTGCTGAGCACCCCCCGCACAGATCCGGACGTGCAGCTTTCCCGCATACGGCTCCCACCTCGGATGTCTGACGG
>Ga0209217_1000577_pt1 | contig 10427 bp, 9 predicted proteins | sample JacPinW_OM3H0_M2_FD_187957 | JGI IMG/M metagenome (GOLD analysis project Ga0209217, IMG submission 187957) | Forest soil microbial communities from Algoma, Ontario, Canada - Jack Pine, Ontario site 1_JW_OM3H0_M2 (SPAdes) (version 2) | ecosystem: Environmental > Terrestrial > Soil > Boreal...
TCCCGGGCTTCGCCTCCGCCGGCAATTTATGGACGTGGACGCCCACAATTCGAGTGGAGCAGCGATTCGGCGGAGCTGGTTCACCTTTCAGGTTAGAAGCCGGGTTGTTCGGTCCTTCCTCCAACCTCAACTACACCACCAACAACAATCGGCGCGTGCCAAGTCCGTCGGAAAGCTCGCGCATTCCCACCTACGCACTACGCGTGTCCTACAATAAGAAATCGGAAGAGCGCCCGACATCGTTTGGGGTCGCTGGCGTGTACTCGCCGCAAGAATTCTTTGGCGGCTACCGCGTGGAGGGATGGGCGGCGACTACGGATTGGAAATTTGGATTGCTACCTCGAACGGAGCTGAGCGGGCAATTCTTTACTGGGCGCGGCATAGATGGATTTGGCGGGCTGCCGGAAAATCCGTACCCTCTGCAAAATCAGTTGCTTTACACGCAGGTTACGGCGCCTCTGTTGGCCGAAGTGGGAGTGATCGGGGGATGGTCGCAGCCCGGATCCGTTCGGATGGGCAACGCCCTCACAGAATTGCGACTTCGCGATGTGCTCGCAAACACCTAGATTGTGGTAAGCCCGAGGGAGTGGGCCGGAACCAGGATAGATCAGGCGACGTTTCTTTGTCGCTGCAGACTTTGATTGATTGCCCCTACCAGGAGGACATGAATGATCAGTCTCACGGTCAACGGAAAAGCTTACGAGGTGGACGTTGAGCCCGATACGCCGCTGTTGTGGGTCTTGCGTGATACGATCGGGCTCACCGGCACGCGCTATGGCTGCGGCATCGCCCAATGCGGCGCCTGCACGGTCCACATCGACGGGGCGCCGGTGCGCTCCTGCTCGATGCCGATCGGCTCGATTACGGGCGGACCGGAGATCACTACAATTGAAGGTCTTGCTAAGAATGGCACGCTACATCCGGTCCAGCAAGCCTGGCTCGACCACGATGTCCCGCAATGCGGATATTGCCAGAGCGGAATGATCATGGCGGTGGTGGCGTTGCTCAAAGAAAAACCAAAGCCGACCGATGCCGACATCGATGCCGAAATTACGAATATCTGCCGCTGCGGTACATACCAGCGTATCCGCGCGGCGATCCACGCCGCGGCCGGCGCTTGAGACTGATGGAGGTTGTCATGATATCCATCCCAAAGATCGACCGCCGCTCGTTGCTGGCCAGCGCTGCCGCCATCGGCGGCGCGTTCGTGCTCGGCTTTGAGCTTCCCATACGTTCCGATACGGCGCATGCCGCAAACGGCGCACCGGAAATCAACGCGTGGATCGTCATTCATCCCGACGACAGCATCACCCTCCGTTATCCGCGCGCGGAGATGGGCCAAGGCAGCTACACGGCACTGCCTATGCTGCTCGCCGAAGAGCTCGAATGCGACTGGAGCAAGGTGAAGATCGAGATCGTCGAGCCCGCCGTGAACCTCAGGCGCAACCGCATCTATGGCGACATGTTCTCGACCGGCAGCCGCACGATCCGCGGGTCGCAGGATTACGTGCGCAAGGCCGGCGCCGCGGCACGCGAAATGCTTATCGCCGCTGCCGCTCAGGCATGGAATGTGCCCGCGCGGGAGTGCCGGGCTGAGAACAGCCGCATCACCCACGGCCCGAGCGAACGCACAGTCAATTTTGCCAAGGTCGCTGTGAGCGCGGCCAAGCTCGATCCGCCCAAAGACGTCAAGCTCAAGGATCCGAAGGAGTGGAAGCTTGTGGGCAAGCCGACCAGGCGGCTCGAAATCACCGACAAGGTTCAGGGCAAGCCAATCTACGGCATCGATGTACGGCTGCCCAATATGCTATACGCATCGCTGATCCAATGTCCCGTGTTCAAGGGTACGCTCAAGTCGGTCGATGAGTCCAAACTTAGCGGCCTGCGTGGCGTTCGGAAGGTCGTAAAACTTCCGAATGCGATCGCCGTCGTTGCCGACTCATGGTGGCGAGCGAAGACGGCTGCAGAAGCTCTGCAGCTCACCTGGAACGACGGGGGCAACGGAGCAGTATCCAGCCAGTCCATCGCGGAGTTCGTACGCACCGGCCTGACTTCATCCGACGCTGGCGTCGGCCGCAAGCAAGGCAATGTGGTCGAAGGCCTAACCGAGGCGGTCAAGCGGATCGATGCCGAGTATTATGCCCCATTCCAGAGTCACGCGACGATGGAGCCGCAGAACTGCACGGTCCGCGTCATCGGCGACAAGGCGGAGATCTGGGTTCCGACCCAGGATCCCGAGCGCTCCCTGAATGCGGCTGCGCAGGCGCTCGGTATCCCGCGGGACAATATCATCCTCCATCCCATGATGGTCGGCGGCGGCTTCGGCCGGCGTGGCGGGCCGCAAGACTTCGTCACCTACCCAGCGCTCGTGGCCAAGGACCTCGGAGCGCCGGTGAAAGTTCTCTGGAGCCGCGAAGAGGACATGCAGCACGACTTCTACCGGCCTGTCACGATGGCAAAGATGACGGCGGGTCTGGATGCATCGGGCATGCCCATTGCGTGGCATGTGCGCCTGGCCGGCCCATCGATCCAGGGGCAGTTCCGACCCGACGCGATCAAAGATGGCGTCGACAGGCATATGCAGGAGGGCTTTCTCGACGAGATGCCCTATGACGTCGACAATTATCTCGTGGAGTATGCCTTACGCGTGCCGCACGTGCCCGTCGGCTGGTGGCGCGCGGTGAACTTCAACCAGAACGACTTCTACATGGAAAGCTTCATCGACGAGATGGCGCATGCGGCCGGTCAGGACCCCTATCGGTACCGCCGCAAGTTGATCGGCAAGCATCCGCACGCCAAACGATTTCTCGCGGTGCTCGATGCGGTGGCAACCAAGGCCGGCTGGGAGACGGCGCCTGCGCAGGGCGTCTACCGCGGCCTAGCGCTCAGCGAAGCCTACGGCAGCTATCAGGCGGCCGTGCTCGAAATGTCGCTCGGCGACAACGGCGAGGCGCGCGTGCACCGTGTGGTGTATGCAATCGATCCCGGCCACGCGGTCAATCCGCTCACGATTGCGGAGCAGGCGGAAGGCGGGATCGTGTGGGGACTCACGGCGACGCTCTACGGCGAGATCACCATCAAGGATGGGCGCGTGGAGCAATCGAACTTCCACGACTTCCAGATGTTGCGTCTCGCCGAGATGCCGAAGGTCGAAACCATTGTGATGCCGAGCGGCGGCTTCTGGGGCGGTTGCGGCGAGCCGCCGCCGGCGATCGTCGCGCCTGCGCTTTGCAATGCGATTTTTGCCGCCACCGGCAAGCGCATCCGCTCGCTGCCGCTGAAGAACCACGATCTGCGCAAGGCGTGAGCGGATTGGGATTGGCAGCGATTCTGCAAGGAGCATTTCCGGGCAGGCAATGCGCGCAGCTCTAGTCGCAACGATCTTCATCATGTTCCCGCTGCCGGCATATGCGCAGTCGCTGCCGGACCAGGCCGCGTGTCTTGCTTGCCATGGAGAAAACGGCCAATCGCAAAGGCCGGAGGTCCCGTCGTTGGGCGCGCAGCCGGAATATTACGTCACCATCCAGCTCGTTATGTTTAGGGACAAGCTGCGCGCCGTGGATGTGATGAACGAGGCCCTGGCAGGCGCGAGCGACGATTCGGTGCGCGTGCTTGCGCGCTTCGTCTCCAAGCTACCCGCACCCGCACCCGAGCCAGTGCCTGATGCTTCCGATGCCGCTCGTATTGAACGCGCCGAGATGCTGGCACGGAAAAATCACTGCATCATTTGCCACAAACCGGACTTTTCCGGCGGCCACAGCGTGCCTCGTTTGGCCGGTCAGCGCGAAGACTACTTGGTGAAGGCATTGCGCGGCTATAAGGATAATTCGCGCCGCGGTTATGATGCCTCAATGGCGGACGTGATCGAACCCCTCAGCGACGAGCAGATCCTTGACATGGCGTACTATCTCGCGCGCGTGCGCTGACTCGTCTGGAACTTTGAGGGCTCATCCTGTTGGCCGTTCACTTGTGAGCAACGGGTCAAGGCGCGAGCGGCTCAACCCGGCGCGCAGCGCGCTGCGGCTTGGCAAATCGCGCGCACACGAAATCAAGCGCCACGATTATGAGGCCCGCGCCGAGCACCAGGAAGCCCGGTCGAATCATTTCGAAGTCGAGCGCACTTTCCAGCACCCGCAACGGCGAGACGTTCGCTTGGATGCCGAGCGCAATCGCCTCGGCAATGAAGGTAAGCGCAGCAATCACGCCGCTAAGTGCCAGCAACATCCACGTCGGAAGCTCCTTGCTGGTCTTGCGCCACCAGGTGAGCATCCGATAACCGATCAGCCAACCGAACAACCCAGTCGCAAAAATTGGGAGTGATTCTACCAGCTTGAACCGTAAAAAGTAATGGATCAATACCAATACGCCGATGATGTAGATTGTCTGATGCAGCCGCTGCCAGCGTTTGCTTCCCATTCGTCGTATCATACCGTTGGTCGAAGTCGCAGTGAGCGCAGTCAGGGCGAGCAACGCCGTAAAACCAAGCGTCAGACGGGTTCGGTGCACTATTTCGCTCGCGATTTCGCGCCAATTGAACATCAGGTCGATCGTATAAAGAGTGAAATGCGCGCTGGCATAAGCGAAGGCGCCTACCCCGATCATCCGACGCACGTCCAGAAGCCGGTTAAATCGCAAGATTCTGCTTAACGGCCTCACTGCGAGTGCGGCGAAAAGAAATATCAGCGCCCAATCGCCAGTGCGATGGATCAGATTGGTGATCGGTCGCGGGTCAACTACGATCTCTTCGAAATCGAAAATGATCTTGCCGAGCGGCGCGAACAGGCACATCAGTGTAACAATACGAAGCGCTGATATGCGATCGCCCGGGTCGCGCCAGACCTTGAGTGCGTGCCTCAACAGACGTCTCCCGATGGACTCGCAAATGTCGGGGTTTCAGCGATGCAGTCGCCCAATTAGATTGGCGAGTGCCGTCGGCGGAAGGGTGCGCTGAGTTTCCATTCGTTCTGCGCCGACCCGGCTGCTGCCGTAGCGGCCGCGGCAAGCCAAAAAACGAAATTCAACACCCAGCTCAGCCCTGGTGCGGCCAGCACAATAGACCATCGCTGTGTAAATCGACCGTGATTTCGCGCCCGGTTTCCAGGCCGTGATGCCGCACCAGATTGCTCGGTGCGGACAGCCACAGCCGCTCGGTGCCGCATCGCAACGCCACTTGAAAGTGCGCACCCAGATTGAGCCGCGATTCGACTCGGCCGCTAACCGGATTGTCCATGTGGTGCTGATCGGATTCCAACGATGGTAGTCGCACCGCCGTTGGGGCGATCATCCACTGCACCAGCTGACCCGCCGCTAGCCCGGACTGCTGCGGCAGACGCAAAGTGGTGCCGTTGACTGCCTCCCACCGCAGCAGCGTTATGCCTGAAATTTTCTGCCCGGCGACGCGCGCGGTGAACAAATTGCGATGACCGAGCAGCCGCGCCACTGCCGCACTTGCGGGTCGTGCCAGCACCTCAGCGGGAGTGCCTTGCTGTACGATGCTTCGCCCGCTCATAACCGCCACGCGGTCCGCGAGCGCCGCAAGATGTGGATCGTGACTGACGGCAAGGGCAGGCAATCCGAATTCATGCATCTCCGAGATCAACTCGGCCATGACTTCGTCGCGCGTAGCGGCGTCGAGCGCCGAACTTGGCTCATCGAGCAACAGCAGCTGCGGCTTGCGGGCCAGTGCCCGCGCGAGCGCGACCCGCTGCTGCTGCCCGCCAGACAGTGTCGATGGATAATGTTCGGCGACGTCTACCAGCTGCACGCGCGCCAGGAGTTCCAGCGCCTGCGCGCGTCGCTGCCGGCCGCGCGGCAATCCAAACGCCACGTTTTCCCAGGCGCGCAGATGGGGAAACAGAGCATAGCCTTGCGGCAAATAACCCACGGCACGATGCTGCGGCAGCAGGCCGCCAAAAGGTTCGCCCTGGGCGGGCAACAAGCCGGCGATGGCGCGCAACAGTGTCGTCTTGCCCTCTCCGCTTTGCCCCAGCAGGATGGTGAAGCCCTCGACCTCGAAGTTGACCTCCAATCGCACCGGATGGTCGATGCTGTAATCGATGCGCATGGGCTCAGAACAAGCGCTGACGGCGCGAAGCCAGGCCGAGGATCAACGGCAGCGGCATCGCCACGAGAAAGAACACCCACAGCAGCGGATACACCGCGGACAGCCCGATGTCCTGAAGATTGACCCAGAGCTTGACCGGAATCCCTTGCGGGTAATAGGCCAGGATCAGCACGATGCCGAACTCGCCTACAGCTCGCACCCAGGCCAAAGCAATGCCGGCAGCCAGCCCCAAGCGCGCCAGCGGCATGCTCACCAGCCAAAACGTTTGCCACGGCGATTTACCCAGGGTCAGCGCAATATGCTCCAGTTCGCGCGGCACGCCTTCAAACGCCGCGCGAGCCGCAACCACGTAGTAGGGCAAAGCTCCATAAAACTGCGCGAGCACGAAGGCCGGGGCGGAGTTGGTCAGTTCCACGCCTGTCTGAGTCAACAGGCTGCCCAGCGGACCGTAGGGGCCGTACAGGGTGGTCAGCAAAATGCCCATCGCCAGCGGCGGGGTGAGCAGGGCCAGCAGGATGATAGCCTCCAACACCCATTTGCCGCGAAACGAATGGCGCGCCAGCCACCACGCCAGCGGCGTACCGAAAGCGACGATCAGCATCAGCGAAACCAGGCTGTAACCCAGCGACGCGGCGATAGAACCCATGTCGCCCGGAGCAAAGTGAAAGTTGCTCCAATGCGTGGCGGACGCCAAGGCGATGAAGGGTCCGGCGATGAGCAATAGGGTGAGCGCGCCGACCAGCGCCGGTGTGCGAGAGCGGGGCAGGCCGTCAGCGGCCTGAACGTCAACCAGCGAGCTCATGCCGCATCAAACCTTTTGAGCTTGCAAAGCGTTGGAAAAAAGCGGCACGCAGTCCTGTCATTGAATCGGTCCGCCCTTGGGCGGGCTGTAGCCGTTGTCTTCCAGCAGTTTCTGGCCTTCGGGGCTTTGCATGAATTGCACGAACTTCGCAGCCAGCGCCGGCTGTTTGCTGTCCTTGAGCACTGTGGCGTAGAAGACCAGCGGTTGAGTGTTCAGCGTGACCGTCTTGCCGCCAGGCAATGTGATGCTGAATTGCACGTTCTTGTACCAGGCGGCTTCCATCGCCGGGTTGCTCAGATTGATTTCATCAGGCAGCTGGATGAACGGCAGATGGTGCGAGCGCGTCGCGCTCAGATAGCCCGACGAGGCGTCGATCTGCCCGGCTTCCAGACGCGACAGCAACGAGGGCTCGGTGAAAATCTGTTGCGGGTTTTGATAGCCGCCCAGAATTCTGTCAGCCAGCCCAGTCTGCTTGTAAAAGTTCTCCGCTAGCAGCATTGTGAAGATTATGTTTTGCCCTTGCGGATCGATAGCAGGGTCGGTGCGCCCGAAGCGCAGACCTGAGGTCTGCAGCACCTGATACCAGTTCTTTTTGCCCTGCGTCGCGGCTTCAAAGTCAGGCACGAATTTGCTCTTGGCGCTGTAGGCAACCACCATCTGGGTGCTCGCCACCGGCACGGCCAGGCCGATCATGCTGGCCCGTTTCAGAATGTCGATCGGGCCCGGAGTGATGGAAACGAATACGTCGGCCTGCAGCAGCCGGCCCTCCAGCTGCCGCGCCAAGCCATAAGCCCCCTGGCCGATCCCCTGGAACTCGACGTTGTTGGCTTTGGCAAACGCCGGGCCGATGAACCGGTCCATCACCACCCCCATCGAGCCCGCATAGCCCACGCGGATAACGTCGGCGGCTTGCCCCGCCGAAGCGGCGAAAGTGCCTGCGCAGATCAGCAGCGCGGCGGCCCATCTATCGAGTTGCATACGTTCCATTAGGTCTTCAGGCGCCGGCCGATGATGACGAAGTCGTTGTACATGACGAGCCGCCGGGAAGTCGGCCATCCAGGCCTTCTCAGCCTCGGGCGAGCGAGTAATCTGCACATCGCCTACGCCCTGAGTGCTTGGTTTCGAGATGTCCCCACTACCGGCAACGATCACCCTTTACGGCGAAGCTTGGCGGGGGGACGGCGAGCGAACGAGCAAAGTAGGTCATGCAGCAGTCTCCTGCGCAATGCAGTCCCCGAAGGGATGCAGAGTGATTGTCTTGAGCAGGTCCGGAACCGCCGTACCGGATAGGAGCAGCGCGCTCGCCAGCGCGCCACGAAGGGTTCAAAGAATATCGCTAAAATAATGTGCAGGGAAGGTCTGGTGATTAGCAGGCCTTTCGGCGTGCTCGGTCCCGCACTCGTCCGCTTTCGCGGTGCTAGTCCAGCAGTCGCAGGCGAGACGATCCGGGATCAAGCTGGACCAGTGCCGGCGAGGGGAGCAAGCACGCTCAAAATTAAATCCCAGGGGGAAGGCGCCGTGATAAAAATGCGGATGGTAAGGCGCAGAAAACGGCTCTCCAGCTCACGCGTACACCGCTTGGTTCATCTCGAAAGCTATTCCATCAAGCACTGTCGTGGAATACGGCGGCCCGGTGGGACTGCGGCAGGAACGCGTAAACCTTGCTCCGCTTCCGATCGAGCGCAAGCGTGTGTGCGCCTGCCTCCGTCGTCACTACCTCCTTGCGCCGCATTGTTGCAACGTCAATGACGTCGATCACTCCTGGGTCTCCGACCGCCACGTAAAGGCGGCCAAGCGAGCGGTCCAGAAATATGACGTCCGGCGCCCCGCTCAGACCAACATCGCCGGCCACAGCGCCCGAGTCCGGGTCGATTGCAAGGAGCACGCCGGCATCGCACGCGCACATCAATCGGCCGGTAGCGGGGTCGAGATCCAATCCGTGCGGTCCCGCGGCCGGAATATCGTACTCCCTCGATATTCTGGTGGGGTCGCGAGCATCAATCGCAATGATGCGCGCCGGGGCAGCAATGTTGACGAAAAAGAGCTCGCGGGACTCGTCGTAGATTGCCCAGCGCGTGCGACCGGGGACTTTGACTTCAGCGATCCGCTCTCGGCGTGCGAGGTCTACGACCGACACCGAGTACGAATCTGGGATGGACGGGTCGCCAACGTTTGCGGCGATCAGAATGCCGCGAGTGGAATCGAACGCCAATCCGTTTGGCTTCACGCCGACGCTGATCTTGAAGCTTTCCCTTTCCGTCCCTGGTGCAAACACGGACACAGTGTCCTCGCCCCGATTGGACGTGAAGACGAGTCCGCGCGCCTCGGACACGAGCGCCCCTGCCACCGCCGTCAAGCCCGAGATCGATTCAATGTATCGGTCTCGCGCGGTGTCGATCACGTCCACTGCATCGTTGCTGGTATGGGCGACGTAGAGCCGATCCGTTCCCTGATGGACATCGGCGTGGTCGAACCCGCCCTTGGATCGATTCGGCGGGAGCTCGATATGGCCGAGCAGACGAAGCGCCATCGACGCAGATCCGATCAATCCGCCGGGGTGACAGTATAGCCGTCGAAATAGACGTGGCTGTCGGCCTTCGACCACAGTCCGACGCGGCCAGTGACCGGCTCCGGCAATGCATGTTCCAGATAGAGCGTGCCGTTGAGATAGCCCTCGACCTTATTGCCGGCAACGTGCACCTTGAGATCGTGCCACTGTCGCGTCGGCGTTGGGGTGTTGCGAATCCAATTCACGGAAGATCGCTTGCCCTTCTCGAACTTCCACAGAACGAGATTGTTTTCCAGCGGGTTGGCACGGATTGTGAGGTAATCGCCGTTGGGCTTGAGGTTAAACAGAATTCCTGCGCCCTGGTCGATGCGGCCGGAGATGCCTTCGAAACGCACCGAGATCTCGCCGTCGCGGAAATCCTCGACGTCCTTCGCCACTGTGTACGGGAAATACGCGTAGGCCTGGACCCGATCGAGGAACTCGGCGTAGCGATCCCCGTAAAGCGCGCGCGCCTTGTCGGCGATGCCGGCGGCGGTTTGACCTTCCTTCCACTGGCGGCCGTCGACAGCGAGGACCTTTTTGTCGCCTTCCGCTTCGATCCGCCAGATGCCGACCACGCTGAGGAAGGCCTTCGGCTCGGTACCGACAGCATCGCCGGAGAAATCGACCTTGAGCGCTTGTCCGGCATCGGCGCGCAGCAGCAATGCTGCGAGGCCAAGCCCTGCGATGACCGTCGCGATCGTGCATGTGCTGATCTTCATGATGAGCCTCCATCTTGTGCGAGGGACATTGGGATCTGTGGCGGCCGGGACACCCGCCACCACGCCAAAACGATTGAGAGCGGGAGCGCCGCGAAGAACCAAGGCAGCGCTATGTGTGCGTTCGCGACGAGCGGATAGCCTGGGTACTCGTCGCCAATGACCGGCGCTGGAATCGGCCGTCCTGCCAGCCCGTAAAGGATCGGCAGCACTTCGCGATGGCTGGTCGATCGGCTCTTGGCGGCGCGGCCCCCATACAAATACTCGACCTCTCCGTAGGACTCCTCCGTCGAG
>Ga0209217_1000578_pt1 | contig 10419 bp, 9 predicted proteins | sample JacPinW_OM3H0_M2_FD_187957 | JGI IMG/M metagenome (GOLD analysis project Ga0209217, IMG submission 187957) | Forest soil microbial communities from Algoma, Ontario, Canada - Jack Pine, Ontario site 1_JW_OM3H0_M2 (SPAdes) (version 2) | ecosystem: Environmental > Terrestrial > Soil > Boreal...
AAAACCTGATTGCCGAGCACAACGCGCTTTGCGCCCTGCGCCACGAGCCCGAAAGTTGGTTCAGCCAGCAAGGCCGGCTCGGCCATATACGCGAAAGGCGGCGTCGGCAGATTCGACGCCGCGACCATGATGATGGGGAGGAGCCGCTGTGCTTGCGGCGTCTCCGCCTGGCGGGCGATCAGCGCCCTTAATTCCCTCATGAGAGGGGCATCTGATTTCAAGTTTTGCACGTTCGCACACAATGGGCGGATACATGATACTGCGCATTTTGGAAGGATTATGCAAGAGGCTGGCAGCTTCAATCTACCGCCTGGGGTCTCCGGAATGGTTCGACGAAAGAGAAAGCGGCGGATTACCGCCCGCCATTCTTCACATCCCAGGAGATCGATATGTCGCTCAATTCCTTCATCACGCTGGGCCGTTCCGGACTGCGCGTGAGCCCACTTTGCCTTGGGAGCATGACGTTTGGCGAAGACCTGGGATGGGGCGCCAGTGTCACGGACTCGGAAACCATGATTGCCGCCTATCTGGAGCGCGGCGGCAATTTCATCGACACCGCCAACGTCTATACCAACGGCCATTCCGAGAAGATCATCGGCGACTTCTTCGCAAAGAAGGGAAACCGCGATCGCGTCGTGATCGGCACAAAATTCTGTTGCAGCCTGTTCGAGGGCGATCCGAACGGCGGCGGAGCGGGCCGCAAGGCACTGATACAACAATGCGAGGCGTCGCTACGGCGCCTCCAGACCGACTATATCGACATCTACTGGCTGCATATCTGGGATCGCACCGCGCCGATCGAGGAAACCTTGCGCGGGCTCGACGACCTCGTGGCCTCGGGCAAGGTCCGCTACATCGGCTTTTCTAATCTTCCGGCCTGGAAGGTCTCGGAAGCGCAGACCATTGCGCATTTCCGGGGCTGGGCGCCGATCATTGCCGTGCAGCTGGAATATTCGCTGCTGGAGCGCACTGCTGAGGGCGAGTTGTTCCCGATGGCGCAGGAGATGGGCATCGGCATCATGCCCTGGTCGCCGCTCAAGCACGGCTTCCTGTCGGGCAAGTTCCGCCGCGAGAACGCCGGTTCAGTCGATACCAAGCGCACCGCGATGGGCGTTCCAAGTGAGACGGATTATCTCGTCATTGACGCGCTCTGCGCCGTGGCCGAGGAGGTTGGCGCAACAGTCGCCGCCGTCGCGCTGGCATGGGTGTGGAGCCGCCCAGGCGTCGAATCAACGTTGATCGGCGCGCGCCGACCGGACCAGCTTCAGGCGAACCTGGCTGCGCTCGACCTGATCCTGACAGACGCGCAAATGGCTCAGCTCAACGAGGTGTCGAAACCAGTGCTCAATTTCCCGGCCGACATCAACAACCATGTGGCGCCCATGTTTGGCTTCCCGGGCACCACGATCGACGGGTACACCGCGCCCGCGTCACCCATGCTGTCGGCGAGCGCAAATCGCTACTGAGCAATACGCCGATCGAATGTCATGGAACGTTCATCTGCGATCTGTCGCTTAGGCGCACCTTCCCCGAGCCTGATTCCCAACTGATAAGCTCTCTAATTATTCCCCTATCAGTCACGAGATGCTCTTTGCCTATGAACGGCCGCTTTGCGCGCCAGAACCGGACGTTCCGTCAGAGTCAGCGTTTGACCCTTCGCTGCAGCTTATCGACGACCGAAGCGGACCGACCGTGGGATCTCGCTTCGCGTCAGGCCGATGTCGGCCAGCATAAATTCGTTCTGCGCGGTCGACCGTCCGGCGTTCAACCAAGTGCTGAGATGCGGTGGCGGTGCTCGCGCGACGCACCGATTCGGACCAAGAGCCGAACTCGTGATGGTGCGACCCTCCGATCTCGCGCGGCGTTGATACGACGTGAGGAAATGTTTTTTCTTTTAGCGGACCCGATCGCTTCACCATTTCCTTGGCGAACCCAAACGCCGTTAGCTTGCTTCGGAGAAATTAACATGAAAAAGCTTTCGCTTTGCGCAACGGCAACATGCTTTTTTGTTGCCCTAGCGAGTACCGCACACGCGCGATCGGCCTACGATGGTTCCTGGGACCTCGCCTTCGTGACGCAACGAGGCGCATGCGATCCCGCCTACAACTTCATATCAATGTTTCTAACGGAGTTCTGACGCATCCTAAACCTCGCGAAGTTCAGAGGATACGTCGCGAAGTCCGGCGCGGTTCGCGCTTCGGTGACCGTTCAAGACAAATACGCCTCGGGCTCAGGCAGACTCTCCATCACCTCTGGCCGCGGGACGGAGCGGCTACGCAGGAAATGCGCGATGCTTGGGCTACTGGACCACGCAACGAAATTGACATCTTCACAAGGCGAAAAACGGGAGTATTTGGACCCGAGACTCAAACCGCTGGCTTTGCCAGCTGGACGGTTCTGCGTGCGGACCCGTGCTGCGCGGCAGGCGAGCGTTACTTCCGTGGCGGAGCGAGATCCACTCCAAGAAAGTCAAACGGGGCGGCGCTCGCGTTCTTCCAATTGTGAAGCGTGTTGGGCTGGAAGACGATGACGTCGTCAGGCTTGTATTTGATCTCGCTGATTGTCGCGCCGGTCCGGTCAACGAGACCAAGCGTCCCGTTTCCGCCGATGACATAGAGAATGTATTGCTGAGGTCCGTCGTGAGTCGCCACGGTTCCGCCGGGTTCAACGCGGCCCCTTGCGATCTGAACGCCGGTTCCGGCGAGTTCGAAGGCCGTTGTGTAAGCGAAGCCCTGGTTCGGCTTGCCCTCCCCCATGGCCGGCACCGCGGTCAGTGCGAAGGGGTCCTTTTTGATCGCAACCGGGGTTTTTCCCGCCGCATTGTCGATGACGTAAACATCCCCAGCCCGGGCCGAAAGCGTACCTAAGGCCAAAGCGAAGAAAGCAAGCATCCATCGCTCACACATTGTCTCCTCCCATTGTATGACATTATCGTATGTCAATATGATAGCACATCGACGTTCCGGGCGCCACCGCTTGCCGCACTCGGGCTCCCTGAACTCAGAAAATCTTCCGCCCGGAAAACCGCGTCCTTTCCTCGGGAGACGACAGCCCGTGACGCAGGGTCGATTTCGCGCGTTACGGTTCAGAACAGCCTTGCAAGGCTAGTTCACACATGGCTGACCGACAATTTTGTACGACAATACTGCATATATTGCGTTTGCCTCAGAATCGTTTCACGCCTATAGCGTAAGGATGAAGATGAGCAGCCGGCGGAAGTATTAGCAGGATGGCAGAAAGTCTGGGACTGATCGTGCCCACTCGCGGCGTGACCGATGCTGTCGATAGGCGATCGGAAGGTGAGCGCACGAGTTTTCCTGACATCGTCGTCAACGCCATCATCCGCGGCGTCCACGCCGGCCGCCTGGTGCCCGGCCAGCGTCTCGTCGAGGCGGATCTGACGCGTAACCTTGGCGTGAGCCGCGGGCCGGTCCGCGAGGCACTGAAACGGCTTGCCGCGGAAGGCATCGTGACGCTGAACCGCCATCGCGGAGCCTTCGTCCGCGCCATGACGCGCGACGAGGTGCGCGATACGCTGATGATACTGGAAGTTCTTACCGGCTTGGTCGCACGGCTGGCAGCACAGCATATCGACCTGAAAGGGAACCGCGAGGCCTTTACCGCCGAGCACGAGAAGCTCATGACGTTCCGGGATCAGGGTGACAGCATCGCATTTCTTGACCAGCGCCGCTCCTACTATGACACACTGCTTCGCATCGGCGGCAACGGTGAACTGAAACGTTTGATGCCGCTGATGCAGATCCACCTGCTGCGCCTGCAGTTCCAGCCTTATGTGACGATCCGCCAGCGCGAAAAGCAGTTCCAGGAATATGAGGCGATCTCGCGCGCCGTTCTGAGCGGCAATCCCCGCCTTTCGGAACGGGTGATGCATCTCCACATCAGGCGCACCCGGCTTGCGCTTGACCGCCTTTCGCAAGAAGCCTTTGCACCGGCCCAGTCCTAGGCCGCACTGTCCGCTGGTTTCCGCGCCGCAATTTCATTGCATCCCTCCGGACAACGCACTCGTTCCGTCTCGCGAAGATACGCCGTACTCAATTCACGAGGCAGCAATACAGACCCAATCAGGCGCCGGGTCGGATCAGAACCTTGATCTGGCCTTTCGGCCTGCGCAAGGCCTCGAACGCGGCCGGTAGTTCATCGAAGCCGACGATGTCAGACACCATCGGCATGGCGTTGATGGTCTTCTTGGCGATTGCATCGAGCACGATCTCGAAATCCTCGCTGAGATAACCGAGCACAAACTGGATATTGAGTTCCTTCAGGATTGCCGAGATCGGCACGACCGTGTCCTTCATCATGCAGACGCCGACCACCACAAGCAGGCCACGCGGGCGCGACAGGTCGATGCATTGCTGGATGAGGCCACGCACGCCGACGCATTCAAAGATCGCGTCGGGCGGACAGCCCGCGATCCTGGCGAAGCCTTCGGCGGTGTTCTCCGATGCCGGATCGATTACCGCGGTGGCGCCCATCGCCATCGACTTCTCGCGTCTTGTCGCGTTCATCTCGCTCACCACGACCTCGCGCGCGCCGGCGAGCCTGGCGAACGCCGCCACAGACAGGCCGATCGGCCCGGCGCCGATGATCAGGATGCGCGCGCCGACGCCGAGCTTGGCCTTGCGCACGGCATGGAGGCCGACGGCGAGCGGCTCGACCAGCGCACCCTCTTGATAGGACACGCCATCCGGCAGACGGAGCGCCTGCCGCGCGCCGACCTTGACATATTCGGCATAGGCTCCCGGCACATCGACTGCGAGGCCGGTAATGCGATTGTTGGGACATAGAATGCCAAGGTCGTTCTTGCAGCCGCCAAGCCGCTGGCAAGTCTCGTCAGCGCAGGCATTGACAGGAACAGAGGTCAGACGGTCGCCCTTCGTCCAGGCAAGGTCGGCGCTCTTCACGACCTCGCCCGAGAATTCATGGCCGAGCACCGTGCCATCGGGAACGACGAACACGCCTTCTGCGGTCGCATGCAGGTCCGATCCGCAGATTCCGCAATAAGCGACCTTCAACAGGACTTCGCCATTCCGGATTTCCGGATCGACGACCGTTTCAATGGCGAGCGGATTTCCGAGCCCGCGAAACACGGCGGCTTTCATGACTTTTTCCTCCCCTAGCTACAAAAATTGTTGTGCAATATTGTCATACGATCTAGCCTGACTTCAACCACAAAAACTCGAATTATCGAGCATTTTCACGTCCGCAAACCGGGAGGAACCTATGGGACGGCTGGAAGGAAAGATCGCACTGATAACAGGCGCTGGTTCGGGCGTCGGCCGCGCAGCGATGCAGATATTTTCGAAGGAAGGTGCGAAGGTCGTCGGGGTCTCGCGCACCCAGAGTGCACTCGACGAAACGTTGAAGCTGGTCAAGGCAGCCGGTGGCAAGGGTACGGTCGTATCGGCCGACCTTTCCACCGAAGCCGGCGCGGCCAAGACGATGAAAGCGACCCTCGATGCCTTCGGGCGCATCGACATACTCGTGAACTCCGCCGGCGTCGGCTACAGCTGGATGGAGAAGAGCGAAGGCTCGATGAACGACATTGCAACGACATCGCTCGACAAATGGAACGAAGTCATTGGCATCAATCTGAACAGCTGCTTCCTGATGTCGAAACTCGCCGTGCTGGAAATGAAGAAGCGTGGCGGCGGCGCGATCGTCAATGTCACGAGCATTTCGGGCTTTCAGGGCCTTGGCGTCGCCCACACTTACTGTGCGGCCAAGGGCGGCACGATCAACCTCACCCGTGCCATGTGCGTGGCGTATGCCATGGACAATATCCGCACCAACTGCATCGCGCCGGGCTTCATCAACACACCGATGGTCGCCTCGGTGATAAACCTGTTTGACGATCCCAATATGGCAGACCGCCTGACACCGATGCGGCGTCCGGGGACACCGGAAGAAATGGCCTACGGCTGCCTCTACCTCGCCTCGGACGAGGCGAGCTATTGCAACGGAACCGTGCTTGTCATCGATGGCGGCACCACTGCGAGGCAATAGACGGCATAGATCAACGCGGGCCGGCGCAATCCGGCCTGCGTTTATCCGGCGATTTCCTCACCGATCAGGATGATCGGCTTGACGTCGGTGAAATTCGGGATGTCGGCCTGGGTGCGAGGGCCGTGGGCGGCAAGCGCGGCGTTCGTCGTCTTCAAATCGGTAAAACGCAGCTCGGCTACCAGCTGAAAGGCCGCGCCGGGATCGGTCACGATCGGCCGGTAGAAGGCCAGCGATTGCATACCCATCGGCGTCAGCAGCTCGCGGCAAAGCGGCAGATGCCTGTTCTGGTAATAGACGAGATCGAATTTCGATTCCGGGTCTCTGGGATAAAGCACGCTAACGACGATCATGGTCCTGACCTCCGTTCAATCCTTCCTATGACAGACGCTCGACCAGCGTGGCGTTGGCCATGCCGCCGGACTCGCACATCGTTTGCAACCCATATCGTCCGCCGTTCTTTTCCAGAGCTCGCAGCAGGTTGCCGGTCAGCCGGACGCCAGACGCCCCGACGGGATGTCCGAGCGCGATGGCTCCGCCGAACATGTTCACCCGTTCGGAATCGGGCTTGAACTCCTTCTGCCAAGCCAGCACCACAGGCGCGAACGCCTCGTTGACCTCGAAGGCGTCGATGTCGCCAATGCCGATACCGGCTCTGCCCAATAGCTTCTTGGTTGCGGGAATAATACCGGTCAGCATCAAGATCGGATCGTCTCCCGATACAGCGAAATGCGTGACTGCGGCGCGCGGCGTCAAGCCGAGACTGCGGGCCGTCTTCTCTTCAGCGATCAGCACGGCGCCCGCGCCGTCGCTGACCTGGCTCGTATTCCCCGCCGTCACGCTCCAGCGAAGCTGGGGATAGCGCGCCGCCATCTCGGGATCGTGGAACGATGCCTTCAACGCAGCGAGCTTGCTAACACTGGTGTCGCGGCGCAAACCCTCGTCGCGAGACACCAGTCCGGCCGGCGTTTCGACCGGCGCGATATCGCGCGCCGTCGAGCCGTCATCCTCGGCCTGTGCTGCAAGCCGGTGCGAGCGTTCGGCAAACATGTCCTGTGATTTGCGAGAGATATTCCACCGGGCGGCGATCAGCTCGGCCGAGATGCCCTGATGGACAAAACCGTCCGGATAGCGCTGCCTGAGCAATGGTCCGAGATTGTCCTTACCAAGCCGGTTCGCCCGCATCGGCACGAGACCCATCATCTCGACGCCACCGGCGATCACCAGATCATAGGCGCCGGCTATCACACCCTGCGCGGCGAAATCCATCGCCTGCTGGGCCGAACCGCATTTGCGGTCCAGCGTTACGGCGGGAACGGATTCCGGAAAGCCCGCGGCGAGAACTGCCTGCCTTCCGATATTGGCGGCCTGCTCGCCGACCTGGATGACGCAGCCCGTGATCACGTCTTCGACCAGGGCCGGATCGATTCTCGTGCGCTTGACCAACGCCTTCAATATATGCGCGTAGAGATCGACGGGGTGGCAGACGGCGAGCGCGCCGTTCTCGCGCGCGCGTCCAAACGGCGTACGAACGAGATCGATGATGACAGCTCGGCGCATGGCTCAGACTCGATTTCGCCGGAGGGACAAGTTCATCGCCGATGACTTGATCTGGACCACCGGGGCGCGCGCGGTTTGCATCAGCCGCCGGACCTGATCGAGTTCGCTGGATGACAGCAATGGGTAGGTCGTCTTCACCGGACCCGCCGCCCACATGCGATCGAGATCGGCTTCAGGCACTAACGCCCGGAGGATCAGTTCATCGTCGTTGGTCGTACCGTAGCGCTTGCGCAATTCCTCGATGGTTGGTTGCTCCGGCGGACTGGCCAAAACTTCCTTGGCACGGGGCGCAGACATGATCTTATCGAGCACGTTCGGATCAATCGGGGCCACCGTTTGACCGTAAAAACCCGCGGCATACTGGATCACTTCGTCGGGTACGATCGCATAGCGCTTGCCGGAGACGATATTGAGTACGGCCAGCGTGCCGACCAGCTGGCTGAACGGCGTTGCCATGCCCGGATAGCCGAGCTCACGTCGGATACGGGCGGCTTCGGTCAGCACCTCGTCGAGCTTGTCGCTCATCTTGTGCTGTGCGAGTTGCGCCTTCAGCGTGCCGGTCATCCCGCCCGGGATCTGATGCTCGATGGAGAGGACGTCGTACTCGCTGTATTGGTTGACAAGGTAGCCGGCTGCTTTTCCTACAGCTTCGAAATGATCGGCAACCGGTTTCAACAAACTGATGTCGAGGTTGTGCGTGTGGCCCTTCAACTCGATGTTCTTGACCATGATCTCGGTCGAGGGAACTGAAGGACCATTGGCCAACGGGCGGCTCGCCGTATGCAAGATCGAAACGCCAAGCTCGATGGAATCGAGATAGGCCTTGGCCGACATGCCGAGGATGTTGTTGGAATGGAACTCAATCTTCTTGCCGCGCGCCTTGGCGACGATGGCCGGAACAAGCGTCCTGAGCCGCTCCTTGTCCAGCGTGCCCGCCGTATCGTAAAGCAGCAATGTATCAATGTCAGGCGAGGCCGACAGCTTGTCGGCTTTGTCGGCGTAATATTCGTCGGTGTGGACGGGCGATAACGTGTACATGATCGCGCCGGCGACTTCCGAGCCGAACTCCTTGGCCACCTTCGCCAAGCGATGGGTTTTGTCGATGTTGAACAATACGTCGTAGATCCAGAACGAACGAACGCCGTGGCGGTTGAGTTGCCGCATCCAGGCATCCATTAGCGAATCCGGCGTCACGCCGAATGTCACCGACGCGTTGGATCGCATGCCACCGCGGACCGGTGTGCGCGGCATCGACTGCACCAGAAGGTCCAGTCCCTCCCACGGGTTCTCGCGGCAATGGCGGATCAGCACTTCCATCATCGAGGAACCGGCCAGGTCGATGACACGGAAGCCGGTGCGGTCGATGATCGGAGACACCGGAAGTGCCATGCCTGCGCGCATCCGCATGCCCCACAGGCTCTGCTGTCCGTCCCGCATCGTCTCGTCGAGAAATTCAACATGGGCCATCGTCGAACTCCTAAGCTCGAGCAAAGGATGGAAGAGCCTTGTCCTCCAGCCAACGCGTGGTGATCCGGTTTTCGCGGAAATCTCTATGCTCCGCTACGAAGGCAAGCAGCGGCAGGGTTGTCTTGAGGCCTTCGACGCGGAAATCGCGGATAGCTTTCAAAATGCGTTCGATAGCCTCGCTACGGTCGCGACCCTTGGCGATCAGCTTTCCGATCACGGAATCGTAGAATGGCGGCACCAGATAGCCCGCGCGGGCGTGGGTATCGAGCCGGATACCCTCGCCGGAAGGCGGCGTCCAGGCGGTTATCCGGCCGGGAGCAGGCGTGAAGTTGTTGAATGGATCTTCAGCGTTGATCCGACATTCGATGGCGTGGCCACGGAAATGGACGTCTCCTTGCGAAAGCCCAATCCCGTGTCCTCCAGCAACGTGCAACTGCCGTGCGATCAGATCTTCCCCAGTTACTTCCTCGCTGACGGGATGCTCGACCTGGATGCGCGAATTCACTTCGATGAAATAGAAATCCTCGCGGTCGACGTCGTAAAGGAATTCGACCGTTCCGGCGTTCCTGTACTTCGCGAAAGACGTGATCCTGATCGCCGCCTCATGCAGTTTTGTACGCAGACGGGCGGGTATCGCAGTCGACGTCGCTTCCTCGATCAGCTTCTGGTAGCGCCGTTGCACGGTGCAGTCGCGCTCGCCGAAATGAACAATCGTTCCCTCGCCGTCCCCGACGATCTGAACCTCGACATGGCGTGCACGTTCGACAAAACGCTCCATATAGAGTCGGCTGTCGCCGAATGCGTTTTCGGCCTCGCGCGATGCGCGCTCGAACGAGATATCGAGCTCTTCAGCCGAACGCGCCATGAACATGCCGCGTCCGCCCCCGCCGGCCGACGCCTTCATGACGACGGGATAGCCGAGCTGCTCGGCTGCGTGCTTGGCGTCGGCAATTGTGGCGACATGGTCCGTGCCGGGAACGGTCTGCACGCCCGTTTGCAGCGCCATGGTCCGCGCCGACAGCTTGTCGCCCAGCATATCGATGGTTTCGGGCCGTGGCCCGACGAAGACGATGCCCTCCTCCTCGCAGAGCGAAGCAAGTTTCGCCTTCTCGGAAAGAAATCCATAGCCGGGATGAAGAGCATCGCAGCCGGTCATCTTCGCGGCGTGAACGATCAGGCGTTCGTCAAGATAGCTCTTGGCCGAGGGTGCCGGCCCGAGGACGACCGCGCGGTCCGCCATCTCTGCGCCCATGCTTTCGCGATCGGCCTCGGATACTCCGATGACGGTCTCGAGACCAAGACGTTTTGCGGTGCGCAGGATGCGCACGGCGATCTCGCCCCTGTTCGCAATAAAGAGCAGGTTCAGTGCCA
>Ga0209217_1000579_pt1 | contig 10414 bp, 8 predicted proteins | sample JacPinW_OM3H0_M2_FD_187957 | JGI IMG/M metagenome (GOLD analysis project Ga0209217, IMG submission 187957) | Forest soil microbial communities from Algoma, Ontario, Canada - Jack Pine, Ontario site 1_JW_OM3H0_M2 (SPAdes) (version 2) | ecosystem: Environmental > Terrestrial > Soil > Boreal...
ACGCCGAGCAGGTGTTCCTGCGCGGGTTCAACGCGGAGCAGGGTCAAGCCATCGAGTTCAGCGTGAACGGAGTCCCGATCAACGAGGTCAACAACCCGGACAGCCACGGCTACGCGGACACGCACTTCATCATTCCCGAGCTGATCAAGAGCCTGCAGGTGACGGAGGGGCCATTCGATCCGCGCCAGGGGGATTTCGCCAAGGCGGGCAGCGCACGTTACGAGTTGGGCGTCCGCGACCGTGGCCTGCGCCTCGCCGCCACCGCGGGATCGTTCGGTACTCGTAGGTACCTTGCGCTCTGGGCGCCGAAGGGCGAACGCGAGGGGACCTTCGCGGCCGCGCAGTTCGGCGAGAGCGCGGGCTACGGTGTGAGCCGCGCAAGCAGCAGCGCGAGCGCCATGGCGCAGTATGAAGGCGAGTTGGGGCAGCGCGGGCTGTTCCGCGTGCTCGCCACCACGTACTCCGCGCACTGCAAGTCGGCGGGCGTCCTGCGCAAGGACGACGTGGACGCGGGGCGGATCGATTTCTTCGGCACCGAGGACCCGAGCCAGGGTACGGATGCAACGAGGCACAGCGTTTCGTTCGAGCTGGAGTCTCCGGTGGGGGACGGCGTAGCGGCGGCGCAGCTGTTCTTCACCGCGCGCACGCTGCGCATCGTGGAGAACTTCACCGGGTTCCTTCTCGACAACCAGGAGGCGGGACAGTCGCTCCATCCGCAGCGCGGCGATGGGGTGGAGAAGACCTACAACGCGCTCACCGTCGGGTCGCGCGGCAGCTACCGCTTGCGCTTCCGGCTTTTCGAACGCGAGCATGCCGTCGAGGCCGGCTACTACGCCCGATACGACCACACCAGGCCGGTCGTGCAGCGTTTGCGGTTCGGCACCCAGGACCCGTACCTGAACGATCTCGATCTCCAGACCGACGTGGCGAACATCGCCGGCTACGTGGACGCGGACCTGCGCCCCCTGCCGTTCCTCACGCTGCGCGGCGGCCTGCGTGATGAGTTCTACGGATACGACATCCTCGACAACTGCTTCACACGGGGAAACTTCAAGACCGGCCAGCCGCTCGACGTGAACTGCCCTCCGTACGACCGCGCTGGCGCGCGGTCTCCGACGCGGCGGGTGACGGCCACGGGCCAACTCCTGGCTCCGAAGGCGACAGCGCTGATCGCGCTGCCGTTGGGTTTGACGCTCACCGCCAGCTATGGCGTCGGCGCGAGCTCGCTGGATCCGGTCTCGATAGCGCAGGACGAGAACGCTCCCTTCGTCAAGTTGAGGGGGCTCGAAGGAGGTCTGCTCGCGAAGGGCAGCGCCCTGGGGTTCGACTGGATCGGTCGGGTGGTGGGGTACCAGACCAAAGCGGATCGAGATCAGATTCTCGACCCGAACCTCGGACGGGCCACGACCACCAGCGCAACCACGCGGACGGGCGCAGTCGTCGCCGCGCGTGCCACGTCGCGATGGCTGGACGAGGCCGCCTCCTTCACCACCGTCCACCCCGTCTTCGACGACAATGGCGCCCTGGTGCCCTACACGCCGCTCGTCGTCGGCCGCTCCGATACCGCCCTGTTCGGACCATTGCCGTGGTTCCGCCCGGGTGACAGTCCCCTGGAAGGAGCCTTGGGCGTCGGTGTCGGCTACATCGGCAAGCGGTCGCTGCCGTTCAGCCAGTTCTCTGACCCGACGCTACAGATCGACGCTTCTGCCAGCGTCCGCTGGAGATGGCTCAAGGCGACAGTCGCGGTCACGAACCTGACCGATCGTAGGTTCCCTCTGAGTCAGTTCTTCTATGCATCCGACTTTCATAGCCGCGCGTACCCGACGCTCGCGCCCGCCGGCCATTTCACCGCGGCGCCTCCGCGGACCCTGCTCTTCACCGTGGAGATTGCGCTGGATCGTGAGGGGAACTGAGATGCGACGCTTCCATCGGATCGCCACGGCCCTCTGGATCGCCGCCGCAACCTCCTGCGGCTCGACGGGCGGCGCCCTGGTCACGCCGCCGTTCCGTGCCGGCGGGCAGCAGGCAGGAGGACCGCTGACGTTCACCAGCCAGAGCGGATGGACGGTCACGCTGCAAACCGCGAAGGTCGCACTGGGCCCCTTCTACTTCAACAACGTGCCTGCCTCCACGGAGACCTTCCGCAACGGGCTGGTGGTCATCCAGGTGACCCGGCAGGTGGTCGTTGACGCGCTCGACCCGTCGCTGCACGACGTCCTTGGCGGGGCGGACGGCGAGACCGGCCATGCGGTCGCCGTCGAGATCGGCCTGTTCCCGCCCGATACCACGCAGCCGAGCTCCACGCGCACCGAGCTCGGCGGCAACTTCGGTCTCGTCGCGGGAACGGCGACGAAGGGCAGCACGACGATGGCGTTCAGCGGCCCCCTCGCGATCGACACCAGCGTCCTCACACCGCAGAACGCCGCCCTGCTGCAGCGTGTGCGTGGCGCCGCTGTGAACCTGGAGTTCACTGCCGCGCCGCAGGCGCTGGAGTTGCGCGTGGATCCGACGCACTGGTTCGACACGGCCGACTTCTCGGCGTTGCTGCAGGGAACCCCTTCGAACGGCGTGTACACCTGGAGCGTCTCCGGCCCCTTCGCCAACTCACTGCTTCAGGGCGTGAGGCTCGAGACCGGCGTCTACCAGTTCCAGTTGGTCCCGCGCTGAACCCGCTAGCCGACAATGCTGCTCAAACGTTCGGGTAGGCCCCAACCCAACCCAAAAAGAGACGACTCGGAGTGCTTTCCCGTCTCGGCGTGCTCCGCGTGCTCGGCGGTTGATCTGAAGCAGCGGCTTCCTTTCCAGCGAAGCCGGTCGGGGCTAACCGGCGGCTTGCACGGGCGCGGACTTGAGCGCGTCCGCCGCGATCTCATACGAGCGAAGCCGCGCTGGGTGGTCGAAGATCTGGGAGGCGATGATCAGCTCGTCCGCCCCGGTGCGGGCGGTGAAATCGTTGAGCCAACGCTTCACGGTGGCCGGCGAGCCCACCGCCGAGCAGGCCAGCACCTGGTCGAGGATCGCCCGCTCCCCGGCGCCCCATCGGCGGATCGACGGCGGAGGCAGGCGCCCCGGCCTGCCGCTGCGCAGATTGACGATCGCCTGTTCGAGCGACGTCGCCAGCCGCGCCGCCTCCTGGTCGGTCTCCGCGGCGACCACGTTCACGCCCAGCATCAGGTACGGACGCGCGAGCTGCGCGGAGGGCCGGAACTGGGCCCGATACAGCTCGATCGCCTGCATCAGCTCCGCGGGCGCAAAGTGCGACGCGAAAGCGTACGGCAGGCCGAGCAGGGCGGCGAGGCGAGCTCCGTAAAGGCTCGACCCCAGGATCCAGATCGGCACTTCCAGGCCCGCTCCGGGCACGGCGAGCACCGGCTGGCCCGGCTGCGCGGGGCGGAAGTACTCCATCAGCTCGAGCACGTCCTGGGGAAAGTCGTCGACGTCGGCGTCGAGGTTCCGGCGGAGCGCGAGCGAGGTCCGGGGGTCCGTTCCAGGCGCGCGGCCGACGCCGAGATCGATCCGGCCGGGAAACAGGGACTCGAGCGTGCCGAACTGCTCGGCGATCACCAGCGGCGCGTGATTCGGCAACATGATCCCGCCCGCGCCGACGCGGATCGCCGTCGTACCGGCCGCGACGTGCCCCATCACCACCGCGGTCGCGGCGCTCGCGATACCCGGCATCCCGTGGTGCTCGGCCAGCCAGAACCGCCGGTACCCCCACTGCTCGGCGTGGCGTGCCAGGTCGAGCGAGCAGCGAAGCGCAAGAGCAGTGTCCCCACCTTCGATGACGGGTGCCAGATCGAGAACGGAGTACGCAGGCATCGCCCATGTTCGATGCCGCGCGGCGACCCATGGTGCGCCGGCCAAGGTATTCTTCAGCGATGCCCCCCGAGCCCGACCCGGAGCGCTGGTCCGTGGTGGCCGTGCCCGTGGCGCGCATCGAGGGCTCGCGCGAACCGCATCTCCGGCATCCGGCCGAAGCCCGATGTTCCGGCTGCCCGCTGGCTGACGGCACACTGACGCCCACATTGTGGCCCGCCGGCACCGCTGCTAGTAGGGGTCGTCTTGCCCCCCGTTCGAGAGGTGCCGATGCGCTGGATTCCGATCGCCGCTGTCGTCCTCGTCCTCACGTCCTGCGGGGGCGACGGGCTGTCCTGGCGCGATCTCGGGGGAAAATGCGCCACGCCGCGGGCGGGCATCGACCGGCAGGGTACGCTCGATGACGAGAAGAAGTTCCTGCGCGCGTGGACCGACGACCTGTACCTCTGGTACAGCGAAGTCCCTTCGATCGACCCCGCGCCGTTCACCAGCGCGACGGATTATTTCGCCGTGCTCAAGACGCCCGCGATGATCGGCGGCAAACCCAAGGATCGATTCCACTTCACCTACGACACCGCCGCCTGGGAGCGCCTCTCGCAATCCGGACAGGATCTCGGTTATGGCATCACCTGGGCAGCCCTGCACACCAGTCCTCCGCGGGAGTATCGGGTCGCCTATCTGGAGCCTAATCCTCCCGCGATGCTGAACGGAATCCGCCGCGGCGCCCGGATCGTGTCCATCGACGGCGTCGACATGGTGAACGGCACCGGCCAGGCTTCGCTGGACACGTTGAACGCGGGTCTCTTTCCCAAGGCGGCCGGCGAGAAGCACATCTTCGTGCTCGAGGACCATGCCACGCTCGCCCAGCAGAGCTTCGAGCTCACTTCCAAGGACGTCATCACCAACCCGGTGCCTGACGTCCACACCATCCCGGTTGGAGCGGACACGGTCGGGTACATCCATTTCACCGACCATCTTGCGACAGCAGAGCAGGCGCTGGCCAACGCCGTCAACACGCTCAATGCCGCCGGCGGAGGCGCGGGCGTGAAGGACCTCATCCTGGACATCCGCTACAACGGAGGCGGGTACCTCTACATCGCGAGCCAACTGGCCTACATGATCGCGGGCCCGACCCGGACGTCGGGGCAAGTCTTCGAGCGGCTCCAGTTCAACGACAAGCATCCCAGCATCGATCCCGTGAACGGCCGCTCGTTGACGCCGACGCCGTTCTACAACACCACCACCACCGGGTCGGCGCTGCCTTCGCTGGGGCTCGGCCGCGTCTTCGTTCTCACGGGCGGGTCGACCTGTTCGGCGAGCGAGTCCATCATCAACGGCCTGGAGGGCGTGAACGTTCAAGTGATCCAGATCGGGGAGACGACCTGCGGCAAGCCGTACGGCTTCTACCCCCAGGACAACTGCGGAACGACGTACTTCTCCATCCAGTTCAAGGGTACCAACGCGCAAGGATTCGGCGACTACCCAAACGGGTTCTCGCCCGGGGCTGCCGCCGGCGGAAGCACCCTGTTGGGCTGTCAGGTTGCCGATGACTTCGGCCACGAGATGGGCGACTCCGCCGAGCGGCGCTTGGCTGCCGCGCTCGCCTACCGGAATTCGCCGACGTGTCCGGCGCAGCCCACCAGCGCGCTGCGCGCCGCGCTGCCACAGGAAGGCGTCGTCCTCAAGTCGCCCTGGAGGCAGAACCGGATCCTTCTACCGTAGCGCCAGGTGTTTCCCGAGACGGCTCAGTCCATATCGAGAGTCTGGAAGTTCCCGTTCGCGTCCAGCATGGTGCCCCAGACCTTGTGCGACGCCTGGTGCTCGCTCATCCCGAACGCCATGGTCGCGCCGACGCCCAGATCGACCCCGCGCATCCCCTCGAGCGCGTCGACCAGCGACTCGGTGGTGAAGTCGGGCCCCGCGCGCTTGAGTCCCTCGATCAGCAGGCCGGCCGCGAGGTAGCCCTCCAGCGAGACGAAGTCCGGCTTCTCTCCCAGCGAGTACTTGGGGAGCAGCTCCTGGTACTTCAGCACCGCGGTCGCCTTGCTGTGCGGCAGCGGCACCACCTGGGTGACGATCACGCCTTCCGCCACCTTGCCGCCGTACATCATCAGCTCGTCCGCGAGCGCCTGGCTCCCTACGAAGGACACGTTGCTGAAGGCGATGTCGGGGCGCTCGGCCTTCACTTTCTCGATGAATTTCGCCGCCGCCTTGTAGGTGGCGACCATGACCACCGCGCGCACCGGGTGGCGGCTCTTGAGCAGGGTCTCGACGGCTTCGCCGACGTCGCTGGTGTTGCGCTTGTAGCCCACGCGGAGCGCCCGATCCGGATTGCGGTTGTACTTGCGCAGCATCTTCGCCACGCCGTTGAAGCCCGCGTCGCCGTAGCCGTCCTGCTGCGCAAACACCGCGATCTCGTCGGGCAAGATGCGGCGGACGTCCACCAGGTACTTCACGGTCGCCGCGGTCTCCTCCGCGTAGCTGGCGCGGAAGTTGAAGACGTACCGGTCGGGCGGATCGCGGCGGAGCAAGCCCGCGCCGGTGAAAGGGCCGAAGAAGAGCATCCGCTTCTCCAGCGTGAACGGTACTGCCACCTCGGCCGTCGGGGTGCCGACGTTGCCGATGAAGCCGAAGACGTTGCGGGTATCCGCCAAATCCTTCATCACCGTCCGGGTGCGCTCGGGCTCGTAGCCGTCGTCGAGCGCGACGAGCTTCAGCTTGCGTCCATTCACGCCCCCTGCCTCGTTGGCCGCGGCGAACGCAAGGTCGATGCCCGTCTTCATGCCGCGGCCCAGCTCCTTGGCCGGGCCGGAGAACGGCGCGCTCATGCCGAAGACGATCTCGGTGTCGGTCACGCCGGACACGCGCGGCCTCTTTTTGGCCTCCGCCAGTCGCTGAGCGGCGATCGCGGCCTGCTTTTCGGCGAGCGCAGCGGCTTCCTGCTGCGAGCGCCACCAGAGCGCCCCGCCGACGGCCGCGGCGGCGATCGCCGCGGAGCCGATGATGACGAGCGAGATCGGGGAACCCCGCCTCGGAGGCAGGGGCTGCGACTTCGGAATCATGATTTCCTCCGGACCCGCGTCGAGGGCGCCGTTGGGTTCACCGTTCTTCGCCTCGTCGTCGGACACCATCTCCTCGAGCAGGAGCTTGTTGCAGGGCTCGAAGACGGTGCGCTTCTCGGTGGTGACGTTCAGATCGACGTGGAACTCGCCTTCCCGCAGGCGCAGCGCGCGCCGCACGGCTTCGACGCCGATGATGTCGCCAAATCTCGCATCGACGATCTCGCCGCCCTCCATGAAGACGACGACGTCGTGCTCAGGTCCTGCCGGGGACACGATGGTCACCGCGGCCGTCTGCCGGCTGATGTTGTAGAACTGCACCAGGTCGGTGAACGACGTCTCCGAGAGGTTTCCGCTCAGTGCCACTCGGCGAGCGTACGACGGGGGCAGGGCGCGGGCGAAATTCCGTCACGCATGAAAAATCGATGCGCGCCGGGTATGTGGGTGGGGGTCCGCCTCGGTGCGCCGACCGCCTACCGATCGGCGAAGGTGTCGCAGCGATCGACCGACCCGGTCTCCAGCCCGGTGCGGAACCAGCGGGCGCGGTCGCGTGCCGAACCGTGCGTGAACGTCTCCGGCGAGACGCGCCGGCCCGCCGCCTGCTGGAGCCGGTCGTCGCCGACCGCCGCCGCGGCGCGAAGGCCCTCCTCCACGTCGCCGGGGTCCAGCAGTTGCCGGTGGGACGCCGAATGGCCCCACACGCCGGCGAAGCAATCGGCCTGCAGCTCCAGCCGCACCGAGAGCGCATTGCGGCGCGACGGATCCTGCTGCATCGCGCGCTGCACCTTCCCGCCGATCCCGAGCACGTGCTGCACGTGGTGCCCCTCCTCGTGGGCGATCACGTAGGCCTGCGCGAAGTCGCCGGGTGCTCCGAATCGGCGGGACAGCTCGCGGTAGAAGCCCAGGTCGATGTACACGCGCTCGTCGGCCGGGCAATAGAAGGGCCCCATCTCGGCGGCCGCTCCGCCGCATCCCGATTGCACCTCGTCCCAGAAGAGCACGAGCTTCGCCTCGCGGTACCCGCGGATCTTCTCCTTCCAGACCTGCTGGGCGTCGTTGAACGTCGCGACCGCGACCTTCTCCAGCGGCGCCTCTGCCTGCCGCCGTTGATCGGCCTGCGGTCCTGGCGCCTGCGCGGTCGTGCCGTCGTCGCGCACCAGCGCGAAGAAGTTCTGCCTGAAGACGATGCTGAGGACGCCGAGCAGCACGAGGCCGCCTATTCCGAGCCGCCCGCCGGTGATCAGCCCACGGCGGTCTTCCACGTTGGAGCGATCGTCGTCCCCGCCCAGGCGCATGTGGCGAAATGTGCGTCGCCGACCCGACCGGTACAACCTGCTATTTTCAAGCGATGGCGCACGTCGGCGGAAACATCATCCTGGCCCGGCGCAAGTTCGTGCTCGACCGCGGCGGTGAGGCGCTCTGGGAACGGGTCCTCCGGCACCTGCCCGACGACGATGCGCGTCAGCTCCGGCGGACGTTGCTGGTGACAGGCACCTGGCCGCTGGCGCTCAACCTCCGCCTCGACGAGGCGATCGCGAGGGAGCTGTACCCGGCAGATCCGCAGCGCGCATTCCTGGAGATGGGCCGTGCGTCGGCAGAGGTGAACCTCCGCGGCCCGCAGCGCGGCTTCCTCCGCCAAGGAAGTCCGCACGGCCTGCTCTCGTTCGCCGAGACGATCTACGCCTACTACTACGGCGAGGGCCGGCGCACGTACCAGAGGACGGGAGACACGTCCGCCACGCTGACTACCTTCGACGCGCCGCCGTCCACTCCGGGCGACTGCCTCACCGTGGTGGGCTGGCACCAGCGCGCCATCGAGTTGTCGGGCGGTAACAATGTGGTGGTGCGCGAGGCGAAGTGCCGTTCGCGGGGCGACGAGGTCTGCGAATACCAATGCTCATGGGAGTAGCCGTTCGAGCTTCTCCTGAGCATCGGCCGCGAAGCCCAGCGTCAGCTCGCCGCCGACCTCGATGATCGGGCGGCGCACCCGCGCGCCGTCCTCCGCCAGCCAGGCGATCAGCTTCTCGCCGGAGAGACCCTCCGCCTCGGCGCGCCGCTTGGGCGCGACCAGCAGCTCGACGCCCCCGGCCTTCTTCGCCAGCACTCGGATTTCGGGCGCGGTCAGGGGCTGCTTGATCAGGTTGCGCTCCTCGACCTGCTGCTTCCTTCGCGCGAGAAACTCCCGCGCCTTCATGCAGCCGGTTCAGCCGGGCTTGCCGTAATAGCGGATCATGCGGCGAGGATACCAAAGCGTTGGTTGTATCGATCGCTGAGACGCCGCCGGGCTGCATGGCCCTGCGCCGCCACGCAGAAAGCGAGCCCGCCGGCGAATCACTTCACGTGAAGCGAGAGACACGGGGCTTCGCATTCTGCGCGTCGTATGCTTTCTGATGCGTCGGCGCGAGGGCCATTCAGCCCGTCGGCTATCTGCGCGCGTCTCGCCGCGTCGACACAACACCCACCGCGCCCCGCATTGGTCTGTAACCTTCGCGGTCGCCGTGTCGGCGTCAGTAGCTTATCGTGAGATCGGTGGGCGAGAACGCACCTGCACCGGGCGCCGGAGAGCGGTTTGCTTGCTCCGGTTTCGCCACTCAGATCAACGCGGGGCGCGGAGAGGACCGGCGCACTGGGCGTCCGCGCGCAGATAGCCGACGGGGTGCGTGGCCCTCGCGCCGACGCATCAGAAAGCACACCTCGCGCTGTTCGCGAAGCCCCGTGTCTCTCGCCTCACGAAAAGCGCCTCGCCGGCGGGCTCGCTTTCTGCGTGGCGGCGCAGGGCCATGCAGCCCGGCGGCGTCTCAGCGAACGATACAACCAGCGTAGTGGGGCGCCTTCACCCTTGACCCAACGTCCCCGTACCATTAGGGTGGCCCGCTCCAAAACCCGGAGGTAAGGACACAAGATGCGCCGCTTTTTGCTGGTTTTTGCCGTCGCCGTCGCCGCCCGGAGTGCATACGCGCAGGCAATGAAGATCGGGTACGTCGACGTGCAGCGCGCGGTCCAGGAGGTCGAGGAAGGAAAGGCTGCCCGCAGCCGGCTCCAGGCCGAGCTGCAGCAGAAGCGCGCCGACTTGGACAAGAAGCGGGCGGATCTGGAGAAGATGAAGACCGACTACGACAAGCAGGCCCCGGTCCTGTCCGACGAAGCGAAGCGTCAGCGCCAGGAGCAGCTCCAGAAGGCTTTCGTCGAGGCGCAGAACGCCGCAGGCCAGATGCAGGAGGAGCTCTCCGGGAAGGAGCAGGAAGCGATGCAGACCATCTCCAAGCGGCTCCTCCAGGTGGTTGCCGAGGTGAGCGATCGCGAGAACTTCACCTTCGTGCTCGACAAGGCCGCGCTCCTGTACGCGCCCGCCGCCTCCGACGTGACCAACGAAGTGGTGCGCCGCTACAACGAGCGCTTCGGTACCAGCCAGCCCAAGGCCAAGGCGGCTCCGCCCGCGGGGAAAGCAGCCCCTCCGCCGCCAAAGAAGTAAGCTCCCCGCGTGGGCACACCCCAGACGCAGCTCTCTGTCCAGGAGCTCGCCCGCCGCATCGGCGCGG
>Ga0209217_1000581_pt1 | contig 10407 bp, 4 predicted proteins | sample JacPinW_OM3H0_M2_FD_187957 | JGI IMG/M metagenome (GOLD analysis project Ga0209217, IMG submission 187957) | Forest soil microbial communities from Algoma, Ontario, Canada - Jack Pine, Ontario site 1_JW_OM3H0_M2 (SPAdes) (version 2) | ecosystem: Environmental > Terrestrial > Soil > Boreal...
GGCGACCCGTTGCCGTTGGCCGCCGGAGAGCTCATTGGGCTTGTGCGTCATGCGGGCTTCCATGCCGACCGACGCCAGCGCCGCTTTGGCGCGCTCCACGCGCTCTTCGCCGGGCACACCCGCGTAGATCAGCGGCAGTTCCACGTTGTGCAGGGCGGTGGCGCGGGCCAGCAGGTTGAAGGTCTGGAACACGAAGCCGATTTCCTTGTTGCGGATGCGCGCCAGCTCGTCGTCGTCCAGTTCGCTGACCAGCTGGCTGTTCAGCCAATAGTGGCCCTTGCTGGGCGAGTCCAGGCAACCGATCAGGTTCATCAGAGTGGACTTACCGGAGCCGGAAGGTCCCATGATGGCGACGTATTCATTGCGCTGAATGCGGAGGTTCACGCCCCGCAAGGCATGCACTTGCTGCTCTGACCCCATGTCGTAGGTCTTCCACAAATCCTCGGTGCAGATCATGCACGATTCGGGGGGCGCCGACACCATGGGTTGCGCAAAATTGATGACTTCTGCGGTTGCCATTTTTCTCTCCTGGTCCTCTCGGGACAATTGCCCGCTCCGATCTCGTTGCGGCTGGCTGTGGGACGAACTAATCAACCGGTCGTTAGTGAATAGTGCTCATTGGCTGGTGGTCAGTCAAACCACAATCACCAGGCACAGCACGACTACCACTGACCACTATCCACTGACCTATCCAGTGCTTTCGTCTGTTTCCTTCTTCGGGGCCGTGTTGTCTATTTTTACGCTGGCGCCGGGCCGCAGGGTACGCAACACTTTGTAGCTACCGGTTACGATCTCGTCACCTGGCTTCAATCCGCTCAGCACCTCGATCTCCGTCGTGCCGGTAATGCCGGTCTCCACGGGGAGGAACTCAGCCCTGCCATTGCGGACCACGAACACGCCTTGAATTTCGTCTTTGGCCCTGGCCTGATCCTTCAGCTTGGATGCTTCCTTCGCGGGCGCAGCGGCCTGGACGGCGTCCTTGTTGTCGACGCCCGCCTTCAAATCCGCCTGGGAACGGACGGTCAAAGCCTGGATGGGAATCGTCAGCACCTGGCGGCGCGTGGCCGTAGTCACCTTGGCGGTGGCGGAAAGCCCGGGCCGCAGATTTTCCGGCGGGTCCTGCAGTGTCACCACCACTTTGAAGTCTTTCGCTTCCTGGCTGGCGCTGGTCTGCTGCGACGTGGAGACGCCCGTCGAGCGCACAATGGCGTTGTTGCCGATCTCGGTAACCACGGCTCTGAAAATCTTGCGAGGAATCGCGTCGATGCTGACCTCGGCGGATTGGCCCAGCTTGACGTTGACGATGTCGGTCTCATCGACTTTGACTTCGGCGGTAATGACCGACATGTCGGCCAGAGTCATGAGCGTGCTGCCGGGCGAATTCTGGATGCCGATCACCACGGTTTCGCCCTCTCGCACCGGCAGGTTGGTGATCATGCCGGCGAAGGGAGCGGAATAGCTGGTTTTCTGCAATACGTCGGCGGCGTGGGTCAGATTCGCCCGGTTCTGCGCGATACGCCGCTCGGCCGAATCCTTCTGCGCTTTAGCCTGGGCCACACGCGCCTGCGCCTGGGCCAGCCCGGCCTGCGCCGTCTGCCAGGCGGCTCTGTGGCTGTCGAACTCCGACTTGGCAATCAGGGATTCCTTGTACAGGCCTTGCCCGCGGACCCAATCGAGCTGGGCGCGGTCAAAATCGGACTGGGCGCGGTTCAGATCGGCCATGGATGTATTCAGCGCCGCCGCGGCCGCAACCGCATCGGTCTGGGCCGCTTCCAGGGACGCTTGCGTGGCGTTCATGTCGGCCGAGGACTGCACGTTTTCCAGTTGCGCCAGCAATTGCCCCTTCTTTACCAGATCGCCTTCCCTGACGTAGAGCCGGGTGATTTTGCCGAAGGCGTTGGCGCCGATGTTGACGTAAGTCTTGGGCTTGATCTCGCCGGATGCGCTTACGATCGAGGCCAAATCCTGGCGTTCAGCATTTCCGGTCTGGATCGTGACCACGCCTTTGCGGCTCTGGTAAACCGCAACGCTCGCGATCACTAGTATGGCGACGACCACGCCCGTGCCGACGGCTATTTTTTTTCCGAGGCTCATTGCTCCCTGCTACGCCTGAGATGTCACGCCCGAGATCCACCTGCGCTTCCCGTGATTGGATGACCCCAAACAATATTGATCCAGCGCCGAATGATCCAGGGGCACAAACGCTACGGCCCTTCACGCTGCCAAACACCGAGACTCCTGGCGTAACCGGGACACGCCATCAGATACGGGGTTGCGGCCGCAAAAGTTCCTGTGGGACCTGACGCGAAGCGGACGCCCGGCAGCAAAGCTGGCCAGACGGTGCGTGGATAGCAAGTCGATTATAGCCCGAGTGGGCAGCGCCGTAGAGACCCCCGTTGTTGACAAGGTAAAGACGGATCAGGCGGCAAGTAGACTGTTCCCCGGGAAGGGTGTTTTTTACAATCTTTACAATCGTTTAGAGCGCTATTGGGTTGCCTTGGGGAGCCTAAAGTCATAGAATGTAACCCAAGAGTATCGGCCCGTAAGGAGCACCCTATGTCCCGGGTAGATTTTTTGCGTCGTCGCCTCAAAGTCGTCCTGCCATTGCTGGGCATATTGGTGATCATAGGGCTGGTTTCGTTCGCGACCGCTCAGGATGAGAAAAAGGCGGAGGCTACCGATTCGCCTGCCGCGGGATCTGCGGCCGCCAGTGAGAAGAGCACGGAAACGGACCCGCTTAAGCGCCCGCTCACCGAGAAGCAGAAGAAACAGAACTCCAAGTCACTGAAGATCGAGTTGAGCAAGACCTACAAGAAGTGGCTTGACGAGGACGTGCGCTGGATCATTACCGACGAAGAGCAGAAAGCGTTCAAGTTGCTCTCCAACGACGAAGAGCGCGATTCGTTCATCGAGAACTTCTGGGGGCGCCGCGATCCCACTCCCGACACCATCGAAAACGAGTTCAAGGAAGAGCACTACCGGCGCATGGCCTATGCCAACGAACACTTTGCCGCCGGCATCCCGGGCTGGAAAACCGACCGTGGCCGGATTTATATAATGTATGGGCCGGCGGACGAAATCGAGTCGCATCCCTCGGGGGGCTCTTATCAGCGTCCCATGGACGAAGGCGGGGGCGAGACCTCGACGTTTCCCTTTGAAGACTGGCGCTATCGCTATCTGGAAGGGATCGGGCAGGAAGTCATCATCGAGTTCGTGGATACATGCATGTGTGGCGACTACCACATGACCATGGACCGTTCGGAAAAAGATGCGTTGCTGTACACGCCGAATGCCGGCTTGACCATGTATGAACAGATGGGTCTGTCCAACAAGGCAGACCGGTTCACCGGCGGCGGTTTGGAGAGGCTGGGAAAATCTCCTTTCAACAGCGACCTGCAAAGCAAGCAGTTTGATCGCCTGGAACAGTTTTACAAGCTGCAAAAACCTCCGGCAGTGAAGTTCAAGGACCTGGAGGAAGTGGTCAGCCACAAGATCAGCGTGAACCTGATGCCTTTTGACGTGCGCACTGATTTTGTGAGGGTGACGAGCGACACGGTGCTGGTACCAATCACCATTCAGGTGAAAAATCGCGACGTGACGTTCGTCAACAAGGACGGGGTGCAGCGCGGCACGGTGAATATTTTCGGTCGCGTCAGCACGCTCACCGGCAAGGTGGTACAGACGTTTGAAGACACCGTGCAGGTGGACGTTCCGAGCGAGCTGCTGCCCAAGGTGACGGAGAATTCCTCGGTGTACTGGAAAGCGCTGCCGCTCCGGCCGAACCTGTACCGGATCGATGTGGCAGTGAAGGACGTCAACGGCGACCGCTCCGGCCTGTGGAGCAGCCGGCTGCCGGTGCCCAGCTTTGACGAAGACCATCTGTCGGCATCGTCGCTGATCGTGGCCGATACCATGTCGCCGGTTTCCACCAAGGAGATTGGCACCGGCATGTTTGTGATCGGCAACACGAAGGTGCGTCCGCGGGTGGCCCCGGCTAACGGCAAGCCGGTGGTTTTCAAGCGTAACCAGAAGGTTTATTTCTGGATGCAGGTCTACAATCTGGGGGTGGATGACAAGACCCACAAGCCCTCGGCGACAGTCGAGTACAATGTGACCAATGCGATCACCAACAAGCCGGTGATTCATACGGTAGGGTCAACGGACCAGATGGGAAACGTCGGCGACCAGGTGACGCTGGAAAAGACGCTCTCGGCCGCCAATCTCGATCCCGGGGTCTATCGTATTCAAATCAAGGTGAACGACAACATCTCCAAGCAGACGGTGGATCCGTCGGCGACGTTTGCCGTCGAGTAAGCCGAAGCGCTTGGCTTCCTGCGGGGTGTCTGGAGTGAACTTGGGGAAACTCGGGTTAAAGCTCGGGCTATTGGGGATCGCACTGGCGCTGCCGGTGCTGGCCGCCGATCGTCCCGGGTCTATTTCCGGGTATGTGCGCAGCGCCTCCGGCGTGCCCCAGATGGGAGCCCTGGTTGAGGTTCTGGGCTCGGCCAGGCACAGCCTGAAGGTGTTCACCGACGAGAACGGATTCTACTCGGCCAGTGGCCTGCTGCCCGGAATCTACAGCGTAAAGGCATATTCGCCGTCGTTCCTGCCCGCTTTGCGCGAACGCATCGGACTGCGTCCCGGCGGCAGAGTGCTGGTCGACCTGAAGCTCAGCGGGCTGTTCGAGGCCATCCAGTTTCCGCAGATGCGCGACAGCGCGGCGGAAGACGATGACTGGAAATGGGTACTGCGTTCGGCTTCCAATCGCCCCATCCTGCGGATGCTGGGAAATGGCTCCCAGGTGGCAGAGGGCCAGGACAATCATGATTTGAAGGGCAGTCTGTCGTTTGTAGCGGGCTCGGCTTCGGGAGGGTTCGGAAGCGCCAGCGATATGAACACGGGCTTTACCGTAGAGAGATCGATTTTTTCCTCGGGAACGGTAGCCCTGCAAGGCAATGTGGGCTATGGCAATGGCGTGCCCAACGCGGTGCTGCGCGCTTCGTACAGTCATGCACTGGCCAACGGGTCCAGGCCGGAGATGGCCTTTACCATGCGCCGTCTGGCGGCTCCGGGAATCGACCCTCATACCAGTACCCTGCAAGCGCTGTCGCTGACCGCCTCCGACCGATTTACGCTGGGGGACGTTCTGGAACTGCGTTTTGGCAGCGAACTGCAAACCATCCAGTTCATGGGACGGGTCACGGCCTTTCGTCCATTCGGCTCGGCTGATCTTCATCTTTCGCCCGACACGGTGCTGGAATATCGCTACGCCACTTCACAACCCGATTCGCGGCTGGAAAAAGGCTTCGACTCCGCTCCTGCTGATCTGAGCGAATCCGGTCCGCACGTGAGCCTGGCCGGGTTCAGGTCCACGCTGGAGCAGGCGCATCATCATGAACTTTCAGTTTCGCGCCGCATGGGTAAGACTAACCTGGAATTGGCGCTGTACGCCGATCGCGTGGCCGATCCCGTGCTGACCGGCGTGGGCGACGCGTCCGCCGACAGCGGAGAGGTGCTGCCCGATCTCTACTCCGAAACTTTCACGTACCGCGGAAAGGAGCTGAATACGCGCGGAATGCGGGTGGTGTTGCAGCGCAAGCTGGCCGCCGACCTGACTGCGACGCTGGACTACGGATACGGCGGAGTGCTTGACCTGAGCAAGCCGGATGTGTCGCTGCAAGACGCGCGCCGCAACTCAATGGTGCGGGATCGCCACGCCATGGCAGCCAAGCTCAGTGGCAAGGTGCCGGGCGCGAAGACGAGCTGGATTGCGTCGTATCGCTGGATCAGCGGTCAGGCTCTCACGCCCGTGGACATGTTCAACGCCTCGGCCGGACAGGCGGAGCCTTATCTGAACCTCTTCCTGCGTCAACCCATCCCCGGAACCGGCTTCCTGCCCTGCCACATGGATGCCATCGTCGATGTGCGCAATCTGCTGGCCCAGGGCTACGTGCCCGTGATGGGTCAGGATGGTCACACCGTTTACCTGGTGCAATCGGCGCGTACCGTTCGCGGCGGCGTAGCTTTCACGTTCTAATCTACAGTCGTCGGTCTACAGTCGTCGGTCTTCAGTCAAAGAACCCAGGATCGCCGTGCCAACCCTGGCTGCCTGCGCGGCTGCAAGCCTGAGAAACTAACTGGCTTCCAAATTTTCGATAGCCGCCAGAGGTAAGACAAATGATGTGCCCGCAGCGTATAATTTGCGGACAACTTACATTCAGAACAGACCCAACAGATGTTTCACTGCGACCACCTGCTTTTCGTCGGCAGTTCAAAAAGGAGAATCACCATGAGAGTGAGGATCGTCCTCGCTTTTGTCGTTTTGGCGGCTGCCTCGTTAGCGGCTCAGACTTTCCGCGGCACCATCCTGGGCACCGTGACCGATACCTCGGGGGCCGTCGTATCCGGTGCCAAGATCGCCGTGAAAAACGAGAACACCGGGCTGGAACGCAGCACGCAGACAAGCGCGGACGGCAGTTACAGCGTGCCCGAGCTGCCTGTGGGCACCTACACCGTCACGATCACACAAAGCGGGTTTCAGACCGCGGTGACGACGGGGGTGCTAGTGGATGTGGCCGTGGAGCGCCGCGTCGACGCGCAGCTCAAGACCGGGCAAGTTTCGCAGACCGTGGAAGTCTCCGGGGAATTGCTTCCCCAGGTCGAGACCACCAGCGACACGCTGGGCAGCGTCTTTACCACCACCGCAGTGAAGAACATTCCGGTTAACGGTCGGGACTATCAGAAACTCATTTATCTTACGCCGGGCATCGCCGGCTCGCCTGACCAGATTACAGACTCGCCCGGCTCGTTCGGTGTGTTCTCGATGAATGGAGCGCGTGGTCGATCCAACAACTTCCTGCTTGACGGCACCGACATGAACGACGGGTACCGCAATGACCCGGCCATCAATGAAGCCGGCGTTTTCGGCACCCCCGCGACCATCCTGCCGGTGGATGCGGTTGCTGAGCTGCGCGTGCTTTCTAACTTCGAGGCGGAATATGGCCGGAATGCTGGGGCTGTGGTTAATATCGTTACCAAAAGCGGCACCAACGGGCTTCACGGGTCACTGATCGAGTATTTCCGTAACAGCGCGCTCGATGCACGGAATTTCTTCAACTTCAGCAACCAACCCAAGGCGCAGTTCCACAACAACCAGTTTGGCGGATCCTTAGGCGGTCCAATCGTAAAAGATAGGACGTTCTTCTACCTTGACTACGAGGGGCAACGCGAGAAGGTAGGCGTGGTGACGCTCGGTTGCGTGCCAGTGGGTACGGCGCCCGATGGTTCTCTGGACCCGAGTCAGGCGACCAATTCCGTGATTGCAGCTCTGCTGGCACGGCATCCATGGCCGGCGCCCAACATTTCGTCCGCTATCGCGAACGGCACTTGCCCCAATACTTCGGTCAATTCGCCTTCGAGCAATCGCGTGGACAGCCTGATCGCGAAGATCGACCATAATTTCAATGCCAATAATCAGCTCACAGGACGCTACTACTTTGGCGACAGTGACCAATCGTTCCCCCTGGCGCTGACTGCCAGTGGTGGTCAGCTTCCTGGGTTCAATACCGCGACGCCGACGCGGGTCCAGCTCGTGTCTGTTTCGTACGTGAAGACGATCGGGTCGAATAAAGTGAACGAACTGCGCTACGGCTGGAATCGGTTTGCGGAAGGTTTCTTTCCGCAGGATCAGGCATTCCATCCCAGTTCGATAGGTCTAAACACGGGTTCAGGCGTTGCCGACCAAGGGCTTCCCATCATTTTGTTCCATAGTGGGAGTTTCGTGCTGCCGAATGGCACGTCTGGAGTGACGCCTTCTCAGCTCGGTGCGACGTCAGGCGACCCACGTTCCCGCGTGGACACCAACAATCAGTTGCTGGACAACTTCTCCTGGAAGGTAAACAAGCACGACCTAAAGTTCGGCTTTGAGTACCGCCGTACCAGCGTACAGCATTCTTTTAGCAAGTACTTCCGGGGCAGATTGCGATTCAACAAAACGGCAACCGCCACTGCTCTCCAAAATTTCCTCGCGGGCAATGTCAATGACGGCTTCCAATACTCCGGCTACTCGCTGCGCCACACCTCGGAGAACAGCTACGGTTTTTACGTTCAGGATAGCTTCCGCATCACGCCGCGGCTGACGCTGAACTATGGAGTGCGTTGGGACTACTTCGCAGAAGTGAAAGAAAAGAATAACCTGATGAGCGGGATCACCAGTTTCGATCCCGCCAACGCTACCTTCACGCTGACGCAAGTGGGCCAGCCTGGGTTGGGAAAGCTATACACTCCGGACAAGGGTAACTTTGCGCCCCGTGTGAGCGCTGCCTGGGATATTTTTGGCGGAGGTAAGACAGTGATCCGCGCGGGATTCGGGATGTTCTATGACGCGGTGTCACAGGATTTCTTCCAGGGGCATCTTCCCTACGCTCCGTTCTTCGGACCGGGACCGGCGTACAACCCGGTCGGTCCAGCGCCCATTCTTCTTGGGGGCGCGGTGGGGGGTACCGTGGTTACAGGGTCGCCTGTTTACGGGAACGGGGATCCGACCAGTGCGACCTGCGTCAGTTTAGGAATATGCGCTACCTTCACCTTTGATCCTCACATTCACACTCCGTACATGGAAAACTACAACCTGAATATCCAGCAACAGATTGCTCCCAAAGTAGTGTTGCAGGTCGGTTATGTAGGTTCCCAGGGCCACCGGTTGTGGCGCTTCCGCGATCTCAACCAGCCGAGCACCGCCGCAATCAATGCTGCAGACTTGACCTCCGGGTTTCAGGATTTCGGCAGCGCGGCGCGGCCTTTCAGAAATAACCCTGGTGGCATCTACTACATGCTGAACGAGGAGTCCACTGGCAAATCCAACTACCACGCATTGCAGACCAGCCTTCGTATTAACCAGTGGCATGGGGTGACGTCCATCGTGAACTATGCCTGGTCGCACTCCATCGATAATTCCAGCGATGGGGAAGACTTCGAACCGAACGCAGCTCAGCCAAACGACAGCACCCAGCCACAACTTGAATACGGAAACTCGAACTTTGATCTTCGCCAGCGCTTCACCTGGATTTTTGGTTACGAGTTTCCGAAGATGCGCGGTAGCTGGAGCAAGCTGAAGAATGGCTGGGGATTTAACAGCACGGTCACTCTGCAAAGCGGCCAGCCCTTCCACTTCAACTACAACTTCGAAGACGACTTCAGCGGGAGCGGCAACGCCTTCGATCGGCCGGACGTGGTCGGACCAATCGTGTACCACAACGGCAACCCGTTCAACTTCATCGACCTCAGCTCGTTTGCCATTCCCTGCACGGTAACCGCGGCTACGGGTAGCGCGTTCGACTGCGTACCTGGCACGCGCCACTTCGGGAACATGCGGCGGGGCTCGCTAGTTGGTCCGAATTTCAAGCAGTGGGATTTTGCCCTGTACAAGGACACTGCTCTAGGCGAGCGGGTCACCATGCAGCTTCGTGCGGAGTTCTTCAACATACTCAACCACCCGAACTTTGCCAGCCCGTACTTGCCGGCGTTTATCGCCGATCCCGGCTTCAATGGATTCCAGCAGGTGGGAAATCGCGAAGTCGGTGTGGGTGGATATCCGCTGCAAGCCACCGGTGACGTGGGCGTCGGCAACCCCTTCCTGGGCGGTGGCGGACCGCGCGGAATTCAGCTTGCGGCGAAGTTCACGTTCTAGCTTTGACGTATCCAACTTCCATAGCTCCTTGTTGAGAAGCTGGGCGGCGGTGGGATGGGTGTGGTCTATAAGGCCGAGGACACCGACCTCGGTCGATTTGTCGCTCTGAAGTTCCTGCGTGAGGATGTTGCAAAAGACCCGCGAGCACTGGAACGCTTCCGGCGCGAGGCGCGGGCTGCCTCTGCTCTGAACCATCCCAACATCTGCACCATCCACGAGATTGATGACCAGCACGGACAAACCTTCATCGTCATGGAGTTTCTGGACGGCCAGACTCTGAAGCATCTGATCGGCAACCGCCCGCTTGAACTGGAGACGCTGCTGTCACTGGCCATCGAGATCGCGGATGCCCTCGACGCCGCCCATTCTAAGAGTATTGTCCATCGGGAGATCAAGCCTGCGAACATCTTTGTGACGGAACGTGGACATGCCAAGATTCTGGATTTCGGACTAGCCAAGATGACGGCTGGATTCAATAGACCTTACAACGGAAACCCCTTTGGAACGTATTACCTGGAGCAGCAGAACTCTACTGGGCAGTCCAACTACAACTCGCTGCAGGCCGACCTGCGCCATAAGACAGGTTATGGCCTTACTTTTGAGGCCGCGTACACGTGGTCGCATACGCTGGACAACATCGTGACTAATGGCGTGAATGACGCGGACCCACAACGTTGGTACGGTACCTCCAGTTTGAACCAGGCCCAGGTATTGACCAT
>Ga0209217_1000582_pt1 | contig 10404 bp, 9 predicted proteins | sample JacPinW_OM3H0_M2_FD_187957 | JGI IMG/M metagenome (GOLD analysis project Ga0209217, IMG submission 187957) | Forest soil microbial communities from Algoma, Ontario, Canada - Jack Pine, Ontario site 1_JW_OM3H0_M2 (SPAdes) (version 2) | ecosystem: Environmental > Terrestrial > Soil > Boreal...
GATCAATTTCTAAAAGTCATTGTCGATCAGGGCGGCTCGGATTTGCACATCGGCGAAGGCCAGCCACCAAAAATGCGCAAACACGGTGACGTCGCGCCGATTCGGGAGAAGCCGCTTACGCGCGATGAGACGATGTCGATGTTGGGCGAGGTTTGCGGCGAGCGGAACTGGAAAATTTTCGAGGAGCGCGGCGATCTCGATTTCGCCTACGAAATGGACACGGCTTCCCGGTTCCGCTGCAATTATTTGAAGCAGACGCACGGCTACGGCGCAGTGTTTCGATTGATTCCAACGAAGATCGCGACGCTGGAGCAACTCGGCATCCCAATCGTCGCCAAAGAATTCGGGCATCTGCGCGGCGGATTGGTCCTCGTCACCGGGCCGACCGGCTCCGGCAAATCGACTACGCTGGCGGCGCTGATCGATTACATTAACGGGAATTTCTCGCGGCACATCGTCACGATTGAGGAACCGGTCGAGTTCGTGCACGACAACAAACGCAGCATCATCACCCAGCGCGAAGTTCCCGGCGATTCCGAATCGTTCCCGGTCGCGCTGAAAGCGGCTCTTCGTGAAGACGCCGACATTGTACTGGTCGGCGAGATGCGCGATTTGGAAACGGTTTCACTGGCGCTGACCGCGGCGGAGACCGGACTGCTCGTTTTCGGAACGCTCCACACCAACAACGCGCGGAAAACGGTCGACCGAATGGTTGACGTTTTTCCCGCGGCGCGGCAGCCGCAAGCGCGCGCGATGCTGGCCAATTCGTTGCGCGGCGTTCTCGCGCAATTGCTTTTGAAAAAAGCGGACGCCTCGGGTCGCGTCGCAGTCAATGAAATCCTGGTCGCGAACGCCGCGGTCTCCGCGATCATCCGTGAAGGCGCGACCCAAAAACTTCAGGACGTGATTGTTTCCGGCAAAGCGCAGGGGATGCAATTTATGGACGACGCGATTTTTGCGCTGTTGCAAAACGGAACGGTCACGGCGCACGAAGCGTTCATGAAAGCGATCGATAAGAACCGGTTTAAGCAATTTCTTCCCGCGGAGGATGAACACCTTGGCGACGCCGCCGGCGCCGTTCCCAACGACGAAAAACGGCTGCCCGGCAATTTCATGAAGCGGGCCGCGACCCGTAGCTCAGCCAGGCCGACGCGACGATAATTGTCGTTAGCTGCGCGCGCTCTCGGCAGAACCGGTTGTGCGCGGTCTGGTAAACGCAGCCAACAGCAACGTCACCGACGCGGCGACCACCAGGAGGAAACCGGCAACGAAGAGCGGCGCGTCGAAGTAGCGCACGCCCATAAGCGCAAGCAGCGTCAGAGGGAGTGTCGCAACCGTGAGAGCCGTTGTCCGAACGGTCACTTGGGCCCAACGATCCGAATGCGGCGCGGCATAAAAGGTCAGAAATCCGAGAGGAAGCAGCAACAGACCGACCAAAATATGATTCAGAAGCATCGGCGGAATGAGATTGTCGGCCGCACCCTGAGAAACGCTGTGTCGGATGAGGGCCGCGATGTGCGGAGTTGCCACCAAATGCACGATCCCGAGCAACAAAAGCAACAACCCGCTTCCTCTAAGCAATCGAACGCGAATAGACGTGGACATTTGTAGAGCTTCGCAAAGTGCTGATCACGTAACCTAAACGCGATAGTTATAGAAGGAGCGCCAATTGTGAAGCGGCCTCTTTCTCGGAGAGCTTTCGCGCGGCTCTCAGGACTTCGTTCGGCAGCCACTTGGGAAATGGCGTGACCAGCAGTTTGTGCTTGCCCGCAGACGTGTGCACTTCCTTAACAGCGGCCAGCCTGTGCTTGGAAAAGCGGCCGGCCAATCTAACGAGGGCGGGCCACAGACGCCGATGGATGTAGGTAATTTTTCCATCTACCAGTCGGCACACCAAAACGTCGGGAGAACTGCGAATCGCTCGCGAGAGAACGAATATCTCGTCTCCCTTCGGATGTGCCCACCAACTACTCTTCAATGGTTTTCCTGCTACCACCTGAGCGAGACTCGGAGCGCTGGCGCGCGCCGACTCCACGGCGATCCCACATTTCTTGACCCACGCTAGAGCTTGCTTCGCGTTCATTGGATCGCCAACAGACCGGCCACCTAACGAGAGCAAGATTAGCTGCCACCGGCAAGAGCGAGTGTCGCAAAACCGTTATGCTCTGATTATCCGCGAAATTTGCTCGCGGCACGTCGTACGGGGGCCTTGTGAGCATGTTGCTTGCGCTGCTTCGCAGATGCGTCTTCCAGTCGCGATGTATCACGCTTCGGCTTTCCAGTCCGGGGACTGCCACCAAAGTCATGTTTGCGTGGTTTGTGCATAGCTGAACGTCGGTGAGTTGCCGCGATTTGACAATCAGCCGCAACATTTAGCCGCGTTGTCCCTCATTTATTTGATCACGTGCGCTGGGGAACTTCGTAAAAAAAATCGGATCTCGCCCGACCCGACGGTAGTTTTCAAACTACTTTCGGGCTGGGATAGTTCGTAACAGCCGCGAGTTGGGCCGCTCTTCAATTCATTTGACGTTGACAGCAATTGCGATCGTGGGACCGGGCATCGCATGTGCGTGATGCGGGTCTAGCTGCCCCTTTGGAAGGAAATACCACAAGCCAGGAGTCATTCGGCCTAGTTCGGGTAGCTGTTTCATGCGCGTTGGGTCCAGGCCTGCCGCGATCAGGCCAGAGGCGTCGAACTCGTAGAGAACGCCCTCCGACGTGCGCTCCGGCTGGGTAGCGAAGTGAACCATGATACCGAGGTCGCTCTTGAAGCAATATTCGCCACTCGCCGCCGTACGGTCGATGGCCATCTCGGGATTCGCTCGCAGAATCCGGGCGATGGCTAGAATTTCACCCTTCGACGTGCCCTGAAGCGCGAGAACGTTGGCGTACTCGCGTTTGAGCGTGGTGAGTTCGTCTCCGGTTACCGGCTTGTCTTCTGGAGCGCGCGCGCGAGACCATCCGGTCAGGAGAAGGATTGAAGTAATGGTGAGGACGATGGTGATGTTGGAGAGCTTCGTTTTCATATTTCGTTGTTGGTGTGATCTTTAGGCCTAACGAGACCAAGCTCAGCCACCGCTGGCGAGCGCGATCTTAATCTGCGATGGAAGTGTTGAAGTTGTCATGTGCAAATTTTCTATCCGGTCAGCGGTTGGCTGCAGCGCTTTGTTAGACCTCATTGGTTTAAACTCATTTGCCGGCACGGACGAGTAGAAAACGTCGACCGGATATTCTGGAAGGGACTTCAGGTGTTTTCTGGCATTCCATGGAACGAATTCCTCACTTTCGAATTTAGCAATTTGTTGGCCTTCGGCTCGCTGCACCACGGACCAGGAGAAACGAAACCCTGCCGCTGTTTTCTGAATGAGTGTTGCGCGCATCGAAACAAAATCACGACGATCAGGGCTGCCAACCCAATAGCGGAAATCTGTATGATCCGACAACGTCCCTAACGTCTGACCGTAGTACGAGTGGGCGACGTGAAAAATCAGGAATCGCGGTGGAGCTGGCGATTCATTTCCTCGAACCGCGCAAACGCTCAAGGCGTACACAGCGAAGCTAAAAGCTGTGCGCATGTAGTAGGCCTAACGAGAAGTAGACGTCAAAAAGGCGTAGAATATTACGCCTTTTTGCGGCCTAATCCGGAACTTTACTGGAAGGGTGGGGGGAAAACACCGCATTCGATCACGATCATGTCAGGTTCCTGGGGTTTCTGCAAGCAGGCGGCGAGATGTCCGCCCTCGTTGACAAGGGAAAACGCGGGTGATACTTTCGCCGCACTTTCGCGATAATTTCGCTGAAAGCGTAGTAACCGAGGCTCTTGATTTGCACTCGTTGTTAAATAGTCAGGTTTTGGTGCTGAACCGCCTCTGGCAGGCGGTCAACATCTGCACAGCGCGACGCGCGTTCTCGCTCGTCTATGCCGGACACGCCCATGTCGTTTCGGCGGACGACGCGAACAATTTCCTGACCCATGATTTTGAAGGCTGGCGCGATTTTTCAACCGACGCGCCCGATCACGAGCTCGTCCAGACGATTTCGTGGAAGATCCGGGTGCCGCGCGTGATCGTGCTGCTCTTCTTTGATCGGCTGCCGAAAAAGGAAGTGAAATTTACCCGGCACAACGTTTTCGAGCGGGACAAGAACACCTGCCAGTACTGCGGCGACGCTTTCGATCGCAATGATTTGAATCTTGATCACGTGGTGCCGCGGGATCGCGGCGGGACAACGACTTGGGAGAACGTTGTTTGCTCGTGCATTCCGTGTAACACCCGTAAAGGCAACCGCCTCCCGCAGGAAGCGCAGATGACGCTGATTCGAAAGCCGAAGCGGCCGAAATGGCGGCCGTTCTTGCACGTCACCTTCACCGCGCCCCAGCACGAAAGCTGGCGACACTTTGTCGATCTTGCTTACTGGAACGTCGAGCTGAGCGACTGAGCTTCGCTCGCGTAATTCGTTGAAGCGTTAAATCGTTACATCGATTCACGAATCTCGATTCACGGTTCACGCCTCATCTCATCCGTGGTTAATGCTTTAACGCATTTAAGATCGGTTGCGGATAAACACCGAGCCAGATGGTGGCGATGATCAGCAGAATCATGATCGCTCGTGAGAGAACGCCGACCGGAATCGTGTTGTTGTTCGTGCCCGGCTGCCAATACATCGCGCGGATGACTTTCAGGTAGTAATAAAAGCCGCACGCCACGGTCACGATTCCAACTGCGACGAGCGCGGTTTGTTTTTGTGCGACCGCGCTTACGAAAATGAAGAACTTGCCGAAAAAGCCGGCGGTAAATGGAAGACCAGCGAGCGACGCCATTGCCACCAGCATCGCGAACGCGAGAAAGGGCGCGCGTTTTGCCAAACCATCGAAACTGGAAATTTCTTCGCCGGTTTGTTGCGCGACAATGATCAAGATCGCAAAGCTCAAAAGTGTCATCAGCAGATAAGCGACGAGATAAAAGACTACGGCGCGTCCATCGAAGCAGGCGACGCCGATGAGCAAATAACCAGCGTGCGCGATGCTCGAGTAACCGAGCAATCGCTTGAGGTTATTTTGCGGCAGTGCTGCGAGGTTGCCGTAAACAACAGTCAGCAGCGCGATTAACACGACAAGGCGTTGCATGTTCGGCAGCATCAGAAACGGCTGGAGCACGCGCAAAAGAACGACGAAACCGGCGGCTTTGGATCCAACCGAAAGAAATGCCGTGATCGGTGTCGGGGCACCTTGATAAACATCCGGCACCCACATTTGAAACGGGACCGCCGCAATCTTAAAACCGAGACCGACCAGCACCAACACCGCCCCGAACGTGGCTGCGTGATTGTCGATCTTCCCACTGGCAAACGCCGCGGTGATTCGCTCCAGATTGGTTTCGCCAGTGACACCGAAAATCCAGGTGATCCCGTAAACGAGAAACGCGGTCGAGAGCGCGCCGAGGATGAGGTATTTCACGCCCGCTTCGAGCGCGATCGGATTTCTTCTCGGAAAACTAACGAGCACGAAAAACGAAATGGTGACGAGCTCGAGCGAAACGAAGATGAAAATGAAATCGATCGCCGAAACCAAATACATCAGGCCCGCGCAAGTGAGAAGCGGCAGGGAAAAAAATTCACCAAGATTCGCGGAGGTGCTTTCGTCAGCTTTGCGCAAGGCCGGCGCGTAATCGACCATCATAACGAGCACGATGATCGTGGTGACGAGCGTGAATCGTTTGAAGAAGATTGACAACGCGTCGGCGGTGTAAAAATTCCAGAAGCCGCCTGCCTGCTGCGTCGAAGATTCCGGCGAAATAAAAAAACTGGCGAGAAGCACGGCCGTCAGCCCGAGAATGCCGGCATAGGCAAAGATTTTCTTCGCGATGTTCGCCGCAAATGTCTCCAGCAGCAGGATGGTGATGCCGAAGACGAGCACCGCGATCTCGAGATATGACGCGGGGATCGCGATCATTTGGTCGCGGTGAAGTAGGTTCGAAACGTCGGCGTGACCATTCGCACGAGCGTTTGCGGGAAGAATCCGAACCAGATCAAACCCGCGATCAGCAACGCGGCGGAAACTCGCAGGCCTGCACCAAGATCGACAAGCTTTCCCCATCGCTCATTCATTGTGCCCATGAACGCCGAGCGGTAAGCGCGTAACATGTAAACGGTCGAGATGACGACGCCCCAGAGCGCGAGCACCGTCGCGATTTGAAAAATGTGGAAGCGTTGCAACTCCCAGCCGTTGCGAATCGCGCCGAAAAAAATCATGATCTCGGCCGCGAAATTGGCCAAGCCAGGGAGTCCAATTGCGGCGAACGCTGCGAAGCCGAATGTGAGGCCGGCGAACGGCATCACTTTGCCAAGCCCGCCGAGGTCGTCGAAGAGCAAAGTGCCGGTGCGGTTTCGAATTTGGCCGGCGATCGCAAACAGCAGGGCGATCGAAAGTCCGTGCGCAAACATGAGCGCGGCGGCACCGGTCGCTCCAAGAATGTTGGCGCTCGCGATTCCTAGAAAGATGTAGCCCATGTGCATCACGCTTGAATAACCAAGCATCCAATCGAGCTGCTTCTGCGCGATGGTGACGAGCCCGATGTAGATGATATTGCCGAGCAAAAGAATGACGAGCAGATACATCCAGTAATGAGCGCCGTCCGGCAGCATCGGGATCGCCAATCGCAGCAGACCGTAGAGTCCGAACTTTTTTAAAACGCCGGCGTGGAGCATCGCAGCTGGCGCAGGCGCGGATGCATAAGCTTCGGGCGCCCACGAGTGAAACGGAAAGAGCGAGATGAGAACGCCGAAGCCGATCAAGAGCAAAAGATAAATGTGGCGCTGTGCCGGAGCCGCGATTGGATGCGCGGTAATCGCGGCTTGCAATTCTCGAATGTCGAACGTTCGCGCCGTCGCCGGTAAACTTTGATAAAGCAGAATCAGTCCGATCAGCAGAACAAAACTGCCGAGCGTGAGATAAATCGTGATCTTCCACGCCGCCGCGTTGCGATTGCCCGTTCCCCAAATTCCGATAAGAAGAAACGTTGGAATCAGGGCGAGCTCGTGAAAGGCATAAAAGAAAAATAAATCGATCGACGCGAAAGCGCCGATTGCGCCGGCAGAAATGAAAAGCAGGCAGGCGTAAAACGCGCGCTCGTAGTTCTCAACGTTACCCGCGAACCAAACGGCGGCGACGGTGACACTGGTTGCGAGGAGAAGCATGAGCAGACTCAAGCCGTCGATGCCGAGCGCGAAATGAATGCGCCAGTCTGCGGAGGCAACAAATGAACTGACAAATTGAAAACCGGCTGCGACTTGATCGAAGCGGCTGAGAAGAATGAGCGCTACAAAGAGATTCGAAATTGCCGCGATCAGCGCGGTAAGTCGCGCGGGCGCGCCGGCGATGATCAGAATCGCAGCGATGATTGGGCAGAAAACGAGAAAGAGAAGCATCAGCGGAAAATGGTGAAGTAAATGAGCGTCACGATCCCCAACCCAAACAGAAATGCGTAGGCCTGAAGATTGCCGACCTGAAACAATCGCAGGAGCGCTCCCAGCCCGAATGTGCCGCCGCTTGCACCGCGGACAACCCCGGCATCAATGATCCAGCGATCGAAGAACGCGGCCACGCGCGCCAGGAGTTCCTGAGTGCGGTTGATCAGCCATTCGTAGAATTCGTCGAAGTAAAAGCGGCACCGGATAAGATCGACATGCAACGGGTCCCGCTCACGGTTGCGATAGATCAAGACGGCGAGGCCAGCGCCTAAAATCAACGCGGCTATCGCGAGGGCCGGCACGGTAAAAATCGTTTCCTTTTCGTGCGGCACGACGAGAAAATTTTGCGCGACGCTCTCCCATCCGGCGATGAGCACAAAAAATGCGAGGACGAGCAGTGGAACAATCATCAAACGCGGTGATTCTGTGCCCGCGCGAGCAACCTCGCTGCGCGGTTTTCCAAGAAAAACAACGACCACCGCGCGCGAAACATAGAATGCCGTCAGAAATGCAGTCGTCAGACCAATGACAAAGATCGGCGTGTTGCGTTGATAGGCGAGCGCAAGGATTGCGTCTTTGCTAAAAAATCCGCTAAATGGCGGACAGCCGATCAACGCGAGCGCGCCGACCGCGAATGTGGCGAACGTGATTCTCAGTTTTTGGGCGAGGCCGCCCATTCTCCAAATGTTTTGTTCGTGGTGCAGGCTGACGATGATGGAGCCGGCGGCGAGGAACAGGAGCGCTTTGAAAAAGGCGTGCGTGAAAAGATGAAACATGGCCGCTTCGTTTGAGGTGAGTCCGACTGCCATGACCATGTATCCGAGTTGGGAAATCGTTGAGTACGCGAGAATTCGTTTGATATCGGATTGCTGTGTCGCCATCAACGCGCCGAGCAACGCCGTGATCGTTCCGGTCCAGGCGATGACAAGGAGCGCCGTTTGCGATGCCTGGATGAGGAACCCGACGCGGACAAGCAGATAAACTCCGGCTGCGACCATCGTCGCAGCGTGGATCAATGCCGACACCGGGGTGGGACCTTCCATCGCGTCGGGCAACCAAACATGAAGCGGAAACTGCGCGGATTTGCCGACCGCGCCGCAAAAAATCAAAATCGCGACGATGGTGAGATAACCGGGGTTACTCGTGATTTTCGAGAGATGCGCAACGATGTCGTCGAACACGACCGAGCCGGTGGCCATCCAAACCATCAGGATTCCGATCATGAATCCGAAATCGCCGACACGCGTTGTAAGAAACGCTTTCTTCGCCGCATCGGCGGCAGCGTCGCGTTCGAACCAGTGACCGATCAGCACATAAGAAGTGAAGCCGACCAGTTCCCAGAAAATGAACAGCATCACGAAATTATTCGCGAGAACGATCCCGAGCATTGCGAACATGAAGAGGGAGAGAGCGGCGAAGTAGCGCGATTTGCCTTCGTCGTCGCGCATATAGCCTAACGAGTAGATGTGAATCAGCGCTCCGACCCCGGAAACGACGAGCAGCATCAATCTGCTCAGATCATCGAGGACAAATGCGAATGGAACAGTGAACACCCCGCGAATGTCGATCCAGGTGAACTCGGGTGCCGAGATGTCGACCTTGACGAAGATTGCGCAACTGCAGACGAAACTTCCGAGAACGGCCGCGATCGAGATGGCACTGCTGATATCCTTCCAGCGGCGCGTGAACAAGGTGATGACAGCAGCCGAACCAAGCGGCAGGAGCAAGGCTGGCCAGGGAAGCAAGCTGTTAGTGGTGAAGGTCATTGGTTCAAAGTAACGATTCGCCCGCGAATCACGCGAATGGACACGAATGTTCAGAAGGAAACATCGGTGGAATCACCTTTCTTCTTCGGGAGCTGTGTTTTGGCGATGCGCTCGTATTCCAATTTCGGATAATGGCCGAAGTTGACGAGCAGACCGAATTCGAATCCGGTGGCATTCAAATAGTTGAGCAATTGCGCGCGATGTTCATCGCATAATGCTGATACAGCTTTTAGCTCAACGATGATTTTTTGATAGCAGACAAAATCCAGCTGATAGGTTTGAGTTAGAACTCGGTCCCGATAGCTAAGCGTAAGCAATGGCTTCGGGGTTGCCGGGATGTTTTGGAGATTGAACTCGATGGCAAGACACTCTTGATAGACCGGTTCGAGAAATCCGCACCCTTTGTTGTTGTAGACCTCGAAACAGGCGCCGACGATCGCGTAACTTTCCTCTTTGCAGATAATTTCCGTCATTCTCAATTCGCGTTTATTCGCGTGATTAGCGGGCTCAGAATTTCAAACTGCTGATGTCTTCAACATTCGTTGTCCGCCGGAGGCGGAACAGTGCGACCACGATCGCAAGTCCGACCGAGACTTCGGCCGCGGCCACAGTGATAATGAAGAAGACAAAAACCTGCGCGTTGTAATTCGGCACGCCGCTTGGATCGACGTGAAAGCGCGAGAATGCGACCAGGGACAAGTTGGCGGCGTTCAACATCAATTCGAGGGCCATCAAAATGATGATGATGTTGCGTCGCAGCATTACGCCGGCGAATCCAATCGCGAACAAAATACCGCTGACAATGAGGTAATCGCCAAGCGTGATCACGTTAGCGGGTTTCGCGTCGACTCAGTATCACCACGCCGATGGTTGCCACCAAAATGACGATGCCAATGATTTGAAAAGGCAGATTGTAGTTTCCGAAAAGCAAAAACCCAATTCGGTGGACATCGTCCGATGTCGATCTTGCCAGCGGCGGAAAAGGTTGCTTCGCGACTTGGAAACTACCGACGACCGAAAAAATTTGGACGGTTAACGCGAGCGCGACTGCCACGCCGCCGGCCGACGCGACCCAGTTAATTTTTCTCAATTCTTCGGCGCGCAAATCGAGCAACATGATAATGAAAAGAAACAGCACCATGATCGCGCCGGCGTAGACAAGGACTTGAAT
>Ga0209217_1000583_pt1 | contig 10404 bp, 13 predicted proteins | sample JacPinW_OM3H0_M2_FD_187957 | JGI IMG/M metagenome (GOLD analysis project Ga0209217, IMG submission 187957) | Forest soil microbial communities from Algoma, Ontario, Canada - Jack Pine, Ontario site 1_JW_OM3H0_M2 (SPAdes) (version 2) | ecosystem: Environmental > Terrestrial > Soil > Boreal...
GGAATGCCGCACGGATTCGTCACCGGTATAGGCCAATTCGACGCTGCTCGACAGTCACTCGACGCAATCGGAGCCTTTCTTAAAGGAGTTATGTGATGAGTGAGACTACATATCAAACGACGCGCGCTTCGTCTAGTTCCCCAGTGACCGCGGTGCTCGGCGCTACGGGCGCGGCGGTTGCGATCTGGGTCGTGGCGACTTTGGCCGGCGCTGAGCTGACCGTCAGCTTCGGCTCCGGTCAACCGATACAGAAGGTCACGGTGGTCAACGTGGTGGTGGCTGCGCTGGTCGGGTCGCTGGCCGGCTGGGGTCTCCTCGCCTTGCTCCGCCGGTTCACGGTCAACGCCCGTGCGATCTGGACCGTCATCGCGATAGTCTTCGCGCTGTTTTCTCTGGGCGGCCCGCTGTCGACGATCGCGTCGGCTGGCACCAAAGTGTCGCTGGTTGCGATGCACCTGGCTGTGGCGACCGTGGTGATCGTGGGCCTACGCCGGACGAAAGGGAGATGAGCAAGCACGTCACCATCTCTGCCGGCGAAGCGGCCGATCGCCTGGCGATCCGCGAGCTCGTGGAGGCCTACGCACATTGCGCTGATCGTCGTGATGCGAAAGGCCAAATGGCGCTCTTCACGCCGGACACGCACTTCGTCGTGTTCATGAATGCGAAGGATCCGAAGCCGTCACAGGAGCTGCACACGCGCGAGGCGCTCGCTCCCGTGTTCGACGACCTGAACAAATACGCCGCGACCATGCATTTCGTCGGGCAGAGCACGATTCTCACTCTGACGAATGATCGCGCGACGGGGGAGGCGTACACGCTCGCGCATCACCTCACCGTCGACGGCGCAAAGCGGCGGCTCATGATCGCGACGCTCCGCTACAACGACTCGTTCGTGAAGGCAAACGGCGAGTGGCTGTTTTCGGAGCGCCTGCTTTACGTCGACTGGATAGAGGAGCGCGCACTGAGCTGAATCACCGAGGAGAATGATATGACCACCGCAATCATGGGAGTTGGAACAATCGGGACGATTGTGGCCCGCAATCTCGTACGGGGCGGCGAGCGCGTCGTCCTGGCAAACCGCGACAAAAGCAAAGCGGACAGACTCGCCGCCGAGCTCGGCAATCTTGCGAGCTCAGCCGAGGTCGGCGACGCGATCGCACAATCGGATGTCATCGTGCTGGCCCTCTGGCTCGACGTGATGAAATTCTTCATCCCCGAGTTCGGCGGGAAGCTTGTGGGCAAGATCGTCGTCGACCCATCAAATCCCGTCGGACCAGACGGGAAAGGCGGCATCAAGAAAACGATCCCCGCTGACCAGTCATCCGGAGAGATCGTCGCGCACCTGCTGCCGAACGGAGCGAAGTTCGTTAAAGCGTTCGGAACGTTGTCCGGGGGATCACTCGCCAGCGCTTCACGCCGAGCCCCGGAGCGAGCCGTGCTGTTTTACGCCACCAATGACGCAGGCGCGGGCGAGGCGGTTGGGCGGCTGATTACAGCCGCCGGCTTTGATCCGGTCAAGGTGGGTGGCGTTGACCAATCGATCCGGATCGAGTTCGGCGGCGACCTGTCCGAGTTCGGACTGAACGGCAAGCTGCTAACCGTTGCGGAGGCCGAAGCATTGATCGGGGCTGAGGTGCACTGAGCACGGTGGGTTCGGGGAGCACGTTTCATTTTGCGATGCCGCTGGCCCGTGGCGGACAATCGATAGGCAAGTCGGACTTGCCATCAGCAGCCTTCCTGTCTATTATTGAGTAGGCACTCAGTAATAGAGAGGCTAAGTGGCTCGTCCTAAAAGCGAAGACAAACGATACGCGATCCTCGACGCGGCGACCCGCCTGTTTGCGGAGCGCGGCCTTACGGCCGCCCCAACGTCAGAGATATCGAAGCAGGCGGGCGTCGCCGAGGGTACGCTGTTTACGTACTTCAAGACCAAGGACGATCTGATCAACGCCCTCTACCGGGAGCTCAAGCTGGAGCTCGCGGACGCAATGATGTCGGGATTCCCCCGGAAAAAGAACGTTCGCACCAGGCTGCGCCATGTCTGGGATCGCTATCTGGATTGGGGCATTGAGAATCCGAGGCAGCGCAAGGTGCTGGCGCAACTAACGGTGTCGGAGGTACTCACTAAAGAGTCCACCGATGCCGGGACCGCGCCGTTCGTCGAGTTCCAGAACATGATTCGGGACGCGATCGAGCAGCGTCTGCTTCGGAATGATCTACCGACAGAATTCATCTCGAAGTCGTTAACGGCCCTGGTAGAGGCAACGATCGACCTTACGGCGTCGAACCGATCTAAATCGAAGCAATACCGGGACAGCGGCTTTCAAATGTTCTGGTCCGGCATAACCAAGTCATGAGTTTATAACGTGTATTAATGAGTGAGTAATCACAGTGGCACCAACGAAGAATGGAGGATTTGACAATGGCGAAGGTCTGGCTGATTACGGGAAGCGGAAACGGTTTGGGGCGCGACATCGCCGAGGCCGCGCTGGCCGCAGGTGACAGCGTTGTAGCTGGAGCGCGTCGAACGGAAGAGCTGGCGCCTCTGGTAGCTCAATACGGCGAGAGGGTGAAGCCCGTCACGCTCGAGGTGCGCAATGAGACTGCGGCAAGATTGGCGGTGCAGCGGGCGGTGGATACCTTCGGGCGCCTCGACGTCCTGGTCAACAATGCTGGCTACGGGCAATTTGCGCCGTTCGAGCAAATGAGCGCCGAGGACTTCCGGGCCGTCGTGGACACGTGTTTTTACGGCGTGGTGTACACGACACGCGCCGCGGTGCCCGTGATGCGCAAGCAGAGGAGCGGTCACATTTTTCAGGTGTCTTCGGTCGGCGGTCGCCTGGCGCTTCCAGGCAATACGCCTTATCACGCGGCGAAGTGGGCCGTCGGGGGTTTCAGCGACTCGCTGGCGATGGAAATCGCGCCGTTCGGGGTGAAGGTCTGCACGTTGGAGCCGGGAGGTATTCGGACCAACTGGGCGCGGCGCGCGGGCGCGAATGCGCCGCACCTGTTGCCCGAGTACGAGCCGTCGGTCGGTTCGATATTCAGGTTGCTGCGCGGCATCGAAGGGAATGAGGAAAGCGATCCGCAAAGAGTCGCCGGCGTAATTGTTGAGCTGGCAAATAGCGAGGAGGTGCCGGTGCGGCTGATCCTCGGTGCAGACGCGGAAATGCGGGTGCAACAGGCGGAAGCCGCGCGTACGAGCGAGGCCGAGCAGTGGCGACGTCTCACGCTTTCAACGGTTTTTGAAGATGCGGTTTCAGACAGCCAGTCGCATATGGCAGGAGCCCGATCATGAGATACAGACTACTCGGCAACAGCGGATTGCGGGTCTCCGAAGCGGCCCTCGGCACTATGACCTTCGGCGAGGAGTGGGGATGGGGTTCACCGAAGGCTGAAGCGCAAAGAGTTTACGCGACCTACCGGGAGGCAGGGGGAAACTTCATCGACACCGCGAATTTCTACACCAACGGCACGAGCGAGAAATTCGTTGGCGAGTTCATTCAGGGCGACAGGCAGAGCGTTGTCCTGGCCACGAAATACTCCAACGCCGTACCAGGCAATGATCCGAATGCGGCGGGCAATAACCGCAAGAGCATGATGCAATCCGTGGAAGCCAGTCTGAAGCGATTGCAAACCGACTACGTCGATCTGTACTGGGTGCACATCTGGGACGAGATCACACCTGTGGAAGAGGTCATGCGCGGACTCGATGATCTTGTCCGGCAGGGAAAGACTCTGTACGTCGGGATCTCTGACGCTCCGGCCTGGTGGGTCGCCCAGGCAAATATGCTGGCGGAACTTCGAGGCTGGACGCAGTTCATCGGGTTGCAGATCGAGTACAACCTGATGGAGCGGACGGTCGAGCGCGAGCTTGTTCCTATGGCGAAAGCCATGGACCTGGGTGTACTGGCCTGGTCTCCCCTGGCTAAGGGGATACTAACGGGAAAATATCACGGCGCTGGTAAGGCCGATGGAGGGCGGATGACCAATGAGGGAATGAAGGAGTTTCTTCCTCCGGAACAACGCGCAGCACGCATCATCTCGGCGGTGAAGTCGGTCTCCGAACAGACCGGTCGCAGCATGGCGCAAGTCTCACTCGCCTGGTTGCGTCATCGAACGGTGCCGGTGATCCCTATCATTGGCGCGCGGAAGTTGCCTCAACTCCAGGACAATCTCGCCAGTGTGGATGTGGAGCTCTCCGCCGAACAATTGAAATGCCTCGATGGAGCAAGCCGAATCGAGCTCGGATTCCCCGGGGACATTTTCGAGAGAGAATCAGTTAATGCAATGAGATATGGTGGCACGCGAGATCGCTTGCTGCTCTAGGCGCGCAGGAGCCCGCGCCGAGTCGCGACCGTGACCGCTTCGGTGCGGCTTTCCGCGTGCAGCTTGGCGAAGATGCTCTTGAGGTGAGTCTTCACGGTGCTCTCCTCGATGTGGATCTCTGAGCCGATCTCGCGATTGCTCCTGCCCTCTGCGACCAGCGTCAGCACCTCTCGCTCGCGATCGGTGAGAGATTCATCGGTGACGCGTTGCGCGAGCTTCGCGGTGAGTTGAGGCGGCAGCAGCGTGTCACCCGCGTGTACGCGACGAATCGCATCCAGCACTTCACCTCGACGCGAATCTTTGAGCAGATATCCGCGCGCGCCGGCCCGAATCGCTTGATAGACGTCTTCTTCAGTATCGTATGTGCTGAGGATGATCACACGCGCGGCTGGATCGGTGCGACGGATCTCGCTGATCACTCCGACGCCGTCGAGTACTGGCATCCGCAGGTCGATCAGCGCGACATCGGGCCGATGAGCTTTCCACTGCTCGACGGCGTCCGGACCATTGCTCGCTTCGGCGACAACCGACATGTCGGATTGTCGTCCGATCATCGCTACCAGTCCCTCGAGGACGACCGCGTGATCGTCGGCGAGGAGCAACCGAATCTCGGTCGCACCGGCGGTCATGGGGCTGTCGCAGTGAATTGCGGAACTGACACTGATATAGTAGTGCCCGAACCCGCCGCGCTGCTGATCGAGAGTTGACCGCCCATCGATGAAACACGCGCTCTCATACCGGCCAGCCCCAACCCATCGAAAGCTGAATTCGCATCGAAGCCGCGCCCGTCGTCGGTAAGGCGCAGCAGAACGGCATCGTCGGAGAAGTCGAGCTCCATCACGATTCGTTGCGCGTGCCCATGACGAATCGCATTGGTCAGAGTCTCCTGACCAATCCGCAGCAAATGCTCCTCCCACGCTGGCGGGAGTTGGCGCGGCACACCGCCCTGGGCGAACTCGGAATTGACTGATGTGCCATCGGTCATACCCGCCACCATCTCACGCAGAGCCGTGGACAGATCGTTTCCCTCGAGCACCTGGGGACGAAGCGCCATCACCGAACGCCGAGCTTCCTGAAGACCAGCACGCGCCATCGCCTCCGCGCGGGCGATGTGCGCGCCTGCTTCGGCGTCGAAGCCCCTTGCAGCTGCATCATCACCCGCTTCCAGCTGCACGATCACACCCGTGAACGCGTGCGCCAGCGTGTCATGCACGTCGCGCACGACTCGATGGCGCTCCGCCATCACCGCCGCTTGCCGGCTCTGTTCCGACAACCGCGTCAGCTGCACCGCCAACATCGCCTGGTTCGCGAGGGCTTGCGCCAACTCTATCTCGTCGGAATGAAGTTCGCGCAGCTCGCGAAAGCTAATAGCCAGCAGCCCTGCGACGTCACCGGCGATCAACATCGGCACGACGAGAATCGTGATGGTGCCGAGAGAGAGGTTGTAGTCGCGGAAAGGTACGTCCGTCCTGGAGCGAACGTCGGCGCAGATTTCAGGGCGCTTCGTCGCGAGGATTTGCCGCCAGACAGGATTGTCCTGCGCTTCCGGAGACATCCGCGCAGCGGGATGCGCGGCATCGACAACAGTGAACAATCGGTCGTTGATGAACTGGAACTTGAAACCCGCGCACGCACTGCCTTCGTCAGTCAACCACACAGTGATTGCCGCGGCATCGAATTGTCGTGCGATCGTCCGCAACACCACTTCCATTAGCCGATCGGGGGACGCTTCCTGCACAAGCGCGTCGAGCGTTCGGGTCAACGCACCCAACTGGCCGCGCGCGAGTTTCTCGGACGCGCGCAATGCCTCCTGAACTCGATTTCGCTCAGTGACATCCATCACCGTTCCGACGACACTCACGACCCGACCAGTTTCGTCGCGCACCGGCTGCGCAACGGTTTCGATGTCGGTGGTGGAACCGTCTCCAGCGACGATTCGATAGTGGAGCGGCCGCGGCTCACCCGTCGCTATGCTCTGTTGGAATCCCTCCAGGACTGCGGGCAAATCCTCCGGGTGCACATTGCTGAGACATTCCATGAAGTGCGCCGACGACGTTTTTCCCGGGAGGCCGAGTATTCGGTAGCACTCGACGGAGCCCGTTGCGCCGCCGCCCACAGGATCGATGATCCAGTGGCCGGTCTTGGTGAGACGCTGCGCATCGTCGAGCATCCGACGTGTCTCCGCCAGCTCGTCTCTTAAACGCGCCGCCTCGACGTAGGGGTCCGCGTGATCAATAAACGTCTGCGAAGAAGCCGGGGTTTGAGCATTTACGGCCATGCTCAAAGCATTGCGCCACGGACACGTGTGGGCAAGCCCCTCGAAAGAGGGAGGCAAAGATCACGCGACTGACGGATGGCGGGCCATGCATGTCGCGCATTAGCCTGAGGGACGCGCGAAACAGGGATCGCAATGGTCGATGAACGAGTCCGCGAAACGATCTTCATGTGGTACTCGCTGTTCAATCTCCCGCACCGTGAGAGCGTCGCTGCGGTGCACGACCGCGTCGTGACGCCAGAGTACACGTCGTGCACCGGCGACGGGCCCGGAGACTGTTGGGACAAGCAGAAGTCGATTCAGGTCATCACCGGCTTCGAAACCTCGATCCCCGACATGAAGTTCGAGATCAAGGAGCGATTTGCCGACAACGATCATGTGATCGTTCGCGGCGAGGTGAGTGGCACTCCGGCTCAGGATCTCTTTGGCGGCCTCATCCCGAAGAGCGGAAAACGGTTTCGGGTGATGGCGACAGACATTCACACCATCGAGAGTGGGAAAATCCGCAAGACCTATCACATGGAGAACTGGTTTGCAGCGATGCTGCAGCTGCGCTCCTGAAAACTTTCCGGAGGCTTTATGCGATCCTCGATAATCCTGCTGGCTGGCTTTACTTCCTTTCTGGCTACGAGCGTGGCCTCTGACCGCGGCTCCTCGAGCTCAGCCTTCGACATTTCGGGCGCGACGAACGTATTCGCCATGAATGTCTCGGCGCGCGCGGAGAAGCCGACGATCGTTCTCGTGCACGGGGCGTGGGCCGATGCGACAGGATGGCAAGAGCTGATACCGCTGCTTCAACAACAAGGCTACCCAGTCGTTGCGGTTGAGAATCCGCTCACTTCGTTCGACGGCGACATCGCCACCACCAAGCGTCTCATCGATGCGCAGCACGGACCCGTCATTGCTGTCGGTCACTCCTATGGCGGCGCCGTGATCACCGGTGCGGCGGCGGGGAACCCAAACGTGAAAGCACTGGTGTACGTCGCCGCCTTCGCGCCGGACGCCGGGGAAGCGATCGGAGCTCTGCAGGGCAAATATCCCGCAACGCCTCTCGCGACGGCGCTGAAGCCCGACGCCGCGGGCTTCCTGTACATCGACACGAACAAGTTTCGCGACGCGTTCGCGCAGGATGTCCCATTGCGTGAGACTCGCATCATGGCGGCCACGCAGAAGCCTCTCAACGGGAGTGCCCTCGGCGCATCGCCACCGCAAGCGGCGTGGCGCACGATTCCGTCGTGGTATCTGGTGGCGACGGAGGACCACGCCCTCAATCCCGAGCTCCAGCGGTTCTATGCGAAGCGGATGGGTGCGCACACGACGGAAGTTCGCTCGAGCCACGTGATGTTCATCTCGCACGCGAACGAAGTCGCAAAGGCGATCGAAGAGGCCGCGAAGGCAGAGGTTAAGTAACCGTGCAGGAGCAGCCGCCGTTCGACGTCGCGTGGCGGACAATCGATGGCCTCAAAGTCCGCTACGCAAAGGGTGGGAAGAGCGGCGAGAAAGTTGTTCTCTTCAGCCCTTGGCCGGAGAGTATCTTTGCGTTCGCTCCTGTATGGGCCGGGCTGACGAAACAGTTCGACGTTCTCGCAATCGACCTTCCAGGATTCGGGCGGTCGGAGGCGCGCGACGATCTTTTCGCGCCGCAGAAGATGGGTGAGTTCATCGCGAAGGCTCTCGACGCGTTCGGCCTCAAGTCGGTCCACGCCGTTGGACTTGACGTCGGATCGCCGTCAGTCCTCTTTGCCGCGCTCGCGCGACCGGAACTGTTCCGCAGCCTCATCGTGGGAGCCGGCGCCACGATGTTCCCACTCATTGTTGACGGCGCCCTCAAGTCGATGATCGAAGCGGAGCCGTTGCCACCGCTAAATACGGTCGAGGTCATTGGCGGATTCCTGAAGTCTATTCGCGGATACACTGTGCCGCCTTTCGTCCGCGACGACTATTTCGCGTCGTATGAGGGCGATCGATTGACGCGGTCCGCGGCACTCGTTCGCGCATATCCAAAAGATTTGGCAGCGCTGGCGCCGCGCCTTGCGTCCATCGATGTACCCGTGTCAATCGTGGTCGGTCGGAACGACCCTTACGGGCTTGCTCGAGACGCCGCGCTGCTGCGCGAACGACTGCCGCATGCGCGGTTGGATATCCTCGAAGCCGGGCACTGCGTCTGGGAGGAGCGCGCGCCCGAGTTCGAGTCGATGGTCACGCAGTGGGTGAGTGGTGGCTTCAATGGTAGCCGCGCACAATAAGGCGACCATAATGACCACAATGAAAAATCTCTCAGGAAAGACCGCGCTCGTCACCGGCGCCTCGCGCGGCATCGGCCGCGCCAGCGCGCTGGCCCTCGGCAAGGCAGGCGCGCGGATTGTGGTCCACTACGGCAGCGCAGCGAACGAGGCGGAGGCCGTCGTCGCCGAGATCACCAAGGCCGGCGGCCGCGCCGACGCCGTTGGCGCAGACCTTTCCGCGCCGGACGGCCCGCACAAGCTCGCCAAACAGGTTCGCGCCCTGGTCGGCAACCGGCTGGATATCGTCGTCGCCAATGCTGGAATCACGAAGTCGGCGACCATCGAGGCGACGACCGTCGAGGATTTCGACAAGCTCTTCGCCGTCAACGTTCGCGCTCCGTTCTTCCTGGTCCAACAGCTGCTGCCGCTCCTCGGCAATGGCGGTAGCATCATTCTCCTCTCGTCGGTCGGCGCCCATGCCGCTGTCGGAACGCTGTCCGCCTATTCGGCAACTAAAGGCGCGATCGACATGTCGAGCTTCACCAAGACGGATGCAGGGCGCAATGCGACACTCGGCATGCAGGCGCTCAAGCGCCTCGCCCAACCGGACGACATCGGCGGAGTCGTCGCCTTCCTCGCCTCCGACGATGCACGCTGGATCACCGGTGACACCATCCGGGTCGATGGCGGCTCGAAGCTCTAGAGTGCCGAACGCTGAACAGAAACGGTGTTCATGGGTCAGGGTCGACAATGCGCTCTTGCTGGAGTATCACGATCGCGAATGGGGGGTGCCGAACCACGACGATCGCAAACATTTCGAGTTCCTGATTCTTGAAGCGGCACAGGCCGGATTGAACTGGTCGATCGTGCTCAACAAGCGCGAGGGCTACCGCCGCGCGTTCAGCCAGTTCGATCCGGAGAAAGTTGCACGATACTCCAAGGCAAAGATCGAAAAGCTCATCGCCAACCCGGCGATCATCCGCAACCGGATGAAGATCGAGGCAGCGGTCAAGAACGCGCGCGCGCTGCTCGTCGTGCAGGAAGAATTCGGAAGCTTCGACAAGTACAGCTGGAGATTCATCGACGGGAAGCCGCGGCAGAATCGCTGGAAATCACAGCGGCAGATTCCCGCCACGACCCCCGAGTCCGACAAATTCAGCCGCGATCTCAAACAGCGCGGCTTCAGTTTCGTCGGATCGACCGTGATCTACGCACACATGCAGGCGGTTGGAATGGTCAACGATCACTTAGTAGACTGCTTTCGCTATCGCTTCATCAAGCACGGTCTATCGTGAGGAGGCCCGTCACTGCTATGCTGTAGGGCGTGACCACGACAGCCGCCAGCGGCGAAGTTCTCACCCATCACGTTCGGCAGATGGGCGGCCGCGATCCGAACGAGCAGCACCGCGTCGCGACTCCGCTCGAACTGCTCTTCGACCTGACCTTTGCGACCTGCTTCAGTTTTGCGGCTTCGCAATTCGCCGCTGCGCTGGCCGAGGGACGCTACGCGGCAGCAGCCCTGGGGTTTGGCTTTGCGAGCTTCGCCATCTGCTGGGCCTGGATCAACTTCTCCTG
>Ga0209217_1000584_pt1 | contig 10402 bp, 10 predicted proteins | sample JacPinW_OM3H0_M2_FD_187957 | JGI IMG/M metagenome (GOLD analysis project Ga0209217, IMG submission 187957) | Forest soil microbial communities from Algoma, Ontario, Canada - Jack Pine, Ontario site 1_JW_OM3H0_M2 (SPAdes) (version 2) | ecosystem: Environmental > Terrestrial > Soil > Boreal...
CGGATCCGTATGATCCGGGCCAGCGCGCGATCGGCGGCGGCTTGTTCGGTGCAGCCACGGGGGCTGCCATCGGGGGCATCGCCGGAGGCGGCCGTGGTGCGGCGACCGGTGCGTTGATCGGTGGCGGATTGGGCGCCGTAGGGGGCGCTGCCACGACCCCCGGCTACTACGGATATGGCTACAACGGCTATGGCTCCAACGGCTATGGCTCCAACGGCTATGGCTCCAACGCACCCGGCTATTACGGATCTGGGTACTATGGACCCGGCTACGGATTTAGCTACAACGGATCTGGTTACAATAGAGCTGGCTACTACGGATACGGCAACTAATAATACTAATAATATTGACCCTGATGCGGGTCGGTCTGGGGCGTCTACCGGTGCCTCTTCAGCGGGTGGCGCAGGCCAGGTGAAAGCCTGGCTTGTCGCTTGTATGTCGATCGTTCTCAGCAGCTTGCAGGAACCCTCTCTGCGGCCATCACCCGCCTGAGACCTGGGCCCTACTTCCTGCGATCGCGCGCGATTTCTGGACGCATGTCGTAGACTTGGCACGCTGGCCCTAGCTCGCTAGCGTAACAGCAAGCACCACAGCCCCGGGGGAACCGGTCATGAGCCAATCCGAGCCCAAGCACATCCTCCTCGTGGAAGATTACGATCCCGTGCGAGAACTGACAGCCGCAGTGCTCGAGGACCACGGCTACCGCGTCAGCACTGTGCCAGGTGGGGCGTTGATGCGCGATTTCCTGCGGACTGGCGCCCGGGTTGACGCGATCGTGCTCGATGCCATAACCCCGGGAGAGAACGGCGCGTCGCTTGCTCTTCACGCCAAAGACCTTCGACTTCCTGTCGTCATGATTTCTGGGAGCGACGACATCATAAGTTTCGCCGCGGAGCACGGGCTCCAGCTGCTTCGCAAGCCGTTTCGGGCGGAGGAGCTATGCACCGCGCTCGACAAGGCCATCTCCAGCGGGGAGTTCGGCCAGCGGAGTGCCTCCTGACGAGGCTGCCAACGACACTCAGCGCTGCCAGTGAACAGAAAAGCGGCAGAGTTCCCAAGCCAGACCGTCCGCACATGATTGGGTATGCGACGGATCCGGATCTTTCCGCCTGAGTAGTTTCCGAACCTGCCGACCTCGAGGTCTAATGGGCTAGGATCCTTTTTCCGCCACGATGCAGCGAGAAGCATCGCAAGTTCGGAGGAAACATGACCACAGCGCGCACCAGCCCGGAATACCACACCTCCGCAGCGGGCCATCCCGATGAGGCCACGCGGCATCATCACCGAGCCTCCAAGCTCTTCGAAAAAGACCACGCATACGCGGCTCGCCTGGTGCAAATCGCGACAGCCATCCGCAGCGTGGTGCGGTCTACCAAGACAATGAAGCTGCCGGATCGGGTCCCGTCGGAGATCGAACGGGACGACAGGATCACGGCGGGCATCATCACACAACCGCGGGCGCACGGGAGCGGCTCATAGGGCGCGCACGAGGTTGCGGCATGGACGCGCGCGCGGGCGTCGGCCTAGGCGTTCTCTTCACGAAGGAGCGACAGGAGCTCGCGACGCCGCCCAAGCCCTCCGTTCTGGAACATCTGGTCTCGTCCAAAGCGGCGCCCGTCCGGCGCCTGCCGATCGGAGCCGAGCCGCAGTCCGATGGAGGCGTACATTTCCGTGTCTGGGCGCCGCGCTGTCGCGAGGTTGACCTCGAGATCGAGGGCCTCCAGCCGGCGGCGCTGCAACCCGAAACCGACGGCTACTTCTCACTGCGGAGCCTGCTGGCGCGAACCGGCATGCGCTATCGTTTTCGTCTCGATCAGGGCGAGGCGGCATTGCCCGACCCGGCGTCGAGGTTTCAACCGGAAGGACCGCACGGACCTTCGGAGATCGTCGATCCCGGGGACTTCGCTTGGACCGACGGGGCGTGGCGCGGGCGGACGCGCGAGCAGCTCGTCATCTACGAGATGCATGTCGGCACCTTCACCCCGGACGGAAGCTGGGAAGCCGCTTCGGGAGAGCTGCCGGCTCTCGCTGAGCTCGGCATCACCTGCCTCGAAATTATGCCCGTGGCGGAATTCCCGGGCCGGTTCGGCTGGGGATATGACGGCGTCAACCTCTTCGCACCAACCAGGCTCTACGGCCGACCGATGGATTTTCGCGGCTTCGTCGACCGCGCCCATGCTCTCGGGATCGCCGTCATCCTCGACGTCGTCTACAACCATTTCGGCCCAGACGGAAACTATCTCAAATCGTTCTCCGGGGCTTATTTCACCGATCGCTACGACAATGAATGGGGCGAGGCGATCAATTTCGACGGCCCCGATTCCGGCGCAACGCGCGAATTCTTCGTCGCCAATGCGGGCTATTGGATAGACGAGTATCATCTCGACGGGCTGCGGCTCGACGCGACGCAGGCAATTTTCGATCGATCGGAAGATCATATTATCGCCGCCGTCACGCGGCAGGTGCGATCGGCGGGACGCGGCAGAATCACGTTCGTCGTTGGTGAAAACGAGCCGCAGCACGCCAAGCTGGCGCGCCCGGCCGAGCACGGCGGTTACGGGCTCGACGCCTTGTGGAACGACGACTTCCATCACAGCGCCATGGTAGCGCTGACCGGGCATCACGAAGCCTACTACTCGGATTACCGCGGTCGGCCGAGTGAGTTCGTTGCCGCCGCCAAGCACGGTTTCCTCTATCAGGGCCAGCGCTACCAGTGGCAGCGGAAAGCGCGCGGCACGCCGACCCTCGACCTCCCGGCAGAATGCTTTGTCGTCTTTCTGCAGAACCATGACCAGATCGCCAACTCCGGCACCGGAGAGCGCTGTCACGCTTTGACGAGCCCCGGCCGGCTTCGTGCGATGACCGCTTATTTCTTGCTGATGCCGGGGATTCCGATGCTGTTCCAGGGGCAGGAATTCGGCGCGTCGAGCCCGTTCTTCTATTTTGCCGATCACGAGATCGAGCTGTCGCACGATGTCCGCGAGGGGCGCCGCCGCTCCCTCGCGCAATTTCCCAGTCTCGCGACGAGCGAGATGCGGGTCGAGCTCGCCGATCCCGGCGACATCGATACGTTTCGCAGATCGGTGCTCGATCTCGGCGAACGGCAACGGCATGCTTCGATCTATGCGCTGCATCGGGACCTTTTGGAGCTGCGGCGCACGGACCCGGTGCTTGGACAGCGGCCATGCCGAATCGATGGTGCCGCACTTACGGATGAAGCCTGGATGCTGCGCTTTTTCTCGCAGAGCGGCGCCGACCGTTTGCTGATTGTCAATCTCGGCCGCGACCTCCTGCTCGGCCCCGCACCCGAGCCGCTGCTGGCACCGATCGAGGGCCAGGCTTGGCGGCTTTTATGGTCCAGCGAGGCTCCCCTTTACGGCGGTGCGGGGGGCCCGGCGCAGGATGCCGTGGGGGATTGGCTCATCTCGGGCCAAAGCGCCACCGTCCTCACCCCCGGCCCCTCGGTCACGATACCCGAGGCGAAGAACGTCTTCCATCTCCGAGAAGCGAATGGTTGACCTGCGCCGCGCTAGCCGCGACGAGAACCCGTTACCAGAGGCTCCGCGTGAATGGCTCGTGGCGAACGGATTGGGCGGCTATGCCTCTGCGACGATAACGGGAGCAATCACCCGGCGTTACCACGGCTTCCTGATCGCCGCCCAGCCGGCTCCACTCGGCCGTATGGTGGTCCTCAACGATCTCGAAGTCGACATCGAGCTCGAAGATGGCAGCGTCGTGAACTTACGAGAGAAAGGTCGATTCCTCGATTTTACGTTGAACATGGGCCTGCCGAGCTGGCGCTATGAGCTCGATGGCGTTGTCATCGAGAAGTCGATTGTAGTGCCCTCGCGCCAAAACATCGTGCATTCCACCTTTCGCCTGCTCGGCGACGGCAGGCGCGTCCGCCTGCGGCTCAGACCTTTGATCAACTTTCGTCCGCTCGAGGCACCGGTCAGCGAGGCGCCGTCCTCAGACTACACTTTGACCGTTCGGGGCGCTCGATACGAGGTCAGCGCCGGGCCGGATTTGCCCACTTTGCGGCTGGCCGTGGAGAACTCCGAAGGCCCGACCTTTACCGCCGATGGCGGCTCACGCCGCGAGCACTTCTATGAGATCGAGGCGCAGCGCGGTTACGATTCGCGAGGCTGGCTGTGGAGCCCCGGCTACTTTGCCGGAGAGGTCCGCAAGGATTGCCCGCTGACACTGATCGCTGCGACGGAGGCTTGGCATACTGTGCTGGCCCTGAGTCCGGACGATGCGCTGACCTTCGAAGGTGAGCGCCGCCGGCGTCTCGTCGGGATGGCGCCAGCACCGGCTCAGATCGGGTTCGCAGCCGAGCTCGTCCTTGCGGCCGACGCCTTTGTCATTACCCCGGTGGGACGCATTGCCGACGGGGCCCGGGCGCGGGCCGAGGGTGATGAAGTGCGCACCGTGATCGCCGGCTATCACTGGTTCACCGATTGGGGCCGGGACACGATGATCTCGCTCGAAGGGCTCACCCTGGCGACCGGGCGAGCGATCGAGGCACGCTGGATCCTGCGCACCTTCGCTCACTACCTGCGCGACGGACTCATCCCGAACATGTTCCCGGAAGGACAAAATCAAGGCCTCTACCACACGGCCGATGCGACGCTGTGGTTCTTTCACGCGCTGCAGCGTTATGTCGAGCATTGCCAGGACAAGGCGACCTTGGAGCTTCTTCTGCCGATCTTGAAGGACATCGTGCGGCATCATCTCGAGGGCACCCGCTTCGGCATCAAAGTCGACCCGCGTGACGGGCTCCTCACCCAGGGGGCGGAGGGTTACGCGCTCACCTGGATGGACGCGAAAGTCGGCGATTGGGTGGTGACACCGCGCCGCGGCAAGGCGGTCGAGATCAACGCGCTTTGGTACAACGCGCTCCGCCTGCTAGCGGATTGGCTGCGCGAAGCGCAGGACCCGGAAGCCGACGAGCTCTCAGCCCATGCGGACAAGACGCGCGGTTCTTTCAATCGCCGCTTTTGGCACGCGGAAGGCGGCTATCTTTACGATGTCGTCGATGGCGAGAACGGTGACGACGCCGCTTTCCGACCGAACCAGATCTTGGCGCTTGCGCTCGATCACCCGGTCCTCGACCGGGAATATTGGGAGTCGGTCGTTACCGCGGTGCACGCGAAACTGGTGACGCCGGTCGGGCTGCGCTCTCTGGCGCCGGGCGAACCCGATTACAAGCCACGCTATTTCGGCGACCTGCGCGCCCGCGATGCCGCCTATCACCAGGGCACGGTGTGGGCTTGGCTGATCGGCCCGTTCATCGATGCTTGGCTCAGGGTTCACCCCGATAATCGTGCGGCGGCGCGGCATTTCCTCGACGGCTTTGAGCCGCATCTCGCTGAAGCCGGCATCGGCTCGATCAGCGAAGTCTTCGATGCGGAGCCACCGTTCACGCCGCGCGGCTGCATCGCCCAGGCCTGGAGCGTCGCGGAAGTGCTTCGCTGTCTGGAAAAAACTGCCGTCGAGCAGAAATGAAAATTCCGCCCGATGTCGCGTAGGTTCGACCAGGGGGTCAGGAGTTCGTCGAGGACGAACCCGATGATGCTTGAATTGAAATGTTGAAGCTCCTACTCGAGGGCGATACGGGGTTGACGGCGCGGAGCGAATTTTGTTGCGGCGAGCGTTCCCCCATGTCGACGTTGACGGCTCAGAATCGAAAAACCCGGCCGGGATTTCGTCGAGATCCCAATGAGCGAGACAGCCAGGAAGCTGGCCTAAGATTCAGGGCGAAGGTTCGAGCCCCGAGCCTATTGGATATCCGTAATAGCCACCGCCTCCGAAGAGCATGAGTACCACGACGACAATTAGAATGGTGGTCATTGTTTCCTCCAAAATATACATCGAGGAACTTCCCTCCCGCATGGAAGCCTCGGCATTTACCTAGTGCTGCCGATGGCATCTGGCTGGTTGGTCGGGATCGCCGTTGCCATTGTTCAAGCGGCGTTCTTTAGCGACGCCAACCCCTCGCCAGGAGCCCTTTGGGCCGCAAGCACTAGAGCCGAGGCTAGAGCCGAGGCAGGGTTCATGCTGTCGACCATCGACGTCGGGATCAGGATCGTGGTGCCGCGTTCCTTTGTCGTCTCGTAGATGATGTTCATGGCACGCAGTTGCAGGGCGGCGGGATGATCGGCATAGATCTTGGCGGCCTCGACAAACTTCCCCGCTATCTCGGCTTCGGCCGACCCGAGAATGACGCGAGCCTGTTTCTCCCGCTCGGCCTGGGCCTGGCGAGACATGGCATCCTGCAGGGCCACCGGGATAGCGACGTCCCGGATCTCGACTGAGGTCACCGACACGCCCCATCCGGCGGTCTTGTTGCCAATCTCTTGCCGCAGGTGCTCGTCAGCCGCCTTCCGGTCGGACAGGAGTGCCGCGAGCATGGAGGAGCCGATCATTTCACGGAGCGAGGTCTGCGCGACCCTGTCAATAGCCTGCCGGTAGTTGGTGATCTCCAACGCCGCCTTGCGCGCGTCATGGACGTGCCAGAAAATGATCGCGTCGACGTTGACCGGGACGGTGTCCTTGGTCAGTGCCTGCTCAGCGTTGAAGGCGGTGGTCTGGATGCGCTCGTCAATCACTGCGGTTACGTTGTCGATAACCGGGAAGATCATGAAGAGACCCGGTCCTTTAACACCTTGGAGCTTACCGGCCCGCAAGACGACAAACTTCTGCCAGGCGTTGGCCATCTTGAGCGAGAGCGCGATGATGACCGCAGTGACAAGGAAGGGTGGAGCTAAAAAGACGTTGACCGTCGTGCCGAGGGCGAGGCCTACGAGAGCGCAGGCAATCACCAAGAAAAGAGTGATCGGGTTCATGCTCGTTCCTCTTCGTGGGTGGTCGGCTCGTGCAAGTTGGCGAGCGTCATTGCCACTAGACGCCGCGCCATCTGTTCAACCCAATCGAGAGTCTCTTGCGCTTCGTCCGCTTCGGCTGCGCCATGCGACCGGAGCCAATCTTCCGAAACGCCGAAGTATTTTCGATAGAGCGCGTCACGCATCTGGGGGTTGGCGGCCAACACATTCGCCGCAATCCGATCCGCCGCCAGCATCATGGCAGCCACCCAGGTTATTTCCCGGTATATGGGAATATGGGAATACGGCTAATACCCCTTGCTGGAAGCCTTGGAGGCTAGCAGACCGGACGGCCGTGTTGCTCAGCATGTTGTTGCTTCGCCTCGCATGACGCCCCGGTTGCGCCCTGTCATCAACGCTCGCCGTAGCCCAATTGGGGGTCGGTTTCTAAGTCAAGCTGCCGAGCTTTTCTGCGCAGGCGCTCGCAACTGCCGGATTCGGTGCATCGCTTCCAGGCATGGTAGCCCAGCCGCCGTTCTCGATGACCGATCGCCGGTTCCATGATGAAACCTTGTTGAACTCGACCAACTTCGCCGGTGCATCTGCCTGGTGCTGGAATTTCTCGACGCAGATCGGAGCCAGTACGGCTACTACCGCGGCTTCAGCGCGCTGGGTTGCCATTTTCTCAGCAGTGCTGCCGAGCGTCCATCCGAGCGACGAGAATCCGACAACCGTGAACGCAATAGCGCCGGCCACTGCACCCCATACCGCTGGTTTCACCCCGGGATGGATCTTCATTTCGTCACCTTGGCTCTGGGAGAAGCAAACTTCTCCTGTTTCGCGTGAGGGGTCATATCGAGCGGCGAGCCGGCAAGTGTTAGACTCGGAAACTACTCAGAGGACGCCGGCGCGGCTCGATTGCCGGATTGGCGGACGGTGCTTACTTACGAGGCGGCGATGTGCTGCGTACGCCAACGGCCCCAATTGGCGCATCGCGTTGTGACGGCGGGCCCGACTGTGCTATGCCATGTCGTCAGGAGGGCTCGGTTCCTCTTACCTGTAGGGATTTCGTGAGCCTGAATTTGGGATGGAACCACGCAGCCGGAGCTCCGCGGCCCCCGAGCAATGTAATGCCCGTCGTCGGGCTAATAGACGCGTCACGCGCCGGGACTAGATAGCAGCCCTAGCTGTGGCGCGCTTCGTCTCTCAGGCGCACCACCTGCTGGATAAAGTGCTCTCCGTATGCGGCCGTACCGGTGTAGTCCTGTTCGCCAGCGGACAATGTGTGGTGTTTCGTGAATACTTGCTGTAGCCGGTCCAGAAATTTCGGTTCCGCTCCTGGCATGTGAGCAATGAGAACCTGTAAGATCTGTTCGTGCGCCAAAACGCGCCTCTCAAGATCCGTATTTTCGACGTCCATAACAATAGTTCCTCCTCGTGCCGCGTTTGCAAGGGTCCGCTGCGGTCTCCGAGAGAAAAGCCGCAGCATTGGCGGCCATGGATGAGAAAGTAACTAGTGCTTAGGCGCATTCAGATGGTGCAGCGAGACCCCGCGCATTCCCGTTATCAGCACGGCAATCCGTGAATCATCCGTCTGGGCCAGAGCACTAGCGGTGGCCGCCCCGGCGCCTTTTGATGCTCTATCTCGTTCTCGCGGAAACGCCCAAGGAACGATCCATTAATCCGGAGTCCCAGTTTGGAAACCTGGCCAGTCGGTCGATCTCTTCTGATGCTTGCCGAAGCTCGGGTAAAGATCCGATATTCTGATCGATCTGATCGACAATATCTTGTAGGGTATCTCTAGAACCATTGAGTTTATCTACTAGTCCTTGGTTGGCTTCCTCGTAATTATCATAAAGAGATTCTTCACACATCTCACCCGGAACCCGGATATTATTATTTCGGATGCAGTCTTGATGGCAAGCGTCGGTAGGAACGAACCTCGTAATTTTATACGAGTATAAGGTATAAACCTTTCTGGTGACGAAAGATCCCTCTAGTTTTAGTACCTTTCCGCTGATCGGAATGCAAGATAGAAAGTAATAGAAATGGATATAGTAGGCATTTACGATAACGTCGTCTGCAATAGGTTTCATAAATTTCTCTCTTGTACCTCTTCGGTAAATACGTGAAATGGGACTGATGTCAAGTGCGGCGTGCGTATACTCGGATAGAGTTTATCCCTATTGGTCGGGCCTCCCGTGCTCTGCCGAGGGCATTCGGCGAGCTCCCCGTCGATGTCGAGGAACAAGAATTGCCGGGCGTCAACCCCTTCATTGCGTCGCCGCCTCGCCAGCCCCCGCTTGATCATCGGCCGTAGGGCTTTTGTCTGGGACATGCCAGCGTGGGGGTGCTAGGCAACGCGCATCAGGCCGAACTCGAAGCCGTCGTGGGGCGCCCCTCTAAAATGCTTATCGCTTGAGACTGGAAGCAAAACGCCCCCGAATTTCGGGGGCGTTTCAGCGTTCGGGCGGAGCCCCCTTCGTCGGGCCGATTAGGCCGCCTTTTGCTCCGTCACCCGCGCTAGCACGGTCTCAACCGTGGTGCCGATCTTGATCGTGCGTGGCTTGGCTGTCTCGGGCACTTCGTGAACCACATCGACAGAAAGCATACCGTTGTCGAGGCTGGCGCCCACCACCTTCATGTGGTCAGCAAGGCTAAAGCGCCGCTCGAAGGCGCGCCGGGCGATGCCGCGGTGCAAGTAGCCACCGTTATCGTCCTCCTTCTGTGCCTTGCCCGCCACAAGGAGCGTGTTCTCCTGGACGGTGATGTCGAGCTCTGCCGGCGAGAACCCGGCCACGGCCATCGTCAGCCGGTAGGCGTCTTCGCCGGTCTTCTCGATATTGTAAGGGGGGTAGGCGAGGGACGCGCTGTCAACGCGGGTAGCCGCATCAACGAGGCGGGTGAGACGATCGAAGCCGATCGTCGAACGGAACAACGGAGAGAAATCGAAACGATCCATGACCATATCCTCCTGTGAGCAACATGGATATCGACACTTGACGACGGGACATATGCCAGTCTTTGATGCACGACCCTGAAGTAGCGACCGTGCAATTGTTGATATGGTTATTTGTAAGTTATTTTTCAATAGGGTCCGGGAATACAGTTGGGAGTGCCAAGGGTGCGGCGTCGGCTACGTCGCTGTTCGGATTCTAATGCCGAAATGCTAACATACCGGTTCAACTGGGCGATCTGGCCCGCCGCCATGGAAAAGGCGCTGCTGCCCGCTAGTCCCGGCCGGCCGCGACTTCGGATCGGCCCGATCGGCGAAGGGGAGCCTCTCGACAGGTCGGGTCGCCGCTTTTCGGTCAGCGGAGAGATTGCGACCCGGTGCCTGGGTCGGCGGCGAGCGCCCAGCGAATCAGCGTCGGAAGAGAGTGCGAGCCGGTCTTCTTCATGACCGCGGCGCGATGGTTCTCGATCGCACACTGCCTGATGCCGAGGTCGGCGGCAATGTTCTTGCTGGGTTGGCCGGCGAGCACCAGCGCGCGTCGCTGCGGCCTCCCGCCGAACCGAAGACTTGGCGGAATCCCGAGTTTATTCCAAGGCATGCTCGATGCTGGCGAGGGTAACAA
>Ga0209217_1000586_pt1 | contig 10398 bp, 9 predicted proteins | sample JacPinW_OM3H0_M2_FD_187957 | JGI IMG/M metagenome (GOLD analysis project Ga0209217, IMG submission 187957) | Forest soil microbial communities from Algoma, Ontario, Canada - Jack Pine, Ontario site 1_JW_OM3H0_M2 (SPAdes) (version 2) | ecosystem: Environmental > Terrestrial > Soil > Boreal...
GCCGATCAGGCTGACGACGCCGTCGGCTGTCAGTACCCGCGTGGTCGGATATTCGTCGCCCGCGGCCTCGGCGCTTTCGACGTTGTCCGTGGCCTCGACGAGATCGTAGATGCCGAACGGAATCGCCGTCACCAGAATGATGCCGAGGAATTCGAAGCCCGAGAAGACCTGGCCGATTGCCGGAATTGGTATGGAGAAACCGAAGCTCGCGAAGGCGTCGCCGACGCCCTTGACGCTCAGGCCACCAAGCCCAAGACCGAACAGGTTCGAACCCCAGGCGATGACCATGCCGACCGCGATGGCGACGAGCCCGGCCGGGATTCCCCTGGGATACTTCACGCCGCCGAACCAGCTCACCAGGATGATGGCGAAGCAGACGAGACCGATCTGCGGCGTCATGTACATCTCGAGCGCCGGCCGCATCGAGATGAATGTCACGGATACGCCGGCGAGCGTGCCGAGCAGGGCGGCGCGGGGCGTAATTTTTCGAATGTATGGCGCAATAAATCCGCCGATCATCAGAATGAAGCTCTGGAAGAACACCCAGACCAGGCCAGCGGACCAGCCCTTGATCGGATCGCCGGTCTTGATCGTGATCGGCAGCATGATCACGAAGGTGACGATGAACATGTGCGGCACGCTGACGCCGGAAGGCAACGCGCAAACGTCGGTGCGGCCGCTCTTCTGCGCCAGCCGATAGGCCAGCCACGCATAGTAAAATGTGGAGAGGCACATCATCAGGCCGAGCGCCGGCAGGATGCGGCCGAATACCAGCGAGTCCGGCATCTTCAGCACGAAACGCAATAGCCCCGTAAGCACCAGCATGTTGACCAGAATGTTGGTGCCGAAACCGAAAAACGCGTTCCAGTCGCCCGGCGTCCACAATACGGGTTTGAAATCGCCTTCGTCCGCAGTCACTGTCGTGCTCATCGTGATGCCCCTGCTGCTAATTTGTTCGAAGTCTCCGTGGTCATTGCCTTAAGGACCGCGGCGGAGTCACTGACCCAGCCGAAGATGCCACCCTGGGCCTTGATCATTTTCAGGCCCATCTCGTGGAATTCAGGGAAATAGGATGCGCAGCCGTCGGCCAGCACGACGCAGCGGTAGCCGCGATCGTTGGCCTCGCGCACCGTGGTGTTGACGCAGACTTCGGTGGTCACGCCGCACACCAGCAAATTCACGATGCCGTATTTCTGCAGAACATCGCCGAGCCCGGTCGCGTAGAACGCGCCCTTGCCGGGCTTGTCGATGACGATCTCGCTGTCGAGCGGATATAGCGCGGGAATGATGTCGTGGCCGGCTTCGCCGCGGATCAGGATCCGTCCCATCGGGCCGGGATCGCCGATGCGAAGGCTTGGCGCCCCGCGCTCGATCTTCGCCGGCGGCGCGTCGGACAGATCGGGCAAATGGCCCTCGCGGGTGTGCACGATGAGCATCCCCATGTCGCGGGCGGCGCCGAGTACCGCCGCGATCGGCTTTACCGCGCGGGCAAGCTGCGAGACATCGTTGCCCAGCGTTTCGCCGAAGCCGCCCGGCTCCATGAAATCGCGCTGCATGTCGATGATGAGAAGCGCCGTCGTGGACCAGTCGAGTTCAATCGGCCCTGGCTCCGCCGCGACCGCGCCGCTGGATGGCCGCCTTGAGTTCGCCATGACGTACCCGCCCCACGCGAGAGAACTCTCGAAAACGAACTAAGCAAGGCCCGTGCCATTGTGTACAACGCCGTCAGGCACCGCTGCGGTTGGGAATCATTCGTATTTTCAGTCAGTTGTATTGTGAGCCCGCGTTTGCTCATTCCCTGTGCGCAAGCTTTGTAACGTGCATTTGCTTATTCATTGAGCGTGATGTTCCCTACGTACACCTTGCAGAGGAGCGCAGGAGTTCACATGCGATATGCTTGCCGCGTAAGCGCGACGTCGCTGATGCGGGGCTGGCCTCGTGGTATTTCCGGAATACTCGCTGCACGGCCTGTCGATGGACACCAATCCCGAGATCATGTGCCGGCTCGATGGGCCGGAAGTCGCAGCGTTCAAGAAGGCCTGCATCGACAACAATCTGGGTCTGTTTCTCCATCATGGAGTTCACCCCGACGGCAACCCTTACAATTCGGGCCTCATCATCGACGATCGCGGCGAGATCAAGCTCTATTACCGGAAATTCCATCCGTGGATTCCGGTCGAGCCCTGGGAGCCCGACGATATCGGCATTCCCGTCGTCGAAGGACCGAAGGGCGCAAAAATCGCGCTGATCATTTGCCATGACGGCATGTTCCCCGAGATGGCGCGCGAATGCGCCTACAAGGGCGCCGAAATCATGATCCGCACCGCCGGCTACACCGCGCCGATTCGCGAAAGCTGGCGCTTCACAAATCAGGCTAACGCTTTCCAGTACCTGATGGTGACGGCCAACGTGCATGTGGGGCTCCGACGGCTCGTTCGATTCCATGGGTGAAGGCATGGTCGTGAATTTCGACGGCAGCATCATCGCTCACGGAACGACGGGGCGTGCCGACGAGATCATCACGGCCGAGATGCGGCCCGATCTGGTGCGCGAGGCGCGGATTCGCTGGGGCGTCGAAAACAACATCTACCAGCTTTGGCACCGCCGCTAGGTCGCCGCGAAAGGCGGCGCGATGGATTGCCCCTACACCTTCATGCAGGACATGGTGGCCGGCACGTTCCGGCTGGCGTGGGAGGATCAGGTCAAGATCACCGACGGCACATCCTGTGGCTTCCCGGTCCCCACGCGCGTCTTTGGGGCAAAGACCGCCAAGGCGGCGGAATGATTGTTCATATTTGAGTTCCCGGGTTCCGGCTGGCACGCTTGTTGCTCGTTTATCGGTTAAGATGTCCTGAACCGGTCCAAGGGGGAGCGTTCGATGACGACGATCACCACCGCTGCGCCAGTTGGGCGAAAGCCGCTGTATTCCTCGCTGTTTGTTCAGGTCCTGACCGCGCTTCTACTGGGGATCGTGCTCGGAATGGCCGTTCCCGATTTCGCTGTCGGGCTGAAGATTTTCAGCGATGCCTTTTTGAAGCTGATTTCGATGATCGTCGCGCCGATCGTGTTCTGCGTGGTCGTGCATGGCATCGCGGGCGCCGGCGACCTCAAAAAGGTCGGGCGGGTCGGCGTCAAGGCTCTGGTCTATTTCGAGGTGATGACCACGGTCGCGCTGATCATCGGGCTCTTGCTCGCCTATTTGTTCGGGCCGGGCCACGGCATGAACATCGACCCGTCGTCGCTCGATGCCAAGGCACTCAATACTTACGCCGACAACGCCCACAAGCTGCAGGGCGGCGGTATCGGCAGCTTCCTCCTCAACATCATCCCGACCACCTCATTTGACGCGCTGGCGCGTAACGACGTGCTGCAGGTGCTGTTTTTCGCGATTCTATTCGGCGTCAGCCTCGCGCTTGTCGGCGGCGAAAAGGGCGAGCGCATCGGTTCGTTCATCGACGCCGTATCGACCGTGCTGTTCCGGGCGATGGGGTTGATCGTGCGCCTCGCGCCGCTCGGCGTGCTCGGCGCGGTCGCCTATACGGTCGGAAAATACGGCGTCGGCTCGCTCAAGCAACTGATCTCGCTGGTCGCGTTGTTCTACATCTCGGTCGCGATCTTCGTTCTCGGCGTGCTCGGCGGCGTGATGGCGCTCGCCGGACTGAACATCCTCAAATTCCTGGCCTATCTGCGTGAGGAATTGACGATCGTACTGGCCACCGCGTCGTCAGACGCGGTGCTCCCGCAGATCATGCGCAAACTTGAGCGGCTCGGCGTCAAGGATTCGGTGGTCGGGCTCGTCATCCCCACCGGCTATTCCTTCAACCTGGATGCGTTCTCGATCTATCTGACGCTGGCGGTCGTGTTCATCGCGCAGGCGACCAACACGCCGCTGTCGTTCGGCGATCTCATGCTGGTGTTAGGGGTGTCCCTGATCACCTCGAAGGGCGCACATGGCGTTCCCGGGTCCGCCATCGTGATCCTTGCGGCGACATTGAACGCGGTGCCCAGCATTCCCGCGATCGGGCTCGTGCTGGTGCTGTCGGTCGACTGGTTCATCGGCATGGCGCGTGCGCTCGGCAACCTGATCGGCAACTGCGTTGCCACCGTCGTCATTGCCGCATGGGAAGGCGATCTCGACCGCGACAAGGCAAGGCACGTTCTCGATGGCGACGAACTGATCGACGTGACCGCAGGTTAGGGCGTGAACTGATAGATCCGTAGGGAAGTCGACCGTTTCATTCGATCACCTCGTCGGCGTTAACAAGCAGCGATGGAGGAATAGTCAGGCCGAGGGTCTTTGCTGTCTTTAGGTTGATGACGAACTCGAACTTTGCGGGCTGGACCACTGGGAGATCGGCAGACTTCTCACCCTTGAGAATTCGCCCGGCGTAAACACCCATTTGGCGATACCCGTCTACAAGGTTGTGTCCGTAACTAACAAGACCGCCGATTTCGGTGAATTCGCGCAGTGGGTAGATTACGGGCTGTTTATGGCGGGCCGCTAGCGCCACGAGCTGCTCGCGTCGGCTATTGTAGAACGGGTCTTGGACCACAAGAAGCGCGCCCGCCCCTTTTTGAGCGGCGATCTCGAAGGCCGTTTCAATGTCAAGTGCCGTACTGGCGCGCACAATATCTATTTGTCGTTTGATCACGCCTGCCGCTTCTTGCAACTCGCGCAGCTGGAGATCGGCAGCCGGATTCGTCGGGTTGACCAGTACACCAATCGGCGTGGTTCCAGGAACAAGTTGGTGCAGAAGCTCCAGACGCTTGGTCTCTAATTCCGACCCGAGAAGGCCCACGCCCGTTACATTGCCCCCGGGTCGATTAAAGCTCGTGACTAGGCCGAGCATGACCGGATCGCCGGTGCTGACAAAGACAATCGGAATCTCCGTGGTTGCCGCCTTGGCTACCGGTGCCGTCGGGGTATTCGCGGCGATCACAGCCACTTTACGACGTACAAGATCGGCAGCCATTACTTGAAGGCGATCGTACTGACCTCTAGCCCACCGATAATCCACCGTGACGTTTTTACCCTCGCCGTAACCGGTTTCATTGAGTCCATGGAGGAATCCGGTCACGTACGGTGCGTATCCGTCTGGTGATCCGCCATTGAGGAATCCGACCACCGGCATTTTCGGTTGCTGCGCACGCGCCCCCAGCGGCCACGTCACCGCCGCACCGCCTAAGAGCCTGATGAATTCCCGCCGTTGCATGTGCCCCCTATGAGCGCACGTCTTGACGCTTAAAGCCTAGCACTTTGCGGCTGCGGCGAGTGAGAAATGACACAGAGTCGGCCTTGTAGGCGATCAGGCCCGACGTCGGAGATGGGTCAATGGCGCCGTTCCGGTCCACCCCCGAAACCAGACAATCTCAGAGCCAGTGGCACGTCGCATTAGTGCGACGAGCGGTCATGGCGTTGGGCGTAGCGGCTTGCGCGACGCCTAAAGGGGAGGATTGATAAGAGCTAGACTACATCAATCGGAATTCGGCTACGCGCTAATCCGCGCCCTAACTATTGGGCCGCGCCGCGCGGGCGAAAATTTTCGATCAGCCGCAACAACACGCGTGCGCCGGCATCGGCATCGGCGAGCTCGACATGCTCGTCCGGATGATGGCTGACGCCGCCGCGGCAGCGCACGAACAGCATCGCGACATCGGCAATGTCGATCATCGCCATGCCGTCATGCCCGGCCCCGCTCGGCAGTTCGAACACGCGATAGCCCTCCCCCGCCACGGCTTCCGCCACCTGGCTCTTGAGCCATGGCGCGCATGGCACGGTGCGGTTCTCGTGGGTGACGTCGAGCTGCAGCGACAGCTTGCGGCGTTTCGCGATATTTTCGATTTGGCGGACGATATCGGCCACCGCGAGCTTGCGGTGCGGATCGGAAGGCGCGCGGATATCGATGGTGAACGATACCTGCCCCGGAATGACATTGGTCGCGCCGGGCATTGCATGGATGTATCCGACGGTCCCGACCAGCCCGGCCTCGTCGGTGCGGCAGAACTCCTCGATCGCGACAATGCATTCCGCCGATCCCGCCAGCGCATCGCGCCGCAGCAGCATCGGCACCGTTCCGGCATGGCCGGCCATGCCGGTCAGGCTTGCCGCCAGCCGCGTCGCGCCCGATATCGCGGTCACGACTCCGACCGGCAGATTGAGCGCTTCCAGTAGCGGCCCCTGCTCGATGTGGAGTTCGACATAGCCAAGCAGTTCGCTGCGCGCCCTCGCCGCCGCGCCGATATGGTCGGGGTCCAGACTGAATTTTGTCAGCGCTTCGCGCATCGAAATCCCGGCGCTGTCCTTTACGCCCAGCACGCTCTCGTCGAAGGTTCCCGCCACCGCGCGGCTACCCAGCAGCGTGGAAGCGAAGCGGACCCCTTCCTCGTCGGCGAACCCGCTCACCTCAATGGCGAACGGCAATCGCCGTCCTCGTTTGTGCAATTCGGCCACGCATGAAATCGCCGTGATCAGTCCGAGCGGGCCGTCCCATTTGCCGGCATCGCGGACGGTGTCGTAGTGCGAGCCCAGCATCAGGCACGGCAAACCCACAACCTCGCCTTCGTAACGGCCGCAGACGTTTCCGATCGCATCGAGCTGCGCGCGCATTCCTGCGGATCGCATCCAGCTCAGGATAAGGTCAGCGGCCGCGCGATGCTCTCTGGTGAGGAAAATGCGCGTGAGATGCTCCGGCGTTTCGGAGATCGCCGCCAGTTCGTTGATCCGGCCGACGATCTCATCGCCGAGGGATGCCGCATTCATCATGCTTTTCCAAAAGCTGCGCCGATCCGAGACGCGCTTCGCGATCGATACAAATCCGGTGCCAGCGGGCCGCCGAATCCAAAGGTTCACCCAAGCCACCTGACTGGTAGCAGCCTAAGCCTGCTTGAGCAGCCAGCAAATGACCGGAATCGCCGCCCCTTTTGACGTCCGCCGCAGCAACCTTGGGTCAAGAATGCTTAACTCCCTCGCATGCAATCCACAAGATCAAGAGCTTCGCTGAATCAGACCCGTCGCTTGTCTTTTTTGGTGGGCATGAACTTTTTCCAAAAACCGGTCTCCACTTTTCGGGATCATGCCCTGACCCCGCTCGCTTGCTTGTCACATTTGCCGTCTGCATGATGGGCCGAGCGGAAGGAGCGGCCATGGACAGCATTTCGAATATGAGGACGTCCGAACTCGATGAGCATTTTCTGCGCCGGTCGTTCGAGGTCGCCCGCCGCGCCCTGACCCACGGCAACCATCCCTTCGGCGCCATTCTCGTCGATCAAAATCGCAACGTGCTGATCGAGGCCGAGAACGGCTACATGCCGGCGCATGACGGGACAGCTCATGCCGAGCGCCTGCTCGCGACGCAAGCCTGCACGACCCTAAGCCCGGATATCCTCAAAGGTGCCACGCTATATTCTTCAGCCGAACCCTGTGCAATGTGCGCGGGCGCGATCTACTGGGCGGGCATTGGCCGGCTGGTCTACGGCTTGAGCGAACATCGATTGCGTGCCGTCACCGGCAATCACCCGGAGAACCCGACGCTCGATCTGCCCTGCCGCGAGGTTTTCAAGAGCGGACAGCGCGCGACCGAGGTGCTCGGACCGCTGCTTGAGGACGAGGCGGAAGCGCTGCACGCCGGCGTCTGGAACAAATAACTCTCGAGCGTTTCAACTCACGAAACAGAGAAACAAAAATGGCGCCGCGGGGTTCATCGCGGCGCCATGGTTTTTACCTGGAGAATGATCAGACAGTTAAAACTTCACCGTAATGCCGGAATAGAGCGACGATTCGGTGCAGGAGTGGGTGCTTGCACCGGTTGCCGCGATCGTGCAGACGCCGGGCATCGCATTGTGGTCGAGGCCGAACTTGTTCTGCCAGTAGCGATAGGCAACCCAGACGTCAACGAAGTGAGAGTATTTCGGGCCCGCGAAGGCTTTGCTAGCGTCGAAGGTCAGACGGATCGGTTCGCTGTTGAACTCGGTCTTGGTAGCGGTGCTGAACCGACCGGGGCCCGAAAGGAAGGGAAGACTGTTCGAGTCACCTTTCGGTCCATACCAGGCTAAGCGGCCGCTGATTGAGAAGAACTGCATGTTCTCGGGAAAGAAGCCTAGATCCATGTAGTAGTTGGTCTCGACTGCCCATGTCGCATTGTACTTGGTATTGCCGTCCGCATTACAGGTGAGGCCGGGAATGTTAGGCCCGGGGAACAGACCGCACTGGCTGAATGAGTTGTGGTTGAGGAATTCCCAGTACACCAGGGGCGCGACGTTGAAGTAGCCCTTGTAGGGAAGATCGAACGCGAACTGCAGACCGGCGACGACGTCGCGCTTGGCTGCACCGAAGTATCTGTTTTCGGTGTTAGCATCCATACCGACTTCGAACGAGACGTTATGCAGCGGCCCCACTGAGAAGGCTTTGGTGTTGAACAGTTCGTTCCAGCCGAACGTGCTGCGGAACAGGCCGTAGATTTCCGTCGCGCCGGCGCAGTTCGCCGGAGCGCCAAAGATGTTGCCCGCGTTCGTGCAGGGCGCAGCGGGATCGTTATGGTCCGACTTGAACAATGAGATGGTGAAGAAGTTGGTGCCGTACGCCCACGCGTCGAAATGGGTGAACGAATAGACCGACTTTGCGGTCTTGCCGTTTACTGAGCCATCCGGCCTAACCGTATACATGCCAGGCTGAGCGGCAGTGAAGATGTAAGAGTAAGTCACCCGGTCATCGATCACGAAGAAGAACGGCGCGTCGGGGACCGCCTTTACAGCCTTGACCGGCAAATCCGCGGCGTTGGCGAAGCCAGATGTTGCGAGCGTGGCAAGTGACAGCGCCGCGGCTGCAATTGCTCCGTGACAATAGGACATTCTGAGTACCCCCAAAGTTGACAGTCGAATGATCAAGGCCCTTGAGGCAGACACTTGCGCCGTTCGCTAAACGTGAGAAGCCTCAAGTTTCCCCATGGCTTTGCTGCAAGTTTGATCAAGAACAGCCCGCACATCAGCACCTTACGCACAGTTCGCGCGGATCGCTGCGCTGCACGAGGCAAACATGCGAGGAAGTTCGCGGTATGGTTGTGCCTGTTTTCATTTGGTTTTTTGCTGTGATCTGCGTGGGTTTGGACATCAGGGCCGCGCGCGCAAATCGATGCCGGCTGCGGCTTCACAGCATGCAATGGCGCTGCTTATGTTCGCGGCAGGCCTGACTCCGCGGTTCCGATTTGTCGCTGCCGTCACAATTCTGCAACAGGCTATTCGCCCGTCCTCGCCAAAGACGAGACGAAATCGACCGCGGCCGGAGCCGCCCCGAGCAAGAAGGGCCATGGGAATCACAGGGATAGCTGCCTGCCAAAGAGTTGGGCAAATCCTGGCGCTTTTTCCCTACTTACGTGGAAGTCTAAAGTAGCCCAGTATTGAGGCACTCATTCCTCGCACACGTGACAACGAACGAATGTCATATCCGACGCCTACCGCCCTGCATTCCGGCGAAACGCCGTTACTTCAGACGGTCGGGTTGACCAAGCGCTACGGCGATTTTCTCGCAAACGAATCGATTGATATCGATATCTGGCCGCGGCAAATCCATGCGCTTCTCGGCGAGAACGGCGCGGGAAAATCGACGCTCGTCAAAACCATCTACGGATTGATTCAGCCGAGCGACGGTGAAATGCGCTGGCGCGGCGAGAAAATGGTTCTCTCCGGACCGTCGGAAGCCCGCGCGCGCGGTATCGGCATGGTGTTCCAGCATTTCTCGCTGTTTGACAATCTCACCGTCGCCGAAAACGTGGCACTGGGTCTCGACGGCAAGGAATCGTTCAAGGACATGTCCGCCCGCCTTGAGGAAGTCTCCAATGTTTACGGGCTTCCGCTCGATCCGAAGCGGGAAGTGTGGCAGCTGTCGGTGGGTGAGCGCCAGCGCATCGAGATCGTCCGGGTGCTGATGCAAAATCCCAAATTCCTGATCCTCGATGAGCCAACGGCGGTACTGACCCCGCAGGAAGCCGATCAGCTCTTCGTCGTGCTGGATCGCCTGAAGGCCGAGGGCCGCGCGATACTCTACATCAGCCACAAACTGGAAGAGGTGAAGCGGCTTTGCGACACGGCCACGATTCTGCGCGGCGGCAGGAAGATTTCGACCTGTAACCCCCAACTCGAAACCGCCGCATCGCTCGCGCGCATGATGGTCGGCGCCGACATCAAGGAGGTCAAAGCGGCCGCCGGCCGGCAGACCACGGTGCCGCGCCTCGTCGTCAACGATCTCAGCCTGGAGCCCGACGATCCTCACGGCGTAAGGCTGCAACATATCTCGCTCGAACTGAAGGGTGGCGAAATCCTGGGCATCGCCGGCGTGGCCGGCAACGGGCAGGATGAGCTGTTCGCGGCGCTCTCGGGCGAGCGGCTGGCCCAGAACCCGGGCAC
>Ga0209217_1000587_pt1 | contig 10397 bp, 9 predicted proteins | sample JacPinW_OM3H0_M2_FD_187957 | JGI IMG/M metagenome (GOLD analysis project Ga0209217, IMG submission 187957) | Forest soil microbial communities from Algoma, Ontario, Canada - Jack Pine, Ontario site 1_JW_OM3H0_M2 (SPAdes) (version 2) | ecosystem: Environmental > Terrestrial > Soil > Boreal...
CTTCCTTCGACCCACATGAGCCTGCTGCCTTGCGGGCCTGGGCGCGAGCCGGCATAGGTTGACGAACGGTAACTTGAGACCGGGCCGGTTGCGGCCTAAGACCTGAGGTGGCCCGAAGGCTTCGGGTCACCCGGAAGAAGTGCGACAGCATGGCTGATCAAAGGATTTTCGAGCATTCGCGTCAGCTTTTTCTGAGCGCCCGGGAGGCGTTGCGCCCGATATTGCCCAAGCGGCTCCTGGGCGATCTGCCGCTCGTTCCCGTGGTGCGATTGTCCGGTGTGATCGGCCTGTCTACGCCCCTCAAGCCGGGCCTCACGCTCGCCAATGTCGCGCGCCCCCTCGAGCGCGCCTTCGGGATGCGCAAGGCGCGCGCAATCGCGCTCCTGATCAACTCCCCCGGGGGATCTCCGGTGCAGTCGCATCTGATCTATCGCCGCATTCGCCAGCTTGCGGCGGAAAAAAAGGTTCGCGTGATTGCGTTTGCCGAGGACGTGGCGGCCTCCGGCGGCTACATGATCGCCTGTGCCGCCGACGAGATCATTTGTGACTCTTCGTCGATCGTCGGCTCCATCGGGGTGGTCGGCGGCTCGTTCGGGTTTGCGAAACTCATGGACAAGCTGGGGATCGAGCGCAGGCTCTATACCTCCGGGGAGCACAAGGCGATGCTCGACCCGTTCCTGCCGGAGAACCCCGAGGACGTGGACCGGCTCAAGGCGGTGCAGCGTGAGATCCACGAGGGTTTCATCGAGCTGGTCAAGCAGAGCCGGGGGGGGCGGCTCAAGGGTCCGGAACAAACTCTGTTCTCCGGAGAGTATTGGACGGGGAGCACGGCAGTCGCGCTCGGCCTGGCGGATGGTATAGGGGACCTGCGCTCGGTCATGCGCGAGCGATTCGGAGAGGACGTCGCGACGCCGCTTATATCGCCCCCGCGCAGTTGGCTCGGACGGCCGCAGGCCGGCGTGGCGCTTCTCCAGCAGCTATCCCAGCAGAATGGATTTGCACAGGAGATGATATCGGCGCTGGAAGAACGTGCGATATGGTCGCGTTACGGATTGTGATCGGATTCGGCACTCGATAGGAGAGACACCATGCCGGCATTTCTCGTGTCGCCCTTGGTCAAGATCGCATTCGGCGTGCTTGGCGCGGGCGTGGTGATTCACTGGGCTGCCAGAGAGGTACGCCGCATCAATGACGAGCTTGAGCGGCTCAGAGCAAGGTCGGCAACGGATGCCATCGACCGGCGGGCCTTTCCGACCTTGCGACGCGATCCACGCACCAATGAATGGCGGGTCATGTGATCGGCTACCCTTCCGCCTTGTGCTCCTGAATGGCGGAAGTTGAGGTCTCCAAAGCTCTCGTTGCTGGCGGACCTCGGCTTACCTACTCGCCTTTGATCCCCTTCTCCCGGATCACGTTGCCCCAGCGCGTGATTTCATTCTGGAGATAGGTCGCGAATTCCGCCGGGCTGCTTGGCGACGGCGTGACCCCGGCATGTTGAAGCTTGCTGCGGATCTCTGGATCCGCGAGTGCGGCATTGAGCGCCCCATTGAGCTTCGTAATCTCGGAGGGCGGCGTGAGTGCCGGAGCGAGGATGCCTGCCCACTGATTGGCGACCGCGTCCGCAAATCCTTGCTCGATCAATGTAGGCACGTCGGGGAAGCTCTCCGAGCGGCCCTGCGACGCCGCTGCCAAGGCCTTGAGCTTGCCGGCTTTGACCTGAGCGATGATGGTCGGCACGTCGGCAAAGAAGCCGTCGAGCCGCCCGCCGAGTAGGTCAATTATTCCTTGCGATGCGCCGCGATATGGCACGGCCTGAAATCTCACGCCGGCTGCCTCTTCGTAGAGGACGAGCGCGAGATGGGAGATGGCGCCGAGCCCGGTAACACCAATGCTCATAGCGCCAGGCTTATGCCTTGCCATCTCTGCGAGCTCGCGCGCCGAGTTGACGGGCATCGACGCGCTCACGACCAGCATCGTCGAGTTGCGCACTGCGAGCCCGACCGCTGCAAAATCCTTGCCCGGATCATACGGCAGGCTGCCGCGCAGCGCCGGATTGATTGCAACCGCACCTACGGTCGTGAACAGCAGGGTCGTGCCGTCGGGCTCCGAGCGCGCAACGTATTCGGCCGCAAGGGCGCCGTTTGCGCCAGGCCTGTTTTCCACCACCACGCTCTGAGCGAGCGCGGTCGATTGGCGCTGCGCCAGAAGGCGCGCCACGAAATCCGTCGTGCCCCCGGGAGTAAACCCCACCACCAGCTTGATCGGGCGGCTATGACGATCCTGCGTAAACGCGAGTTGCGGTATGGCGAGCGCCAGCAGGGCTGCGGTGCATGCCAGCAGGCGGATGAGGAGGAGCATGCCGCCAAGGATAGCAATGCACCCCGTGATCGTCATCGCAGCACTTGCGCGGGCCAGGGCCGGATTCTTGACCGCTCCGTGCGCGGTCATTAGGTCTACGCGGCGATGCGCCGCATCCCGATGGTTGGCGAGCATATGAGCCGCGAGCTTCCCGCCCACATGCGTCCCGAGCGTTCGTTCCAGGGATTAATCCTGGAGCTGCAGCGATACTGGGCGGATCATGGCTGCGTGATCCTGCAGCCGTATGACATGGAGGTGGGCGCCGGCACGTTTCACCCTGCGACCACATTGCGCGCGTTGGGGCCGAAGGCGTGGAACGCGGCTTTTGTGCAGCCCTCGCGCCGGCCCAAGGACGGGCGCTATGGGGAGAACCCCAACCGTCTGCAGTACTATTATCAATTCCAGGTCATCTTGAAGCCTTCACCCGACGACATCCAGGAGCTCTATCTCAAATCGCTGTATGCCATCGGCATTGATCCCGGGCTTCACGACATCCGCTTCGTCGAGGACGACTGGGAATCTCCGACGCTTGGCGCCTGGGGATTGGGCTGGGAATGCTGGTGCGACGGCATGGAGGTTTCGCAATTCACCTATTTCCAGCAAGTTGCCGGTTTTGAATGCGCGCCGGTATCGGGCGAGCTGACCTATGGGCTCGAACGGCTTGCGATGTATGTGCAGGGGGTTGATCGCGTCTTCGACCTGAATTTCAACGGCCGCGACGGCGAGCAAAAAGTGACCTACGGCGATGTGTTTCTGCAGGCGGAGCAGGAATACTCGCGTCATAACTTCGAATTTGCCGATACCGGCATGCTGTTTGAGCAATTCAGGATGGCGGAAGAGGCCTGCCGCCAATACATCGATGTCGGCTGGGTGACCGCGGGCAACAGCAGGCGCCATCTCATGGCCCTGCCCGCTTACGACCAGTGCATCAAGGCAAGCCATGTGTTCAATCTGCTCGATGCGCGTGGCGTGATTTCGGTGACCGAGCGTCAGAGCTACATTCTGCGTGTGCGCGAGCTCGCCAAAGCCTGCGGCGAGGCGTGGCTTGCGACACCGGCCGGAGGAGGATCAGCATGAACGCGGTGCCCGAAATCGGCGGACGTCAGCCGCTTGCGGTCGATGTTGAAGCGGGCAAGAGCTACTGGTGGTGTGCGTGCGGACGCTCGAAAAAGCAGCCCTTCTGTGACGGCTCGCATAAAGGAACGCAATTCACGCCGGTGGAGTGGAAAGCGGGAACGGCGGAGCAGGCGTGGTTCTGCGCATGCAAGCGCACGGGGAACCGTCCCCTGTGCGATGGCAGCCACAAAAAACTAACGATGGCTCCCGGTCCTGACCTCTCCTAGCCCCGGGGGAAACAGGCATGGAGCGCCCCGCCGGGAATGCCCGACCTTCTGCTTGAGTTGTTTTCCGAGGAAATCCCCGCGCGCATGCAGGCGCGCGCTGCGGAGGACCTGCGCAAGCTCGTGACCGACGGGCTGGTGCAGGCCGGTCTGATATACGAAGGTGCAAAAGCCTTTGTGACACCGCGGCGGCTGGCGCTTGCAGTCCAGGGGATCCCAGCCAAGCAGCCCGATGTGAAGGAGGAGAAGAAGGGTCCGCGCGTCGGCGCACCCGACGCTGCCATTGCGGGGTTTCTGCGCGGTTCCGGTCTTGGCTCCATCGCGGAGGCCCGGGTCCAGCTGGATAAGAAGGGCGACTTCTATGTGGCCGTTGTCCAAAGGCCGGGGCGCGCCGCAATTGACGTGATCGCCGAAATCCTGCCCGAGGTCATTCGGGGCTTCCCGTGGCCCAAGTCCATGCGATGGGGCGAGCAGTCGGGTAAGGGTGCCTCCGATCACCCGTCGCTTGAGGCGAATGCTTCCGATGCCCGCTCTCTGCGTTGGGTGCGGCCGCTGCATGCGATTGTTGCGATGTTCGGACCGGAGACCGAGGAGCCCGATATTGTTCGCTTTCAGGTCGATGGCATTGCGGCCGGCAATGAGACCTGCGGCCACCGTTTCCTGGCTCCGCAGCCGTTCACGGTTCGCCGGCTTGATGATTATGCGGCGAAGTTGGAGAAGGCGAAGGTCATCATCGACCGCGAGCGGCGCAAGCAGATCATTCTTGCCGACGCCAGAAACCTTGCCTTCGCCCAAGGCTATGACCTGGTGGAAGACACCGAGCTCCTCGATGAGGTCGCCGGCCTGGTCGAATGGCCGGTCGCCCTGATGGGCACCTTCGACGAAGCGTTCCTCTCGATCCCTCCCGAGGTCATTCGCACCACCATTCGCAATAACCAGAAATGCTTCGTGCTGCGTGATCCGCGCAGCGCAGACCTGGTCAGCAAGTTCATTCTGGTCGCCAACACCGAGGCGCGGGACGGCGGCAGGGCAATAGTTGCGGGCAACGAGCGTGTGATCCGGGCGCGGCTCTCGGATACAAAATTTTTTTATGAGACTGATCTTGCGACCAGGCTGGAGGATCGACTGCCGAAGTTTCAGCAGATCGTCTTTCATGAGAAGCTCGGGACGCAGGCTGACCGCATTGCCCGTCTGGAGGCGCTGGCGGGGCATATTGCGCGGGCAATCGATGCCGACGTGCAGAAGTCCGAACGCGCGGCGCTCCTCTGCAAGGCAGACCTGCTCACCCAAGTCGTCGGCGAGTTTCCCGAGCTGCAAGGGGTCATGGGCAAGTATTACGCGCAAGCGCAAGGCGAAGATGAAGCGGTCGCGCACGCCTGTGAAGATCACTACAAGCCAAAGGGTCCCGATGATCTCGTGCCGGCTGATCCGGTCTCGGTTGCGGTTGCGCTCGCCGATAAGCTCGACCTCCTGGTCGGCTTCTGGGCAATCGGCGAGAAGCCGACAGGTTCGAAGGACCCGTACGCTTTAAGGCGGGCGGCGCTGGGCACAATCAGGTTGGTGCTGGGGAACGGGCTGCGCTTTCCCCTCTCTCAACCGATCCGTGAAGCTTGGGGCTTGCATGCTCGGTCCGGTGCTGCTCACCACAGCCGGTCAGAGGCGATTATTCCTGATCTTCTCGCTTTCTTTGCGGATCGTCTGAAGATTCAGCTGCGCGAGCAGGGTGCGCGGCATGATCTGGTAGACGCCGTTTTTGCGCTTGCCGGGCACGATGACATTCTTCTTATGGTCCGGCGCATTGAGGCGCTGGGGAAATTTCTGGACACCGAAGATGGCCGGAATCTCCTCGCCGGGTATCGGCGCGCGACCAACATCATCCGGATCGAAGAGAAGAGAGATGGGCGCGAATACGTGGGCGCGCCCGATACTTCTCTCTACCGCCAGCCCGAAGAAGAGGCGTTGTCGCAGGCGATTGCGATAACGAAGGTCGAGGTAGCGACCGCCACCGCGCAGGAGGACTTCGAGGCAGCGATGCACAGCATGGCGAAGCTTCGGCCTTTTGTAGATGCTTTCTTCGAGAAAGTGACGGTGAACGTGACCGAGGGGACCGATAAACAGGAACTGCGCGGAAACAGATTGAAGCTGCTAAACGAGATTCGAGAGGCTACTCGCATTGTTGCAGATTTCTCACGCATCGAAGGCTGAAATAGGAGCTGCGCGGATCAAAAAGCCGGAATTTGCGGCCGATTACATCGAGGCCGATGAGGGTTTCGATCAGTGATTGAGCCACTTGGAACTGGACGCGTACGTCGTCATTATTGTCCTGCTTGCCCATAGGGAGATTCCCATGACCATCACCGCTGCCCATGTCAGTCCGTTGATTGCCTTGATCGCCGGAATTTTGATTCTGATCATGCCCCGCCTGTTGAACTATATCGTTGCGATTTATCTGATCCTGGTCGGCATTATGGGCCTGAATGCCATTCACCACTTCATCCACTGAACAGTACATGACCAAACCCCGCCTGCGCCGCACGCCGCCGCCAAAGAAGACTGTCCGGTCTGTGCCGGAGAGGCCCGGCAAAGTCGGCAAGACGGGAAAAACCGCGAAGCCCGGCGCCTTACCGGCTAGCGCGCGCCCAAAGCGCGAAGGCGACGCCAAATGGGTGTACAGCTTCGGGAATGGATCGGCTGAAGGGCGTGCGGAGATGCGCGACCTTCTCGGCGGCAAGGGCGCCGGCCTCGCCGAGATGGCCAATCTCGGGCTCCCGGTGCCGCCGGGTTTCACCATGACGACGGCTGTCTGCACCTATTACTATGAGAATGGAAAAACCTATCCTTCGAACCTGAAGGAGCAGGTCACTGCCGCGCTCGATCAGGTGGGTCGCCTCGTCGGTAAGGGATTCGGCGACACGGAGAACCCGCTGCTCGTATCTGTACGCTCCGGGGCCCGTGCATCCATGCCCGGCATGATGGACACGGTGCTCAATCTCGGCCTCAACGATCAAACCGTAGAAGCGTTGGCGAGGAAATCACAGGACAAGCGCTTTGCCTACGACTCCTATCGGCGGTTCATTACGATGTATTCCGACGTGGTCCTGGGTGTCGGTCACCATCATTTCGAGGAGATCCTCGACGAGCACAAGGATCGGCACGGCTACACGCTGGATACGGAGCTTACGGCCGAGGACTGGATCGCGCTCGTGCGACGCTACAAGGAGCGGCTGGAAGAGGAACGTGGGGAACCGTTCCCCCAGGATCCGCACGCCCAGCTTTGGGGAGCAATCGGAGCTGTGTTCGGGTCCTGGATGAACCAGCGCGCGATCACGTATCGCCGTTTGCACAGCATCCCTGAAAGCTGGGGTACCGCGGTGAACGTCCAGGCCATGGTATTCGGCAATATGGGCGAGACCTCCGCCACGGGGGTCGCCTTCACGCGCAACCCTTCGACCGGCGAGAAGCGGCTCTACGGCGAGTACCTGATCAATGCGCAGGGCGAGGACGTGGTCGCAGGCATCCGCACTCCGCAGGAAATTACCGAGATTGCGCGCCAGGAGGCTGGCTCGAATAGGCCGTCGATGGAAGCGGCACTGCCGGAGACATTCAAGGACCTCACCCGGATCTATGCTCGCCTCGAGCGGCACTATCGCGACATGCAGGACCTCGAGTTCACGGTTGAGCAGGGCAAGCTCTGGATGCTGCAGACGCGCGCGGGCAAGCGCACGGCCAAGGCCGCGTTGAAAATTGCGGTCGATCTTGCCAATGAGGGGCTGATTACGCGCAAGGAGGCGGTCACCCGGATCGAGCCACTGTCGCTCGATCAGCTCCTGCACCCCACGATCGACCCCAGTGTCGAGCGCGAGGTGCTCGCCACCGGGCTTCCGGCCTCTCCCGGTGCCGCGTCAGGGGAAATCGTTTTGTCGGCCGATGAGGCCGAGACGCTCAAGGCCAACGGCACCAAGGTGATCCTCGTGCGGGTGGAGACCTCGCCGGAGGACATCCACGGCATGCATGCGGCGGAAGGGATTCTCACGACCCGGGGCGGCATGACGTCCCACGCGGCTGTGGTTGCGAGAGGGATGGGCAAGCCTTGTGTTTCCGGTGCGGGTTCGCTGCGGGTCGACTATGCCGCCGGAACGGTGAGCGTTGCCGGGCGCACGCTGCGGCAGGGCGATGTGATCACCATAGATGGCTCGACCGGCCAAGTCCTGGCCGGTCGCGTCCGGATGACCGAGCCGGAGCTGTCGGGGGAGTTCGCGATCCTGATGGGGTGGGCGGACGAGCTGCGCAAGCTCGGTGTGCGCGCCAACGCGGATACGCCGAATGACGCGAGGATTTCTCTGAAGTTCGGCGCCGAAGGCATCGGACTTTGCCGTACCGAGCACATGTTCTTCGATGAAGGTCGTATCCGGGCCGTGCGCGAAATGATTCTTGCGGACGACGAGCAGTCACGTCGCGCCGCCCTTGCCAAGCTTCTGCCCATGCAGCGCGCCGACTTCACCGAGCTGTTCGAGATCATGCAGGGTCTTCCGGTGACGATCCGGCTCCTCGACCCGCCTCTGCACGAATTCCTTCCCCACAGTGAGCAGGAGATCTCCGAGGTCGCCGCCGGAATGAACGCGGATCCCAAGAAGCTTGCGGATCGCGCGCGCGAGCTGCGCGAATTCAATCCGATGCTGGGCTTTCGCGGGTGTCGCCTGGCCATCGCTTATCCGGAGATCGCCGAGATGCAGGCGCGGGCAATCTTCGAGGCGGCGGTTGCAGCCGGAAAACGCACAGGCAGTCCGGTCGTCCCGGAGGTGATGGTTCCGCTCATTGCAAGCAAAGCCGAGCTTGATCTCGTCAAGGCACGCATCGATGCCATGGCGCAGGCGGTGGAGCGGGAGACCAAAACCGCAGTCCACTATCAGGTCGGCACCATGATCGAGCTGCCGCGCGCGTCACTGCGTGCCGGCGAGATCGCCCAGAGCGCCGAATTCTTTTCCTTTGGCACGAATGATCTGACCCAGACGACGTACGGCATCAGCCGCGACGACGCCGCGAGCTTTCTCGGCACCTATATGGCGCACGGCATTCTTTCTGCGGACCCATTCGTCTCGATCGACCGTGAGGGCGTTGGCGAGCTCATGCGCATCGGGGTGGAACGCGGTCGCGCGGGGCGCCCCAAACTCAAGGTCGGCATTTGCGGGGAACATGGCGGCGATCCTCCGTCGGTCGCTTTCTGCCATGAGATAGGACTCGACTATGTATCGTGCTCGCCATTCCGCGTGCCCATCGCACGGCTCGCCGCCGCGCAAGCCGCGATCGGGGGACAGACGATGGAGGACGGATGACAGATATCAGATGTTCAGATCCGAGAGCTGTCCGCCGACATCCGACCTCCGTCGTCTGATCAAGCCACCACTTTGCGCAGGAAATCTTCCACTTCGGTGCGCAGCTCCGAAACCGCGGCTTCGACCGCCTGCGAGCCGTCGAGCACCGCACCGGCTGATGCGCTGGTGTGCATCGCCGCTTCGTTGACCTTCACAAGCGCGGCGCCAACGACGTTCGTCTCCTCCGCAGCATGGATCACGTTTGAGGAAATTTGACCCGTCGCTGCACTCTGCTGCTCGATCGAAGCTGCAACCGCAGACGTATATTTGTCGATCTCGCGCATGCCGCCGCCAAGGCAGCGGTTCTGACGCTTTCAGACGCCTGGTTCGACGCGTTCACGGCCCCCTCGGCGTGCTCGGACGCATCATTGGACACACAGTGATTATCCCCCTTCGCCTTGCCGCGAGGTTAAGGATTGGTTCCGAATCAAGTCGTGCTTTTGAGTCGACGACCCATCGCCTTCTTAAGCAGGCGTAGCGCGCGGCATTTCGATTCCTGTGGCGATAATAGGGCGCTCAACACGCGGTTAACGCGAAAGCAAGCCTAAGGCCGCAATAAAAAAATGGTCGCAATTGCGCCATGACGGTGCCTTGACGCGACACGAGTATGCGATGCGTTCGGGGCTGGGGGTCAGCTGACGATGCTTGGGTCACGGGGAGGGCCGAGGGGCTTTAAGGCCCCTTTCGGCTTGGGGGTCCTTATAGTGCTGATGCTGCCGAGCGGGCTCGGCCGTCAGGATCTGGCTGCGCTCATAGTGCGTCAGCCCGTGCCCGCGGAGCGTTCGCAAAGGGCGAACCTCGCATCGCCTTTTAGCACCAACCCTGAGCAGAAAGTCAGAATTGCGGACGCAACCGGAGCATCGATTCCCGTCTCCCTGGGCTATACGCTCGTTGGTCTCGATCCGCGTAGCAACGACCCGAGCGGGTCGATTCAGGAGCGCATCGCCAGAGAAAATGAAATGTATGGCTCTGGCCGATCATTCGTCGATCGCAGCCGCAAGGGCAATTATGCCGTTTCTGGCAAGGGCGACCTCCTGGCATCCGCTAAGCGCGGTGATCAGCCGAAACCATTAGTGCAGGCCCAGGGCTCGCAAGGAACGTCGTTACCGACGACGCAATCGCAGCAGGGCACCGGCTCGTCGGCTCCAGTGGACCGGCAGGAACTGGCAGGCATTACGGACAAGCCACCCGCGTCTGGTGCGCAGCGGGGCGGCAGTGATCAATCGGACTCCTCCGAACCGGGAGGAGAAATTCGTGGATCTTCGAGCGGCGCCGAGTATCGCGTCGCGAGTGTTTCGCCGCAAAGCGCGGATGTAGCCTATCCCGT
>Ga0209217_1000588_pt1 | contig 10395 bp, 7 predicted proteins | sample JacPinW_OM3H0_M2_FD_187957 | JGI IMG/M metagenome (GOLD analysis project Ga0209217, IMG submission 187957) | Forest soil microbial communities from Algoma, Ontario, Canada - Jack Pine, Ontario site 1_JW_OM3H0_M2 (SPAdes) (version 2) | ecosystem: Environmental > Terrestrial > Soil > Boreal...
GAAAAACAGGCAGCCGGGCGGCGCGTCGGGCTCGGCGTATTCGGTGGCTTGGGTCGTCACCCCCCGAACATAGGGGCGGGACACGGGTTCCGTAAAGCGGTTCGGCGGCACGGCTATAGTGTTACAGCAATGTCGCGACCCCCTCCGAGGAGCCCGACAAAGCCCGGGAGCCACGACCAATCCATTTCATTGCCGGCCCACGAGCTCGGACGCAGGCGCCTCCCTCTGCAGGAAAGACCGGCGGCGTCTGCCCGTCGGGGCCAAAGCCGGCGGTGGCGCGGCAAATACTTTCCATGACCTGAGCGTTACAGCCTGATTATGGCCGGACGTAATAATAAAACACTGGGGATAGGTGGTCGTAGTACTATAGAGACCGCCCGGAGCCCACGTAACCGGAGGACCCACTCCGACAACCTCGTTTTCATAGCCGACTACTGTTCCAGTTCCCCCATTTAACTCAGGGGGTAAAATCAACGTCCCAATTGTCATGCCGTCGGCGTAAGCAATCTGATCGTAATACTTACGTGTAACATCTTGCGCGGCGTGGTTGATCTGCCATTCGTGCAACATCCGGGCACTGGTATTGATTTCAAGAAAATCTACCTCCGCTAACCTCGTGGTTGCAGGATAAGGGTCTAGCGCCGTCAAAAAGTTAGTGCCTATTGACCAAAGAGCCGTCCACCACATCGCGCCTGTAGCAACGATCGGCGAGATCGACGTGACCTGAACGTCAATGTACATGCCACCCTTTATAGCGGTGCCAACGTATTCGCCCGCTACGCCAATAGTGGCGCACGACATCATGTTCACGCCATCGTTTGCCGTATTGGATGACGGGGTTAACCGCATACCCCCCGCAACAAACGCGATGTCGCTCGGATTAGTTATGTTCAAATTCTGCCATGCAGCATACCCCGAGGCTAGTCCGGGCCATCGGTTGTTGATGTACCACTTGAAGCCCGGGGCGCGCGTGTTACCGAGGTCAACGGTCGAGGATGAGGTAAAGTCGTCCCAGAACACCTCGCAGGTAAAGCCGTGCGCTGCCGCCGGTGCAGGTGCCTTATCGGGCCCGCACACCGCAAGGGCGGTAGAGCAGGAAAGCAGAAGGGCAACGAGGGCGGCGCGCAGCATCAGCCGCTCTTGGCGGTGCGCGCGGCCACTTCTTCCGGCGTCAGCCTCACCTTGCCCCCGCCGCCGCAGCGCTCGCAGGTCTTGCGGGATTTCCTCTTCAGGTTGTAAAACTCGTATGCCGGGAAGTGGCAGCCCCACGCACCCGCCGCGGCATTTTCTCCGTTCCCCCGATCAACTATATGCGCCTCCGTTGCGTTGGTGGCGCCCAACCAGGCGCCGCGATCAGCCTTAACATTACGGTGCGAATTGGGCCATTTTATGGATGCCAGTTCGTAACCACCGAGGTCATCCTGGCCAAAGTTGACCGCCTCCCTGCACCATCTGCTTGAGAGGACACCAGGTTTGCCTGGAAGCGTGCGCCCGTCTACACTCGGACACGATGCGCGCCTTCTCCAAACGCGAGGTCCGGGAATTCTATCGGCGGCTCGCCGAAACACGGCCGATCCCGCAGACCGAGCTGGAATTCATCAACCCATTCACCTTGCTGGTCGCGGTCGTGCTGTCGGCGCAGGCGACGGACACCGGCGTCAACAAGGCGACGCCGGCGCTCTTCGCGCTCGCCGACACGCCGGAGAAGATGTTGGCGCTCGGCGAGGAGCGGGTGATCGAGCTGATCCGCACGATCGGGCTTTTCCGCACCAAGGCAAAGAACCTGATCGCGCTGAGCCGGATCCTGGTCGAACAACATGGCGGCGAGGTTCCGCGTGACCGCGCGGCCTTGGAGACGCTGCCCGGCGTTGGACGCAAGACCGCGAACGTGGTGCTGAACGTGGCCTTCGGCGAGCCGACGATCGCGGTCGACACGCATATCTTTCGGGTCGCCAACCGCACCGGTCTCGCTCCAGGCAAGACACCGCTTGCGGTCGAGATGGCGCTCGAGGCGTGCACCCCCGCGGAATACAAGCGCTACGCGCACCACTGGCTGATCCTGCACGGGCGATATGTCTGCATCGCCCGCAAGCCCGATTGTCCGGATTGCGTCGTCGCCGATCTCTGCCGCTATGGCGCCAAGACCGGGCCGGTCGAGGTGATCGCCGCACGGGCCGCCGGCGGCGAGCCGAGTGCCTTGGCCGACCCGCCGCCCAGCCGTGGCACGCACCGCCGGCCGCCTCAAGCGACGCGGAAATCTCGCGCCAGCTCGCCGCGCGGACGGTCGTCGCGTCCGGCATAATCTGCACCGTGCATGCCGACCGGGATAGGCGAAGTTTCACTCCATCTCCTACCGTGTTTGTTTCTCTTATTACGCGAGTTCTGCCCTGTCCGCCACCTGATACTGCAGGAGAAATTCAGGCACGAGCCCAACCTGTAGTTCTCCATCGGCCCGCACCATGGTCCAAACCGGCACGCGCCGGCCATCGGCAATCATATTTATCTGTCACACCACCATTAGTGAACACGACCGCACGGTTCGGAGAGCCCTTCCCCGCCGTTGCCCGGAATTCATGCTGCACAATATTGTATTATTGCGATATTGTCAATAACGCTCGGGTTTCCCGCGCCAAACCCCACGGCCAGCATCAAAATCACGGGTGCTATCGCCGAAATCAAAATAGGCGCTCATAGTATCCAATTCGGGATGGGCCGGCGGCGTTCGACTACGGGTTGGCCGTAGCTGGCTCGGGGGTGATCTGCACTTTGTCGCCCTCGGCCAGGTTGACCGGCGGCTGCAGGATGACCTTGTCCCCGTTCTTGACGCCGTCGCTAACCTGGACCTCCGTGCCGTAATCGGTGGTGACCGCGATCTTGCGGAGATGGGCGACGCCGTCTTCGACCACTGCGACCTGCATGCCGTTCTGATTGAAGATGATCGCGGAGGCGGGCACGATCAGCGCCGGAGATTTGCGCGGGATCTTCAGCTCGACAGTGCAATAGACCCCCGGCTGCAAGGCGCCCTCCGGATTGGGTATGTCGACCTCGGTCAGCAGGGTCCGCGTTCCTGGTTGCAGGGCATCGGCGATCCGCGTCACCTTGCCGTGGAAGGTGAGGTTGGGCATCGTCGGTACGCGGATGACGGCCTTGACGCCCGGGCTCACGCCAAAGGCGTCGTCCTGCGGCACGTAGATCCAAACCCGGATTACGTTGCTGTGAACCATCGAAAACATCGAAGTGCCGCTCGTCGCGTCGGCCGTGATCAGGCTGCCGACGTCGATGTTCCGCTGCGTAACGACACCGTCAAAGGGAGCGACGACCTGCTGATAGATCTTCTGCTGGTTTGTAGCTTCCAGCTGTGCCTTCGTCGCCGCGGCGTTGTACCCGGCCGCCTGCGTCGCATGCTGCTGGGCCTGATAATTAAATCGATCGGTGTCGCCCTGCTGCTGCGTCACCCAGCCTTGCTTGACGAGTACCGAGTCGCGTCCCAAGGTGACCTGGGCCAGCGAACGGTTGGCTGCATTTTGCTGCGTTGTCTGCTCGATCTGCTGCACGCTGTTCTGAAACTGAGCGATCTGGTGATCGACTTCGGGTGCGGTGATCTCCGCGAGGAGCTGCCCGGCCTTGACGTGATCGCCGATATCGACATAGCGCTTCAGCACGTAGCCGCTGGCGCGGGCATAAATGTTTGCCTGCTCAAAAGCGAGCGTCGTACCGGGCAAACTCACATGCACTCGGCCCTGATGCTGCGCCACCTCCTCCACTCGGACATTCGGGACGAAGTTGGCCTGCTGCTCGGCGGTGTCGCCAACCTGGCGGTGCTGCTCGTAGTGCCGCCACACCCCGAAAGCGAGCGCGCCGATAAACAGCATGAGCACGCCGAACCCGAGCAGCAATCGCCCGAACCCCCCCCGCCTCGCAGGCGCGCTCGGTAGGGGCTCGGGGGTATCGCCATCGGGTGGCGGAAGCAGCGGCCGCGGCGGCGGTCTCTTTAGTGCCGACGGTGCATCGAGGTCGTTCATTCCGGAACCTCCTCGAACACCCCTTGAGCCGCTTTGCCGTCATTGCCCTTGCGCAGCATTGCAAACAGGTAGGGCACGACGAGGAGGGTGGTTGGGGTCGCGAACAGGAGGCCGCCGATGACGGCGCGCGCCAGCGCCGCATTCTGCTCTTCACCGGGACCGCCGATCGCCATCGGGATCATCCCGACAATCATCGCAGTCGCCGTCATCAGCACCGGCCGAATCCGGGTGTGTCCGGCCGAGACCGCGGCATCGAAGGCCTTCATGCCGGCGAGCTGCTGCTCGCGCGCGAAAGTGACGAGCAGGATCGAGTTCGCCGAGGCCACCCCGACCGCCATAATCGCGCCCATCAAGGAAGGGACGCTCAAGGTCGTATTGGTGATGTAGAGCATCGTGACGATGCCGCAGAAAGTCGCCGGCAACGCCAGGATGACTACGAAAGGGTCGCCAAAATTCTGGTAATTCACAACCATCAGCAGGTAGACGAAGACGGCGGCGAACAACAGCCCGATCGTCATGTCACGAAAGGCCTGGTTCATGCTGTCGATCTGGCCGGTGACCTGGATCGCGTTGCCGGGCGAAAGCTGTTTCTGCAGGTCTGTCGTGATCTTGTCGATCTCGGTGGCGACGCTGCCGAGATCGCGCCCTTGAGTGCTGGCATAGACCTCGTAGAGCGGCTGGATGTTGGCCTGGTTCGCACTGCCCGGCACCGAGTCGCGCGTGAGCGTTGCGACATTGCTGAGCTCGCCCGGTACAGGCTCGGTCGTCGGCGGTGCGGTTCCCGTACTTACCGGTGTATTGCCTAGGTCGTTGAGCGAGTGCACCTGGTATTCCGGCGTTTGTACCGCGATGTAATAGGGGATCCCATTGGTCGAGTCGGTCCAGAAGTTGGGCGACACCTGCTCGGACGAGCTCAGGCTCGTATTGACATTATTGCCGATGTCGCTCGCGGTGATGCCGAACTGCAGGGCCCGCGCCCGGTCGATCTGGACGTAGAAATCCGGGGCGTCGACCTCCTGCTGCAGATGGGCGTCGGCGATACCTGGGATCGCCGCTATGCGGCGGCGCAGCTCTTCGGCAATGCGCAGGTTCTTGACCCGATCATAACCGACGGTGCGGACGTCGATCTGCGCGGTGAGGCCGAAATTCAGGATCTGGGTAGCCATATCGGCGGGTTGGAAGTAGAACAGATCCGCCGGGAACGCCGCCGGCAGAACTTCTCGCAGCTTGCGAATGTAATCGGCTGTCGGCGCGTGGCCTTCCTTGAGCGCCACCATGATCACCCCGTCGTTGACCGCGATCGAAGTACCGTCGGCGAACGCCCAATTATAGGAGCGAGCCGGCACACCGATGTTGTCGACGATCAGATCCAAATCCTTCTTCGGAATGACCTCGCGGATCTTGTCTTCGACCGCCTGGAAATTCTGCTCCGTCACCTCGATGCGGGTGCCCGGCGGGGCGCGGAGGTGGAGCTGGATCATGCCGCCATCGACGGCCGGATAGAAATCGCGGCCGACAAAGACGAACATCGTGGCGCCTAGGGCGAGCACGATGGCTGCGAGGATCGGGACGATGATGCGGCGGGTCAGCAGCATCGTGAGCAGCCCGACATAACCTTCGCGCAGCTGCTCGAACCCGCGCTCGAACGAGGCATGAAAGCGGGCAAAAAACCCGTTGCCGGAAGTTCCGGCGGACCCGCCGTGCTGCTGGCCCTTCAACAACTGGCCAATGGTGATCGGCGTCAATGTCCGCGACAGACCGTAGGAAGCCAGCATAGCGAACACGACGGCGAGACCAAGCGGCGTGAACAAGTATTTCGCCGGCCCCTCGAGAAAGATCACCGACGTGAAGACGCAGCTGATCGCGAGTGTCGAGACCAGTGTCGGCATGGCGATTTCGGCAGCGCCATGAAGTGTCGCCTCCGGCAGCGGCATCTTCTCCTCGTCGAGCAGCCGGTAGGTGTTTTCGATCGTCACCGTCGAATCGTCGACGAGAATGCCGACCGCAAGGGCGAGGCCACCCAGCGTCATCGTATTGATCGTCTCGCCGAGGAAATAGAGCACGACGAGCGAGGTCAGCATCGCCAGCGGGATCGAGATCATCACGACGATCGTCGGCCGCCACGAGCCGAGGAATAGAAGGATCATCAGGGCCGTGAGCCCGGCCGCGATCGCCCCTTCGCGCAGCACGCTGACCACCGACGAGACGACGAATACGGACTGGTCAAACAGCGATTTGATGACCATGCCTGACGGTGCAGCGGCCCGCGCGGTGACCAGCATGGCTTTGACCGCGTTGACCACCGACAATGTCGAGGCATTGCCATTTTTAATGATGCTGAGCAGGACCGAGCGCTTGCCGTCCGCCCGGACGATGTTCTGCTGCACCAGATTGCCGTCCCGGACATGACCAATGTCTCTGAGGAACACGGTGGCGCCGTTCGAGAAACTGACCGGGATGTCGTTGAGCGCCTCGATCGTCGGCGGCATCGCATTGGTCCGGACCGTGTACTGGGTCGTGCCGATCTTCGCCGTACCGCCGGACAGGGTCAGGTTCTGGGCGTTGACCGCGTTCACCACTTGCAGCGGCGTCAGCCCCTTGGCCAGAAGCTTCGTCTGGTCGATGTCGACCATGATCTGGCGGTATTTTCCGCCGGCGGGCGTCGGCAGGGTGACGCCGTGGATCGGCGCGATCATCTGCCGCAGCTTGTAGATACCGTAATCGTAGAGCTGCGACTCGCTGAGCGTGTCGGAGCTGAGGCTGATCTGCAGAACGGGCACGGCTGACGCGCTGTATTGCACCACGACCGGCGGCTGGATCCCGACCGGCATCAAGGCACGGATCGAGTTCGTGGCGGCGACAATCTGCGCGATCGCAAGGTCGAGGTTCACGTCGGGCTGGAAATAGAGCTTCTGCACCGAGATGCCGTTGACGGTCTCGGCTTCGATGTCCTTGATGCCGTTGACGTTCGAGCTGATCGAGTACTGGCTGTAGGTGGTGACCCGCTGCTCCATCTCGGTGGTGTCGAGGCCGGTGTACTGCCAGATCACCGAGACCACCGGGATGTTGATCTCGGGGAAGATGTCCGTCGGCATCTCGACCGCTGCGGTGACCCCGAGAAACAAAATCAGCGCCGCCACCACATAGAAGGTGTGCGGGTATTTCAGCGCGAAGCGAACAATTCCCAAGCTATGCCCCCGACCATGACCGGGCGTCATGCATTCGGCTGCCCTGGTCAGCTGTCGCCAGATTGACGCGCGCCTCGGCGTGCAGCGGGAAGACGCGCCCCTGCAGTAATTAGGTCGCGTGGCGGTCCAGGCTGAGTTAAATCCCGTAAAAATCGGTAATGTGAGGTATGCGCCTAGCGGGTTCGCCGCTAGGATTGACCAAGATTTACTCAGAATGATTTGGCGCGCCGGCCAGCCGCAACACATACCCGGGCAGCAAAAACCTAAAGCCGCGGTCCGGCGTTACTCGACACTCGATGCGCGGCTGCTGCAGCAGGAGTCGTCAATGCAACAATTACGTGAAAATAGCGCCCGGACCAGGATCGGAAGGGCTCTGAGAAGCACCGCAGCTGCTGTGCTGTGCATTGCCGTGCTCAGCGCGCCAAACCTCGCCCACGCTGCGCATGGCGGAGGTGGAGGCCACGGTGGCGGCGGATTTCACGGCGGAGGGTTCCACGGGGGCGGGTTTCACGGCGGTGGGTTTCACGCCGGCGCGTTTCACGGCGGCGGATTTAACCATGGATTGCACGGCCACGTCGCCAGCGTGCACAATGGTTTCGGCGACGGGCGCGGCGGCCACTGGTACCACGGCTGGCACAACGGACGCTACGGCTGGTGGTTGTGGGGACCCGGGCTAGCATGGACTTACTATAACCAACCGTATGCCTCGCAGTCCTGGTACTGCTCCGATCCGGCTGGCTATTACCCCTACGTAACGCAATGCAATGCTGGCTGGCAGTCGGTTCCAGCTGGCTGACGCCTAAGCAACGCCTCACCCGGCTTCATTCTGCAGGAGCCGGGTGAGGTTTGCCTCGGCTAGATATCCGAACCCGCCGCCATGGCCGAAGCTAACCGGATCGCATGAGGGTGAGGGCCCGAATCATGCGCTCGGGCCGGCGTTCGCGATCGCCGCGACACTTTCCGGCGTTTGACGCCCACCCGGAACAAGTGGGCCGAGGCCCGCGCGATCCGCCTTGTAAGGCGCCCGCCGCTTGCGCCTCAGCCGGCGGTCAGCTTGCCGCGCGGGCAGCCGCCATGTCCGTCATGACTTCGGGTGGTTCCGCAGCCGGCTGCGCCTGGATGTCGCCCGAGATCTGGCCGCCGCATTCGATCTCGATCTGGCCATAGCGAATCGTCCCGGAGACGCGCCCGCTGGCTTTGATCAACAGCCGCTTGCGGACGACGAGATTACCTTCGAAGCGGCCGCGGATTTCGGCCTCTTCGATCGCAGCGGAGCCCTTGAACAGGCCGCTCTCGGCGATATCGACATCGCGGCAGTTTGTCAGATTGGCCTCGACGCTGCCCTCCACCATCAGCATGTCGCAAGACGTGATCTCGCCCGAGAGGGTGATCTCGCGTCCGACGGTCAGCTTGCGGACCTCAGCCTCGTTACGTCTCGTCGGAGTGACCGGGTCGCCCGGTCGGCGCAGCGGCTCCGGAGCGCGAATCGCGTCGGCAGCACGGGCCAAATCCGGGGCGCGCGGCGGCATCGCCGGCGGCTTGACGGGAGCGCCCGCCCCCGGCGCGGCCGGCCGGGCCGGTTTCATTGGGATGCCCAAATCGTCAGACGCATCAGCCATCTTGCGGTCCTCTGCCTCGGTTCTCTTTCGGCTAAACATGGATAGGCACCCGATCGTTATTACTGGAGGGAGAATTACACCACAGACCGGGTCAGTGGATGCGGCCCAGGGGGATGCAACTCGACGCGCGGCAACGCTTCGAAGACATGCACCATGAAGGCGGTCGCAATCACTGGCGCGACGAGATTGACAAATGGCAGGCTGAACAGCGCTGCGATCATGACCCCCCCGAGGAATACGCGGAGACCAAAACGGTTGCGCACCGCTCTGGCCGCCGCGGCATCGAGCCTTCTGAGCGCGACCACCTCGAAATACTCCCGCCCCAGAAGATATCCGTTAAGGGAAAGGAAGAGAACCAGATTTATCCCGGGGACCAGAAGGTATACGGGAAGAGCCAATAAATTGAGAAGAAGCGTCAGCCCGGTCAGGCGCAATGTCGCCGCAATCGTCTCGCCGATTCGCTGACGGCGCGGCGGGCCGCGCCCAGGGTAGTCGAGGGCCTCGACCGCGGCGGCAATCCGCTCGAGGAAAAGGCTCATGATCGCCGTCACGACAGCCGGGAAAAGCAGCCAGCTCAGTACCAACACTGCGAGCCCGCCCGTCAGGTCGACGAGCCAATTGAGGACCCGCCATTCGAAGAAGGCCGCGTTGTAGAGCACGCCGGCGACAGCAACCCACAATGCCGCGAACGTCAGCACCGCGAATCCGAGGCTCAGCGCCACCACCCGTCGCATCGGCGGCATGGTCAGCGCGTAGATGGCGCGGCAGAGAGCGGTCAGCATCGCCGGGCTTGTAACGGAAGCGCGGGCTCGGGCCAACTCGGGCTGACGCAAACCGATTTCCGCGCTAGTCGTGGGCTCGCTCGGCTTCCCTTGCCCGAGATATTGCTGAGGGCGACAAGTCGCGGATACGCACCTCGCGCTGTGGGACCGGGATTTCGATCTGGTTCTCGTTGAACGCATCCCACAGCCCGAGAAGTACCTCCCCCTTGATGTTGGTCACTCCGTCAGTCGGGTCGTCGATCCAGAAGCGCAGAAGCATATTGACGGCGCTGTCGCCGAACCCCGTGACATGACAGACCGGCCTCGGCGAGGCGAGCACACGATTGGTCCGTGCTGCGACCTCGACGGCAAGAGCGCGCACCGCGTGCAAATCACTGCCGTAGGCCACGCCGAACGGCGCATCAAGCCGGACCAGAGGGCTGGAGTAGGACCAGTTGACCACCTGGTTGGCGATCAGGTTTTCGTTCGGGATCAGGTATTCCTTGCCGTCTCGACCGCGTACCGAGGTATAGCGGGCACCGAGATAGGTGACGGTGCCGAAGGTGCTGCCGACTTCGATCACGTCCCCGGGCTTTATCGAGCGTTCGAGCAGCAGGATGATGCCGCTGACAAAGTTCGATACGATTTTCTGCAGGCCGAAACCGACGCCGACACCGACGGCGCCGCTAAAAACGGCGAATGCGGTGAGGTCGATGCCGACGGCGTTGAGGCCGATCAGCAGCGCCACCGCGATCAGTGCGATCCTGATAAGGTTGGCGGTCAGCACCTGCACCGAGGGGCTGAG
>Ga0209217_1000590_pt1 | contig 10390 bp, 7 predicted proteins | sample JacPinW_OM3H0_M2_FD_187957 | JGI IMG/M metagenome (GOLD analysis project Ga0209217, IMG submission 187957) | Forest soil microbial communities from Algoma, Ontario, Canada - Jack Pine, Ontario site 1_JW_OM3H0_M2 (SPAdes) (version 2) | ecosystem: Environmental > Terrestrial > Soil > Boreal...
CCCCTTGACAAAGCCGTCGTCGAATTCGCGGTCCCGGCGGGGGATGCAGCGAGCGGCCACCACTGACCGTTCTTCATCCCCACTTGATGAATCGAGCTCCTCTAACCGAATTGGAGAAAAATCAATGTTCGAAGAAATTAATCCTCATCGCCGCCGCTTCTTCGGTACGGTGACCACGGCCTTTGCTGCCGCGCAACTCGGCTTGATCGGATTTGCAAACGCGCAATCCGGCACCGCAAAACCGCTGCCTGCGATCAAGCCAGGGACGAATACGTCGTTCGGCGGTCTGAAACAGATCGATGCCGGCGTTCTCAATATCGGCTATGCTGAAGCTGGCGCTCCCGATGGTTCGCCGGTCATTCTTCTGCACGGCTGGCCTTATGACATTCACAGCTATGTCGATGTCGCGCCTTTGCTGGCATCTGCGGGTTATAGGGTGATCGTTCCCTATCTCCGCGGCTATGGCACGACGCGGTTCCTTTCCGGTGATACGTTTCGAAACGGCCAGCAATCGGTCATGGCGCTCGACATTATCGCCTTGATGGACGCACTCAAGATCCAGAAGGCAGTCCTCGCTGGTTTTGACTGGGGCGCGCGCACGGCTGACATCATGGCCGCCCTCTGGCCCGAGCGCTGCAAGGCGCTCGTTTCCGTCAGCGGCTATTTGATCGGCAGCGTCAAGGCCAACCAGCAGCCGCTGCCGCCGCAGGCCGAATTGGCATGGTGGTACCAGTTCTATTTCTCCACGGAGCGCGGCCGGCTCGGCTACGACAAGAACCGCCACGATTTCACAAAGCTCATTTGGCAGACGGCGTCACCGAAATGGCATTTCGACGATGCAACGTTCGAGCGCTCCGCCGAGGCCTTCAACAACTCGGATCACGTCGCGATCGTGATCCACAACTATCGCTGGCGGATCGGCCTGGCGGCCGGCGATCAGCGATACGATGATCTGGAAGCGCAACTGAGCGCGGCTCCGGTCATCACCGTGCCCACGATCACCCTTGAAGGCGATGCCAACGGTGCGGCGCATCCGGTGCCTGCGTCTTATCGCAACAAATTCTCCGGCAAGTACGAGCACCGGCTGATCGAAGGCGGCGTTGGTCACAATCTGCCTCAGGAAGCCCCGCAGGCCTTCGCTCAAGCCGTCGTCGACGTCGGCAACGCATGACCAAACGCGCCCTACAAGGCGCTTAACTACGCGGGCAATCGGCTACTGGCCCGCGTGTCTACAGGCGATGCCAGGAAGTGCATCCCCTGCGGACGGAAACAGGAGCAGCTGGTGCCCCAGAACGGCCGTCGCCAGGCACCTGGCTGTTTTGTTGGCATGAACGGCTAGATCACCGCCCTATTGATCGAATGGCATCGGAGAAACTGCAGATGAACCATGGTGGCGTACCGTCGAGCGGCGAAACGAGTGGGTCCGGTAGAAGCGGAATCGAGGTGTTTAGCCCATCGGGCCAAAGGGTTAGTACCGAGCGAAGCCAGCCGACATGCCTTGTTGTCGAAGATGACTACACCATGCGGCACTTGGTAATGAACTACCTTCGGGAACACGACATTCGGGCGATCTCGGCCTCCGGACGCGATGAAGTAGCCGGCTTGCTTGTCCGCGAAGAGCCGAATCTAGTGATCCTCGATCTGCGGCTCGGCCAGGAGGATGGGCTCGATCTGCTCCGCGAGATCAGGTCACACTCAGATGTTCCCGTGATCATCACCACGGGTCATCGTCGCGACGAGATCGACCGGGTTGTCGGGCTGGAATTAGGCGCCGACGACTACATCACGAAGCCTTTCGGTCTGAGAGAACTTCTAGCGCGCATCCGGGCGGTGCTGCGTCGGCGGGAAGCCGGCCAGGCAGCCGTCCAGCGCGACCAGGAAAGAGGGCGCTGCCGATTTGGCGGCTGGCAGCTTGACCGGCGCATCCGGCGCCTCACTGATTCCAGCGGAATCCCGGTTGCGTTGACCAAGGGCGAATACGCGCTTCTGATTGCGTTTCTCGATGCTCCGCAGCGACCGCTTTCCCGCGAGCACCTTCTGCAAGCGACCCGGATCCATGAAGATGTCTTCGATCGTAGTATCGACGTGCAGGTACTACGGCTGCGGCGCAAGCTGGAGACCGATCCGAACGCGCCGCGCGTCATCTTGACCGAACGCGGCGTCGGCTACGTGTTTGCGCTGCCCGTCGAAGCACTCTGATGATGGCCTGTCGAACACACCGGCAAATGAATGCCGGCCGGGTTCCGCGATGCGCGCCATTGTCCATTTCCGGAACCAAAGAAGCGGCGCGCCGCGTTACAACTGTAGCCTTAATCTCCAACGCTGGAATTTTGCGGCAACATACGCAAGGCAGGGTCTTCCGAGCTAATAGCTTTCGGGAGAGGTCAATGCAGTTCGACAAGCAATTCCATGGCGGCCGATCGCCGGTCGTCCTTACCGGGCACGGAGATGAGGCGAGCAGATATTCGACGGAGATCAGCGCGCTCCCGGTGTCGTCCGAGGATGATGCCACGCGGCGCTCAACCGTCGCGGCAGCGGCGCGGTTCATTGTGAAGGCTGCCGCGGGATTTGCCGCGTGCGCTGAAGTCGCAGTTCCGAACTTCCTGCTCACGGTCGTGTCCTGGACATTTGCGCAGGCTCTCGCGGGCTGCGCTGCCTATGGCGAAGCGATGTATCCAGGCTTTGTGAGCGTGGGTGAACCCGTAGATCAGCGCGATCCGGCGCGCGGCACGCCATCCGAGCACGGAAATCCGAATCAGCTTCAGAGCCGGACATCCGGTCTGAGTGAAATATCCCCGATTGCAAACGACGGGATCAGAGGACGCGCGCCGTTTTTGGTATCGCGTCAGACTCGGTCCAGCGCAGCTGCTCTTGTGAAGACCGAACACATCGAGCGATCGGAGAGGACGCACGCCGCTGTTGCGGGGTGGAGCACGTCTATCGCGTCGTTTCTTGCGAGCCTTCGATCGAGAATCCGCTGCGGGCGAGACAGCCGCCTGACGATTGCCAAGCTGCGGGCTTTGGACGATCGAAGGCTAAGAGATATCGGAATTTCCCGCTCCGACATCGAACACCTTGCGGGCCGTGGAGATCGTTGCGAATGACACAATTGTGGTCGCCGGTCTCGTGTCGGCGTCACCATTTGGAAATTACGTCTGCGCGCGGGCTGGTGGTGCCGGCCGTTTCGCGCGCGGGCCGGCGGTCGCTGTGGATCTGCCTGACGCTACTACTGCTGGCGATTGGAGCGGCTGCGCAAGCTCCCGATTCCGAGCCTTCGGGCGCGAAGCCGTTGGCCGATCAGGAACCGATAACACCGATTCCGCCGCCGCCCGCGGCCGAGCCGCGGAAGCTGGCACTTGGAGAGCGTCTGTTCGGTGACCATCGCCTGTCCGCCGACGGAAAGCTCGCGTGCTCGTCCTGTCATGACTTGCGAACCAATGGTGCCGGCGGCGGCCAAACCGTGGCCCATGACGGGTCGAAACCTCCTTTCGACACTCTGACTGTCTTCAATGCCGCACTCAATTTTCGAATGAATTGGGAGGGCAACTTTCGGGACCTCGGGGCACATGTCGAGTCGTCATTGGAAAATCCGGTGAACATGAGGACGAGCGTTGATGAAGTCCTTCGCAAGCTCAACGCCGATCCGCAGATGGTGCAACAATTTCGCGCGGCCTACGGGCGTACGCCGGATCGCGCCAGCTTCCTGGACGCCCTGACGACCTTTGAGAGATCGTTGCTTACGCCGGGAAGCCGATTTGACCGCTGGCTCGGTGGCGAGGCGTCGGCGCTTTCGCCTGGCGAATTGGCGGGCTATCAATTGTTCAAATCGCTCGGCTGCAGCTCTTGCCATCAGGGCGTGAATGTCGGCGGCAATCTCTTCGAGCGGCAGGGGGTCTTCCGTCCACTCGTGCCGGGGAAACCCGAGATTGTGCGAGTACCGAGCCTGCGCAACGTCGCGACAACGCCGCCCTATTTTCATGACGGCGGCACGCCAACCCTCGAGGAGGCCGTGCGCAAGATGGCGGCGGCGCAGCTTGATCGGACGCTGACGGATCAACAAGTCGATTCCCTTGTTGCGTTCTTGAAGACGCTGACCGGGACCTATCGCGGCCGAGCCGTCGTTGGGGCGTCTCAATGAAGGTAACTCCGGCCGCGGCGATCGTATCCTTTCTCGTGCCGCTGCTGACTTGGCTGTCGCTGCGCGCCATCAACCCAGAAGCGGAACTGTTCGATCTTGCGTTCGCGGCGCTCGACCGCTTCGCAATGCTGGAAAGCGCGCTGTACCGCGATGTCTTCACGGCGCGCGCCGGCACATTACGCAACTACGATCCATTGGTCCGTGAGATCAACGAACTGCACGAATCTCTTTCTCGACTGCGCGAGACTGCCGCAATCGATAGCGAGACGACAGCAGCCCTCGATCAACTTGTGGCGTCAGTCGACCAGCAAGAGGAGTTGGTCGAACGCTTCAAGAGCGACAACGCGCTGTTGCACAATTCCCTTGCTGTTTTCGGGCGGTTCAGCGTCCGTCCGGTCTCATCGGATCTGGGCCCGACAATCAGCGCCGCGGCTGCCGCGATGCTTCACCTGACGCTCGATACCTCGTCGGCAGCTGCGCGCGACGTCCAAGACCGGCTGGATGAACTCGGAAACCGGGCTCGCTCATCCGGCGATAGTGAATCCGTGGAAGCATTGTTGGCGCACGGACGCTTGCTTCATGACCTTCTGCCCGCAGTCGACAACACGTTGACGGCGATGCGCGCTTTGCCGCGAAATCGGGACCAGGACTCGCTCCGCGCGATGATCTTGATGCGCCAGGGCATATCGAGGACGACGGCACGACAGTACCGTCGGCTGCTCTACGGCACATCGCTGCTTCTGGTCGGGTTTCTGGTTTATCTTGGCCTGCGGCTGCGGACGCGGGCGAACGCACTTCAGCGCCGCGCGGCGTTCGAGCACGTGCTCGCGGGTATTTCAATGCGCTTCATCAACGCGCCGTCGCAGAATATCGATGCGGAGATCGTAAGAGCGCTCGCCGATATGGTGAACTGCATCGGTAGCGACCGCGCCTATTTTGTGTTGTCTGGCCCGACGCCGCGGCTGCACGTCTGGTGCAGGGCAGGGATGAGCTTTTCGCCGGGCTGGCCGGAAGCTGCGCCTGTGCTCGCGGCCCGGTTCGGCCCCGCCGCCGATGGAATTGTCCATGTTCCACGCGTCAGTCGGATGCCGCCGGGAGAAAATAAAGACGCGTGCGTGGCCCTTGGCATTGGGGGATGGGCGTGCGTGACGAACGTCGATAAGGACGGTACCCGCGTTGCGCTCGGTTTCGATGCGATGGGCCGGCCTTGTCGCATTACCGCTTCCGGCGAACTCAGTCTTTTGCGCATGGCTCTCGATGCCATCGTCTATGCTGTCGAACGGCACACCATGGAAAAAGAACGTGCACGGCTGGAGACGCGCTTGCAGCAGGCCCAGCGCATGGAAACGGTAGGTACGCTCACCAGCGGCATCGCCCATAACTTCAACAATATCCTGGGTGGGATTCTCGGCCATTCGGAAGTGATTGAAGAGCATCTCGGTCCGGACGCCCGGCCGCTTCGCAATCTCGATGCGATCCGCCGCGGAGCAGAGCGGGCGCGCGATCTCGTCGATCAGATTCTGACATTCGGACGCCACCGCGACGCGCGTCGCAGGCCTTTGAGTGCCCGGGCTGTGATTACCGAGGCGGCGTCGCTGCTGAATGTGTCCCTGCCGCCCGGGATCGATCTCGTGATCCACGAACCGCCGGTGACCGCCGTCGTGTCTGGCGAGCTGGCGCAATTGCAGCAGGTGATTCTCAATCTCTGCAACAATGCAGCGCAGGCGATGGAAAATTCCGGACGCATCGAGGTCGAGACCGAGGTGCACGAAGTCGCCGGCGGGCACTTGCTCACCCATGGCGAGCTTCAAGCGGGCCGATATGTGCGAATAGCGGTGAGGGATACCGGCCGTGGCATGGACAAGCTGACTCTGGCTCGGCTCTTCGAGCCTTTCTTCACAACACGTCCGACCGGGAACGGCCTCGGACTGGCAACGGTACATGAAATCGTACGTGACCATACCGGAGCGATGAACGTAGAGAGCACGGGCGAGGGCAGTCGTTTCGAAGTTTGGTTGCCCTGCCTGGCGACGGCCACGCCGGGGCTGGATGCGCCGGTGCGTCCACTGGGATTTGGCGAGACAGTGCTGATTGCTGCCAGCGATAGCGCGCGATTACTGAGGGACGAAGAGATTTTGGCGGCGCTCGGCTATGAGCCGGTCGGATTTACAGCTGCCGACGCGGCGTTGGCCGCGTGCCGTGCCGCTCCAGAGCGGTTCGATGTGCTGATCGTTGGCCATCTCGGGTCGACCAAATCGTCGCTCGAATTGGCGGCTGCGCTGCACGAGGCCGCGCCCCATCTGCCAATCGTGCTGGCGACGAAATCGACGGATGAAATAAAAATCAATAGTTTAATGTTTTCCGGCATCGCCGACGTTGTGCATTGGCCCATAGTTACCGCAGAAATCGCGGCGGCCCTCAATCGCTGTTCGCAACTAACCGGGCCAGAAGCGAAGCCACCGCCAAACTCCTCGCACGGAGCATATTGGCTGGCGCATTGAACCGATCGCGGTGGAGGCCGATGTTCCCTCATATTCCTAGCAGACGCTCCCAGCGAACGCCGACGCCATCTCCACGATACCCTCCGCGCCCAAGAAGAAATATTCGGGCCGGTGACGGCAATCATCCCTTGGACAGATGAAGGCGATATGCTCCGTCAACTCGATTGGGGCCGATCTCAGGCAGGAGATTCGAATTGGCTGCTATCGCAGAGGACGATTACAACCGTAACGACGCAGACATCATTGTGTAGCGCACTTGGTGTTCGGTAAAACGGAACGTAGTCGGCTGAGCCCATGAGTATCACGCCGGAGCAGCATAGCTAATGAACAAAGTTTGCTCTCTACGCTCAAACAGGAAGGGGAGTCTACCCTGGGCCGAGGTTCCTGCCTGTCCCGATTGTAGTGGCGTCATGCGCATCATTGAGCGTTTTCGACACAGCTTCAGCCGCTCCAGCCCTCGAACATCACCGTTCCGATGCGACACATCGTGAGCCAAGTCATGCCGTGCACGACGATCATCCTTCGTCATTCCGCTCCCAGCGTCTCGATCATCGCGGACGATGTCGAATCCGTGCTCTCACACTGCGCGACGACAACCGTCCGATGCAGCAAAAAGTCTATCGCGATCTCCGGCCAAGCGCGTCTAATCTCAACTCTTCCCCGATGCGCACATCTCGTGTCTCTGTCTCACGCGACGAGCCAGCAGATCGGGCCTTGCGATCTCGAACAATCCCCATAGCTGCAAAACCGCGCATAGCTTCCCCGCGCCTTCGTTCAATCCGGCTTCAATGAGGTCGCGTCATAAGCGCCTGCCGCGCCCTCGCGTGAGCGCGACCTCACAGAACCCTCCAGATTCTCAACAGGCCCTAGCTTAGCTAAGCTAGGGAAGCAGCGTCAGCGTTTCGCTCGGTTGCGGATTGCGAAGGATGCGGAATCCTTGGAGGCGCTTCCACGATTTCTGCAGGTCGTCGTAATGCGGCGACAGCACATGTCCGGACTGCCCAAGCGCAATCTGAAATTTGGAATTGTCCAGATCGGATAAGTCGTAGACCGCGCGCAATCCCGGCCCGTGGAGATCGGCAAATGGCGTCGCGTTGTCGCTCCCATCGAAACTTCCCGTGTTGACGGTGTCGGCGGCCCCGCCTGCAGGCGGGTGCCGATCGAACACGGCGCGCAGCACCGGGATGCGAGAAAACAATGGATGGTCGAAGGTGGCCCGGTGCGCGTCTCCCCAGCGCCACCGCTCCATTGTCCCGCCGTAGCGCATGGTGAGATCATCGAGGGCATCCTTAAGGGCACCCCCGAGCACCGCCGGGCAGCCCTCGCTTCCGCACCATGAAGGTCTGTTCCGCAGGACGTTTTGCGTCACGCGCGCCGAGGCTGACCAGTAACGCCCATAGATGGTGCCCAGCCTCGGCTGGAAAAGCCGCCTGTTGAGCGCCCGGAGCCAGGACGCGAAAATCAGTGGTTCGGGGCGATCCGGATCCATGCGATTGTCCCATCGTCGCAGCAGATCGATCGCTGCGATCGCTTGAGCGCTGTGCGGCTCGGCGACCAGCATCAAGGGCAGCAATTCCTTCGCCGAGAGCGATACGATGTCACCTTGAAGCAGCATCGAACTCGCCGTCGACTGTTTTGGCGTTTCCGCCAGGCCGGCCTCGATCCGTTCGATCCGATACGGTGCATCCCAATCCATGGTGATGAGATATGGATAGTCGTCCGGCACGATCTTGTTGTTCGCTGTGGCGATATGCCCGACTCGCGGATTGAATGCGTGGGGCAGGCTGTCGAACGGGATAAATCCGGACCAGTCGTTGTTGCCGGAGGAACCCGACGCCGGCATATGTCCGTCGCCGGCTTTGCGGATTGGAATCCGGCCCGGCACCATGAAACCAATGGCTCCATCGCAGTCCGCGAACACCATGTTCTGCACCGGAGCCGTGAACAATCGCAGCGCATTCAGCCAGCCCGTCCAATCCTGCGCGAGCCCGAGACGCCAGACCGCCTCGACCGACTGGTCGTCGTCATTCAAGAAACTTGCCTGCAGCGCCAAAGCCGAGTTGACGGGCGCGAGGAAGACGTTCGTGGCGATGGTCGAAATCACGGGGCCGTGGCGGGTCTCACGCACTGTGAGCGCTTCCGGTGCGCGCCCCTTGACCATAATCAGCTCTTCGCGGACATCGAAAGCGGCGGTGCCCTGGGGCGTCGCATACCGGCCCGGATCGATGGGGTCGATTTGTTCGACGAACACGTCTTCGACGTCGGCATTGGTCGTGGTGAAACCCCACGCAATCCGCTTGTTGTGGCCAAGGACCACCACCGGTGCTCCAGGCATCGTTGCGCCGGCCATGTCGATGTCAGGTGCCTCAAGACGCGTGAGATACCACACCAGCGGCGCGGCGAAATCGAGATGCGGATCGTTAGCGAGCAGCGGCTTGCCGGTGACGCTGTGGGCGCCATCCACGACCCAGTTGTTGGACGCGCGTTGCGGCGAATGATCATTGGGCAGCGCACCGAGCAGGGCGTCGAGCGGCAGGTCGTGCGTCAACGACGCAAGATTACTGAGCGTGACCGGCGCGTCCTTTGGATATTCGGGGAACAGGTCGGCGATTTCGGTCGAAGAGAGGGTGTGAGCCAGCCGAGCGCGCAAAAGTTCCTGCCGATAGTTTCCGCTTTGCTGCAGCGCCAGGAGTTTTCCGATCACGAGGCTGTCCGCCGGCGTCCAATTATACGGCCGATAGGTCAGCATAGTGAATTCAACTGGGAGGGCCGTCCCGCTATGCAGGAAGGCATTGATCCCAGCCGAATAGGCGTCGAGAATGCTCCTGAATTCCGGTGACGCTGCGTTGAGACTGGCCGCAGCATGGCGGTAGAGTCCCAGCGTCCGCATGAGTCGGTCGGTCCCGACAGCGGCAGCTCCCACGGTCTCCGACAAGCGGCCGGCGCCGAGCCGACGCTGCATGTCCATTTGAAACAGCCGGTCCTGAGCATGCACAAAGCCCAGCGCCATGTAGAGATCATGCCGGCTGGTGGCTACGATTGCGGGGATACCATGGGCGTCGCGCACGACCCGAACAGGTCTTTCGAGGCCCGGCAACGCCAGCTTTCCCGTGGTTTGGGGTAGCGATGCACGCAACTCCAGCAGGCCAATCGCGGCGGCGCAGACCAGCAATAGGCCAGCGCCCACCCCGAACCGTTTTGCCCATCGGGACATGAAAACAATCCTCAACCGCGGCCTGGACGTTGTGGGCGTCTTGGTCCGGACCCTTGTGCGTGTTCGGGAACCGGCCCAGCATTCCGACCGTGCCCGCGATGATCGATTGCGCGCGTTACGGATCGGCTACGGCCGGCGCTGAAACCGTTACCGTCGTAATTTGGCGATAGCTGGCGAAGCGCATCGAGCGAGCTAAAGCGCTTTTGATACGAGGAGATCAGTCCTTGGTCGATGTTGCCCTCGCACTAAACTTTTCATCCCAAGCTAATTTCACACGAGCATTTCGGCGGCTAACAGGTCAGACACCGGGTTAGTACCAGAGCAATTTCAGATTGCAGTGACGAAAACCATGACAAGGCTGGTGTGGTTGCCCCTGTGTGTACCGAAAACCTTATCCGAGTTGATGACGTGACGGAATCGCCTAAGCTGGGGGAATGATCGGGCTGTTCTGTTTCGTTCTGGCCGTCATGGCCTCGCCATTCAAATCGAAGTTGCGGCTTGAAGCTGAGAACGTGGTGCTTCGACAGCAGTTGATTG
>Ga0209217_1000591_pt1 | contig 10388 bp, 13 predicted proteins | sample JacPinW_OM3H0_M2_FD_187957 | JGI IMG/M metagenome (GOLD analysis project Ga0209217, IMG submission 187957) | Forest soil microbial communities from Algoma, Ontario, Canada - Jack Pine, Ontario site 1_JW_OM3H0_M2 (SPAdes) (version 2) | ecosystem: Environmental > Terrestrial > Soil > Boreal...
TCTTGCGCCGCGGGGGCTTAGCACCCGTTCTCAGGGACCAGACTTCCCACGGCGCGGAGTACGAGTTGGAGCTCATGCCGCGGCGCCAACTGGTTTCGCCAGGACATCGAGCCGATAAGATTGATTTTGAAAATGCTGCCTAGGCTCCAAAGAGCCTCGTGTGAGCTCCAAAATTCGGTCGTGTACCTGATCCCCGGTCAGTGGGAAGTCGGTCTCTCCGGTCCAATGAACGAGCGTGCATAGTCCACGTGGGGTCAATGCTCCCACCAACCAGCCAGCAAAGTGGTCGAGGTCCGACAACGTCCAATAATAGCCGACTTCTGAAAGAACGACTAAATCGAACTGGCCGCAAGGCATAGCGCCGGGCAGAGCGAGCCGTCGGAATTCGACATGAGGCTGATCGGCGCAGCACCGACGAGCCTGCCGCAGCGCGCCCTCGGCGATGTCGACGGCGACCAGCTGGGAGCAGCGTTGCGCTAAAAGCCGGGTAAACACGCCGATCGAACAGCCGATCTCGAGCGCCCGCCGATAACCGCTGCCAATCACCGCCAATGTGACTTCATATTTCTGGCGCTCGTAATCGCTTGCCGAAAAATTCCACGGATCGTTGGAGGCGGCGTAGAGCTCCTCGAAATAATTCCGGGAGAGAGTATTGTGGTGTCGCATGGTTATAAGATTTGGAAGAAGACCTCGTGCGGCGCGCTTGCCCGCGCCAGGAGGTTCGCTGGCAAGACAAAGCCATCCGGATCGTCCATGATTACTAGACCGCGTTGGGAGCGATGTTCTGCGACCGCGCGTTGCTTCAGCGGTAGCACTTCGGCGATCTCAAGCTCGAATGTCGCCGGGACGATGCCCAGCGGCTCGGCGTTAGGCCAGACGACATATTCAATCATCCAGGGCGGGTTCGGTGCCAGCCGTGCCGCATGCCGCCAGATCGCGGCTGCGGCTCTGTGGTCCCTATGCGCGTCCTTCGCTGACGGCAGGACGAGGGTCTTCGGACTCAGGCGACAGATCAAGCCGAAAGCCTGATCGACCCCCGCGGTAAATCCGGGAGCGCCTTCAGTGGGTACGAACCGGTCGGGCAAACCGCAAAACCACAGGCAGCGCTCTTCAACTCCGAGATGGGTAAGCGCGGAGAGGGTCTCCTCTGCCCGCAGCTTTGCCAACCGTGCGGGCGGATAGTCGGACGAATTCGGATGCGAGCCGCAGCCATCAGTAACGACGATTACATTGACCACGACCGAACGGCGTGCCAGCAACGCAATCAATCCGCCGCAGGCAATGCTTTCGTCGTCCGGATGCGGGGCGACGACGACAACACTTTCGCCCAGTTGCCGCAGCTCGAGCAACCGGGCATGTGTCCGTGTCCGAGCGGGATCAGGCATGGCGCAGTCTTTGTTGATGGTGTCGGGGAAGGTTTGCCTCGCAGTGCCGGCGGTATCAGCCGCATGAGGCCCGTGACGTGAGGCGTCGACAATGAGCAAGGTGATGCCCTTCCGGTCGTTTCCGATGACCCAAGCGTCCCCGCAGAGGCTCTCGCCGAGATAACGTCGATGACGATCCGCGTCCTGTCCTGGCGCTCCCGGCTTGCGCGAGGCTTGTTCGTCCGCGGCCAAGTCGGCGGCATATGACGCAGCGTTGCCTCGTCGTCATCGACGATCAGGATACGGCTCGGCACGCGGCTCCTACCAGCTCCGCGGGCAATCAGCCCAGGACGTCGGCAATTGCGGCTGTGAGCGCTGTCGCGCAAAGGTCGGATTTCGATATGATGCGAGCCGCCCTCCGAAGTCGTTGGCGCTCGTCCGGAGTAAGGATCGCAGAGGTCAGCACAATCGCGGGGACGGCATCGAGCCCTGCGTCACCGCTGATTCGATCGAGCAGTTCGAAGCCGGTCATTTCTGGTATCTTCAGATCGAGGAGCAGGACATCGGGCGGCTCGTTCGACAGTTCTGCCAAGCCCTCGGTTCCGGTCCTGGCCTCGCGCACGTCGTACACACCACGGGGCAGCAACTGGCGGATCAAGTAGCGCGTCACTTCCTCGTCATCGACCAGCAATACCCGGGTCGTCGATCGGTTGCCAGTGAGCCGATCGAGAAGCTCGAGCAGCCGCTCGGGATCGATAGGCTTCCCCAGGTAGGCGTCAGCGCCGAGATGGAGCGCCTTGCGTTCCTCGCCGGTCGAAGAGGCGACGACGATCGGGATGTTGCCCGTCGTCTCGCCTTGCCGAAGCCCCAATATCAATCGCCATGACTCATCGCCGAACAGCACCACATCGAGCAGAACCGCAGCCGGCTGCACCCGTTCGAGCGCACGCTTCGCAGCGGCCACCGTGCGCGCGACGATGGGCTGATAGCGGGTGTGGTCGAGAAGCCGCTGAATCGCGAAGCTGTCGGCGATATCATCATCCACTACCAAGACCGGGGTGCGGGTGGGATCAACCACCCAATCCTCATCCGCCATTTCCTCGGCTCCTGCCGGGCGGTAGGTGCGCGGAATGGTGACGGAAAAGACCGAGCCATGCCCCGGAGCGCTCTGGACCGCAACACCGCCGCCCAGCAATTCCGCCAACCTTCTAGACAGCGGCAGGCCCAATCCGGTGCCTTTGATGCGTGACTGCATCGGATGGGCAACTTGGCCGAATTCCTCGAAAATAACGCCAAGGTCTTCTTCGGCAATGCCGATGCCGGTATCACGGACAAAAAACGTGATGGTATCGGCATCCAGATCTGCGGTCACCCAGACGCGCACCTCCCCCCGTTCGGTGAACTTGATCGCGTTTGACAAGAAATTGCGCAGGATCTGCGACACCTTGCCCTCATCGGTGTAGAGCAGAGGCACCTCCGCCGCATCCTCGAAAATCAGTGTAACCGCATCACCGACTAGCAGCGGTCGCAACATACCGCGAAGCGCGCCAAACAACTCCTCCGCCGTAAACTCGGCCGGCGTCACCGTGGTCTTGCCCGCTTCCACTTTGGCGAGGTCCAGCAGGTCATTGACCAGCTCCGTCAGGCTCTCTGCCGCCTTGCGGATGAACTGCACCTGTTTTTCCTGCTCCGGCGTCAGATCGCCATCGGTACGCGCGAGCAGAAGCCGCGACAAGGCAAGGATAGAGTTGAGCGGAGTGCGGAACTCGTGGCTCATGTTGGAGAGGAATTTCGATTTCAGCTCGTCGGCGCGCCGGAGATGATCAGCTCGCTCATCGAGCTCGGCATAGAGGGCGACCACCCCCCGATTAGTGTCGTGCAGCTCCTGATTGAGCTGATCGAGCGCCTCCTGCCTGTCCTGCAACTCCTGGAGCTGCGCCAACATTTCCTGATTTTGCCGCCGGATCTCGTCAACTGGATCAGCTGGCTCGTCCGCCGAGAGCGACTGGCCGATGCGCGTCAGCAGTGCCCGGTTCATCGCCGGGGCGCGAGTCGGTAGGAGCTTCGAGACGCGCACTGTCGTGCCGAGGCCATACTCCGCATCGATGTGGAAGGTGTCCATCAGCCGCCGCGCGCCGCGCAGGCCGACACCCATTCCCTTCTCGGAGGGCTGACTTCCGGACAGCACGGCATCGAGGTCGGCGATGCCCGGCCCCTTGTCGCTGATGATGATTTCCAAGCCGTGCGCCGGTGCAACGTCCCTAACTCGGAACTCAGCCCGACCGGCGCCGGCATACTCGAAGGCGTTGCGCGCAAGCTCGGAAACCGCGGTGGTGATGCGCGTCTGATCTTGTCGGTCGAAGCCCAGGAGCTCGGCGAGCCGGCGCGTCCGTTTGCGGACGAGCACAATGTCGGACTCGCGCTCGAGCGCGATGAGGAGGAGCCGCGCGTTCACGATGGTGTTCTCATAGCGACGACGGCGGCGTCATCGCGGCCCCGCCGGTGGTCGCGAAAAAGCACGCCCGCCACCAGCGATGGATGGTTCGCGGCAAGACCGGGATGGGCATTGATGTCCCATCTTGCCGAAAGTCCGTCTGAATGCATGATCACCAGCGGCCGGCCCGTGAAGGGATAGGTGAATTCTCGGATGCGCGGAGCCACGTGCCCCGCGGTGCCGTTATAGGAGGCCATCCGCCGAGATTCGCCGCCGCTTGCCAGCACCGCGCCAATGTTGCCGACGCCGACAAAACGCACCATCCGCGCGCCTGCGTCGATGCGCGCAAGCGCTACCGCAGCACCCCGCGTCGGTGCCAGCGCACGGTGGATCACCTCCACCAGCGGAACGCATTCCTTGTCGATGTTGTCGGCAAACGCTCGCGTCGCGATCTCGGCGGCAGCGGCCGCCGGGGGCCCATGGCCAGAGCCGTCGACAAGCAGCAGGGAGGTACCCTGACGGCCGTTTTCGACCGCCCACCGGTCTCCGCATACGCTTTCGCCGGGATAGGGATCGACGACCGCGCCGAATTCGGCGCGACCTGGCGGCGCCGCTGCCGAGAGGACGATGCGGGCCATGACCGCAGTGCCCTGGCCGGGCTGCGAATAGATTGCATGGCGATCCGAGTTGCGTACGATCGCGCCGAGCCCGGTACCGGGGCTGCCGGCTGTGGAAAAACCGTCAGTGAGACAGCGCGCGACATCGAGCATGCCGGGTCCGTTATCGAGGGCGAGCATCTCCAAGCCCGAGCCGTCGGCGTCGGCGAACCGGTCGATAACCACCAACCCGCCGCCCGCGTGCTTCAAGAGGTTGGTTGCCAACTCGGTGGCGACGAGGGCGATCCGTCCTACGACATCATCGGCAAGCCCGCTGCAGTGCGCCAGCCTCGCTGCTGCCCGCCGTGCCTCGCCGACTCCGCTCGTCTCGCGCACCGAATTGACAACCGTCATCTTATAGCTTCCAACGCGCCAGCGTGACGGTCGTCCCCTTGCCCGGTGCGGATTCGATCGAGAATTCGTTCGACAGACGCTTGGCGCCGCTCAGCCCGAGCCCGAGGCCGCCGCCCGTCGTGTAGCCGTCGGTCATCGCCGCCGTGATATCGGCGATGCCCGGTCCATTGTCGGAGAAGGTGAGCTGTACGCCACGGCGCGCCCCCTCGCGCACAATCTCGATGCACAAGGTGCCCCCGCCACCGTAATCGACGGTGTTGCGAGCAATCTCGCTCGCCGCGGTGACGAGCTTGGTCTGGTCGACAATCCCGAAACGCGCCTCTATCGCCCGGGCGCGAACGGCCTGCCGAACCCGCACGACATCGTCGGAGGTGCGCACTGCCATGGTTTCACCTTTCTCGACGACCAAGCGTGCCCCCTGGGTCATCGATGGCCTTGCGGATCATGGCGAGCCCCTTGTCGACGTTGAGAGCGGTACGCACGCCGACGAGCGAAAGCCCGAGTTCGACCAAGGTGATGGCAACGGCGGGTTGCATACCGACTACCACCGTAACCGCGTCGAGCACCTGGGACATGGCGGCAATGTTGTTGAGCATACGGCCGATGAACGAGTCGACGATTTCGAGGGCCGAAATGTCGATCATAACTCCGCGCGCCCGCTCGGAAAGAGAACGACATCTAAAACTTTAGGTTGTCAGAAGGTGACGGCCTGGCTGCACCTACAGCGAGTCTGCAGCGGGGCTCATCTTTAGGTTGTAAAGCTCAGATGCGGCCAGATCGTGGGCGGGCTGCACGCCGTCCGCGCACCTGCCGGCTGTTTATACTCCAACACATCGACCGTGTGCACCTCTTGCGTTGGCGGCGCCCGACTGATTGCCGGCGATCAGTCTTTATATTATCCTAATTAGACAATTTTATGGATGACCAATTCGCAATCCCCCGGAGGCTATCCTGGCCAAACCTGACCGTCTCCCTGCTCGGCTCGGCAGGGCCGCTGTCGCTGCGATGCTGACGATTGCACACCCAAGAATGTAGAGCGTGATCCCCTGGCCCGATCCGGTCGACGCGAGCAGTGCCATGGCGATCATCGGCGCCGGGCCGCCGGCGAATCGCGGCGAGCTGAACGCCGATTGACGCCCGCTGTAGCGCAAGCGCGGGGTGAACCATTCCGCGGTCAGCGCCGCCATTGGCCGCCACATCAGGTCGTGGAAAAAGAACGCGACCAGGGCTGCCAGCACTAGCGTCGGCGAGTCGGTTCACGACAATTTACTGGGATTTAGGCGACTTTACTCAAGCCGGCGCGCCGTGGGGCCTAAATAAAAGCACTGGGCGAGTTTCGGGTAAGACACCGGGATCCGCCGCGGGCGCAACGTGAGCCCGTGTAGACTGTTCACCCTGGGACCGACGGCGCTCTGCCGCCCTCTTGCACGATTCAAGGAGATAATGATGGCAACCAGACTCAAAATTCTTGCGATCGCCGCCGCTCTGGCGGCGGGCACGTCGAGCGCGGCGATGGCCCAATATCCCTGTGCGCCGGGATACGCGCTTTATGGCGGCATCTGCCAGCCGGTCTCGGCGCCAGGGTATTCGAATCCGGTGTCTGGCGCGGCGTCCGGGGAGGCGGCTGGGGCCGCGACGGGCGCTGCAGAAGGCGGTCCCGTTGGCGCGATCGTTGGCGGGGCAATTGGCACCGCTACCGGCGCGCTTGCCGGCACCGCCAATGCGCTAACCAGCCCGCCGCCCGTCTGCGGCTGGGGATATGCGTACTATAACGGCGCCTGCTACCCGGCCCGCTAGGCTGCGAGGGACGGGGGGGAGCCGGGCCCTAAGAAGCCTGCCACGCCGGCGCGATCCCGCCGGCGAGAGGCTGCGGCTCGGCTCGCCTATCTCAGTGGGGGTCGCCCACGAAGATGAATGTCGTGCCGGTCACGATCGGGGCACTGGCGCCGACGAAAGACACGTTGGCGTCCTTGACCTGGCGCGATCCGGCGCGGCCCGATGCCTGCAAGGCACCCTCGATGATGTGCCAGAGGCCGTGGATGCGTCCGGTGCCGAGGCTGCCGCCAAAGGTGTTGAGCGGCAACTCGCCGTCGAGCTCGATGCGGCCGTCCTGGATGAAATCGAGTGCGGTGCCTTCCTTGCAGAAGCCGTAGGATTCGAGCCCGTAGATCACCGAGGCCGAGAAGCCGTCATAGATCTGGGCCACATTGACGTCCTTCGGACTGAAGCCGGAGCGCTCCCAGGTCAGCTTCGCCGAGCTGCTGCCGCCCTCCATGTAATTGCTGAGGCTGCCAATGCGGCCCGCCACCTCGAAGTGGAGCCGCTGACCGTAGCCGGCGAGGTAGGCCGGCCGCGGCTGCAGGTCACGCGCCCGGTCGGCTGTCGTCAATACGATCGCGACCGCCCCCTGCACCGGGATGTCGCAATCGAACAGGCAAAACGGATACGCCACCATCCGCGAATTCAGGTAGTCCTCGCGCGTCAGCGGCGTGCCGTAGAAATAGGCGTGCGGATTGTGCTGCGTGTGGCGGCGCTGGGTCACCGCTAATGTCGCCATCTTTTCGCGGCTTTGGTTGTGTCGCTCGAGCCAGCGGGTATAGGCGACCGCCATCCCCTGCCCGGGACCGCCGAAGCCGTAGGGTGCGGTGAACTGGGCGGCACCCTGCGCATAAGCGCCGGGAAGGTTCTGGTAGGTGCCGCGCGGGTTGTGCATCGCCCGCCACACCACCGCGTATTTGCACACCCCCGCGAGCAACGCGTTGACCGCCTGCTGCACGGCCCCGCCGATGTTTGTCGTCCCGACCTGGATGTGCCAGCTGAGATCCGGCAATTTCAGCATCGTCATCATACAGTTGACGGAGACGATCGAGATGCCGTCCACCTCCGCGTGCCCGGTCGCCGGCAGTTCGGGATAGGTCGCCAGACCGTCGATGTCGGACAGCTGCAGCCCAGCGTCGGCGACCGCCTCCTTGACGGCGGTCAGCGCATGGGCTGCGAGCGGAATCTCGGCCGAGCGCGTGACTTTGGAAAAGCCCACGCCGCTGATGGCCACCTTGCACCGGTTCTCCCACATGCGGTCTTCCTCTCACTCAGCCGGCGTCGCGCGCGCCAACCGAAACTGCGGCAGCGTGATGTCGTCGTTCAGCTTCTCGAAGACGACCTCCACGCGCCGCCCGACCTTCGCCTCGGTGTAGGGCGCCTCCAGCAGGTTGCCGGCGAGTAGCGCGCCGGGCGCATCATCGAGCTCGACGATAATGCTGGCGTAGGGCACGGCGGAGGCGAAGCGTTTGTCGCCGGTGTGATACATGATGGTGTAGGCGTAGATCGTCCCGGCGCCCCCTACACCATCATGCCGCACGGCTTCGAATTTGAGATCCGTCGCGATGCATTTGACGCAGGTCGCATAGGGCGGGTGCTGGAAATGGCCGCAGCTCTGGCAGCGTTGCAATTCCAGGACGCCGCGCTTGGCCGCATCCCAGAATGGCTTTGTCCACTCGTTCGGGGCGGGGATCGGCCGGGTCACTTTGCTCCAGTCGCTCATTTATTTCCTTTCGCGGTCTCGCAGGTGCGCCGGCAAGGGCATCCGCGGCAGCAGCGTTTTGACGGCCAGCTTAACCCGGTTCGAAGCCGGATCCAGTGTAGCCGAGCGCTTATCAAGCTTTTCCGCCACGATCTTGCGGCTTTCAGGAAAATCGGGTAGTGCCTCAAGACCGAACTGGAAAATTTGCCGGAACGAATCCGGGTGGTTCCAAATAGCTGCTAGCACAGCATATCGCATGGTCGAGGCAAGATGCCTGATAGCGCATTCGACCAAGCTTGGTAACATCATTGCCGTCGAGCATTACTTCTGCTGTGGTCTACGGCTGAAGTGGATGACCTGTCGAATTGCCCGTCAGGCGGATTTGCGGCAGTTGTGTGTAATAGTCGCGCGTCACAATACTATCAGCGAGTTCCGCTTTTGCCGGCGCCTCAAGGCAGGTGCGGTCACCCTCTCTCACCAGCATCGTTCATCGCCTCCGACAGCATTCGTAGCGCACCGCGTCCCGAGCCATCGAGCGGGCGAAATGGTTCGCCTGCTTGACGGCGTCAGCTCTGGCGGGATTATCCTCTTTCCGCTCTCGGGGCGAGCCCGGATACATTTGACCAGATCAAGCGCCACCAGCATGACCGGCAGATGGGCAGACGGCGACGGCGGAGGTGCGCCTTGATTAAAGCAAAACAATGAGTTCCAGCACTGCGAGGCGGGTAACCCAACGATTTGGCTTCGAACAGAGGCGTTGCGATCGAATTTCGTTGCGGCGCGCCTCGATGAGACCGAAAATCATGCCCCAACAACCCGAGAATCGGGGAATGTCGGCTTATAAGCAACGGGAATCCGGGGAATGTCGGTTTACACGCAAGGCGGTTGAGGACATCGTACGCGGGCGCAGCGAGATGATGGCGAATTTTCTCGCCCGGCTATGATATAAGATGGAGCAGATTTCTCGTGCACAAAGGTTGTACACTGTATTGTACAGACCATTCTTATGTTCAGCATCAGCTAATATCGTCGAGACTTCATGGTCATGGCTCGCACTTAGCGAACCGTTTCCTGCCCTAAGGGTATCCATTGACGGACCCATCAGCGGCCTATAGCCGATCTTTCTTTGAGATGCACGTGCCGTGGCGCGCCGAATACGAGGCGATCGCGGATCTGCTGGTCGCCAGACTGACTTTCCTCTCGGTAATTGACATGGGCTGCGGTAACGGCTTCATAATCAACCGGTTGGCGCAGCTTGGTAAGGAGGTGATCGGCGTCGACGGCTCGTTGCACGCAATCGCTGCTGCGCCCGCTGAACTACAACCGAGGCTCAAAGCTGCGGATCTAACGCAGCCGCTACGGCTGGGCCATTACGATTTGGTAATTTGCTCCGAGGTGGCCGAGCATTTAGAGGCCCGGCACGCCGGTATGCTGCTTGAGAATATATGCGGCAATTCGGCCGGCTCGGTGTTTTTTACCGCGGCAACCCCTGGCCAGGGTGGTTTTTGTCACGTCAACGAGCAACCTCACGATTATTGGATCGGTATGTTTGCACAGCGCGGTTTCCACCTCGACGCCAAGTCGACATCAAGCCTGCGATGCGATCTATCGCAGCGCATACATACGATTTGGTGGTTCACGAAGAATGCCTTCATTTTTCGGAGCCCGCGCTCTCTCGGAGTCGCTGCTCCGGGGCCTGAGAAATAGCAGCTATGCGGGTCCAGACCACCCTGCCGGAGCTCAACGACACGGTTTTGGTGCACCTCGCTTCCGGTCTCGGCAATATCATCTTTGCGACACCGCTGCTGCTTGCATTGACCTGCTGCGGGTTCGTCGTCGATCTTCTGGTTGACGGGGATGGCGAAACTGCTGACCTGCTTCGCGACTGGAGCGCACTGCGCGCCGTCTATAATGGAAGAGCCGGCTAATCAGAGACGACACTGCAGGGAGGGCTTCCGGGGTGTGCTTGGGGGTGGCGGTTCGGTGGATGAGCGATCGGGAGGTTGGGGGCCGGAGGTGCTGGGGATTTGGATCAACGGCAGCTGACGGGCGTGGCGGTA
>Ga0209217_1000593_pt1 | contig 10345 bp, 8 predicted proteins | sample JacPinW_OM3H0_M2_FD_187957 | JGI IMG/M metagenome (GOLD analysis project Ga0209217, IMG submission 187957) | Forest soil microbial communities from Algoma, Ontario, Canada - Jack Pine, Ontario site 1_JW_OM3H0_M2 (SPAdes) (version 2) | ecosystem: Environmental > Terrestrial > Soil > Boreal...
CGAGAAAGCGCTCGTGGGCGCGGGCGATTGCCGCCTCGACTTCGCTGTCGGTGGCGGGGGTGAAGGTCTTGACTGTCTCGCCGGTGGCCGGGTTGATCGTGGCGATGGACACGCTGACATCCTTGAGTGAGTGGGTTTGCATAACGTCCGGTGTCCAGCCTGCCACTCCGGCTTCCGCGCCACTGCTCAAGCCGGCAGTTTCCTAACTTTCGCCGCTTTTCCGCCGTGAACGGATGCGATTTTCCTCAGGCGAGCTGAGTGAGGTTGTTGTCGACCCAGCCGTTGGTACCGGGTGCGATGTAGAGCTCGTGCAAGTCGCCGTCGGTCCCGATGAAGTTCACATGCTGGCTGCTGTCGTTGCCCCAGTACCCGTGCAGTTCCCGGTCACCCACGACAGGGTCGACCGCGTTCGCCATTTTCGTCAGGTCGTTGTCGACCCAGCCGGCGCCCGCAGCGCCGGGGTGGTTATAGAGCTCGTGCACATGCCCGTCGGCGGCGAAGAAATTTATGTGCATGCTGCCGTCGGTGCCCGTATACATGTCCAGCGCCGTCCCGAGGTTCGGCGCGACGGCGTGCCCTACTTTCGTCAGGGAGTGCTGGCCCCAGCCGACTGGGCCTGGAACGATGAAGAGCTCGTGGATGTCCCCGTCGGTGCCGATGTACAACAGGTTTTGGCTGCCGTCGGTGTTCCACAAGCCGGCGAGTGCCGTGTTCACGTTGGGGGTACTGTGCGCCCCCGTCAGTGCGGTCAGGTCGTTGTCGGACCAGCCGTTGGTCCCGGGTGCGATGTAGAGCTCGTGGACGTGGCCGTCGGTGCCGATGAAGAAGACGTGCTGGCTGCTGTCGCTGCCCCAGTAACTGACCAACGCCGTGTTCGAGTGCGGTGGCACCGCACCTGCCAGCGCTGTCAGATCGTTGTCAGTCCAGTCGGTTGGGCTGGCGCCGGAGGCCCGGTAGAGCTCGTGAATGTGGTTGCCGGAGCCGATGTAATTGACGTGCTGGCTGTTGTCGGTGCCCCAGTAACCGTTGAGAGCCCTGCTGACCTCGGGCACAATTCCATCCGCCAACGACGTCAGGTCCTCCCACACCCAGCCCGGTCCGCCCGGAAAGATTCGGAGCTGATACACGTGGTTGTCGGTGCCGGCTCCGTTGTAAAAGACGTGCACGCTGTTATCGCTCTGCCAGTACCCGCTCAGGCCCGATTGAACAGCGGGCGATTGAGCGAGGGCCAACTCGGTCAGGTCGTTGTCCACCCAACCAGCGCCGGGCAAGATGTAGAGCTCGTGTACATGGCCGTCGAGACCGATGAAGTTGACGTGCTGGCTGTTGTCGCTTCCCCAATAGCCGGTGAGGCTGCTGCCTGTTTCAGGTTTGGTCGCGGTCATGTCATTGCCTTTCATCGAGTGGTCTCACGTGATCGTGTTCATTGCACCACCCTGGCGGCGGAAGCATCAAGGTCGCGGTCCGCTGAGCGCAGCGGATTCGCGTCGGCTGCTCGGATGGGCGGGCAGTAGGCGCACCCAGAGCTGAAGCCGGCGCTTCGGCGCGCTACCTTCTAATCGGTCGTGGCCGGAGGAGGTGATGGGTGACTACCGCCGCCCAATTGATGGTGAAATGCCTGGAAAACGAGGGCGTTGCCGTGGTCTTCGGGCTACCGGGCGAGGAGAACATCCGCTTTGTGCAGGCGCTGGCCTCGTCTGATATTCGCTATGTGCTCACTCGTCACGAGCAGGCGGCGTCGTTCATGGCCGAGATGTACGGGCGGGTCACCGGACGCGCGGCGGTGGTGTCGGCCACCCTGGGCCCGGGCGCCATCAACATGCAACTGGGCGTCGCCGATGCCACCACCAACAGCACGCCGATGGTCGCGATCTCCGCGCAGGTGGGTCAGGATCGCCAGTTCAAGGAGTCACACCAGTACGTCGACCTGGTGTCGATGTTCGCCCCGATCACCCGCTGGGCCGCCGGTATCCCGACCGTGCAGGCCATCCCGGAGATGTTCCGCAAGGCGTTCAAGGTCGCCGAGTCCGAGCGTCCGGCCGCGGTCTACCTCGCCGTTCCGGAGCACATCGACGCCGACGACGCCGACTACGACTTGACGCCGTTGCCGCGCAACGTCGTCCGCGCCGACGCGCCGGCCTTCCGCCAAGTGGCACGCGCGGTCGATACTCTGCGCGAGGCCAAGCGGCCGGTGCTGCTGGCCGGGCACGGCGCGGCCCGTGCCAATGCGACGTCGGCCTTGGTGCGGTTCTCCGAGGAGTTCGGCATCCCGGTGGCCAACACGTTCCACGGTAAGGGCGTCATGCCCGACGACCACCCCAACGGCATCGGGACCATCGGGTTCATGCGACACGACTACGTCAATTTCGGGTTCGACAACGCCGACGTCGTCATCGCGGTCGGCTACGAGCTGCAGGAATTCGATCCGGTCCGAATCAACCCGAAGGCCGACAAGAAGATCATCCACATCCATCGCTTCCCGGCCGAGGTCGACATGCACTATCCCGTCGATGTGGGGATCATCGGCGACATCAGTGCCTCGCTCGACGCGCTCACCGAGGCGCTCGCCGGCCAGACCTATGACGCCGATCCAGAGATACCCGGCTCCGGTCTGCTTGACGAGGAATTCGAGCGGGGACAACAGGATTCGCGTTACCCGTTAGCTCCCGCGCGGGTAGTCGCCGACACCCGGGCCGCCCTGGACCGCAGCGACATCGTCCTGGTCGACACCGGTGCCACCAAGATGTGGATGGCCCGGCTCTACCCGACCTACGAACACAACACCTGCCTAATCTCAAATGGCTTGTCCACTATGGGTTTTGCGTTACCCGGAGCCCTTGGGGTCAAATTGGCACGGCCCGAGTCGAAGGTGCTGGCCGTCGTCGGCGACGGCGCATTCTTGATGAACTCTCAAGAGATCGAAACCGCCGTCCGGGAGCGGATACCACTAGTTGTATTGATCTGGGAGGACGGCGGTTACGGCCTGATCGAGTGGAAGATGGATCTCGAGCTCGGTGAGCACTACTACGTGCGGTTCGGCAACCCCGACATTGTGACCTATGCAGAAAGCTTCGGCGCCAAGGGATATCAGATCAAAAGCGCCGACGAGCTGTTGCCCACCTTGAAGGCTGCGCTCGACGACGACGGCGTTTCGCTGATCTGCTGTCCCGTCGACTACTCCGAAAATCTGCGGTTGACCGACCGCCTCGGCGAGCTCGACGAGACGCTGTAGCGGTCACTGCAGCACTGCGGAGCCGAACCACTCGCACAGGATCAGCGCGACTTCGACATCGAGGCGGTCATCGCTAATCGGACGGCCGCGGCGTTCGACCGCGCGGTGCACGCGGTACTTCACAGAGTTGATGTGGAGGTGGAGCTCCTCGGCTGCCGCCTTGTTGCTTGAGCCGGTGCGCAAAAACACCCGCAGCGTTTCACGAAGGCGTTCGTCGCTCTCGGTGGGAGACGATAGCGGCCCGAGCACCTCGGTGACCCATGTCGAAGCGGCGTCCAGATTGTTGCCGACCAGTGCCGCGACCGCGAGGCCGGGATCGCTGGCGGCGATGAATCGGGGAACGTTCCCGCCGGACGCAATCGCCACGGCGCGCGCGTCCTGCGCCTGCTGATGTGAGCGGCGGAAGCCGTCGATCCCCGGCAGCGGGTCCCCGGCAGCGATCCAGGGCGCATCGGGTTTGGTCTCGGCAACGGCGCGAATCCGCCCCAGCGCGCCCGATGCAGCGTTGGGCGGTAACGGAATCCATGCCCATCCAGTCACGTGGTCAATGGAAATGAACAACGGACTCTCGCGAGCACCAATCGATTCAGCGAGCTTGTCTACAAAGCGCTCCATAGCTGTCAATTCGTCGCCGTTGTCGGATTCTCGGCACCAGACGACCAGCGCGATATGGATTCGTCGGAGCGGGTAGCGGATCGTCGCGATCACCGCATCGATATCGATATCGACATCACCGCCCGCAATCAAGTCGCGAACACGAGCTGTGCGCATGGTGTTTCGGTTTCCCAACCAGCGGTCACGCTCGTCCTGGTAAGTGGCTAGGACCAGCTGCGAGATCCGGTCGATGTAACCGAAGGAGATCCCCGCAATGAGCTCGTACACGCCCAGGCTCAGTTTCGGATCCAGTTCCGATACCCGGATCTCCTCGAGCGCAATCTTCAGCACCGCTTGGTGGCCCAGCCGGTAGGCTCGCACCAACGCATTTGCCGACACCTCGCGCTGTGCCAGGCGTCGGGCGTACTCGAGTGCGGCCGCGGGGGGCTCGATGTGCTCGATCGAGATGCGGTGGCGAATCGCCGAGAAGAACGTGTCGATATTGCTGGCGACGGTGTCGCGCAACAGCTGCAGCAACGGCGTATCCCCGCGCAGCTCTGCGATCTCGGTGACCAGCAACTCCTGGGTCGAGCGCGTTATGTCATCGACCTGGTCTTCCATGCTGCTGACGATCGTTGCCGCAGCTTTGGCAATGACCCCGTCGTCCGCGCCTACTCCCGGCTGCCGCGCCGCCGGATGCTCGCCCGACACCACGCGCCCATCAGACCACGCCAGGGCACAGCCTGTCATGGCGTTCAGAGCGCCGTGTTGATTGTCTTCAGCGGACGAGAACCCACCAACAGTTGGTCCTCCGGGGACGTCGCCGCGCGGACTCGAGCTCCCTACCGTTTGATGTCGACGCGCCGATGAATCCAATTTCCGCCCGTTGCCTACGCGCAGGATAGGAGAAACACCGCGGTCTACCTGGCCTTCACTGCGATGCTCATGCTCGTTCTTTGGCCGCTGTTGCTCCCAGCAGTGATCCACGGATCGGACACCATCGCAAATTCGCGGCGGAAGTCACCGCTATTTCGAACAACCGATCGTCAGCAAGTTGCTGGCTAACAGTCACACTACTGAATGAGATCGCCTGTTGCACAACACTTTTAGGTGCAAACAGGCAGGCGCCCGCGTAACGAAACCTGGCCGCCAACTCACGTCAATCATTGTGGTCGAACCACATCCCGTCAAGGTGTCGGCAGCGCACACTGAAGATCGCCGGAACCCGACGCCTACGCCGAAAGCATTGTCGCAGTTGTACAGAAGTTGAAGGAGAAACGATGACAACCATCGACCAACAAGACCTCGATAGCGTCGACCTGGCCGACCCCGCCGTGTGGGACGACGGGCCGCCCTATGAGCTGTTCGCCAGAATGCAGCGCGAGGCGCCGGCGCACTTCAGTCCGCAGCGCAACCTGCCGGACGAAGGTGGATTCTGGTCGATCACTCGCTTTGATGATGTGCGCGCCGTGAGCCGCGACCACCGGACGTTCTCTTCAGAACGGCGCGGCATCTTTCACATGGACGACGTTGGTGTGCCTTTGGATATGCAGCGGCTGCAGTTGATTTCGATGGATCCGCCCCGCCACGACCGACTCAAGGCGCTGGTCATCAAGGAGTTCACCCCGGAGGCGGTCGGCACGCACGAGGAACACGTCAAACAGATCATCAACGGCGTTCTCGACAGCGTTGCCGACCGCGAACGATTCGACCTGGTCGCCGATGTCGCGCGCCCGATCCCCGCCCGCGTGATCGGTTCATTGCTGGGCACTCCGCCCGAAGACGACGCCACGCTGGTGCACTGGACCAACGTGTTCACCGCGTTCGAAGACCCGGCGATCCGGGAGCAATGGAAAGACACCATGGCGGTCGTCAGCGAGATCGTCGAGTACACCCAAAAAAGGATTGCGCAGCGCGACGACTCTGCTGGCGGCAACCTGCTCACCGCTATGGTCGACGCCGAGGTTGAGGGTGACAAGCTCAACGAACTGGAAATCGCCACGTTCTTCGTCTTGCTGATGGCGGCGGGCAACGATTCGACCCGCGCGACCTACAGCGCCACGATGCTGGAGTTGCTACGCAACCCCCAGCTGTTACACCAGGTGCGCGAGCATCCGGAGCTGATCGATGCGGTGGTCGAAGAGGGGCTGCGCTGTTATCCCGCTTTTGCTTTCATGGCACGCGCCGCCACCAAGGACACCGAGCTGCACGGCAAGACGATCAAAGAAAACGACCGCCTGCTGCTGTGGTACATCGCGTCAAACCGCGACGAGACCGTGTTCCCCGACCCGCACAAGTTCGACATCACCCGGCTGGGGCTGGCCGATCAACACCAGGCCTTCGGCGGTCGCGGACGCCACTTCTGCCTGGGCGCCAACCTCGCCCGTCTCGAGCTGAAGCTGTGGATCCAGCAGACGCTGGAACGCTTCCCCGACCTGGAACTGGACGGCGACCCGACCCGGGTGCGGGCGCTGTTCCTCAACCAGTACAACTCGATCCCGGTGCGGAGAACATCGTGACCACAATTGAGCAGCAGACCCGGGCCAGGCCCGCCTACCGCGAGGTCGAGGTCGACGTCGAAGTTCGGCGCCGGGAAACGGTCGCCGACGGTGTCGTCACCTTGACGCTGGCCGACTCGAGCGGGGCAGACCTGCCGGAGTGGGCGCCGGGTGCGCACATCGATCTGCTGATGACGCCGTCGCTGGTGCGCCAGTATTCGCTGTGCGGCGACACCGCCAACCGCGCCGAGTGGCAGGTCGGCGTGCTGCTCGACCCGAACAGTCGCGGTGGATCGCAGTTCGTGCACGACAAGCTGCATGAGGGTGCCACCGTGCGGGTTCGCGGTCCGCGCAACCATTTCCCGCTGGTGGGCTCGCCGCGATACTTGTTCATCGCGGGCGGCATCGGCATCACCCCAATGATGCCGATGATCGCGGGGGCGGCGGCGGCCGGTGCCGACTGGCGTCTGCTTTACGGCGGCAGAACGCGGTCGTCGATGGCCTTTGTCGATGCATTTAAGCGCCACGGCGACCGCGTCGCCGTCTGCGCCCGGGACGCTCAGGCGAACTTTCGGGCGAACCTGGGCTCACTGCTGTCCGAACCCGCCGAGAACACGCTGGTGTATTGCTGTGGGCCCGAAGGGCTCCTGACCGCGGTTGAGCAGGCCTGCAAGACCTGGCCCGAAGGCAGCTTGCACATCGAACGATTCTCGGCGAAAGAACTCGAGCCGCCATCACCGGAGGCGCTGGACACGTTTGAACTCGAATGCCAGCGCTCCGGCCTGACTTTGACGGTGCCGCCGGACAAGACGGTCTACCAGGTATGCGAGGACGCGGGTGTCGACGTGCTCGGCTCATGTATGGAAGGCGTCTGCGGCACTTGCGAATGTGACGTGCTGGACGGCGAGCCCGATCACCGGGACTCGGTGCTCAACGACGCTGAGAAGGCCCGAAACGACGTGATGATGATCTGCGTTTCGCGCTCCCGCTCGGAAAGGCTGGTGCTCGACTTATGAGATCCAACTACCCATTCAACTGCTGGTATGTGGCCGCAACCACCGACGAGCTCGCCCAAGGCCTGCTGGCTCGCCGGCTGCTCGACAAGTCCGTGGTGCTGTACCGCCGCGACTCGGGCGACGTGGTGGCGATGGAGGACCGCTGCATCCATCGGGCCTATCCGCTATCGGCCGGCCGCCGCGACGGGGACCGCGTGGTTTGCGGCTACCACGGTTTCGCCTACGACCCCGACGGCTGCCTTGTGGACGTGCCGTCGCAGGAGAACGTGCCGCCCGGCGCCCGAGTGCGCACTTATCCGGTTTACGAGCAGTCGCCGTTCGTGTGGATCTGGCTCGGCGATCCCGGCATGGCCGCGCTGCGGCCGCCACCGCGAGTGCCGTGGTATGCCGATGGGACGGGATGGGGGAGCACCACCGAGGTGCTGCGCGTCGAGGCCAACTACCTGTTGCTGCACGAGCACTATCTCGACTTGACGGACGTATTCGTGATGCACCCGGAGGTTGTGCCGCCGGACATCGAGGTGCTGCCACAGCTTGACGAGGTCGAAGTTTCCGAACGCTCGGTCTCTTATTCCCGGACAACGCCTCCCAGCCGGCTGGCCGCCTGGGAGGCCGAGATCACCGGCCTGACGGTCGACACGACGGGGACGCGTCGTGAGGAAGGAACATTCGTTTCGCCAGCACTGCATGTTCAGCACTACGTCATTGATCCCACGGGCGGAAAAGCGCACGAGCTCTTGCGGATTCAGGGATTTACACCCGAATCACCTGAAGCGACTCACGTCTTTCTGCAGATGGCCCGCAATTTTGCCAGCGACGACGCCCGGGTCGCCGAGTTTCTCCGGAGCATGTTCCACGAGTGGGCGATTCGGGATTCCGTTGTGCTGGAGACGATTCAGCATCGCCTCGGCGAGGAGACCATGCCCCGGCGCGACATCAACGTCAAGGCCGACCGCGCCGCGGTCCGGGCGCGCCGCATCGCCAAGGAGATGGTCGACGAGGAGGCCGGCCTTGCTGCACTGCGCCCGATCATGGCAGCAGCGTTGAGGGGCGGCTGACGGCATGCCTTCACCCGGTCCAGCGGCACGCTCGCTCCGCTGACGCGACGGTGGGGTGAGATTGGTACGTTGAAACGTGTTGTCGGCGCGTCGAAATAACGGGGTGGCTTGTTGGCGATGCCGCGAGTGGCCAGCGTTTGTCGCAGTGTCTGTTCGATGAGCCGCGTGATGCGGTATGGCGTCTTGATCCCTACGTTGATGAGGCCACCCAGCATGCGCAACTCCGGCCGCGGAATGCTCACGCCGACCAGTGACCGATCGACCTCAATCGAGGGTGGGCGAACCTCGGGCGTGACGTCCAGCAGGATCTCCGACAGACCAGCGCCGGACATCCCGTCGATCACAGCGTGGTGCATCTTGGTCACGATCGCTGCGCGCCCGTTCTCCAGACCCTCGATGAACCACAGCTCCCACAACGGCTTGGATCGGTCGAGTTTGTACGACATCAGCCGACCGACGAGTTCGTCGTATTCTCGGCGCCCGCCCGGCGATGGGACCGCAATGTGCCTTATGTGGAAATCGATGTCGAGATTCTCGTCCTCGACAAACCATGGCCTGTCCAACCCGAGCGGCGCACCGGCCACCCGCCACCGCAGCTGCGGCAGCTCAGGCAAACGCGCCTCGATGAGCTTTCTGACCGACTCGAAGCTGAAATCCGGCGCATCCGAGGCATCGCAGATTGCCGAGGCACCGACATGCATGTGCCAGCTGGGCGACTCGGCAAACCAGAAAGCTGCGTCCGCGCTTGACAACCGATTCATGGTCTGACCCTACGGCGGCAGCGCCGAGCGCGAGCCAAAATGAACGACCGGTTGGAGCCGATCTGTATCGGACGCATTACTGTAATATCTTCGGCATGGGCGGAGTCTCCCCGCGGCGCGTCGATGCGATCGTGGTCGACTTACGCAAAGGTCCGATCCGCGAGGTCACACCGACGGGCATCAGGACCGAGCAGCGGCACTACGACCTCGACGCGATCATCTACGCCACCGGGTTCGATGCGATGACTGGTGCACTCACCCGCATCGACATCCGCGGTCGCGGCGACGTGTGCCTCCGGGACATCTGGGCTACCGACGGCCCCTATTCTTATCTCGGATTGGCCGTCGCCGGATTCCCGAATCTGTTCATGGTGCAGGCCCCCGGAAGCCCGTCGGCGACAACAAACTTCGTCGCAGCCCTCGAGCAGCACGTCGAGTGGATCACCGACTGCATCGCTTATCTCCGTTCGGCCGGGTACCGCACCATCGAGGCGCTACGTGAGGCGCAACGCGAGTGGATCGAACACACCACCTCGCTCGTCGCGCCGACCGTCCTCGTCCACCCGACGTGCAATTCCTGGTACAACGGCGGCAACGTTCCCGGCAAGAAGCGGATGTACATGGCCTACACGGCGGGCATCCCGGAGTACCGCCGCCGCTGCGACGAGATTGCCGCTGACGGATACACCGGTTTCAAGCTCGGATAGGCGGGACCGATGGTGATCATCAAGGAATTCGGCGGGGTGTTACCGCGGGCGTTGACGGGGCTGAAGTCGACGGACTGGTCACCCGCATCACCGCGCGGTCTGCGCCAGTTGATCGAGGTCGTGGCCGACCAGCTCGCCTTGACGGGGATGTCGCTGCTGAGCCGAAACGAACTCCCGCCCGCGCGCCCGCCCAGCGCGTATGCCGCTGCGGCGCAAGAATTGTCCGCGCTCGGCGTCCCACGCGCGCACGCCGATCCACCACCATTGCGCGTTCGCTCACTCCGTCGACACCTGATCGGCCGGCTCGCATACGAGCTGCTGAAGTTCGACCATGATCCGTTGTTACCGAGTTCATTTGAGGCCGAGCAGCTTTGTGGGCCCGCAGCCGCGGGAGCCTTCCTGTGTCGGCACAAGCATGGTCCCCGGCCATGGCTGGTCTGGGTGCACGGGGCGGGTCAGGGCCAACCCCTGGACCTGCT
>Ga0209217_1000594_pt1 | contig 10342 bp, 10 predicted proteins | sample JacPinW_OM3H0_M2_FD_187957 | JGI IMG/M metagenome (GOLD analysis project Ga0209217, IMG submission 187957) | Forest soil microbial communities from Algoma, Ontario, Canada - Jack Pine, Ontario site 1_JW_OM3H0_M2 (SPAdes) (version 2) | ecosystem: Environmental > Terrestrial > Soil > Boreal...
ATACATCGTGTTCCAGAGCCAATGCGGATAGTAGCTTTCGAACAGCAGCTTGTGGATGTGCTTGAAGGTCGGGTTCCAGGTCCAGAACGGATTGAACTTATCGAGATCGAGCAGCTGCTCGTCCGGTTTGATCGCGGTCAGTCCCATCCAGTAAAATGGAAACAGCAGGATGATCACAATGATCGACAGCGGCAGATAGAGCGTCACAAGCCGGCGCGGCAGCGACTGCAGATAGCTCATGCCTTCGCTGTGGTCGTCTTTGGCAACCGTCGGCGAAGTGCCCGACAGCACCGCCTTGAGATCGACCGGCTTTGATGCAGGGAGATCAGTCATTGTTTTCTCCCTGCTGCCACTTGCGGTAGCGCGCGCGGGGCTCGCCCCGTTCGCGCAAACAAAACAACGCTGCGCGGGAGCTTAGTCATTGTTTTCTCCCTGCTGCCACTTGCGGCGCTGCAGCCCGAACCAGGAAACCATGATCGCGGCGAGCAGGAACGGGATCATCGCGCTCGAGATCGCCGCCCCCTCGCCGAGCTGGCCGGCGATGATGGCACGCTGATAGGACAAGGTCGCCATCAAGTGCGTGGCGTTGACCGGACCGCCGCGGGTCATCGCCCAGATCAGCTGGAAATCGGTAAACGTGAACAGCACCGAGAACGTCATCACAACCGCGATGATCGGGGTCAGCAAGGGGTAAGTGATATAGCGGAACATCTCCCACTTGCTCGCCCCGTCAAGCGTCGCGGCCTCATAGAGCGAGGGCTGCACGGTCTGCAGGCCGGCCAGCAGCGTGATCGCGACAAAGGGCACGCCGCGCCAGATATTGGCGAAGATCACGCAGATCCGCGCCCAGGTGGTATCGCCGAGGAAATTGATGTTTTGCGTGATCAAGCCGAGATGTTTCAGCGACCACGAGATGATCGAGAATTGGGAGTCGAAAATCCACCAGAACGCCAGCGCCGACAGCACGGTCGGCACAATGAAGGGGATCAACACCATCGCGCGCAGCATCGCCTTGAACGGCATGTTCTCGTTCAACAACAGCGCGAGATAAAGGCCGACTGCGAATTTGATGGCGCTCGCGACCGAGGTGTAGAGCAGCGTGTTGAACACCGACAGCCAGAAGATCGAATCGCCCCATAGCCATTCGTAGTTTTCGGTGCCGATGAAGACGCCCGGCCGCCCGATGCGCGCGTCGGTGAACGAAATCCAGATGCCGAGACCGAGCGGATAGGCCAGGAAGAATATCAAAAACCCCATCGCCGGCAGCATGAACCAAAAACCGAGCCAGTTTCGGTTGGTCCTGAGCTGGTCCCACGCGGTGGCCTCGCGTATCTCTCGCCTGGCGGTGCGGGGTTGCAGGGCGATGTCAGCCATGACGAAATCCCTTGATACGAGCGATGCCGTCGTTACCGGCGCACGCGGCAGAATATTCCGCCATCTCGTCGATCGGGCGGGCCGCAGGTCTGTCCGCGAGCCCGCCCGATTGTACTCTTAGCGATAGATGCGCTTCAACTGCCGCTCGCATTGCGACATCGCGGTCTTGGCATCCTGGGCGCCGGTGCAGTAATTGGCGAACATGTCGACCACCAGGAAGTCGGCGATCGCGGTCGCCGCCTTCTCGCCGGGCGTGCCGATGCCGGAAGCCGGAAGCGCGCGCTTAGAGGCCTGCGCGAACACGGCGTTCTTCGGGTCCGCGGTCCACACCGGCGCCGAGTCGTAGGCGTTGAGCGTGTGGGTGAGATAGCCGCGTGCGCCAGACAGCCACTTCTCGAACTGATCCTTCTCCAGCATGAAGGCGATGAAAGCCTTTGCCGCGTTCGGGTACTTTGTGAAGTTGAATGCGAGGATCGGAACCGCGAGCTGCAGCTCGGTCGGCTTGCCGACCGGGCCGACCGGCATCAGCGCGTGATAGGTATCCTCGGCGAGATCCTTCTTGGTCGGATCGTCCTTGGCGGCGACGTAGATCGAGATGCCGTTAGCGGTGCAATAGAGTTCGCCCGACAGGAACGCCTTGTTGTTGGAGGAGTCGTTCCAGGATGCGACACCGGGAATGAAGGTTTCGGAAAGTGCCTTGCAATATTCCATCGCCTTCGCTGTCTCCGGCGAGTTGATGATGACCTTGTCGTCCTTGTCGACGGTATAGGCGCCGTGACCCCACAAGACCCAGTGCAGCCAGCCATTGGCGTCGCCCGTGGCGTGGCCGAGGGCAAAACCGGCCGGCGTGTTGTTCGCCTTCATCGCCTTGCACATCTCAAGGAAGCCCGGAAAATCCTTCGGGAATTCCTTGAAGCCTGCCTTGTCGGTGGCCGACTTGCGATAGGTCATGTAACCGCCGACAGTCGCGACGGGAATGCCGAGCCAATCCTCGCCGTGCTTGCAGGTCTTGGCTGCAGCGTCGGTCCATCCGCCATACTTCTTGCCGAGGTAGTCGGCGACGTCGTTCATCAACAGCACTTTGGTCGGGAACAGCTGTGGCAGCGTATGCAGGCCCCAGGCGAGATCGAGGCCCGAACCGGTGTTTGCCGCAACCGAGGCTTTTGGTTGCACGTCCTCAAAGGACTCGCTGAACACGTTCATTTCGGTGCCGGTGGCGGTCTTGAACGCCGCGACCATGGCGTTGAACGCATCATCTTCCGCCGGAACGAAGCGCTTCCAGCGCATCACGGTCAGCTTGGCGCCCGGCTCCGCCTTCCATGGCGAGGTATCTGCCCAGGCCTTGGCAAAATCAAACAGAGCCGGCCCGGTCAGTGCGCCGCCCGCAGCCAGCGCGGTGCCGCCCTGCAGCAGGGTGCGGCGGGTAAAATCTTGCATCGTCTATCCTCCCTCTGGTGTTTTTTCTGTGGTGTTTTTTGATTGCTTAGGCGTTCAGTCGCTTGCCCGTCGTCTCGTCGAACAAATGCACGAGTGACGGGTCAGGTTTCAGCCGGATCTTGTCGCCCGGATTGAATTGATGACGCTCACGGAACACGGCGACGACCTGCTCGCCGCCGAGCTTGGCGAATACCTGGGTTTCCGAGCCGGTCGGCTCGACCACGATGATCTCGGCCTCGGCGCCGTCATCCGCGATGGTGAAATGCTCGGGCCGGATGCCGTAGACCGCCGGCCGGCCTTCGGAATTGGCGGGCACCGAGGCGACCGGAAGTTTCACCCCGTTCGGGCCCTCGAAGCCGGCGCTGCCGTTCGACTTCACCTTGCCCTTTAGGAAATTCATCGCCGGCGAGCCGATAAAGCCGGCCACGAACTGGTTGTCCGGCTTGTCGTATAGTTCGAGCGGCGACCCCATCTGCTCGACGATGCCGTCATGCATCACCACGATCTTGTCGGCCATGGTCATGGCTTCGATCTGGTCGTGGGTGACGTAGACGGTTGTGGTTTTCAGCCGCTGGTGCAGCTCCTTGATTTCGGTGCGCATCGCGACGCGCAGTTTTGCGTCCAGGTTGGACAAGGGCTCGTCGAACAAAAATACCTGGGGATCGCGCACGATGGCGCGGCCCATCGCGACGCGCTGGCGCTGTCCGCCCGACAATTGCCGGGGATAGCGATCGAGCAGCGGCGTGAGCGCGAGGATTTCGGCGGCGCGGTTGACACCCTTGGAGATTTCGGCAGAGCTGGCGCCGCGCAGTTTGAGCGAGAAGCCCATATTGTCGGCAACCGTCATATGCGGATAGAGCGCATAGTTCTGGAACACCATCGCGATGTCGCGTTCTTTGGGCTGGACATTGTTGACGACGCGGTCGCCGATCGAAATCGTCCCGGAAGTGATGTTTTCGAGCCCCGCCAGCATCCGCAACAGGGTCGATTTGCCGCAACCGGAGGGGCCGACCAGCACGACAAAGGCGCCGTCCTCGATCGGGATTGAGACGCCGTGCAGGACCTCAAAGCCGCCAAACGATTTCCGGACGTCGCGAATCTGCACCGACGACATACATTCCCTCCTTGATCTGTCCAAAAACCCGCGGTGAATTCTGCGGGTCGTGCTCTTATTAACCCGGGGTCATACCAGACTTTTTCGGCGATGTCGTTGGATCAAAGTCGTAGGGGTTCCGCTCTCCCATCGCCGACATTGCGGCGCAGGCGGGAGCGTGGCAAACATCTGGCTGGCCGTACGAAAATGACGCACAGAAATAAGGGTGTGCGCTGCGGGAGAAATCATGAACAAGCCGCTTACCTCCGTCACCAGACGCAAACTCCGTTCCAGCGACTGGTTCAACAACCCTCACAACCCCGGCATGACCGCGCTGTACCTGGAGCGCTATCTTAATTACGGCCTGACCCGGGAAGAGCTGCAAGCCGGCAAGCCGATCATCGGGATCGCGCAAACCGGTAACGACCTGTCACCCTGCAATCGCCATCACATCGAGCTGGCGCACCGGGTCCGGGAAGGAATCCGGGCCGCCGGCGGCATCGCCATGGAATTCCCGACCCACCCGATCCAGGAGACCGGCAAGCGCCCGACCGCGGCGCTCGACCGCAACCTTGCCTATCTCAGTCTGGTGGAGATCCTGTTCGGCTACCCGCTGGACGGCGTGGTCCTGACCACAGGCTGCGACAAGACCACGCCGGCCTGCTTGATGGCGGCGGCAACGGTTAATTTGCCGGCGATCGTGCTGTCGGGCGGACCGATGCTGAACGGCTGGTTCAACGGCGAGCGCACCGGTTCCGGCACCGTGGTCTGGAAGCAGCGCGAGCGATTGGCCGCGGGCGAGATCGACTACGAGGAGTTCATGAATATCGTCGCCTCCTCGGCGCCGTCGATCGGCCATTGCAACACCATGGGCACCGCCTCGACCATGAATTCGCTGGCCGAAGCACTCGGCATGTCGCTGCCGGGATGCGCCGCGATCCCCGCCCCCTACCGCGAGCGCGGCCAGATTGCCTATGAAACCGGCAAGCGCATTGTCGGGATGGTCTGGGAAGACTTAAAACCGTCCGACATCCTGACGCGACAGGCGTTCGAGAACTGCATCGTCGTCAATTCGGCGATCGGCGGCTCGACCAACGCGCCGATCCACCTCAACGCGCTGGCCCGCCATATCGGCGTGGAACTTTCGATCGACGATTGGCAGAAATTCGGCCACAAAATTCCGATGCTGGTGAACATGCAGCCGGCCGGCTTCTACCTTGGCGAGGAATTTCATCGCGCCGGCGGCGTTCCGGCGGTGGTCAGCGAATTGATGAAGGCGAAGGCCATCCATGAAGACGCCATGACGGTCAACGGCCACACCATCGGCGACAACTGCCGTGACGCGCCAAAGCCCGACGGCGACGTGATCTGGAGTTATGACAAGCCCTTAGTGAAGGACGCCGGCTTCCTGGTGCTCCGCGGCAATCTCTTCGATTCCGCCATCATGAAGACCAGTGTCATTTCAAAAGAGTTTCGCGACCGCTATCTGATCAACCCCAAGGATCTGAACGCGTTCGAGGGCCGCGCCATCGTGTTCGAGGGACCGGAGGATTATCACGCGCGGATCGATGATCCCTCACTGGATATCGACGAGCACTGCGTCCTGTTCATACGCGGCACCGGTCCGATCGGCTATCCCGGCGGCGCCGAGGTCGTAAACATGCAGCCGCCGGCCGCGCTGATCAAACGCGGCATCCTGTCGCTACCCTGCATCGGCGACGGCCGCCAGTCCGGCACCTCCGGCTCACCGTCGATCCTCAACGCGACACCGGAAGCTGCCGCCGACGGCGGGCTGGCGATCCTGAAGACCGGCGACAAGGTCCGCATCGACCTGAACAAGGGCAGCGCCAACATTCTGATCTCAGACGAAGAACTCAAGAAGCGGCATGCGGAGCTCAAAGCAAAGGGCGGCTTCCCCTACCCGGCCAACCAGACGCCGTGGCAGGAGCTCTATCGCTCGACCGTCGGCCAGCAAGCCACCGGCGCCTGCATGGAACTCGCCACGCGCTATCACGACATCGCAGGCCGGGTCGGCGTGGCGAGGGATAATCATTAGGGTATTCGCCGTCATTGCCGGGCATAGCCGTCTGAAGGACGGCGTCGCTTCCGCTCGCCTATGCCCGGCAATCCATCGTTTTTCAGAAGTGGTTGGATACGCGGGTCAAGCCCGCGTATGACGACTGTAAATTACGGGAGAAAAAATGTCAGACCGCCTCAAAGGCAAACGCGCATTCGTGACCGCGGGGGCGGCAGGCATCGGCCGGGCCTGCGCACTCGCCTTTGTGCGCGAGGGCGCTAGCGTGTTTGCGACCGACATCGATGAAAAGGGCCTGGCGCCGCTCAAGAGCGAAGGCGTTGCGGAAGTGGCGCGGCTTGATGTGCGCGACACGGCTGCCATCACTGAGATGGCAAAGCGGGTGGGCAAGATCGACATCCTGCTCAACGCGGCAGGCTTCGTGCATCATGGCACGGTGCTGGAATGCTCCGACGACGACTGGGATTTTTCCTTCGACCTCAACGTCAAGTCGATGCACCGGACATTGCGGGCGTTTTTGCCGGGCATGCTCGAACAAGGCCGCGGCTCGATCGTGAATATTTCATCTGCCGCCGGCGTGTTCAAGGCTGCCCCCAACCGCTACGTTTATGGCGCCACCAAAGCAGCCGTCGCGGCACTGACGCGCGCGGTCGCCGCCGATTTCATTACCAAGGGCATCCGCTGCAATTGTATCTGCCCCGGCACCATCGAGACGCCGTCGATGCTGAACCGCGCTGCCGCCGCAGGTCCCGGGGGACGTGAGATGTTCGTCTCTAGGCAGCCGATGGGACGGTTGGGCACAGCGGAGGAAATCGCCGCGCTCGCGGTCTATCTGGCCAGCGACGAAAGCGCGTTCACGACAGGCATTGCGCATCTCATCGATGGCGGCTGGACGCTTTAACTAGGGCCGCTCTCTCCTAACCTCTCCCCGCTCTTTTGCGGGGAGAGGTCGGAAATTTGGCAAAGCCAAGTTTCCGGGTGAGGGGCAAAGCACGATATTTCCGCGCCGGAAACACTTGCCGGCCGGCGAGAGCCCCTCACCCCAGCCCTCTCCCCGCGAAGAGCGGGGCGAGGGAGTAGACTTCCGGCGTCGTGACAGCGATGACAGGATCGAAGTGAAAGGATTTTCCCATGAACAAAATCGATCTCAACAACCGCTGCGCCGTGGTCACCGGCGGCGCCCAGGGGTTTGGCCGCGCGATCACCGAACGCTTTGTTGCCTCGGGAGCAAGGGTCGCGATCTGGGATCATGACCTGCCGCTCGCCGAAAAAACCGCAAAGGAAATCGGCGACGCCGTCACGGCCTTCAAGGTCGACGTCTCCGATCTCGCCGCCGTGGAAAAGACGCGCGACGCGACGCTGAAAGCGCTCGGCAAGATCGACATCCTCGTCAACAATGCCGGCATCGCCGGCGTCAACAAGACGGTGTGGGACACCGATCTCGAGGAATGGCGCAAGGTGCTGCGCATCAATCTCGACGGCCCTTTTATCTGTTGCAAGGCGATCGCGCCCGCGATGATCAGCCGAGGTTACGGCCGCATCGTCAACATCGCTTCCATCGCCGGCAAGGAAGGCAACCCCAACGCCGCGCACTATTCGGCGTCAAAGGCCGGCCTGATCGCACTGACAAAATCGCTCGGCAAGGAGCTCGCGCAGCACGACATCCTCGTCAACGCGGTGACGCCCGCCGCCGCCAAGACCGCGATCTTCGACCAGCTGACGCAGCAGCACATCGACTTCATGCTGTCGAAAATTCCAAAAGGACGTTTTGTTCTGGTGGAAGAACTCGCGGCCATGGTGGCATGGTTGGCGTCAGAGGATTGCGCGTTCTCCACCGGCGCGGTGTTCGACATTTCCGGCGGGCGGGCGACGTATTAGTGTCCCTCTCCGGTCATTGGCAGCCAACGGGTCGCGCGAATGCGCGCCCGATGACAGGCTCCGCGAAGCAATCCAGCTGGATCGTTTCGTCGTTTCAATATCCGGGAACGGCGAACCTGAAATAGGCGCTTTGACGCCATCGCTCGGTCGATCCGTGCTAGCCTTGCCCTCATCCTTTGAACCGGGCGGACCCACCAATTGAACATCTCCCTCTACGACATCTCGGTCTGGGTCATCCCCCTCGTCATCGCCATCACCTTCCACGAGGCGGCCCACGGCTTTGTCGCGCACGCTCTCGGCGACGACACCGCCTGGAAACTCGGCCGCGTCAGCCTCAATCCGCTCAAACATATCGACCCGTTCGGCACCCTGATCCTGCCGGGGATGCTGCTATTGGCGCACTCGCCGTTCCTGTTCGGCTATGCCAAACCGGTACCGGTGAATTTTCGCGCGCTGCGCCATCCCCGGATCGACATGGTCTGGGTGGCGCTGGCCGGGCCTGCCACCAATATCGTGCTGGCTTTGGTCGCGGCGCTGGCGTTTCATGTCGTGGGCTACCTGCCGCCGAATCCGGCGCAATGGCTGTTCGACAATCTCAAAAACGCGCTTGTTATCAATGTCGTGCTCGCGGTTTTCAATATGATGCCAATTCCCCCGCTGGATGGCGGGCGGGTCGCTGTCGGACTGCTGCCGAGGGTGCTGGCAGTCCCGCTGGCCCGGCTGGAGCCGTTCGGAATGCTGATTCTGATTGGAATTCTGATCGTGCTCCCCTTGGCGGGTTCGCAGTTCGGTCTAAATCTTGATGTTATCTCGACCATACTGCGGGCAACGACCGGCTATCTGTTTCAGCTAATTCTGATGCTAACCGGCAACGGGTATACTAGCTGACAAAAAGGAAGGCCGAAAAGGCTTTAGGGCATGGCGACCAAAGCGGCTAATCTGTTGATCGCGCGACGTGCCGATACCCGGGCGAGAGCGGATATTGCGACCTGGAAGATGATGGCGAAACTCAACGGCGCCTCCGCCCTGCCCGCCGAGGCGCAGGATTTTCTCGAAAGCTACAAGACACTGCTCAAAGAGATGCCGGAGGCGGAAGCCACGGATGCCACCATCAGGCTCATTTACCAGAGCTATTACGCGGAAATGGGCGGCGCCGGCGTGCCACCGGAGGTTCCCGCCCAATCGAACGCCAAGGCGACCAATAACGTCACCGCGTTCAAGCGGCCGCCCGTCCAGCGCAAGCCCGCTCCGCGGCAGACGCCGCAAGGTCCCGGCGCAAAACCGAGGCTTCCGGTAGCGCTGATTTTTGCCTGCCTGGTCGCGGTCTATGTCGGGATCCGGTATTTTTGGCAATGAGGCGGTTACGCAAGGGCGTCTTCCGCCTTCGCCCGCGGAGCTACGGCTGACCGGTCCGTTGCGCCAGCACCTCCACGACAAGTCGCCATGAATTTTCTCCGCCGGTGGATTGCTCGCCCAGCCAGTGAAACGAATCCGGCGTGATCTTTGTAAAACTCCATCGCGATAGCGTGCCCTGTTCGGTCTTGCCCTCCTGCACGATGTCCTGGCCGCGCGGCCTTCCGATCTGCTGGCGAAAGGAACTCCTTGCCGGATCGATCCAGTAGATGCGCCAGGCATCAATTGTCGGGTCGTAGACCCTGATCGTCGTTCCGAACCAGTTGCCGGCAATCGGAAACTGAGGCGCAGTCGGCCGCTCGGCCAGCCGCGGGATCATCCAGACGTCCTGTATCGCCCGGCCTTCGAGGATCCAGCCAAAATGGATTTCGCCAAATCCTTCATGTCGCGCGCCATCGGGAGCGTGGGCGATGATCTTTGTCTCCCAGTCTCCGATGAACCTGCCATAGAGCTGCAATTTTTCCGCCCTGTCGGCTGCCGGTTTTTCCGCATGCAGAACCGAAATCAATTTGTTGGGGGATGTCGTCATTAAGCTGCTCCATCTCGTTGCGCGAGCAACAGAGATCACAGCTCCTGCACTCAAACTTGGTGGAAATTGCTATTCACGGATGGTCGGCGACAGAGCCATTAACTCCGGCCCTTGATCTTGAAGATCACCGGCAAGGTAAAACTCAACCCCTCGTCGGCGACCGCAGGCGGAGGCGGCGGCACCGGATCGGATTTACGTACCATGGCGAGCGCGGCCTCATCCAACGCGGTGTCGCCGGATCCCTTGACGATGCTGGTGGAGAGGACATGGCCCCTGCGATCGAGTGCAAAGCTGATGACGATTTCGGCGGTCCTCTGCGAGGTCGCCGGATAGCGCTTGTGCTTGTCGAGGTGAGCCATCAGCTCCTTCTGCCAGGTCGCGCGCACCCGCTGCGCGCTCTCTCCGGTGCCCTGCGCGGGCGCGACCGAGCGCATCGCTTGCGGGATATTTTCGGAGCTCGGTGTCGCGGTCGCCTCCACTACGCGCGGGCCAGAGCCCGCAGCTCGGCCGCGAGGTCCGCAGGCACGTCCGCCTCGACGTCGATGCCGGTCTCCGAGTACTCCTCGCGCTTGAGCGAGCCGCG
>Ga0209217_1000596_pt1 | contig 10336 bp, 11 predicted proteins | sample JacPinW_OM3H0_M2_FD_187957 | JGI IMG/M metagenome (GOLD analysis project Ga0209217, IMG submission 187957) | Forest soil microbial communities from Algoma, Ontario, Canada - Jack Pine, Ontario site 1_JW_OM3H0_M2 (SPAdes) (version 2) | ecosystem: Environmental > Terrestrial > Soil > Boreal...
TGCCCCAAGGACATTCCTCTTACCCGCTCCATTGCCGAGGTGGGCGGCGAAGTTATGAGACAAGCCATCGCCGACCTGTTCAAAAAGTGACCCCATCTGCTGCCATCGGCGACTTTGCCGAGAATTGTCATTTCTGAGCGCAGTTTGTCATTCCAAAGCCGCTCCAGGCTTGGGATGTCGGCTCTTTCGATCCGTAACCTGCTGAAAATTGCCCTTGTACCCAATGGCAGCCCGGTTGCTTCTACATCTAACGGCTGTCACGGGCGCGCCGTTAGCGCGAGTGCAGTAACCAATGGGTAACGCCCGGGCCATAAAAAAAGCCCTTGTTTTTGTGAAGTCCCGGTTTAGAATACGCGCCTGTCTCAAGACGCCATGAGACTGCGTTGCGGCAACGTTAGAGGCCACTTCGTGAAGCATAGAGTTCAACGCGCGATTTTTGTTGTTGCACTGGCCATTCTGGCTTGTGCCCCGGCATTTGCCTTGCACAGTTACGTAGCGCCGCGCCGCGCCCGGCATGTCCGTCGCGCACATCTTCGCCGCCTCCGATGGAACCCCGTGTTTCGTCCTTCCCGCGAGTCGCTGCTCCTGCAGAATCAGGAGATCGACCGGCTGGACTTGCCGCGCATCCAGGACGACGCCGAACTCGAACAATTGAAGGCCAGCGAAGATCTGGTTCCGATCGTTGCCGGTCCCACGCTCCGTTTCGATCCGCGGCTTGATCCCGATCGTCGCTATTGCCGGCCCTGGACGCGCGAATTTCTCGATGACCTGAGCCAGGCCTACTACAAGCAGTTTCGCACTTCGATTCAGGTGAACTCCGCGGTGCGGACGGTCAAGATTCAGAAGAGACTTCGCCGCCACAATCGCAACGCGGCGCCGGCCGAAGGCGAGATCGCCTCGTCCCACCTGGCCGGCATCACCGTGGATATCCAGCGGCGGGGCCTGAACCGGGAACAGATCGGGTGGGTGCAGGACTACATGCTCCCGTTGAAGCAGCAAGGCCTGATCGAGCCCGAAGAAGAGCGCCATCAGTGGGTGTTCCACGTGATGGTGTCGGAGCGCTACACCGAATGGCGTGAGTCCCGCATGTTGGCCGACGAGCGCCTGGATCCGCAAGAGCTCGCAGCCGCCGAAGAATAGTCTGCTCGCGATTTCTCCTCGTCTTTCCGCGCTGTTGGTTCCAAAGGCTTCCGTTCGAGGGACCGGTATCGTCAGACGAAACGCCCTGTCACAGTGATGGCAAAAAAAACAACCGAATTCTCTCCTGGAGATTCATGGTATGAGGTCCCCGGCGCTCCGGTAACTCAACAGGAATCGCCATGTGTCCGCGGGGCGCATTGGAGCAAGCCATGAAAGTTATCAAGTTGCCGCTGCTCCTGCTTTGCGCAATGGTGAGCGGCACGGCACTGTCGCGGCAGATCGGGGAACTCCGGCCGAGGCCAAGGCGATGCTGCGGAAGGCCGTCGCCCATTACGCCGATTTCACCGCAAAGAAAGCCCCGTTTGGCGACCGCGACCTCTACGTGGTCTGCGTCGCTGCGGACCACACCGTCGTGGCCAATGGTGGCTTCCCGCAGTACGTGGGAGCCTCGGCAGATGCGGTCAAGGACGCAGAGGGGCAAGTCCGTGGGCCAGCAGGGCTGGGACTTGGCTTCGACCAAAGGGGAAGGCGCGGGGCGGTACCGCTGGATCAATCCTGTGAACCGCCAGCTGGAGCCAAAGATCACGTTCTTTGCCAAGGCCGGGAACGATGCGTGCGGAGTCGGCGCTTACAATCCGGAATAGCGCCCGAGCGGGCCCTTGATTCACAACTGCAGCTCAAACGGATAGAATCTTTGCCTTGACCTCCCGATCAACTCCATGAACCCTTTCTGGTTTCTCCTGATCGCGCTCCTTTCTTCATCGCCTGTCTTCGCCCAGCAAATCAGCGTCAGCCCACGCGCCCGCTCCGTCCACGATTCTGCCATCATCGTGGACACCCATGCCGATACGCCGCAGCGTTTTCTCTATGAGAACTTTGACATCGGCATCACCGACCCTAAGGACGTCGGCCACATCAGTCTCGACAAGGCGCGGGCCGGCAATCTGGGCGCGGAATTTTTCTCCATCTGGGCCGATCCCGAGACCACCCACGGCCATTTCGCCAAGTCCACCTTCGACATGATCGATTCGGTGTATGAACAGGCGGCCCGTCATCCCGACCGCATGATGATGGCTTTCTCGGCCAACGACATTGAGCGCGCTCACCAGCAGAAGAAGCTGGCTGCATTGATGGGCATCGAGGGCGGACACGCGATCGAAAACGACATCCGCCTGCTGCGCGATTTCTACCGGCTGGGCGTTCGCTACATGACCCTGAGCTGGTCGAATACCAACGAGTGGGCCGACTCCTCGGGCGACATTGACGATCCCAGGATCGAGCATCACAACGGTCTCACCGATTTCGGCAAGCAGGTCGTGCTCGAAATGAACCGCCTGGGCATGATGGTGGACATCTCACACGTCGCTGACAAGACCTTCTGGGACGCCATTGCCACCAGCAAGGCTCCGGTCATTGCTTCACACTCTTCCGCGCGCGCCCTCACCAACCATGCTCGTAACATGACGGATGAAATGCTGCGCGCTGTGACCAAGAATGGCGGGGTAGTGCAGGTGAATTTCTACTCCGCCTTCGTCGACGAAAACTATCGCAAAGCCGCGGAGGCCCAGAAAAAAGACACCGATGCGGCCGTCGAAGCGCATATCGCTGAGCTGCGGGCTGCCGGAAAGCCGGTCTCCTATCTGGACAAGGACAAGATCGAGCGGGAATGGGCCGCCAGACTTCCCCGCCCGCTGCTTAAGTCATTGATCGATCACATCGACCACATCGCCAAGGTCGCCGGGGTGGGTCACGTGGGGTTGGGTTCGGATTTTGACGGCGTCAGTGGCGCAATGCCCGAAGGCATCGACTCCGCCGCCGATCTCCCCAAGATCACTCAGGCGCTGCTCGACCGTGGCTACCGCGGCGCAGACATCCACAAAATCCTGGGCGGAAACCTTCTGCGCGTGTTGCGCGAAGTGGAACGCGTGAGCCGTGAATTGCAAGCCGGAAGTGCGCGGACCTCAGCCAGTCAATAGCTTTCTTCGGACTCTGCGGTAGAATCTTTGTTCGCAGTCATCCCAGCTTGCGTAGGGGAAGGTGTCCCCACCTGCCCAATCAAGCTACGGCAACCAGGAGCTTCCATGCGTATTTTCGCAACTCTTTTGTTGATTTCGGCAGGGTGCACGACGATGTGGTCGCAGACATCGCCGGCCGCCAAGACCGCGCCGACCAAAAAGCCGGCCGCAGCCGCCGCCGTCGCCACTAAACCGGCGACCACAACTTCCACTGGACCTACCGCCGTCATCGACACCGCCGCAGGCAAACTGACCTGCACCCTTTTTCCCGATAAAGCGCCCGTGGGCGTCGCCAATTTCATCGGCCTGGCCGACGGTACCAAGGACTGGACGAGCCCCATCTCCCACGCCAAGAAACACGGAGTCCCGCTATACGACGGCACCATTTTCCATCGAGTCATTCCTAATTTCATGATTCAGGGCGGAGACCCCGCCGGCAACGGCAATGGCGATCCCGGATACGCCTTCAAGAACGAAACCTCTCCCACTCTGAAATTTGACCGCCCCGGACGTCTGGCCTACGCCAATGCCGGTCCGGATACCAACGGCTCGCAGTTTTTCATTACCGAGGCTCCGTATCCGAGTTTGAATGGCAACTACACCATCTTCGGCCAGTGCGACGAAGCTACGGTCGCGCTGGTGAAGCAGATCGCGCGCATGGGCCGCGACGCCAACGATCGGCCTTACCGTCCGGTGAAGATCAATCACATCACGGTGGCGAAGGCTGGAGCGGGCGCGAAACCCGCGGCGGCCAAACCGGCGCAAGCCAAGCCCGCAGCAACACCCGCTCCTGCAGTAAAGAAACCAGCGGCGCCGAAACAGTAGCGCCGGCGTCGGGGAAACACACGTGGGGAAAGCCGCCCCCGGCTGTCCGGCGGACGCAGCTTCGCTATCATCAAACAAGATCACTGAATCACCGAAAGGAACTCATGCCTCGCCAACCCGGTACTTACGCCATATTCAATACTTCGGAAGGAACCATCGTCTGCCGCCTGTTCGAGAAAGACGCGCCCAAGACCATCGCCAACTTCACCGAACTGGCCGAAGGCAAGCGCGATTGGACCCACCCCGTCAGTCGCAAAAAGAGCAAGGACCGGCTGTACGATGGCACCATTTTCCATCGCGTGATTCCCGATTTCATGATTCAGGGAGGCGACCCGGCAGGCAACGGCTTCGGCGGTCCCGGTTACCAGTTCGAGGACGAAACCAAGGGTTCCCCCCACTCCTTCGACAAGCCGGGCAAGCTGGCCATGGCCAACGCCGGCCCCAACACCAACGGCTCGCAGTTCTTCATCACGCTCGCCCCCACCCAGTGGCTCACCGGCAAACACACAATTTTTGGGGAAGTGGTAGAAGGCTACGAAGTGGCACAGAAAATAGTTGGCGTCCCGCACAACCGCCAGGACAAACCGAACAAGGATGTGGTGGTGAAGTCGGTGGTGATTGAGCGGGTATAGGGCCACAAGGTAGAATGGTCGCCGGGCGATTCGGAGACCATCCGCTAATTGGACAATACAGAAATACCCGCCGCCCGGACAAGGCGCTTGTCAGAAGTAACCAGCGTCAGGTCGAAGACCTTCGCTGACGCTACCAAGAAGCGGTCGGCTGGATCATCATGCGGCAGATTCACCGCTGAAACTTCAAGCGCAACGTCGATAGTCAGCGGCGCCTCATTCAGCTGTAGGAAGTCTAAGGTCTTCCTGACCCACGTCACTGCCTCCTCGTCCAGTTCGATGCGTCCCTTGCGTAGCAAGAGAAGTAGTTCCCAAACACTAACGGACGAAAGCCAGAGCTGATTGTCGGAACTAGTCAATTCCCTGGCTACGCGAGCAGAAAGCTTTTGCGGGTCCAGAACGCTCCAGATCCAGATATGGGTATCGAGCAAGAGGTTCATCAGCGCGCAGCTTCCCAGTCATTCTCAGTGGCTACCGGACCCACAATATCGCCTACGATGTTGGCGGTTCCAGCCATGCACCCCAGCCAGTTTGCTGGACGCTTCTTGGGCGAAGGCGGCACCACCTCAGCGACGGGCTCACCAAACCGGGTCACCCGAATGGGTTTGCGCGTTTTGCGGACCTGCTCCAGAATGCCCAGGCACTTGGCCTTGAACTCCGATATGGCAACCTCTTTCACTCTTGTCCCTCGTTTCCACTTATACCATAGTCAATGACTATGGTCAATCATGATTCCGCAGGCGGTACCGCTTACTTCTTGGATTAATTCCAAGAAGGGAGTGTGGCTCAGCCGATTCCTTGGCGCCAGTCTCATTTGGGCGCATCGGTCACCTTCTGCGAACCAGCAACTGTGATCTGGCAACTGGTTTTACACCCCAATAATACCCACCAATTCCTTCACCGCCGCCGCGCTCTTATCCAGCGCGGCTTTTTCTTCCGTCGTGAGTTTGATCTCGACAATTTGTTCGATGCCCTTTGCGCCTAACTTGCACGGCACTCCGACGTACAAGCCCTTGATCCCGTACTCGCCATCAAGATACGCAGCGCAGGGCAGAATCTTCTTCTTGTCTTTTAGGATTGCCTCGACCATCTCGGTCACGGCGGCCGAGGGCGCATAGTACGCCGACCCGGTTTTCAGATACTTCACAATTTCGGCGCCACCGTCGCGCGTGCGCTGCACCAACCGCTCCACCGTGGCCGCGTCCATCAGTTCCGTGATCGGAATTCCTGCAACCGTGGAGTATCGCGGCAAGGGCACCATGGTGTCACCGTGCCCGCCCAGGACGAACGCTGTAACGTTCTCCACGCTCACCTTCAATTCTTGCGCAATAAATGTTCGGAAGCGCGCCGAGTCCAGCACCCCGGCCATCCCGATCACCCGCGCCCGCGAAAGGCCGCTCATCTTGTAAGCCGCCTGCGCCATGGCATCGAGTGGGTTCGAGACAATAATCAGGATGCAGTGCGGCGAGTACTGCACCGCCTTGCTGACCACATCTTTCATGATCTTGTGGTTGGTGTTCAGCAGATCGTCGCGGCTCATGCCGGGCTTGCGTGGGATGCCGGCCGTGACCACCACGATGTCGGAGTTGGCGGTGTCGGCATAATCCTGCGTGCCGATCACGTGTGCGTCGCGCTTCTCGATGGGCATGGCTTCCAGCAGGTCCAGGCCCTTGCCCTGGGGCACGCCTTCGATGATGTCGATCAGCACGACATCCGCCAGCTCTTTGGCCGCGATCCAGTGAGCGGCGGTTGCACCCACGTTGCCCGAACCTACGATGGTGACTTTCTTGCGCATGAATGGTCTCTTTCCAAAACCGGTTAACCACGGAGGACACAGAGACACGGAGGTAGATCAAAACCTGTGCATGCCTCTGTGTCCTCTGCGTCCTCGGTGGTTAGGAATTGTCAATCTGCCGCGGTCAGCACACCCTCGCCCATATTCTCGATCATGTAGTTCGCGAATTCGCTGGTCTTGACTTTCGTCGCGCCTTCCATCAGCCGTTCGAAGTCATACGTGACTTTCTTCTGCTGAATAGTGCGCTCCAGTCCCTGCTCGACCAGATCGGCCGCTTCGTTCCATCCCAGGAAACGCAGCAGCATCACGCCGGAAAGAATCACCGACCCCGGATTGATCACATCCTTGTCCGCATACTTGGGCGCCGTGCCGTGGGTGGCCTCAAAACAGGCGTAGCCGTCGCCGATATTGGCCCCGGGCGCTATTCCCAGCCCGCCCACCTGCGCCGCGCAGGCGTCGGAAATGTAGTCGCCATTCAGATTGGGGGTGGCCAGCACCGAGTATTCGTCCGCGCGCGTGACAACCTGCTGGAAGATAGAATCGGCGATCCGGTCGTTGATCATGAGCTTCTTTTTCCACACACCTTTACCGTGCGTGGCATAGATCGCGTCCAGAACTTCTTTCACTTCCTTGTAAGCCGACTGCCGGAAATCTTCTGTGGCAAACTCCATGCCCGGCTCCACCAGGGCCGCGGTCTGTTCGACGGTCACACTCGGATTTTTGTCTTTGTTGTCCAGAATCCAGCTCTCGCGCTCGGTCACTACCTGGTCGCGGAATTCTTCTGTGGCCAGTTCATATCCCCACTTGCGGAACGCACCCTCGGTAAATTTCTGAATGTTCCCTTTGTGCACCAGGGTCACGCTCTTGCGCCCGCTCTCGAGTGCAAACTTGATCGCCATGCGCACCAGCCGCTTGGTGCCAGTGATGGATATGGGCTTGATTCCTACGCCCGAATCCAGCCGTACCTGTTTCTTTCCACCCTTCAGCATTTCCTGATTAAGGAACTCGATCAGGCGCGCCACCTCCGGCGTTCCCTGTTCCCACTCGATGCCGGCATAGACGTCTTCCGTGTTCTCGCGATAAATCACCACATCCATGCGTTCCGGATGCTTCACCGGCGAGGGCACGCCCTGGTAGTACTTAACCGGCCGCACGCAGGCGTAAAGATCGAGAATCTGCCGCAGCGCCACGTTCAGCGACCGGATACCGCCGCCCACCGGCGTAGTCAGCGGCCCTTTGATGGCAACGCGGAATTCGCGGATGGCATTTACGCTGTCATCGGGAAGCCAGGTCTTGAATTTCGCCATGGCCTTCTCGCCGGCAAAAATCTCAAACCACGCGATTCGCCGCTTGCCCCCGTAAGCCTTCTCCGCCGCGGCGTCGAACACCCGCACCGACGCCTTCCAGATGTCCCGGCCCGTGCCGTCCCCCTCAATGAACGGAATGATGGGATGGTCGGGAATCTGGTAACGCCCGTTGCTGTAAGCGATCCGGGCACCCTTCGCAGGCACCGGCATACCGTTATAAGAAACCGCCATTACAAGTCCTCCCTAAGTCACGAATAAAACCCACAATTATAAAGGCTGGCAGCGTAGCCGGATAGCGGAGGTACGCTACGCCGGTAACCAGGCTTTCTGAGAATTCCCCGCTACAATGCGGAAATGTCCCCACGTTCGCTTTTCATTCCGGTCCCGCTGCTCGCGATCTGCCTCGCAGCCGCTTGGCCGGTCTTCGGCCAGCAGCCTGCGGAGACTGGTCAGACCTCCCCAGCAACGCCACCGCCATCTCCTTCGTCGAAGCCGCCCCTGCCGTCCCATGCATTCTGGGATGGGGCAAACCTCCTTCTGTTTGCCGGCATCGGCGTCTTCCGCGGCCTGGACTACGCTTCCACCCGCAACATGCAGGCCCGGGGCCGCGAGGAAATCCTGCTTCCCGATGACGTGGTGAATAACTCCGTCGGATTCGCCAGCCTGGAAGCTGCCGGAACCGTCGCCTCCGTCGGTCTTTCCTACTGGATGCACCGTCTTGGCCACCACAAACTCGAGCGCTGGCTGTCGATTGGCCACATCAGTGTGACCGGCTTCGGGGTTGCGCGAAACTATGCTCTGAAATCCAAACACCCGACGCCCTAGGTATATTTCTCTCAAGCTCAGGCCGCACGAAACCAGGCGCGGATGACGAACCGGCGTCCGCCGGGCATATACTGTTGGCAGCGCAGTTCCCAGGAGACAGACCATGCCCCGGTTCTCTGCCCTCCTCATCTGTACCCTCGCAGTCTCTCTCATGCCGTCCGTTCTGGCGGAGGCAGCCGATCGCGACCGCTTCCAGTTCAATCATGACATCCGCATCGGCCCCGACGACAAGGTTGCAGATGTGACCTGCGTCAACTGTTCTGTCCATGTCCGGGGCCACGTTTCGGGCGATGTCGTGGCCGTGCATGGCAATGTGATGGTGGAGCAAGGCGCCTCAATCGGAGGAGATCTGACCGCCATCGCCGGCAATGCCCGCCTCGAAAGCGGCTCTCAGGTAGCAGGTGACGCAGTAGCCGTCGGCGGCAATGTGCGCCGCGATCCGCAGGCCACCGTGGGCGGCGACGTCACCTCCCTCGGCGGAGAAGGCTGGGTCTTTCTTGTCTTCCTGCTACCCGTCGCCTTTCTGGGAGGTCTGGTCGCCCTGATTGTCTGGCTGATACAGCGCAGCCGGCGCCCCGCCACAGTTTCCGCGTACACCATGCGCAGGAGCTGACCCGACAGGTTCTGTACCCTCCGTGTTCTGTAGCTAAATCGGCCCCGGATCCGTCACGCCGTATCGAGTAACACCCGCTCATAAATCGCCCGTACCTTGCCAAAGGTTCGGCCCAGCTCGCTTTCCAATCCCTGGGGAAATTCGCGGCCCAGAATCTGGCCGGTCAGCTTCTCTGTGACCTGCCGCCCGTGTTCGGTCGCGGGCAACCATTTGACCGCCCTCCCTGCAACCAGCCTGGCTACGTGCTCCACCGTCCGCAACAACTCGGCGGCGTGGTCGAGCGCCGCGGCGTCGCTCTTTTCGAGCAACCCTGAACCCGCGCACCGCCACAGTCGATCGCGCAAGCTACCCTGCTTGTCGGCCACGCCATGCTTTACCAGCAGAAAGCTGGTCATGAAGTCAATGTCATAGATCGCCCCCGGCGACGACTTGAAGCTCCTCCCGGGCGCCTCCGCGAGTTCCAGTTTTGTCCTCATCTCGCGAACCGTTTTGCCAAAGCTGGCATCGGCGGCGAACCGATCGTAGAGAACTTGCAGTCTGGCCGTCGCTCGTCCACCCTGGGTCCGCGAGCCCGTCAGAAAGCGCATCTTCGTGTACATCAACGCTTCCCAGGCTTGGGCTTCCTGCTCGAAATAGGCCGCCAGCTGGGTCGGGGTGATCAGCAATTCGCCCTCGCCTCCGCGGGGACGCAACCGAGCATCCACGGGAAAAACCATTCCTTCCCGGGTGTAAGCAGCCAGGGCATGCATCATTTGTTCCGCGCACCGGGTGAGCGACAGCCGGTCGCCTTCCTCTTGGCACACAAACAGCACGTCGGCATCGGACAGCAAGTCAAATTCGCCGCTGCCCAGCCTTCCCAGCGCCATGACCGCCAGTCCCTCCGGCGAGCCTGCGATCGAAAACGCGGTCGTGAACGCCTCCTCGGCAGCAGCCGCGGTATTGGCAAAGGACTGGTACACATCCCGCAACTCAATGATGTCCCTGGCGCCCACCGCGAAGGCGCGGTGCCTGAAATGCTGCCGCAACAGCGCCAATTTCTCTCCGTAAGGCACAGGTGAATTCGCCAGATAGGCGAACACCGGATCGCTCGCTGTCCGAACCAGCCCGGGACTCTCGAACAAGTAAGCGGTAGTCGCTCGTGGCGCTGTTTCCTCCAGCCCGGCGAGAACGGTGATTTCGTCGGGATG
>Ga0209217_1000597_pt1 | contig 10323 bp, 6 predicted proteins | sample JacPinW_OM3H0_M2_FD_187957 | JGI IMG/M metagenome (GOLD analysis project Ga0209217, IMG submission 187957) | Forest soil microbial communities from Algoma, Ontario, Canada - Jack Pine, Ontario site 1_JW_OM3H0_M2 (SPAdes) (version 2) | ecosystem: Environmental > Terrestrial > Soil > Boreal...
CGGTGAACTTCAGCCGCGAGCCGGTGTCCGTCGGCTCCAGCACCGCCGTACCGGCAAGCGACACCGGCGCACCCGGCACCGCGCCGGTGACTTCGCCGTGCGCGACGCCGTCACTTACCGGGCCCCACGTCTCGTTGCGCACGATCTCCAGGTCATATGGGTGGAACTGGGTCACCATTGCCGGCAGCCGGTCGCTGCGCAGCGCCTGCGTGGTGGCCACGGTGACGGTGCCGTCGTCACCGACGGTCATCGAATCCAGCGTGGCGGTGTCGGCCCCCGAGTCGGCCAGTCGCGACAGCCAGTACTCCTCGTCGGAGAACGCCGAATGCACCTGTTCGACGGTGCCCCGGTAGTTGGCCGACAAGTCGAATGAACGCGGCATAGCAGGCCAGGCTACCGTTACCGGCCGTGACCACCGCTGATTACGCCGGCGCGCAAGTGGCGGAGAGCGTTCCGCTTGCGCCGCTGACCACGCTGCGGGTCGGGCCGGTCGCGCGGCGGGTGATCACTTGCCGCACAACGGATCAGGTCGTCGCCACGCTGCGCGCGCTGGACGATCTCGGCTTCGTCTGGTGGCCGGCCCTCCACTTGCGGAACCAATACCGCATACACCGCACGAGCGGGAGCGGTTCCCTCGACCGGTGCGAGGATGTTCAGCGATGGCTACGGCCCCGGAGGAGCGGGCGACGGCGCTGGAGCGGCTGCGTCAGGCGGGGGCATCCGAGGCTGTAGTCGTTTCCAACGACGCCGACGCGCCAAAGCTCTTGGGCATCCTGACCCGCGAGGGCGCGCTCGAGGCCTGGCGCAACTCGAGGGGCGTATAGCCGCGGCCACCGAAGGTGGCTTAGCGACTACGTCGGATCGCGGTGACTCGCGACTTGGGTGATGAGGTGCGTTCTAGTAGTCCAGGCGGAGAGAACCTAGCGAGCGGAGTTTGTCTCGATTTGTTTCTTGCGGGTCCGAACGCTTGACGATCGAGCCGCCCAGCAATTAGTTGCCGTGGCAAATGTTGCGGGAGCAAGAATACGTAGGCCTGCTGATTGCCGCCGCTCAGCGCAGCGTCAAGCTCGCGGTGCAGCCGTGCGCGCGGGCGCTGGGACTCACTTCCCAGCAGTTCTGGTTCCTCAACGCCGCCCGGGAGCTGCCCGGGGCCTCGCTGGGTGAGATCGCCCGCAGGCAGCGCATGGCCGCTCCGACGGCCTCGAGGCTCGCCGAGGGCCTTGCGCGGCGCGGGCTGGTCAGGACGGCGCCGGACGATCGCGATCGCCGCGCGCTGCGCGTCCTCTTGACGCCCGCCGGAACGAGGCTGGCGGAACGGATCGCCCCCTTGGCGGCCTCCCTGCGGACAGCCGTGGTTCGAGGCATGTCGCGGCGCCAGCAGCAAGCCTTGCGGAACGCGCTGCGCCGGGTGGTCGCCAACGTGGAGAGCTTCGCGGCCGAGGCGGAGGTGGAGGGCGGCTCCCCTAAATACGGTGCGCACGCATGATCGTCGCCGTCGCAGCGCTGCTCGCCGCCTCTCGCATCGTCACGCTCGACGAAGCGGTGCAATCGGCGCGCGAGCGGCAACCGCAGCTCCGGCAAGCGCGCGCGAGCACCGCCGCCGCGGACGCGCGGGCGCAGCAGGCCTTCGCCCCTCTCCTGCCACAGCTGACCGCAACCGCGGGATACCAGCGCACCACGGCGAACCGGATCGAACTGCCGGGCTCCTCTTCGGTGTTGGGACTCGGCGGAACCTCGAGCTTCCGGACCTTCAACTCCTGGACCGACAACATCTCGGCGTCGCAGTTGATCTTCGACTTCGGCGCCCAGCCGAATCGCTGGCGGGCCGCGAAGGCCCTGGCGGAATCGCAGGCCCAGAGCGAGCGGGCGACCGCGCTCACCGTGGACTTCAACGTGCGCTTTGCCTACTTCGACGCCCGCGCCAATCAGGCTCTGGTCCAGGTCGCGCGGGAAAACCTCGACAACTTGCAGAAGCATCTCGAGCAGATCCGCGCCATGGTGGAGGCCGGCACGCGGGCGGAGATCGACCTGATCCAGGCGCGCGCGGACGCCGCCAACGCGCGGGTGCTCCTGATCACCGCCGAGAACACCTACCAGACCTCGAAGCTGACCCTCAACACCGCCATGGGAGTGGTAGGTCCCACCGATTACGAGATCGCCGACACCCAGATGCCGCCGATCGCTGGTGAGGACGCACCCCTCGAACCTTTGCTCGATGAGGCGAACCGGGCGCGCCCGGAAGTGCAGTCCCTGGAAGACCAGGTGCGCGCCGATCAGCTCACGATCCGCGCCATCGAGGGTCAATACGGCCCGGCCCTGAGCGCCACGCTCGGGTTTCGGCAGGGCGGAATCAGGGTGGATCAGCTGGGCTGGAATGCAGCCGCGGGTCTTTCGTTGAGCTGGAACATCTTCCAAGGCGGGTTCACCCGTGCGCAGGTGAGCGAGGCGCAGGCAAACGTGATGGCCACGGTGGCGCAGCTCGATCTGCTGCGGCAGCAGATCCAGTCCGACGTCGATGGGGCGCGGCTGGCGTTGCGCGCCGCGAAGGAGTCACTGAGCTCGACCCAGGAAGCGCTGGTGAACGCGCGCGAGCGGCTGCGCCTCGCGGAGGAGCGGTACCAGGTCGGCGTGGGCAGCGCGATCGAGCTGGGCGACGCGCAGGTGGCGCTCACCCAGGCCGCCGCGCAGGCCGTTCAAGCGGACGACCGGCTCGCGACGGCGCGCGCACAGCTGCTGCGCGCACTCGGCCGGCAATAGGAGCGGGGCATGCGGGTTCGCAGGATCGTACTCGTCCTCATCGCCGTGGTCGCGATCGCGGCCGTGGGGATTTTCGTGTACCGCCGCACCAGCCAGAAGGCGGCCGGCGCGCAGCGCGACCAGGCCGCGCAGGCGGCCGGACGCGCGGTCCCGGTGGTGGTCGCGACCGTGCAACGGCGCGACGTGCCGATCTACCTCGACGGCCTCGGAAACGTAACGGCGTTCAAGACGGTGACCGTGCGCTCCCAGGTGGACGGCCGCCTCGATCGGGTGCTGTTCAAGGAAGGGGAGCCGGTGAAGGCCGGCGAGCTGCTGGCTCGGATCGATCCACGTCCGTTCCAGAACCAGCTCCAGCAGGCGCTGGGAGCGCTCGAGCGCGACCGGGCACAGCTCGAAGCGGCGCGCCGGAATTTCGAGCGATACCGGCAGCTGGCGGCAAAGAAGCTGATCCCGCAGCAGCAGGCTGACGATCAGGCCGCGATGGTGGGACAGTTCGAGGGCGCGGTGCGGGTGGACCAGGCCACCATCGAGGTGGCGAAGCTGAACCTCGACTACGCGAACATCAAGTCGCCCATCGACGGCGTCAGCGGCGTCCGCATCGTCGATGCCGGCAACCTGGTGCGCGCCTCCGATCCGAACGGGCTGGTGGTGATCACGCAGCTGGATCCGATCACCGTGCTCTTCAGCCTTCCCCAGGACGAGCTTCCGCGCGTGATGCAGGAGCTGCAGCGAGGGCTCTTGAGCGTGGAGGCGTGGAATCGCGACGGCGCGCAGAAGCTCGCCACCGGGCAGCTGGCCCTGGTGGACAACCAGATCAACGCGGCCACGGCCACCATGCGGCTCAAGGCCGTGTTCCCCAATCCTCAGCGACTGCTCTGGCCGAACCAGTTCGTGAAGGCGCGCCTGCTGCTCACGGTCCAGAAGGACGCGGTCGTGGTGCCCTCGACGGTCCCGCAGCGCGGGCCGGAAGGCACCTTCGCCTACGTGGTCCAGCCCGATCAGACAGTGCAGCCGCGGAACCTGGAGGTGGAGCACACCGAGGGCGACATCGCCATCATCGCCAAGGGGCTGGCGGAGGGCGAGCAGGTGGTAGCGGACGGGCAGAACCAGCTCCGCGCCGGGAGCAAGGTGATCCCTCGGCCGTCCGGCCAGCCCGCCCGCGCACCGCGCGAAGGCGAGGTCCCGCGCGCCGACTCGCCCCGCGTACCCAAGGGGCCGCGCCAGTGAGCATCTCCGAGCCCTTCATCCGGCGGCCGGTCGCCACCACGCTGCTCACGGTGGGCCTGCTCCTCGCCGGCTTGATCGGCTACCGGCAGCTCCCGGTCAGCGCCTTGCCACAGGTAGACTACCCGACCGTCCTCGTCTCCACGCTCTTGCCGGGCGCCAGCGCGGAGACGATGGCGTCGGCCGTGACCACGCCGCTGGAGCGGCAGTTCGGGCAAGTGCCGGCCCTGGCGCAGATGACTTCGATCTCCAGCTTCGGCACCTCCCAGATCACGCTCCAGTTCGACCTGGACCGCAGCATCGACGCCGCCGAGCAGGACGTGCAGGCCGCGATCAACGCCGCTTCCAACCTGCTCCCCCGCACGTTGCCGGCGCCGCCGACGTACTCGAAAAGCAACCCGGCGGACGTGCCCATCCTCACCCTGGCCGTCTCCTCGAAGACGCTGCCGCTGGACCAGGTCAACGACGCCGCCGACAGCATCCTGGCGCAGAAGATCTCGCAGGTGTTCGGCGTCGGGCTGGTCACCATCAACGGCGCGCAGAAGCCCGCCATCCGCGTCCAGGTCGATCCGGCGGCGCTCGCCGGCACCGGGCTGACGCTGGAGGAAGTCCGCGCCGCGGTGGCGGCGAGCAACGTGAACCAGCCCAAGGGCAACCTCGACGGTCCCCGGCAGGACTTCCTGCTCGCGACCAACGACCAGCTGGAGCGGGCGGCCTCGTTCCGCCCACTGATCATCGCTTACAAGAACGGCGCGCCCGTGCGTCTCGACGACGTGGCCGACGCTTACGAGGGCGTCGAGAACAACCAGCTCGCCGGCTGGGCGAACCGGGACCGCGCCATCATCCTCAACGTGCAGCGCCAGCCCGGCGCGAACGTGATCGACACGGCGGATCGGGTGAAGGCGCTCCTCCCCCAGCTCCGAGCGACCATCTCGCAAGCCGTCGACGTCAGCATCCTCGCCGACCGCACCGAGACGGTCCGCGCCTCGGTGGAGGACGTGCAGTTCACCCTCGTCCTCACCGTCTTGCTGGTGATTGCGGTGATCTACGTGTTCCTGCGCTCGCTGCGGGCGACCTTCATCCCCGGCGTGGCGGTGCCGCTTTCGCTGATTGGTACCTTCGGCGTGATGTACCTGTGCGGCTATTCGCTCAACAACCTCTCGCTGATGGCGCTCACCATCTCCACCGGGTTCGTGGTGGACGACGCCATCGTGATGATCGAGAACATCGCCCGCTTCATCGAGCAGGGCGATTCTCCCTTCGAGGCGGCGCTCAAGGGCGCCAAGCAGATCGGCTTCACCATCGTGTCACTCACCGTCTCGCTGGTGGCGGTGCTGATCCCGCTGCTGTTCATGGGTGGCATCATCGGCCGGCTCTTCCGCGAGTTCGCCGTCACCCTGGCCATCGCCATCGGCGTCTCCGCCGTCCTCTCCCTCACCCTGACCGCGATGATGTGCGCCCACCTGCTCAAGCCGCATGGCGAGGAGAAGGAGACGCGCTTCACCCGCTGGACCGAGCGGCAGTGGGTGAACGTCTCAGGTCTCTACGATCGCGGGCTCAAGTGGGTCCTGGACCACCAGCGGCTCACGCTCGCCGTCACCGTCGGCACGCTGGCGCTCACCTTCGCGCTGGCGGTGGTGATCCCGAAAGGCTTCTTCCCGCAGCAGGACACCGGCCTGATCATCGGCGTGACCGAGGGGGCGCCCGATGCCTCGTTCGCGCGGATGATGGATCGGCAGCGCGCCCTCGCGGACGTGGTGCTGCGGGATCCCGACGTCGCCGCCGTGGCCTCCTTCATCGGCGCGGACGGGACGAATCCCACCAGCAACAGCGGCCGCTTGAACATCACCTTGAAGCCGCGCAAGGAGCGCGACGCCAGCGCCGTGGAGATCATCGGCCGCCTGCAGCAGAACACCGCGCAGGTGGAAGGCATCCGGCTCTACCTCCAACCGGTGCAGGATCTCCAGATCGAGACGCGCGTCAGCCGCACGCAGTACCAGTACACGCTCGAGGACGCCAACCCGGACGAGCTGGCCGAGTGGGTGCCGAAGGTGGTGCAGAAGCTGCAAATCCTGCCCGAGCTCCGCGACGTCACCAGCGACCTGCTCTCCTCCGGCCTGGAGGAGAAGCTCACCATCGATCGCGACACCGCCTCGCGCCTCGGCATCCTGCCGCAAACCATCGACGACACGCTCTACGACGCCTTCGGCCAGCGGCAGATCTCCACCATCTTCACCCAGCTCAACCAGTACCGGGTCATCCTGGAGGTGCGCCCGCAGGACCAGCAGGACCCGAGCGCGCTGCAGCGGCTCTACCTCAAGTCGCAGACCGGGGAGTCAGTGCCGCTCAGCGCCTTCGCGCACTTCGAGCCTGGCACTTCGCCGCTCTCGATCAACCACCAGGGGCAATTTCCCGCCGCCACCGTCTCGTTCAACCTCGCTCCCGGCGCCGCGCTGGGCGAGGCGGTCAACGCGATCCACGCCGCGGAGGCGGAGATCGGCTTGCCACCCGGCATTCGCCCCGACTTCTCCGGCAGCGCGCAGGCGTTCCAGCAGGCGCTGGCCTCGGAGCCGGTGTTGATCCTGGCCGCGCTGATCACCGTCTACATCGTGCTGGGAGTCCTGTACGAGAGCTACATCCACCCGGTCACCATCCTCTCCACCCTGCCTTCCGCGGGCGTTGGCGCGCTCCTGGCCCTGATGATCTGCCGCACCGACTTCTCGATCATCGCGCTGATCGGGATCATCCTCCTCATCGGCATCGTAAAGAAGAACGCGATCATGATGATCGACTTCGCGCTGGAGGCGGAGCGGGAGCAGGGCCTGCCGCCGCGCGAGGCGATCCACCAGGCCTGCCTGCTGCGCTTCCGCCCCATCATGATGACCACCATGGCGGCGTTGCTGGGCGGAATCCCGCTTGCGCTCGGGAGCGGGACCGGCAGCGAGCTGCGCCGGCCGCTCGGCATTTCCATCGTCGGCGGCCTGCTGATCTCGCAGGTGCTCACGCTCTACACCACCCCTGTCATCTACCTGTACATGGGGCGGCTCGGGGTCTGGCTGGGCCGAGGCCGCAAGAAGAAGCCGGCAGCGCCCGTGCCGGCCGGGGCGCCCGCGTCGTGAACGTCTCCGCGCCCTTCATCCATCGCCCGGTGGCGACCACGCTGCTCGCGACGGCGATCGTGCTGGCGGGGAGCGCCGCCTACAAGCAGCTTCCGGTGGCCCCGCTTCCGCGCGTGGACAGCCCGACCATCAATGTGGGCGCCGGCCTGCCCGGCGGCAGCCCGGAGACGATGGCCTCGGCGGTGGCCACGCCGCTGGAGCGCCGATTCGGGCGGATCGCGGGCGTCACCGAGATCACTTCCTCCAGCACGCTCGGGCAGACCAACCTCACGCTGCAGTTCGACCTGGACCGCGACGTCGACTCGGCAGCTCGGGACGTGCAGGCGGCGATCAACGCAGCCAGCGGCGACCTTCCGCAAAACCTCCCCAGCCGTCCGAACTACCGCAAGGTGAATCCGGCGGACACGCCGATCATGATCGTCGCGCTCACCTCCAAGACGCTGCAGCTGAGCCAGATGTTCGACGTGGCGAACACCATCCTCGCGCAGAAGATCTCGCAGGTCTCCGGCGTCGGGCAGGTCTTCGTCGGCGGTGCGCAGCAGCCGGCGGTCCGCGTCTCGGTGGACCCGGAAGCGCTGGCCGGAGTCAACCTCTCGCTGGAGGAGGTCCGGACCGCGCTCGCGCGCGCCACCGCCAACTCCCCCAAGGGCTCGTTCTCGGGTTCGCTGCAGACGCGCAGCATCGACGCCAACGACCAGCTCACGCGCGCAGCGGATTACCGGCCGCTGATCCTCGCCTACCGCGACGGGACCCCGGTCCGGCTCGGCGACGTGGCGCGGGTGATCGACGACGTCGAGAACCAGCGCGCGGCGGCCTGGTGCGACGGAGAGCGCGCGGTGCTGCTGATCATCCGGCGGCAACCCGGCGCGAATATCGTCGAGGTGATCGAGCGCGTGCAGAAGCTCCTCCCGGACCTGGCGCGTTCCATCTCGCCGGCCATCGACGTGAAGGTCGCGCTCGATCGCAGCACCACCATCCGCGCGTCCGTTGCGGACGTGCAGTCCACGCTGCTCCTGAGCGTGGCCCTGGTGGTGCTGGTCGTCTTCGTTTTCCTCCGCAGCGGCTGGGCTACCACCATCCCCAGCGTTGCGGTCCCGCTCAGCCTGATCGGCACGTTCGGCGCCATGTACCTGCTCGGGTACAGCCTCAACAACCTGTCGTTGATGGCGCTGACCATCGCCACCGGCTTCGTGGTGGACGACGCCATCGTGGTCACCGAGAACGTCTCCCGCTTCATCGAGAACGGCGAGTCGCCGATGCAGGCGGCGCTCAAAGGGGCGAGCCAGATCGGATTCACCATCGTGTCGATCACCGTCTCGCTCCTGGCGGTGTTCATCCCCATCCTCCTGATGGGCGGCCTGGTGGGGCGGCTGTTCCGGGAGTTCGCGGTGACGCTGAGCGTCTCCATCGCCATCTCCGCGCTGGTCTCGCTGACGCTGACGCCGATGATGGCTTCGCGGCTGTTGCGACCGGTGCAGGAGCGGAAGCACGGCCGCATCTACCGGGCCTCGGAGCGGATCTTCACGGGGCTGCACGACGCGTACGACCGCGCGCTGCGCTGGGTCCTGGATCACCAGCTCTTGATGCTGCTGGTGACCCTGATCACCGTGGCCTTCACCGTCTACCTGTACATCGTCATCCCCAAGGGGCTGTTCCCGCAGCAGGATACGGGTTCCCTGAGCGGCTTCTCGGAGGCGCCGCAGGACATCTCGTTCCCGGCCATGAAGGAACGCCAGGAGGCGCTGCTCAAGGTCCTCGCCGAGGATCCGAACATCGACCACTTCATCGCGTTCATCAACCAAGGCAACACCGGGAACGTGTTCGTGCAGCTGAAGCCGTGGGGCGTGCGGAAGCTCACCGCCGACGAGGTGATCAACCAACTACGCCCCAAGCTCGCGCGGGTGCCCGGAATCACCCTGTTCCTGCAGAACGTGCAGGACGTGCGTCTCGGCGGCCGGGGATCGCGCACGCAGTACCAGTACACGATCGTCGACGCCAACCTCGCCGAGCTGAACGAGTGGGCGCCGCGTGTCCTGGCCAGGTTGCGCACCCTGCCCGAGCTGCGCGACGTGAACACCGATCAGCAGACCCAGGGCCTGAAGCTGAACGTCGAGGTGGACCGCGACAGCGCGGCGCGCCTGGGCATCACTCCGCAGCTCGTCGACGACACCCTGTACGACGCCTTCGGCCAGCGGCAGGTGGCGACGATCTACACGCAGCTCAACCAGTACCGGGTGGTCCTGGAGGTGAAGCCGGAGTTCCAGGCCAGCCCGGCGGCCCTGCAAAAGCTCTACCTGCGCGCCGACTCCGGCCGCCAGGTGCCGCTCGGCGCGGTGGCCAAGGTGACGGAGTCGCAGACGGTGCTCAGCGTGAACCACCAGGGCCAGTTCCCGGCGGTCACGCTCTCCTTCAATCTCGCGCCCGGGATCGCCCTGGGCCAGGCCGTGGACGCCATCAACAAGGCCACGCGCGACATCGGCCTGCCGGCCAGCGCCCGCGGGTCGTTCCAGGGAACCGCCCAGGCTTTCTTGCAGTCGCTCGCCTCCGAGCCGTTCCTGATCGCGTTCGCCCTGATCGCGGTCTACATCGTGCTCGGCGTGCTCTACGAGAGCTACGTGCACCCGATCACCATCCTCTCCACGCTGCCGTCAGCGGGCGTCGGCGCGCTGCTGGCCCTGCTGGCGACGGGGACGGAGTTCAGCATCATCGCGCTGATCGGAATCATCCTCCTCATCGGGATCGTGAAGAAGAACGCGATCATGATGATCGACTTCGCCGTCGAGGCGGAGCGGGAAGAGGGCCTCTCCGCCCGGGACTCCATCTACAAGGCGTGCTTGCTGCGCTTCCGCCCCATCCTCATGACCACGCTGGCCGCGCTGCTCGGAGGCCTTCCCCTCGCCCTGGGGCACGGCGCCGGCGCCGAGCTGCGCCGGCCGCTGGGAATCACCATCGTGGGAGGCCTGCTCCTCTCCCAACTGATCACCCTGTTTACGACCCCCGTGGTGTACATCGCGCTGGATCGCTTCTCCCGCCGCAAACACAAGGAAGCGGTCCTGACGATGCAACCCGCGCCCTAATGCGTCGGCCATTCTTCCCATCGAACGCCGAGCACGCCGAGCAGGCCGAGTTGTTTTGGTTTTTGTAACAACAGCAAAAGAAACTCGGCGTGCTCGGCGTGCTCGGCGTTTGATCTGAAGCTCAAGATTTCTTGAGGCGGGGGACG
>Ga0209217_1000600_pt1 | contig 10286 bp, 6 predicted proteins | sample JacPinW_OM3H0_M2_FD_187957 | JGI IMG/M metagenome (GOLD analysis project Ga0209217, IMG submission 187957) | Forest soil microbial communities from Algoma, Ontario, Canada - Jack Pine, Ontario site 1_JW_OM3H0_M2 (SPAdes) (version 2) | ecosystem: Environmental > Terrestrial > Soil > Boreal...
GTGATCTTCCGGCGATCCGCCGGCACACGGATTGACGCCAGCGACTATGTTCGGGCGCTGTACGCCCGTGCCGATCGTCCGATTATTGTTACTGTTTTGAGAGATCGCCAGCGGGAATCCGGTCTGAATGACTGTGATGGCGTTGATGCTCCAGTTGCCGACAAAGAAGTTCAACACGGAGTTATTGACGGGCAGCAGTTTGTTTTTCCCAACCGGCAGGTCGTACGTAGCAGCCGTCGTAAAACGGTGCGGAAGGTCAACGACCGAGCGGCTCCATTCGGCACCGAGATTGTAGACATCCTGCGGAGCACTCTTCGAAGCATTGAGGAAGTTGGAGGCGGCCCAAGTGGAGTCTTCATTTTTGGACCAGGTATAAGTGGAGAGAAAGGTCAGACCGTGGCTGAAGCGTTTCTGAGCTTTTATGATGAGCGCATCATATTTCGCACGCGCCGTGTAATTGTTTAGATTGACGGAGGCAAACTCGGGGAAGGGCCGGAGGAGCTGGTTATAGGCTACCTGCTTGCCGCCGATCACACCAGTTCCGCCATTTCCATAATATGGATTGTTTACTTTGCCCGCCAATTGGTCTGTCGCTCCCAACCCCAAAGCGAGGTATTGATCGGGCAATTGATTTATGTTCGCCGTATTCATCCCATTTCCGGGCATGAGGTGCCTTGAACGAGAGCCCACGTAACCGATCTGGACTCCGATCCGACCAGGCAGTTCGTGCTGAATGTCGAACGAATATTGATGCACGATGGGCGATTTCGAGCCTTGATCCCAGGTCGTAACGCTGCTCCCAACTCCAGTCAGATAACCGTTGGCATTTCCTGACGGCTGAAGGGTACCGCCGGGATAAGGATTGCTGAGGCTACCGGCCGGAGTTTTCCCGCCATCGTTCGAGTAGACGTAGGTAGTGGCCTGGGAGTAGCCGGGAGCAAAGGCAGAGTTGCTGGTAAAAGCGCTCGGCGCGAAGAACGTACCATAGCCGAGCCGTATTGTTGTCTTGGGATTCAGAGCGTAGGCGGCTCCTATGCGCGGACCAAATTTCTTGCTGCTGTAATCACAGCACGTTGTGGGATATCCGTTTTGACCGGCGAATTCGATACCGCCCTTGGTTGTAACACCTGAGCTCGCCTGCAAGGGGTTGGTGGCATTTTGATCGAACCCTACAGCGTAGTGGTTGCTTCGCTCGCTCAGTCCGGCTTCCCATTCATAGCGCAACCCCAGGTTCAAGGTTAGTTTGCTGGTGAGGCGGTAGTCATCCTGGAAATAACCTGCGTAGTAGGGAGCATTGGTTGCCAAGCGGATAGTCTGGGTAACGGAAGAACCAGTCGAAGCATACCCGGTCAGCAGGTTGACCAGATCCGTCATCGGTCCTTTTTTTGTCTTTAGCAGCGGATCATTTGGTGACACGAAATCGTTTGCGAAGCTAAACGACCCATTGCCGTTAGATAAGTCCGTAAAGTCCACGCTGATCGACCGAAAGACAAAGCCGGACTTAAGCTCATGTTTGCCGAGATACTTTGAAACGCCAAGGACAACGCTTCGAGAATAAAAGACCGAAGGGCCGGAGTTTGAACCTCCCAGCGATGAAAAGTTGGTCATATTGACCACGGGGAACGACTTCTTCTGCAACCGGCTGACGTATGAAGATGGAAACCCAAGCGTGGCTTGATCAAAGCCGGCCGAACTATCCAGAGAGTTGTTCGGGAACCGGTTGAAACCGTAGCCAACGGTCACCACCATCGTGGGACTCGGCAAGAACGTATTGTTCCAATTGATCGCATCTACTTTGCGGTACAGCAAATAGTCGACGCCGGCCCCGGTACCGGCGATGGTATGCATTGGGTTGCCGCCGGGTTCTTTGCTGGCGTAGTGAAGATAGGACACGTTGGCCGACCACCACCGGAAAACCTGGTGGTCGAGCTTGTAAATGGATTCGTCGGCGCGATCCTTCAGAACATCGGTTCCGTTGTAGTTGTTCGTTCCGAAGCCACTGGTAGGCCCGTTTGGCAGCGGATATACCGCAGCGATGGCCAAGCCAATCGGGTTCAGGCTCGTTTGCGGAATCACGTTGCCTGGATACTGTTTATGCGTGACAGGGTCGAAAACCTGGAGGGGGTTGCCGTCGGGGCCGATGCTTTGTGAAAAGTCTCCTTTTCGTTCGAGTGCCGTAGGGACCGCATAAAGATCGCCGAACGGGGAGCTCTGCCGATAACCTTCTTCGGTCACCCAGAAAAACGTCTTGTTCCGCCCGTTGTAGAGTTTTGGAATGATCACCGGCCCGCCAATCGATCCAGCGTAATTGTAAAAAGGAGTTTCGGCCCGAGGTGTTCCACTGGCGTTCTGGAAGAACCCATTGGCTAGCCAATCGGTCTGCCGCGTATAGCCCACAAGCGAGCCGTGCAATTCGTTGCTTCCGGACTTCAGCCTGGTATTGAAAACGCCGCCGCCGGTGCGTCCCATCTCCGCGTCGTACGTGTTGGCCTGAACCTTGACTTCCTGCGTAGCTTCGATGGAGGGAATGATGACCGCGCGGTTCATGCTGTCGGTGACGGGAACATTGTCAATCAGATAGTTGTTGCCGCGAATCGGTCCCCCAGCGATGCTGATTTGCGAAGAGCCGCTCTGATCCTGGAACCGGTTGAAACGTGGATCGCCAACGGCGGCGACGTTGTTGTTTAGTTTGGAAAAGAGAAAAGGATTACGCCCAAGGATAGGCAAGTCGGAGAGCTTCTGGCTGTCAATCATCTGACCGTTGGAGGCATTCGAGCTTTCCAGGATGGGCACGGGTTCGACGACCATAACTACTTCGCTGTTCGATCCCAACTGGACGCTGAAGTCCAACGTCAAGAATTGTTGCGTCGAAATGGTCACGCCCGCGCGCGAAATAGCCTTAAAGCCGCTGGCCAGCACACTCACGGCGTACGAAGCAGGATCAACGGAACTGAACACGTATTCGCCGGCAGAGTTCGTGACCACCGAGCGCTCCACATTGGTAGCTTCATTTTTCAGTTTGACCGTGGCGCCCTCGATCGCCTGGCCCGTTGGATCGATCACCGTGCCTCGCAAACCGCCGTAGTAGGTCTGCGCAACGCACTGCACGCCCGACACGAGCGCCAGCAACGTAAGGGCAAAAAATTTGGCTCTCATCGCTTTCTCCTCCGTCCGAGCACACCAACCCGTCATCGCCGAATGAATAACTTCAGCTCCCTGCCTGATCGGAAGTAGCTGTGCTTTAGTTCTGAAACTCGCTCAAGAAAGGCTCGGGTACGGGCGATCCGCTCGCCACGGCTCCGCGCTCCTCCGCGGCCACTGTGCCGCCTGCGCCGGTGTTTCCATCGCTTCCTTGAATGACTTCTTAAATGCTTCCATCTCGGGCGCTGTGCCCACCGTCACTCGCACATGTGTCGGCCACGCTGGCCACACTCTCCCGATGTACACCTTCTTAGCTTCCATGGCTTCAATGAACTGCTTCCCCGGCCGCTTCACATCCACCATGAAACAGTTGCTTTCGGAAGGAACGAAGGAATATTTGTTCGTCGCAAGCCACGAAAAAACGTCGTTTCGAATGTCCGTGTTGATCTTCTTTCTTTCGAGAACCAGGCCCTTGTGCTTCAAGCTAGTCTTAGCTGCTACAACCGCCGTCACGGGCATGGAGTTCCAGCCATAGGGTTCGAGCTTGGCTAGCAAATCCGGTCGCGCGATCGCAAAGCCGCAGCGCAATCCGGCCATGCCGTAAATCTTCGAAAATGTCCGTAGAACTAGAATGTCCTTATCTGCAGCGACCAGATCGAGTACTGGTTTTGCATCTGAAAAATGGATGTACGCCTCATCGATCAGCAGAATCGACCCTTTCGGCTTGTTAGCGAGCGCGTATTCAATGTCTTCGCGCGTCGTTGTCGTGCCCGTCGGATTGTTTGGATTGCATATGTAGAGCACGCCGGCATTCGGGTCTGCACCTACCATTGCCTTGACATCATGCGCATAACTCTTGGTCAGCGGAACCTTGAAGAGCCTTGCTTTGCTATACGAGACTGCCCGCATCGGAGCCTCGTACGCCGGATCTCCCATAACCAGACTCTTCTCTGGAGATGTGAACGCAAGCACCGCATAGTGCAGAGGCTCGCTTGAGCCTGCGTATGCGCGCACATACTCCGGCTTGAGCCCCTCGATTTCAGCGAAGGTTTTCACCAGTTCCTGCGTCAGTCCAAACTCGTATCGGCCACCTTTGGCGCCGAGGTCAGCCATCGCAGAGCAAGCCTGCGCACAAGGCCCGAGGGGATTTTCGTTTGCGTTGATCAGAACCGCGTCGGCAGGAATGTCTCTCGCGATCCGTCTCTGCCCGTAGGCCAAGTCCGCTTCCGTTGTGATGCGCACCAACGCCACGGCTGAAGCCGCTGAGGCCATCCTTACAAAGCTTCTCCGGGAAACTCGGTATCCCTCGGGAAGCGCAAGCCTTCCATGTTTCATCACAAGTACACCCCCACAGGTTGGTTGCGGCGCGCGCACACACGCGACGCTGTGCGCATACTGCACCGCGTGCCTGCGGGATCCGCCATCGGCAGCTTCCGGTAGTCGTACTATCGTTAGCCTGCCGACTGTTGCCCCCCTTCTAACTTCGCCGTCACTGCGAGTCAACCGAATGTTTTCGATGAGTATGAGAAATAAAATCATTCTTCTCCACGCTGTTGTCGAAAACTTATAAAGTGCCGCATGCGGACAGCTATGACGCGCGTGCCTTAATGGAAATCTTCGCCGAAATCACGTGTCAGGGAACGTTTCCTGAAATTCATTGTTGCCGGTCCGATTCACGAGCCTGCTCGAACTACGCCGAGCGCGTGTCCCAGGTTAATTAATTTGCAGTCGTGAACGCGTAGCTGAGAAGAATCACTGCCTTCCAATAAGGCTGAAGCCCGCGGTTGCTGACTTGGTCGCCGACTTTTGCATGGTGCTCGGGGCTCACTCCGGGCGCTCCGGCGGTTTTTTTGAACGATTGCGAATTCAAGCACTTGTGGACAGGAGGGAAGAAATACTATTTAGTTGCGTACCAGACAGGGGCAGATCGCATCAAATCCTTCGTTGGCAAGGAGCACTTTGAAATCGTCGCCACCAGCGGGGGGAAATTCCTCTTAACTAACGTCTCGGAGACTCCTGCTAGCAATCTGCTGCCGGGCGTCTCCCATCCACCTCCGCCCCATTCGTCTCCTCGCCCGTAGGAAACGATGTTCACCACTGATCTCACAGCAAAAGTTGCTAGAAGCTGGGACAGTGTGACCCTGCGCAAGATAGCTTTTCTGCTTCTGCGCGTGGCTATCGGAATAACCATCCTTGTCTATCTTGCAAAATCGGGCCAGATCAATTTTTCTTCTTTGACAAGGCTTTTCCGCGTTTGGCCAATAACCCTGGCGGCAGTGGGCTTTCTGCTCCTCGATATTTTAATAATGTCCGTTGGAGCGTCCCTTCTGTTTCGTAGTGCTCGGCTCTCTCTCTCGCTTGGGAGCTCCTTTCAGTTGAACCTGATCGGGTTTCTTTTCTCCATGTTCCTCCCTGGACCGGCAAATGGCGACATTGCCAAACTCGTGTACGCGACCAGGCAGAATCACGGGAGTCGCGCAGAGGTTGCGACGGTCTTGATTTTGGATCACTTCGTGGGGCTATTTTCGCTCGTGCTGCTCCCCATTTTATTTGCCCCATTCTTTCTCGATCTGCTGCGCTCCCTTTCCGTGCTCAGACGTCTTCTCTATATGGATGCGCTGCTGGCAGGGCTGATGGTTGTCAGTGTGGCACTGGTCACGTTTTTTGCGTCCACACGTTCATGGGTCGCCCGGTCCCTGGGCACATGGCCAACAATCAAGGATCTCGCCGTTCGCGTCCTCGACGCAATGGCAGTGCAAGGCAAGGCTCAGAGCACGTTGTTCCTCGCCTTTCTCCTCTCGCTTCTGGCCAATCTGGCGCTTATCATAGTGACTGCCCTGGGCCTTTATGCCGTCAATCCCCTGTCTTTCTCAACCCGGCTGGCATTGGTCGCGCCGATTGTCCATTTGGTGAATAGCCTGCCCTTGACACCTGGAGGCATTGGCGTAGGAGAGACAGCGTTTAATGCCCTGTTCAAATTGACAGGTATAAGTGGCGGAGCCGAAGCCTTACTCTGTGTTCGTCTATGGAATATTTTCGTAGGCTTATTAGGCCTGCTTGTGTACCCATTTGGGATGCATCGAGTCGTCTATCCCTATGGCGAGGAATCTCTAGAAGCAGAAGCTGAATATATCCGATCAGCATCGACCAATTGACTGAAGCGAGCTTGCCCATTCTCCAACTTGATGTAAATCTGGGCTCGTGGAGATCTGAGGCGGGGAACGCAATTCCCTCTCAGAGGGAATTGCTCATCGAGCAAGGCAGGCTCAGCACCAACGTAAATGTGCAGGCCCTACAATAGGGGGGGCTATGAAAATTATCGTTCTGGGCGGCGACGGGTATTGCGGCTGGGCGACGGCACTCTATCTTTCAGCTAAAGGGCACTCTGTGGCAATTGTGGATAGCTTTGTGCGCCGTCAATGGGATCACGAGCTAGGCGCGCAGACTCTCACACCTATCCTTCCTCTGAGTGACCGTCTTAGGGCCTGGGATCATCGAACAGGTAAGAACATCGCTCTTTTTATTGGCGATGTAACCGATTACGATTTTCTACTGTCCACCGTCAAGGAGTTTGAGCCGGAGACGATCATCCATTTTGCCGAACAGCGGTCGGCACCCTATTCGATGATCGACCGAAAGCACGCGGTATTCACTCAAATGAATAACGTTGTCGGTACCTTGAATGTTTTGTTCGCAATTCGGGAGCTCCAGCCTGACTGCCACCTGATTAAGCTCGGCACAATGGGAGAATACGGTACACCCGATATCGATATCGAAGAAGGCTACATCCGTATCGAACACAATGGGCGAAGCGATCTCTTACCTTTCCCCAAACAGCCTGGCTCGTTTTATCACCTTTCTAAAGTGCACGACAGCCACAACATCATGTTTGTCTGCAAGGTCTGGGGACTTCGCGCCACCGATCTGAACCAAGGGATAGTGTACGGCACGATGACCGACGAGGTAGGGCTAGACGAAGCCTTGATCAATCGTCTGGACTATGACGAAGTGTTCGGCACGGTCCTTAATCGTTTTTGCGTGCAGGCGGCCATTGGCCAGCCCTTAACCGTCTACGGAAAGGGCGGCCAAACGCGAGGCTTTCTGGATATCCGGGACACCGTCCGCTGCATTGAGCTTGCCTGCCTTCATCCCGCTGCCCGGGGAGAATGTCGGGTGTATAACCAATTCACCGAACAATTCTCAGTTATGGACATCGCGCTAAAGGTAAAGGAGGCAGGAATAGATCTTGGAATCAAGGTGGAAATTGACCACATCCCAGATCCACGCGTCGAGGCTGAACAGCATTACTACAACGCCAAGCACTCCAAATTACTTGATCTGGGCCTGCAACCACATTATCTCTCAGACTCTCTCCTTGATTCCCTTATGAACATCACGCTGAAGTATCGCGAACGAGTAGATACCACTATGCTTTTACCGCAAGTGAATTGGCGCAAGCCGCGCAACGATCGTCGACTCCAAACAAGCATGGCCATTGGAGTTTCTGTCGGCGCGGCCCACGCACTCCGCGGGCCGGACGGTACGAGAAACAAGCCGTGAACGCGGCCCGCCCATAGCTACTCTAGAAATCGTTTTTAATGGAGGACTTCGGAGCAAAAGCATCCGTGCTGGCGACGAATTGACCATTCCGGAGTTGATAATCAACACTGCGCCAACGGATCGACGTCCTGGTGAAACTCACCAGCCAGATTAGAAATGCCGTCGCGTCCCAAATCGGAATCAGCGGCATCTTGGACCAAAGCCCTGCTTGTTTGAGTCCTTGGATTCCGATGAGCCACGTCATGCCCACGCGAAAGGCTAGATACAAACCCCAATAAGCCGCCATAACACTTAAGGTCGGATGTACCAAAACCGCGAGGGTCGTCCAGGGCAACCCCCACGTAAAAAGCAGGCCAAAGTGTCCCCACGGTCTCATGGCTCTCATGACCGTCATCCACCGTACGCGCTTCGCCAGAAGCTCACCAAGTCCCCGGAAATCAGAAACCGTTTCCACTGCATATCGCAGCAGCTTTACTTCAACTCCTTGTTCCGCAATTAGTCGCCCAAAGAGCAGATCGTCTGCGGGGCGGTTTTCCAACACCTGAAAGCCCCCGAAGCCCCTCACACGCTCCTTCGTCGACACCATTGTTGGCCCGAGCGCGAAATTTACTCCGTCAACCTGCCACGCAACCAGTACACCTGCGTAAAAGTCTGAAATCATCCCGATCGTCTGAAGTTTGTCAACGAATGATTCTTCTTGCGAGGATACGTAAAAACAAGTTACTCCTCCGACTTTTGGGTCGCGCAACGGCTCAACCACTCTTCGCAGATAGCCGTTGTCTACGCGCACGTCGGAATCATTAATGACAAGGTATTCGTATTTGGCTTCGCGCTCCATCAGCCGCAATTTGGCGACCTTGTCGTTAATGGCGGTGTGGCCGGCGCTGTAGAGCAGCCGGATCTTTCGTTCCGGGAACTCTCGAATCAATCTTTGGATTACGGGCACTGAGGGATCGGTCTGGTCCGTCACGCAGAAAATGAGCTCGTACTCCGGATAATCCTGCCGGCAGAAACTCACAAAATTTTCGTACGCCTCGGGATCTAGGCCGCGAACTGGTTTGAGATTGCTTACGGGCGGAGTAAAATCGAGATTTTTCCCGGGTTGCTTTCTATTCTGCCAGAAATAGCGGCTGGAACTGTAGATTGCCAGAATGTAGAAAATAAACGGAACCGCCGCCGCGAATAGTACTGCGAGTTCTAACAGGTTTGAGGGCACGGCACCTCATTCTGGATTCGAGTGCGGCCAGTCTGCAAACTCTGCCATGTAGCAGAACTGCAGTGCGGTGTTCCTGCACTGAATTCGAAACTCTAAGTCAGATTCTATCCCGAATCAGGGCAATTTCGTGAATATCGCTGCACTCTTTTGCAAAGCTTTCCAGCATCGTGCCTGTTACCACAAACGGATGGCGATGCTGTGCGGAAAGACGGATTACGTGGCGAAAAGATGCATTTCGACGGACTGCAATTGCATATGAATTTCCCAACCTAAACGGAACGATTGTTCGCCGATTTGCTATTCTGGAGCACTCGACAAAGGAACCACGTGACGCAAACTCGCAGACTCCAACTGAAAACAATACCCTTGATTCTGATCAGCGTCATTTTGGGACCTCTGGGAAACGTATTTCTCGGTAAGGCCATGAAAGGAGTCGGGTCCGTCAGTTCGGCGAGAATTCTCGATCTCGTCCCAATCGCTTCTCGGGTACTAGCATCCGGTTATATCTGGCTGGGCATTGTCTGCTTGCTGGGATTTTTTGTCGTCCACATGTTGTTGCTGACCTGGGCAGACTATAGTTACGTCCAGCCTGCCACATCTCTGTCCTATCTCTCCATCGCCATCTTGAGCTACCTTGTTCTCGGAGAGATGATCTCTCCATTGCGCTGGCTCGGCGTCACGGTAATCTGTGTTGGTGTAATCCTCGTAGGTCGAACCTCACCCAGCACCTCGGAAGCCCCTGAACATGCGTGAAGCGGTGCTTTTCTTCTTTATTGTTGTGGCGGGAACAGCAGGAGAGCTGTCCGTAAGTCGTGCCATGAAGGGCGTCGGCGAAGTCCATGATTTTCGTCCTAAGTCCATTTTGCGGTTCGTTCTGCGATCGTTTCGCTTGCCATGGATGTGGCTAGGCATTGCGCTAATGAGCTTGGCGTTCTTCTCCCTTCTCGCGATTCTGTCCTTCCGGCAAGTGAGCTTCGTGGTGCCTGTCAGTGCTCTTAGCTATGCTGCGGGAGCCTTCGGCGCGAAACTCTTTCTGGGTGAACGCATTAGCCGAAACCGCTGGATTGGAATCGCCATGGTCTGTCTCGGCGTCACTATCGTCTGGTGGACCAGAGAGTAGCAGTTCGCAGGTTCATCTCCCGCTGAGTTGATCGTCAACAATCGGGTTGAGAAGAAGGCCTTACGTTTCCTCGACCGGCTCTCTGCCGAAAACCATTGAATTCCCACGGCGCCGCTCATGAAGCATTAGGTAGCCAGCATTCTCTGGTGTATATGCTGACAAAGTTTGCAACGCCGACCCTTCCCAGGGCTTTGCAACGTGCGCGTGCGGGACAGGTGCTGTGTCCCTTCCAATTGCAGGCGCCTCGGA
>Ga0209217_1000601_pt1 | contig 10285 bp, 9 predicted proteins | sample JacPinW_OM3H0_M2_FD_187957 | JGI IMG/M metagenome (GOLD analysis project Ga0209217, IMG submission 187957) | Forest soil microbial communities from Algoma, Ontario, Canada - Jack Pine, Ontario site 1_JW_OM3H0_M2 (SPAdes) (version 2) | ecosystem: Environmental > Terrestrial > Soil > Boreal...
GGATATCTGAGGACCCGACCACTGCGCATCATCGCCTCGGTCAGATGGTAGGTCTCGGCTGACGTCATGCCGCGGAAGAACACCGCCATGGCCAAGGCGCTCATTTGATAATCCGGAACGTCGCCAAGCGTGAAATCCTCGACCAGGCTTTTGATTTCCTTGGTCGTCAGCGCGTGGCCGTCCCGCTTCTTTTCAATGAGCGAAGGGAAATGCATGACCGAGGGAAGATATGAGCAAGCCGCGCGCCCGCGAAGGGCCAGTCCGGCTCGGACTCAAAGACCGATTGGATGCCAGGCAGTCTTCATTTCCACGGTATCGAGGATCCAGTAGGGATTTTCCGCTTCTTCGCCCCGCCACATGTTCTCCGACAGATCGCGGCGAGCGTAGCGTTTCACGTTCAATTCGCCGCCGCGCTGCAACTCTGCGCCGAGTTCGGCATCGCCGCTACCATCGACAATCGCGTTCACGTCCATATGCCCTGCGATATGCGGCGCGAGCTCAGCCCGATCGCCCGCGAGAAGATTGATCACGCCAGCGGGCAAGTCGCTGGTGGCGATGATTTCCGAAAACGTGAGCGCGGGCAGCGGTTTCGTTGTGGAAACGAGCACGACCGCGCAGTTGCCGCTCAGGATTACAGGCGTAACCAGGGAAACAAATCCAAGCAGCGACGGTTCATCCGGACAAATGACCACGACCACGCCCGTCGGCTCGGGCGTGGTAAAATTAAAATGCGAACTCGAGACCGGATTCACTGCGCCAAAAATCTGGCTGAACTTGTCCGTCCAGCCGGCATAATGCACGAGTCGGTCGATCGCGAGCGTGCTTTCCGACGAAGATGTCGACCTGCTCGCCGTAGCCGAGTTCGCGGAGGCGGGTCTTGTTGCGCCGTTCGATCGCGCGATTTCGTTTTGTAATTCGCCCCGTCGCATTTCGAGCATTTCCGCGGCGCGATACAAAATCTGTCCGCGCAAATAAGCGCTTTGCTTCGACCAATTCGGGAACGCAGTCCGCGCTGCGAGAACGGCATCGCGAAAATCTTTTTTCGATGCGCGACAGAAATTGGCGAGCAAAGCGCCGCCTTTTCCATGAGCTGGCAGGACGCGGCCGTTTTCACCGCGGACAAACTTTCCCCCGATGAACAGCTTATAAGTCTTTTGAACCTGGAGCCGGGTCTGCTTTCGTGGCACGGAAGTGAGGATTGCGTAAACCGCGAAAAAAGAAAATGCTAATCCTATCGATGCAGAAATCAGAAAAGATCTTTATCGCGGGTCACCGGGGAATGGTCGGCAGCGCGCTCACGCGTGCCCTCGAAACGGCCGGTTTCACCAACTTGCTCAAGCGCGACCGGAGCGAGCTTGATCTCGGCGACTCCGCCGCGGTTACGACGTTTTTCCAGAAAGAAAAACCGGAGATCGTAATTTTCGCGGCCGCGAAAGTTGGAGGGATCAAAGCGAACAACGACCAGCCGGTAGAGTTTTTGCTCGAGAATCTCCGCGTCCAGAACAATGTCATCTCTTCAACGCACGAGAGCGGCGCGCGCAAGCTTCTTTTTCTTGGCAGCTCATGCATCTATCCAAAGCACGCACCACAACCGATCCCTGAGAGCGCGCTGCTGAGCGGGCCGCTCGAGCCGACCAATGAAGCCTATGCCATCGCAAAGATCGCCGGCGTAAAACTTTGCCAGGCATTTTCTCGCGAATACGGCGCGAATTTCATTTCGGCGATGCCGACGAACCTTTACGGGCCCAACGACAACTTCGATTTGGAAACATCGCACGTCCTGGCAGCGCTTTTGCGGAAAGCGTACGAAGCAAAGAAAAGCGGCGCGCGCGAGCTCGTGGTGTGGGGAACAGGCACGCCGCGTCGCGAATTTTTGCACGTGGACGATTGCGCGTCGGCTTGTCTTTACCTTCTCCAGAAATATGACTCGCCCGAAATCATCAACGTCGGTTGCGGCGAAGACATTTCGATTCGCGAACTGGCCGAATTGATTTGCGATGTCGTCGGTTTCGACGGCGAATTGAGCTGGGATAAAACAAAACCGGACGGCACGCCGCGCAAGCTCCTCGATGTTTCCAAATTGCGCGCGCTCGGCTGGACACCGACGATCAAGCTTCGCGATGGCATCGTGCAAACCTACACTTGGTTTTTGAAAAAGGTGGCCAAATGAAAAAGATACGCGTCGGCGTCGTCGGCGTCGGCCACATCGGGAGCAATCATGCGCGGCTCTATGCTGAGATTCCGTCCGCGGATTTCACCGCCATCTACGATGTCGATCTTGCGCGGGCGAACGCGACCGCAAAAAAATACGGCGCCGCTGCGACCAAGTCGCTTGAAGAATTTGTCGAACTGGTGGACGCGGCGTCCGTCGCGACGCCGACAAATTCGCACCACCAAATCGCGCTTCCTCTGTTGCAGCGTGGCAAACATTTGTTGATTGAGAAGCCGATCGCGGAAAATCCGCAGCACGCGACCGAGCTGGCAGAATTGGCAGCGCGTAATCGATTGGTTCTTCAAGTTGGCCACGTCGAGCGATTCAATCCGGTCCTGAGCGCGCTCGAAGCGCGATTGACCCATCCGCGCTTTATCGAAGCGCACCGTCTCTCGTCTTATCCAAATCGCAGCACCGACATCGGTGTCGTGCTCGATCTGATGATTCACGATCTCGAAATCATTCTGCATCTGGTGCGGTCGCCGGTGCAGAACATCGACGCTGTCGGCGTGCCGGTGTTGAGCCGCGGCGAAGATATCGCCAACGCACGAATTCGTTTTAAAAATGGGTGCGTCGCGAATGTTACGTCGAGTCGAATCAGTCCCGAGCGGATGCGCAAGATCCGAGTTTTTCAGGAGGACGCTTATCTCTCGCTCGATTACGAAAAACAAACCGGCGAGATTTACCGGCGCGAATCGGGAAAGATCACACGCGACAAAGTTCCAATCGAACGCGAGGAACCGTTGAAGCAGCAGCTTGTCTCGTTCATTGAATGCGCAAGCACCGGCCGCAAACCGCGCGTCTCTGGATTTCAGGCGACCGCTGCGCTCGAGCTCGCGGTCGAAATTACCAAGCGAATCGGATCGAGTGGCTAAGACGATCTACTTTGTCGCGGGGGAGGCGAGCGCGGACAATCACGGAGGAGCGTTGATGCGCGCGCTGCGCAATGCCGATGTCGATCTTCGCTTCATCGGTCGCGGCGGTCCGCAAATGAAAGCGGTCGCGAGCGAGACTTTCCAAAACTGGATCGAGAAATCCGGCGTGCTCGGACTGTGGGAAGTGATCAAGCATTACGGTTACTTTCGAAAACAATTTCACGCGACGCTTCGAGAAGTCGAGACGACCAAGCCGAACGCCGTCGTGTTGATCGATTATCCGGGTTTTAATTTGCGACTCGCGCGCGCGTTGCGGAAACAATCGCCGTCGCAGAAAATAATTTACTACATTAGTCCGCAAGTGTGGGCTTGGAACCGCGGCCGGATCAAGAAGATGGCGCGCTGGCTCGATTTGATGCTCTGCATCTTTCCGTTCGAAGCCGAGCTCTACAATCAAAGCGGATTGCGCACAATCTTCGTCGGCCATCCGATGATCGAGCGGCTGCGCGAGCGCCAGTCTTTGCAGGGTTACGGATCGGCAGGCAAGATCGACATCCAGCGCGATCCGAATCTCATCGGCTTATTTCCCGGAAGCCGCGGACGTGAAGTCAGGAAAATCTTTCCGATCTTGATCGAGACCGCGCTAGAACTTCGACGATCCAGACCAAGTCTCCGTTTCGAAGTTGCTGCGGCATCGGATGAGCTCGCTCAAGAAATCCGAAGAATTCTCGGTGATAGTTTAGCGACCCCTCACCTTAATCCTCCCCCCTCGTCGAGAGGAGAGGGGAGGGTGAGGGGAGATTTAGAATCACAAGGTCTGGAACTCCGAGGCCGGAATGGCGGATTCGAGATCAAGGTCGGGCAGACCGCCGAAATCATGCAGCGCGCTTATGTCGGAATCGTTGCTTCCGGAAGCGCGACGCTCGAGGCGGCTTATTTTCGAACGCCGTTCGCGCTTATCTATAAAGTTGCCTGGCCGACGTATTTTGCCGGACGGCTGCTCGTCAAAGTAAAATATCTCGGCATGCCGAACGTTCTCGCCGATAAAGAAATTGTTCCTGAGTTCATTCAACATCGCGCGAGACCGCGCGCTCTTGCAAAAGCGGTTCTGCGTTTGCTCGACGATCCAATTGCGCGCGATGAAATGATTTTAGAATTCGACAAAATTGCGGCGCAATTGGGGGAATCGGGCGCAAGCGAGCGTGCGGCGAAAGCGATCGTCGCTGAAATCGCTTAGATCGACAATGGACCTGTCATTCCGAGCGAAGCGAAGCGCAGTCGAGGAATCTCTTACTATTTCTGTGATGAACGGTTTGCTTGATGTCTTTGGAAATATCTAGAGATGTCTCGACTTCGCTCGACATGACAACAGATATTCTCGAGAGGAAACGCATTCTCTGGGCGCTCGCCGCGCTGATGCTCGTTTTGTTTTCCGTCACGAATCTGCCGTGGGAGCTGGACGGCTACGATCAAGCCAAACAGGCGTGGACATCGTACGAAATGGTGACCGAGGGACATTGGTTCTTTCAGCGCACGTCTGATGATCAGGGCCTCGCGACCAAACCGCCGCTGACCGGATGGATCTCAGCGGCGATATTTACGATTACGCGATCGTGGGATGTGGCGTGGCGGTTGCCTTCGCTTCTGTGCGCGGCGCTGATTGCAGTCATGTTGTTCCGAAGCGCTTCTCGCGCTTACGGAAATGTTGCGGGCCTGATCGGGTTCGCCGCGTCCGGTTTCAATTTGTTGAGTCCGCGGCTGGCCACGCTGGTTCGTTCCGACATGCCGCTGGCGTTGGCCATTTTTTTGGTCGGACTTTTGATCTGGGAAAAAATCAGAACCGGCGAGCCGTGGCGAACTCAGGACCGATGGCTGATGTTTGTTTTGCTAACGGCTGGAATGTTGATCAAAGGCCCGATCGTTTACGCGTTCTTGCTTCCAGGCATTTTGTTTTTCCAATGGCAACGCCGCCGAGACAATGCCAGTCCGGCTCGGACCGGCCACTACAGTGCGTGGTGCGGTTGGTGGCCGTGGTTCGCGTCGCTCGCGATATTTCTACTTTGGGTGAGCGCCGGATGGCTTTGGGTACCGCGCTTCTACGAATTGGTAATCGTCCGCGAATTTCTCTCGCGCTTCGGCGAAGTCGGCACGCACGTGCATCGCGCGCAATCGTTCTTCTTTTATCTGCCGCATTTGCTTCACAAATTTTTTCCGTGGAGCGCGGTCCTGATTGGAGTCGCGATTGTCGATCTTCGCTCGCGCCGCTGGAACATTCGCGCGGCCTTCAAAGAAATGCCGCCGGCAACACTTTGGCTAATTTGTTGGAGCATCGGCGGGCTCGTCTTCATGTCGATAATTCCCTCGAAAAGGGTGGATCGAATTTTCCCAGTCATCCCGCCGCTCTGTTTGTTGGTTGCTGCCCAAATAGCCTCAGGTAGGGTTGGCGCGGTGCGTCGAGCGGACGCCGCAGCGCGGCGTCCGTACCAATGGGTTGCCCCACTGTTAGCTCTGGCCGTTGTATTTACGATCACTTATTCCGGTTACAGAGTTTTTTCCGGTTATCGCGATCAGCGCGATGCATTGTCGACCTTCGGCCGCAGAGTTCGTGAGGAAGCAGCGAGGAATCATTGGCGTTACGAAGCAATCGGCAAGAGCGATGAAGGATTGCCGCTTTATCTGACGCGGCCGCATTTTTTGAAACCTGACGTGGCAGTAGCCGAATGGAATTCCGGCAAGATCGATGCGCTGGCGGTTCCGGCGGACCAGGCGCCGCAGTTGATGCGCGAACTGCATGATTCGACGCGCCGGTTTGAATCTGTTCAGCGCAAAAATCTCCGTCGCCCCAATTACGTTTTGCTCACCCACTAGCGGCGCAAAATGCTCGACTTTCCCGGGCGGCATTTTAGGCTCGCGCGCAGTCGCCAGATGTCGATGGAGCAATTTCCGAAGAAAGAAATCGAAGCGCTGTGGGCGCCTTGGCGCGTGGAATATTTCGAGAAGGAACCGCGCGACATGGAATTTCTCACGGCCGCGGCGCGCGCGAGCGATGACGCAGCGCACCTGGTGATCACGCGGCGGAAAACAGCGTTCCTGATGATGAACCGTTACCCTTACTCGGTCGGCCACTTGATGGCAGTGCCTTATCAGAAAACGGCCGACCTCGATTCGTTAGGCGAAAATGAAATCGTCGAGCTCTGGAATTTGGTGACCCACGGGCAAGCGCTCCTGCGAATGGCGACCCGAGCCCAGGGCTTCAATGTCGGTTTGAATCTCGGCGAATGCGCCGGCGCGGGCGTGACCGATCATTTGCACATTCACATTGTTCCGCGTTGGAAGGGCGACACAAATTTCATGCCGGTGCTTGCCGGAACGAAAACCATTTCGGAAGGACTGCGCGCTTTGTACGACAAGCTGATTGAGGCGCAGACCAAAATGGAAAAGGAGCGAGCGCGATGAACGGTAGCTCGTCGTGGATCGAACCGCCGCCGCAGCAACGCGGACTAGGTTGTTTCGCCAAAGGTTGTTTGATTCTTGTCGTCTTTTTTATTCTTCTCGCGCTGGCTTTCGTCGCCGGCACTTATTTCGCGGCAAAATATTTACGGACCGAATATTTTTCGGAGCATCACCTGCGTTTGCCTCCAAACAAGGCGACGGTTGAGGAAGAGGATGCGGTGAGAGCGCGATGGGACGCGTTCGAAAAAGCCGCGCATGCGCACGAAGCAGCGCGAATCGAACTCAGCGCGGACGATCTGAACGCGCTCATCGCTTCCGAGCCGAAGCTGCGCGGCAATGCTCATGTAACAATCGAGGACAACACCGCGCATTTGCAGTTGAGCATGCCGATCGGCAAAACGCGATGGTTGAACGGTCGTTACCTCAATGGGCAGTGCTCGGTCCAATCTGCGCCGGGTGGAAAACCGGAAGACGCGCGCATCACCAGCATCATCGTGAATGGTCGACCGGTCGGAGAAGAAATCCTGAGCTGGCAGTACGGCACCTGGTCGTTTAAACGTTACGTTGCAGATTGGACCGGCCAGACCAACCTCAAGACCTTCGAGATTTCCGACGGGAAAATAATTTTGGAAACAAACGGCAGCGAGCAGGCGCCCTAACGCTGCACGAAATTACTGCATGATCTCGCGGGCGAAGACGTTGAGTTGTCCGTCTTCCTGCTTCCGCACTTCGGTGATCTCGAGTGGTCGCGCTTCGTCGCGGCTGACCGTCGATCCCGGTGGCGGCGGCGTGTAACCAGTCGGAAATTCGACGATTATGCGCGTCGGCGCCGCGCCGAAATGAAGAACGGAATCGGTCAGCTTGCCCCGCGGCCGGAGGACGGCGCGGTTCGCATCGGAAAAATTGACCACGAATTGTCCCTTCAAATAAATCCGTTCGCCCGCAGTTCCGCGATCGGCGATTTCTTTGAGATCGCCCGTCGCGATGAGACGCCCGAGCGGCATTTTCCCGGGCGGAAAAGTTTTCCAACTTCCGCCGCCAGTGGTCGATGCCAGTGTGCCCACGTCCGAAGCAGCCGGCTGCACCGGTTGCGCGCGCACCGGACTTTCAACCGGTTGAGCGAGCGCGATCTCGGGTGCTGACTGCGTCGCGGCCGGCGGAGCTGGAGTTGGCTTTTTCGCCGGTGCAGGAGGCGGTGATGTTTGAACGATCGGTGACGGTACCGGCGGTGGAGATGTCGATCTTTCCGCTAGAACAATCGGCGTCGCTGACGCTGACGGCTGCGGAGTCGGTTTACCTTTAGCTAACTTGCCTTTTGGAGTTGGCGTTGCTTTTGCGCCGGGTTTTCCTTTTTTGGGCGCAACCTGCACCATTGGCGGTGGCGTGACCGCTTTGGCGGCTTCGACGCGCACAAGCTGATTTTCCGGTGGCGGCGGCGTGCCGCTCGGCGCGAAACCTGGAATTGCAACCTGCGCCGGAGTCTGAGCGCGCGGTGTTCCTTGACGGAATTGCGCGTAATGCATTTCGCCGCGCAACCGGGCTTGTTCCCTAAACAACGGCCAGCCCGCTTCGAGGTTGAGGGACAACGGCGGTTCGAGACTGAAAGTGCCGGTGCCGCGCATCACTGTGTAAGTTCCGTAAAGCAACGGCACCGAAGTCAGCATGATCCGCCCGTCGGGAAAGCGCTCAACGTGAATAACGGCAGAAAGATCGTGGGCGCGATCGAGCTTAAGCTCCAGACCTGTGGTGAGCGTTTGTTTGATCAGCGGCACCGTTTGCGGCTCGGCTGGATAAAGATGTTCCATCAACAGTTCCGGGCTCTCGATTGAACCCGTCAACGCCACCATTCCGGAGGTGAACAAATCGCTCGAGCTGAGCTCACGCGCTTCCATGATCACATAGCGGCCGACGACGTATGGGACGAGGCCGCGCACCTGTTGAAAATTACGAATGTAATTTCGCGCCAGCTCCGCGTTCGTTTTAATCAGCTCAGCCGAACCCATCGCGTTGTAACGATCGTAAAGTTGTTTCGCGCTCAAAAATTCGCCGGCTGGCGCCGCGGTTAGTTCAAAACGTTTAGTCGGCTCAATCTTGTGCAGCTTTTGCAGAATGCGATAACTGTCCGGCCGCTCCGGTTGGCTAAAGATGTAAAAGCTGCCGAGCCACGCCGCGAATGCGAATCCGGTCAGCAGCAGAATGACGACCGTCCAGGCAAAGTAATTGATCCGGCGGCGAACAGGGCGCGCATAAGGTTCCTCGTAGCGATAAATGCCGTAGTCCATCTAAACGGGCGAGGGGATTCCGATTGGCGAGTTCAAGCCGACTGCGTCACTTCGAATGACGTCCCACAGCCACACGTTCGACTCGCGTTCGGATTCACGATCTGAAAACCGGTCCCGGTGAGGCCTTCGCGAAAATCCAAAGTAGCGCCGCTCAAATACGACGCGCTCTCGTTGTCGATGAAAAACTCGACCCCGTCGCGCTCGATCACCGCGTCTCCGGCCTTCTTTTCATCCAGCGTCATCTCGTAATGCAGACCGGAACAGCCACCTTTGGTAATCTGCACGCGCAGACCTTTTCCCGAGCTTTCCGCTTTCTCAGCCAGCAAGCTCTTCAGCTGTCGGACAGCGTTCTCCGTGACGTCAATCATGGTGATTTCCAAATTACGATTCGACCTAGCCAAGTCAACCGCAGCAGATCGCGGGCGCGGCCGCCGTAATTGTCGATCTTTGCTCTGGAAATCGAACATCAAAGATCGAACATCAAACACCGATGAGCAGAATCCGATTGCTTCCAGAAACCGTGGCCAGTCAGGTCGCTGCTGGTGAAGTGGTGGAACGACCGGCGTCGGTCGTGAAAGAGCTGGTCGAGAACAGCATCGACGCCGGTGCCCGCAAGATCGACATCCTGATTCGACGCGGAGGAATTTCGATGATGCGTGTGGTCGACGATGGCTACGGGATGGACCGCGACGACGCGCTCCTTTCGCTCGAACGCCACGCGACCAGCAAAATCCGATCGGTGTCGGACTTGGAAGCGATCGGCACTTTGGGTTTTCGCGGCGAGGCGCTCCCGAGCATTGCCAGCGTGTCGCGTTTTCGCCTAACGACTCGCGAACCGGACGCAGTTGCCGGTACGGAGATCGTCGTCAACGGCGGCAAGATCGACATCGTGCGCGACGGCGGCGAAGCGCCGGGGACACAAGTGGAAGTGCGCTCGCTCTTTTACAACGTGCCGGCGCGCCGCAAATTTTTGCGCGCGGAAAATACCGAGAGTCGCAACATCGAGCATCAACTCCATTTGCAGGCGATCGGTCACGCTCAAATCGCTTTCACATTCGCGCGAGACGACCGTGTCGTGTTTCAGCTCCCGGCGACTACTACGCTGACCGATCGAATTCGCGATCTTTATGGAAACGAATTGTGGCAACAGTTGATCCGGCTCGATGGTTCAGGTTCGTCGCAAATCCGGATCAGCGGATTGATTGGGCAAGCTGGATTGAGCCGGCAAACGCGCGCGCAGCAGCTCATCTTTGTGAATGGGCGCGCGATTGAAAGTCCGCTCATCACCACCGCTGTGCGCGAAGGTTATCACACCGCGCTGATGAAAGGACAATATCCGGTCACTTTCCTTTTTCTCGAACTCGATCCGGGCGCGGTGGACGTAAACGTGCATCCGGCCAAACGCGAAGTTCGTTTCCGGGATCCGAATGGAGTTCGGGAAGCGGTCGCGCGGTGTATTCAGG
>Ga0209217_1000605_pt1 | contig 10269 bp, 10 predicted proteins | sample JacPinW_OM3H0_M2_FD_187957 | JGI IMG/M metagenome (GOLD analysis project Ga0209217, IMG submission 187957) | Forest soil microbial communities from Algoma, Ontario, Canada - Jack Pine, Ontario site 1_JW_OM3H0_M2 (SPAdes) (version 2) | ecosystem: Environmental > Terrestrial > Soil > Boreal...
ATGTCGAAGCCAAGCTCCCGCGCTCTCTCTTGCAGCGCCTGCTTGAGCCGCGCCGGCTCCGTCAAAAGTCGAGATTGGCGTAGGTTTCCGATGCCGGCACCCCCGGCAGCGTTTCGGCCAGCAGCGGCCGGAACGCCGGGCGCGATTTCAGACGCGCGTACCAGGTCTTCGCCATTTCGTCTTCGTTCCACGGGACGTCGCCCAGGTAGTCGGCTACGGAGAGGTGGCTCGCGGCGGCAAGATCGGCATAGCTCATCTGTTCTCCCGCAAGCCAATCGCGGGTACCCGCCAGCCAGCCGATATAAGCGAGGTGGTAGCGGATGTTGTGGCGCGCAACCCGGATCACGTCCGTTTCGGGCGATCCGCCGCCGGCGCTGACCGGGAGATGACGCTTGTACAGGCGCTCCATGGTAAGCGGGCCGGTGACTTCCGCGAAGAACTTGTCGTTGAACCAGCTGAGCAGCCGGCGCACCTCGACGCGCGACCCCGACTCGCTGGGCAAGAGCCGCAGCCGGCCCAGCTCGGGCCCACGCGTCTCGTCGAGATATTCCGCAATAATTCCGGCGCCCGGGATGGGCGGGTGGCCCTCCTCGACCAGTACCGGGGTCGTGCCCGCCGGATTGATGGCCAGGAACTCCTCGCGTCGCTCCCACACGCGCTCTTCAACCAGTCGCGCCGAGATCCCGTACTCGCCGAGGGCGAGCCGGATGAAGCGGGAATGCGGGCAAAACGGATGGTGGAACAGCGTCAGCATGCGGCGGCAAGCATTGCGGCGTTTCCTTAAGGCTTTATTGGGGTCGCGGGGCGGGGCAAGGACGTTAGATGCCCCTCGTACTCCTGCATAGAGCCCGGCGGAGCAAGCTGTGCAATGCGGGCGGCCGGCCATTGCCCGCGAGGAGACGATGCGGGAAAAGCGAGCTTTCGGAGCTTCCGCGTCCGATGCGGCGGCGCCCCGTTCCTGTGCCAGATGGAGCCGCCCATGACCTTCGACCTGATCAAGGCATTCATACTCGGTGTGGTCGAGGGATTGACGGAGTTTCTGCCGGTGTCCTCGACCGGCCACCTGCTCCTGGTGCAACGCTTCTTCGGCTTTGACGACGAGGATTTCGGCAAGACGTTCGCGGTTCTGATCCAGTTCGGCGCCATTCTTGCGCTGCTATCGATTTATTTTCCTCGAATCTGGCAGATCGCGCTGGGCATGTTCAAAGACCCTGCCGCCCGGCGCTTTGTCATCGGCGTGCTGATCGCATTTCTGCCGGCGGCGTTCGTCGGCGCACTGGCGCATGACTTCATCAAGTCGGTGCTGTTCAATGCCTGGATCGTCTGCTTCAGCCTGATTGTCGGAGGTGCGATCCTCCTGTGGGTCGATCAGATGAACCTGAGCACGCGGTATCACGATGCCACGCGCTTTTCTCTGCCGGCGTATTTCATCATCGGGCTGGCGCAGTGCCTGTCGATGATCCCCGGAGTTTCGCGCGCGGGAGCCACCATCGTTTCCGCCATGCTGCTGGGAGCAGACCGCCGCTCGGCGGCGGAGTTCTCGTTCTGGTTGGCGATGCCGACCATGGCGGGTGCGTTCGCCTACGATCTCTACAAGAGCCGCGGCCAGCTGAGCATGGACAATGCGATCGTCATCGCCTTCGGCTTCGTCGTCTCGTTCATTTGCGCCTGGATCGTGGTGAAATCGTTCTTGGGCTACGTCCAGCGGCACGGCTTTTCGCTGTTCGCCTGGTGGCGGGTGATCGTGGGCTCGCTCGGCCTGATCGCGCTTGCGCTGGGCCACTGAGCACCGGAGGACGGACGACAGAGCACAGAGAAGCTTGGTTACGTGCCGCCTTCAGTCCTCTGTTCTATATCCTCTGTGATTTGATCAGTGAATTGCCCGGCTCTCCGGAACCGCCACAAGTAGGAAGGCACCACGCTCGCCATCGCGACCGGATCGATGCCGAGCTTTTCCAGCGTGCGCCCCTCGCGCTTGGCATGCTCGGAAACGACATTGTCGATGCGCAGGAGCTCGACCTGGTCGGGAGTCAACGGCGGCTTTGGCATCCATTGCAGCAACGAAGCCTGCATCCTGGCCACGGCGAATGGGATGGGGACGAGCAGGCGCTTGCGCTCGATGGTGGCGAGCACGAATTCCATCAGCTGCCTGAAGCTGCACACGTTCGGGCCGCCGAGCTCGTAGATTTGCCCGCCCTGCGCCCGCCCCTCGATCCCGGCGACAACGGCTTGCGCCACATCGCCGGCAAAGACCGGCTGGAAGCGGGTACGTCCGCCGCCGATCAAGGGGAGCGCCGGCGAGACGCGCGCCATGGCAGCGAACCTGTTGAAGAAGTCGTCTTCCGGGCCGAACAGGATGGAAGGGCGAAGCACCACGGCGGACGGCACCGCCGCGAGCGCCAGCCGCTCGCCTGCCGCCTTCGAGCGCGCATAGTGTGAGGACGAGCGTTCGTCGGCCCCGATCGCGGAGACGTGGACCAGCCGCGCTCCAAACCCCGCGGCGGCGCGTGCCACTGCTTCGGCCCCGGCGGCGTGCACCGCATCGAATCGTTGGCGTCCGCGCTCGAACAGGATGCCGACCAGGTTGATGAGGGCGTCGCAATCGCGCGCGGCCGCCTCGACCGAGCCCGCATAGCGCAGGTTGGCCTGCACCGCATGGATCTGACCGACCTGACCCAGGGGCTGGAGATGGCCCGCCAGCTCAGGCCGGCGCACGGCGACGCGGACGCGATAGCCGCGCTTGGCCAGCGCCCGCACCACATGGCGGCCGAGGAAGCCCGAGCCGCCGAATACGGTGACAAGCGTTTCAACGGCAATGGCGGTCATGGCGCGCTCCCTCGCGTCGTCTGACGCGCCGAATTCAAGCCGGTGGAAGCTTATAGAACGAGCGCGCGGGCATTTGACAAGCGGGATATCGCTTCGTACCTACGACTTTCGCGGTTGTCGCGACAGCCGACAGCCTGCTGCCACGGCGCCCAGGTGGCGGAATTGGTAGACGCACTAGTTTCAGGTACTAGCGCTGCAAGGCGTGGAGGTTCGAGTCCTCTCCTGGGCACCAATAGCGCGCCGCATGCTCACGAACAGCCGCGATAGCCATCCGAGCCCGCGTTTAGCGTTCCGTCACAGCTCGTTCAAGCGCGAGACGAATGAACCGCTGATAGGAAACGCCGGCTTTGGCCGCGCGTTTCTTAACAGTCTCAAGCAGGTCCTTGGACAGGCGCATATTGACCCGCTCTGTTTTGGGCTTGAACTCGAAACGTGCCGGTACCATTCCCGATAGATCGTAACGGATGAGATCGGCAGTGGCCACGAAGTCCTCAGCCGCTCTGTTGCTGCGAAGTCTAGGAAGTTCCTTTTTCTTTCTGCTCAACATCATTCATCAGCATGTAAAGCTGCTCATACCCCCTAAAATCCTCACGAACTCCCCTTTTGGGCTATAAACCCGCGGCCTTCTTCAGTGCCTCGTCTATGCGCGTTTGCCATCCTGGCCCCTCGGATTTGAACCGCTCTACTACCTCGCGCGTGAGGCGCAGGGAGACAGCGATCTTGGTGGGCTGCCTTTGCGGGGGGCGAACCCGCCGACTCTTCGCCAGGCCCGGGAAGGTTTTGGCGAACGGCTGTGCCCGACGAAAGTCTTTAGCTGTCCATTCTGGATTGTCGGGGTCGGCGACAATACCGGCTTGAATGCGTGCTTCATCCGCCTCGGACAGCGCGTGCCGTTTGCGTTTAGGTTTGGTCATACAGCTTCCTTTCCGCCCGGCTGGCCCGACGCAAGCTGATCACCGAAACAGCCTCAGTGCCGAGCGGAGAAAATACCAGCGCAACCACATCGTTTCTCAGCCGGCCAATAGCACGAAATCGCGGTTTGCCGCTCGCGCTACGATGACCGCGGACTACAAACGCGGTCTCCCACTCAAACAATTCCGCATCGGCCAGATCGAGCCCATGTGTCGCGATATTGGCTTGCCGCTTGGGCTCGTCCCAGGTGATCTTCACTGTTATCGCATATACGACTTGATTCGCTGCCAGCAAGCTTGGACAGGGCCAAGCAAACCCGAATGAAATGTGAAGCGGTGCTGGATGTGCCACACGCTTCGATACATTGACAGTGTCAACAAGGATTTGGAATTCAAACGGAGACGCCCATGCCGAAGACTGCAGACTATTTCCGCGGCAAGACGATCATCATCACCGGTGCCGCAAGCGGCATCGGCAAGGCCACGTCGCGCATCTTTGCGCGCGAAGGCGCCAACGTGGTGTGCGCCGACGTCAATGGGGATGGTGCGCGGCAGACCACCGCCGAGATCGCGGGCAACGGCGGCAAGGCATTTGCGGTGCGCACCGATGTCACCTCGCGTCGCGAGGTCGATGATATGGTCCGGCAGGCCATTGACGCATTCGGCAGCGTGCACTTCCAGTTCAACTCGGCCGGCGCGGCGCTGCGTCGATCGGGCTTCCTCGACATCGACGAGAAGCTCCTCGACGACACCTTTGCGCTCAACGTGAAGGGCACTTTTCACTGCATGCAGGCCATTCTTCCGCACATGCTGCGCAATCGCCACGGCGTGATCGTCAACATGGCAAGCATGGCGCACCGGCGTGGCGGACCCGGCTCTTCCGTGCACTACGCCTCCGCCAAAGGCGCCGTGGTGTCGATGACGCTCGGCGTCGCGCGCGAGTTCGCGCAGGCCGGCATCCGTTGTCTCTCCATCTCGCCGGGGCCGATCCGTACGCCGTTTCAAGCCGCCGCACAGACCTCGCCCGAGCTCCTTCAGCGGTTCCTCGACGACGTGCCGATGAAACGTTTTGGCGAGCCGGAGGAAATCGGAGAGCTGGTGCTGTTCGTGTGCTCGGATGCCTGCGGTTTCATGACCGCGGATACGATCTATGTGAACGGCGGGGGCGGCTGGCGATGAGCAGTCACTTCCCTTCCAGGGTGTAGATCGGCTCCCAGTCCGGCCCGGGCGGGGAGAGCGCCAGCAGCTTCGCCCGGTGCATGAAAAGCGCCGCCGCCGGATCGTGATCGGCAATGCTCGCGAACGACTCCGCGGCACCCGCAAAATCGCGGCCGCGCCAGGACGTGAGCGCCTTGCCATAGATTCGCGCGTCCACCGACTGCGCCGGAGTCTGCTTCCCCGCCTCTGCAAGCGGCTCGTAGACCCGCAGCGGCTGCACCCGGCCGATCACGCGGACGACGTCGATCTCGCGCCAGCTGAATTTTGCTCCTGTCAGCGTCATTGTCGCTTCGGAAGCAAGGACCGAGGTGCCGAAATATTTGTTCGCGCCCTCGAGCCGGGACGCGAGGTTCACGACATCGCCGATCACCGTGTAGTTGAAGCGCCGTCCCGAGCCGATGTTGCCGACGAGCGCCTCGCCGGAGTTCAAACCGATGCGATGACGCAGCTCGTGTCCCTGGAAAGCCGCCGCTGTCGCGTTGAGCTCGACCAGCCGTCCGCAACAGGCCAGCGCCGCCCGCACGGCCTGCGCTGCATGGTCCTCATCTTCGACGGGAGCTCCGAACACCCCGACGATCGCATCGCCGATATATTTGTCTACGAAGCCCCCATGCTCCTCGATGGTGTCGCTCATAGCGGACAGGTAGGTGTTGATCAGCGCGACCAGATCGGGAGCCGACATGCTCTCTCCGAAGGAGGTGAATCCTTCGACATCCGAGAAGAACATGGTGACGTTGCGCGTTTCGCCCCCGAGCGAGGGCAATCTGCTCGATGTCATCATCTTCTCGACTACCGCCGGCGCAAGGTAGAGCGCGAAACTCTTGCGCAGGAAGCGGCGGTTCTTGTCGGTCACGCCCAGGCGAAAGCCGATGGTCACGAACAGCGCCTCGAGCCCCGCAAACAGCGATTCGAGGAGAGGGAGCACGATGGCGTGCTCGAATGCCGCCACTGCAGCGAGGATCCAAACCGTCGCGAGCCCCAGGAAGGACAACGCAGCGCCCGCTGGCGGCAGTATCAGGGCCGCAACCGCTGGAATTGCCGCGAAGCTCGCTGCGATCGCAGCGCTCTGGATTGGCCCCGTCTCAATGAGCGCGTTCCGCCGCACGATGTTGTCGACCGCGGTGGCATGGATGTAAGGACCTGGAATCGAGCGCGCCGTGAATTCTTGCGTCGCCGGGGCAGGTAATGCGCACCGCTCGGTCGCCGGCCTCTGCCGTGCAGTGGCGAACCGCTTCGAAGTTAACTTGCGATCCTCGGCCTCCTCGACCGAGCCCAGGATCACGGCCTTGCCGTCGAAATTCCGGCGGAAGAACTCCGTGTTGCCCCGCTCGGCGCAGGCGAGCAGATCGGCAAGCGAGTAGTCCGGAATATCCTGTGAGCCGCCTTCGAAATTGAGCGTCAGCGTATTCGGGACCCCGGTCGGGATGCGGTATCCCGCAAGCGTGAGGGTGGGGCCGGGCCCGGCTTGGGGCTGCGTGGCCAGCGTGCGCGCGGCGAGCTCGGCGGCAAAGGCCGTGACGGACTTGCCTCCGACTGTGAACGTCAGCGGCACCCGGCGCACGACATCATCGGGGTCGCCGTACACATTGAGCGTGCGGATGTTGTTGAAGCCGACCGCAAACTGCTGCGCCCGCGTGGGCAGGATCGACTCCTCCCGCAGCTCGATGCCGCCGAGCACGAGCTTGCCGGCACGGCCCGCGCTGTTGAGCGTCCGTAGAAATTCGCGATCAAAGCCGTGCAATCGCTTGCCGAGCGGTTCGCCCTCAAACGGGATGCTGGAAAGCTCGATCGAGCGCTGGAACACCACGTCGATGCCGATCACGCGCGCGCCGCCTTCGATGACGGCGGTCAGGACGCGGGCAATCTCGGGTGTCCAAAGGAAAGTCGCGGAATCCTTGAAAGGCGGGGTGCGATAAGTCTCCGCGTCGATGCCGATGACAACCGCGGGCGAGGAGCTGGGTTCGTAATGGTTGCCATAGACGCGCCAGCGGAGCGCGGTGAGCACATCGATCGACCAACCCTGCAGCAGGTCGAAAGGAGGCACGACCGCCACGATGCCCGCCACAAGCGCGATCGCAAACGCCGCGACTGCATCGCGAGCGCGTACCCGCTCCATTACCAGCTCGGGTGGCTGTGTCTAGTTGCGGAAGTTCAGGCGCAAGAGTCGGCCCACCATGGGCGTGTTGCCGGGCTTGGCATGCGCATCGATCTTGAACACCACTTCCTGCCCATCCTGCCCATCGAGGCTTATCCGGTAGAGCCCTCCCGCCGCGAGATGTCTCCCCCATTTCGCGAAATCATAAAAGTTGCCATGGAGAAGCTGATCGGTTGCGACGTCCACGAGATAGCGTTCGCTGGCTCCATCGAGCCGCTCGACCAACAGCGTGCAGGGGCCCTTCAATTGCAGGAGTGGCGAACGGCCGTAGAGCGTGAGCTGCGCCTCGACCGCCGATGTGCCTGCCGCCACATTGCGAAAAACTCTGCCGGCGAACTGGCCCGGCCTGTCGCTGGAGAGCGCCAGATTGCCGGGATCGCAGGGTACCTTGGTGCGGGCAACTCGCCCCCCTTGGACGTCGCTCTGATCGATCCCGACCGTCACCGTCCCGCCGCTGATCGTCTCGCGCACGCAGGAGTTCATGTAGCCCAGCACGATGCTGCCGCGAGCACCCAGCTGGATGGTCTTTCCCGTTTCGACATAGTCCATGGACTCCACCCCCGCCGGAGCGCCGCTCACTTCCTCCACCAGTGCGACCGGGATCGGGCCCGCCAACCCAGGCGACATACCGGCCGCGAGCGCAAGCAGTGCAATTCGGGTTCTCATCATCGCGCGCATCCTCTGGTGGCGACCTTTTCACGACCACGCGCGTCCCGGACTCTGTCCGGGGATTGGCCCGCGCATCCACGTCTTTGGGCATTGAAAGCGTGGATGGCCGAGGCAAATCCCCGGATCGCGTCCGGGGACGGCCATGGCGACCGAATGGGTTCGACCTGATTGAAAACGTTGTAGCATATACGTTGCGGTTGCTCCATCCAAGGGCCTTCGAGAGCTCCGGACGCCGAGCTGCGCGACGACCGTGTCGTGCCCCGGGGTCAATTATCTCCGGCAAATCAGGGGCATGTCTCTCTCCCCTTTCCCTGTGCGAGGGTGAGCATAGAGGGTCGCGCCGCCGGAATATGTGATGTTCGTCACAGTTTATCGCGTTTCGGCTCATATCGACGCATCAATCTAACCTCTACCTTGGGAGAGACAGCTTGGCCCTCATCAGCATCAAGGCCGGTCCCTTTTCCTTCGTCGCGCGGTGGGAGGCGGAGGCCGCCCCGCAGACATGCGCCAAGTTCGAATCGCTGCTGCCCTATCGCGAGCGCATCATCCACGTGCGATGGAGCGGGGAAGCCTGCTGGATTCCGCTCGGCGCCCTCGATCTTGGCCTGCCCTATGAAAATCAGACCAGCTATCCGGCTCCCGGCGAGATCCTCTTGCACCCCGGCGGGTTGAGCGAGACCGAGATTCTCATTGCCTACGGCGGCGTGCGCTTTGCCAGCAAGGTCGGTCAACTTGCGGGCAATCATTTTCTCACCATCACGGAAGGGCGCGAGCAATTGCGCGCGCTGGGCGAGCATGTCCTCTGGCATGGTGCGCAGGAGATTGTTTTCGCGCGTGTTTGACAGCGTCTGGGGGCCGGCCATGCAGAACCTCCGTAGGGGCGACGCATGCGTCGCCCTATATCTGCGCAGCAGCGAATGTCGAACGAGGGCGAGGCAATGCCTCGCCCCTACGAATCCGAGAGCCAACGTTTTCCAGGGGCGGGTTTCAAACCCGCCCCGACGCGCTGGCCGCGGCGGCCTCGGGCGTGACCAGCCGATAGCCGACGCCGAGCTCGGTGAGGAGGATGCGCGGCTGGGTCGGATTGGCCTCGATCTTCTGGCGCAGCTTGCGCATGAAGATGCGCAGATAATGCGTGTCGTTGAGGTGGGGCGCGCCCCAGATTTCCTTCAGCAGGAACTGATGCGTCACCACGTTTCCGGCGTGCTGGGCAAGGAGCTGAAGAAGCCGATATTCCTTCGGCGTGAACATGACGCGAGCCCCATGCACGGTCACGATGCGCGCCGCGAGGTCGATGGAGAGCGGACCGATGTTGATCACCGGCTCACCGGTGGAGGCACGGGCGTAGCGGCGCATGGCGGCATGCGCGCGCGCCAGAAGCTCGGCCATCCCGAACGGTTTGACCACGTAATCGTCCCCGCCCTTCTCCAGGAGCCGCACCTTCTCTCCCTCATGCGACCGCACCGAGAGCACGATGACCGGCACGGTCGACCAGCCGCGCAGGCGTTCCAGCACTTCGGAGCCGTCCATGTCGGGGAGCCCGAGATCGAGGATCACCAGGTCGGGCGGCTGCAGCGTAGCGTAGCGCAAGGCTTCGGATCCGCTCTCGGCTTCCTCGACCGCAAAGCCGTCGAGCTCCAGACCCGCGCGCAGGAAGCGGCGGATCTGCACCTCGTCATCCACGACCAGGGCAAGGGGCTTGGCTTCACTCATCCGGACCTACCTCCGGCTGGTTCGTCGGGGTTGCAAACGGCAGATGTATGGCCACCGTGGTCCCTTGACCGATACCCGCGCTCTCGGCCTCGATCTTTCCGCCATTGGCGCTGACAAAGGCCTGCGCGATCCATAGCCCCAGTCCGGAGCCGGAAGTCGTCGCGACGTGGCGCTTGCCCCGGAAGAAGCGCTCGTAGATCTGCGTGCCTTCCTCCGCCGTCAACCCGGCGCCCACGTCCCGCACCGACAGCACCACATGGCTTGCGTTGCGCTTCGCAGAAAGGATGATGGGGGAGCCGGCAGGGGAATATTTTGCGGCATTGTCCACGATCTGCACGAAGGCCTGCTCGACCAGAACGGCATCGACGTAGATGAGCGGCAGGTTCGTCTCCAGATCGAGCAGGACCTGATGCGCGGCGAGGTACCGGCGCCGCCGCTCGACGGCCGAGTTCACGATGTCCTGCGGCTCGATCCATTCCGCGCGCGGCGTGATTTGCTGGCGGCTCACCCGGGTGGCATCCAGAAGATTCTGGATATCATTGTTGAGACGCTCGGACTCGTCGCGCACCACGCCGGCAAGCGAATTGAGCCGCTCGTCGCGCGCAACCTCCGGCGACTGGCTCAACACGGTCGCCGCGCCGAGGATGGAGGCGAGCGGGGTGCGCAGCTCGTGCGACACCGAGCCGATCAGCGCTTCGCGCAGCAGCTCGGTCTCCGAGCGCATCTTGGCGTCATTGAGCACGCGCGCCACATCGAGCCGCTCGAGCGTGGCGGCTG
>Ga0209217_1000606_pt1 | contig 10257 bp, 10 predicted proteins | sample JacPinW_OM3H0_M2_FD_187957 | JGI IMG/M metagenome (GOLD analysis project Ga0209217, IMG submission 187957) | Forest soil microbial communities from Algoma, Ontario, Canada - Jack Pine, Ontario site 1_JW_OM3H0_M2 (SPAdes) (version 2) | ecosystem: Environmental > Terrestrial > Soil > Boreal...
CTGACGATCGCGACGGCTTTTGACACCTCGGCCATCCCTCTCGGCGCCTCGATCGCCTGCTCTGGAGCATGCCTCACCGTCGTCGCGGTCGAGCCCGGAGCATTCTCGGTTCAGGCGTCGGTCGAGACATTGGCACACACGACGCTCGGGCAGTGGGAGGTGGGCACGCCGGTCAATCTCGAGAGATCGTTGCGGCTCGGAGACGAGCTCGGCGGGCACCTCGTTTTGGGGCACGTCGATGGACTGGGGCGGATCGTCGAGCGTCGACCCGAGGCCGAATCGGTGCGCTTTGTTGTGGAGGTACCAATAGGGCTGGCGCGCTTTATCGCGCCGAAGGGATCAGTGGCGCTCGACGGGGTGAGTCTCACCGTCAACGAGTTGGCCCAAGACCGCTTTGGCGTCAATATCATCCCCCATACCCTTTCCTGCACGACCTTTGGACAGGCCCAGCCCGGACAGCAGATGAACCTAGAAATCGACCTGATCGCCCGTTACGTCGCACGGCTTCTCCAGCCTGCGCCATGACCCAGCCTCCTCACATTCTGGTCGTCGAGGCGCCCTATTATGACCATATCGCCGCGGAGCTTCGTCGTGGCGCCGAGCGCGCTCTTGCGGTGGCGGGCGCTACCCACGAAAGCCTGCAGGTTCCGGGCGCGTTTGAGATCCCTGCGGCGATCGGCTTTGCCGCGCGGGCGAGCGACCGGTTCGATGGGTTTGTCGCGCTCGGCTGTGTGATCCGCGGTGAGACCACACATTACGACCACATCTGCGCCGAGAGCGCGCGTGGCCTGCAGGACTTGGCGATCCGCGACGGCCTCGCGATCGGCTACGGCATTCTGACGGTCGAGAACGAGGCCCAGGCATTGGCCCGCGCTTCACCCGACGGGCGCGACCATGGCGGTGCTGCAGCGCGCGCCTGCCTCGCGATGGTCGAGCTGAAGCGGCGTCTGGCCGAGAACGGCGAGTGACCGTCTCGGCCGCCGGCGAGGACTATCAGCGCGGCGGTAGCCGGCGACGCAGCGTCGCCCGGCTGACGGCAGTCCAGGCGCTCTACCAGCTCGAGGCTAACCCCGAGGCCGAGCCCGAGGCGGTCGTTCGCGAGTTCATCCGGCACCGGTTCGGGCGAGAGATCGACGGCGACCAGCTGGGCGAGGCCGATCCCGCCTTGTTTGCCGATATCGTCCGCAGGACCGCCGCCGATCAGGAACGGCTCGACGCAGAGATCTCGGCCGCTTTGACCCCGGACTGGCCGTTAGCGAGGCTCGATTCAGTATTGCGCGCGATCCTGCGAGCCGCAGCCTTCGAGCTGGTGCATCGGGCGGACGTGCCGCCCCGGGTCATAATCAGCGAATACACCGCTGTCGCCTACGCGTTCTTTACCGGCAGGGAGCCCGCCCTTGCGAATGGCGTTCTCGACCGCGTGGCGCGTACGCTGCGAGCGGATGAGCTTTAATCGCCATGGCGGCCCCGGAAGCCCTCGATGAATTTCAGCGCATCCGACGGTTCTACGCGCCGCTCGCTGGGCCCGGCGGACTGGGTCTGCTCGACGACGCGGCGCTCGTCGACTGCCGCTGCGGGCGGAACCTAGTGGTTACCGCCGATGCGATCGTCGAGGGTGTTCACTATTTGCCGGACGATCCGCCCGATCTCGTCGCACGCAAACTGCTCCGGGTCAATCTGTCCGATCTCGCCGCGATGGGAGCGCGGCCGTTGCACTATTTGCTGACGACAGCGCTTCCTGCGACGCTCGGCGCAAACTGGATCGCCGAGTTCGCCAGGGGTCTCGAGGAGGACCAGCGACGGTTCGGGGTCGATCTCTTGGGTGGTGACTCCGTCACGACGCCAGGGCCCGCTTCGTTCTCCCTGACCGCGATCGGCGAGGTGGCGGCGGGTATGGAGGTCCGCCGCAGCGGCGCACAGCCCGGCGACCTTGTTTGGGTTTCCGGTACTGTCGGCGATGCGTTCCTCGGGCTCGGCGCGCTGGGCGGCGCCTATCCGGAATTACCGGCCGAGCATCGGGCTGCCTTGATCTCCCGCTTCCAGGTCCCCGATCCGCGCGTCGAACTCGGCCCGCTTCTCGCCGGGATCGCGCATGCAATGATCGATGTCTCGGACGGTCTGCTCGCCGACCTCGGCCATATTTGCGAAACCTCGTGCGTCGCCGCAGTCGTCGAATTGGGACGGCTGCCGCTGTCGCCCGCAGCTCGGCTCGTCGTTGCCGCCGAACCTGGTATCCGTTCGCGCCTTGCCACCGGCGGTGACGATTACGAGCTGCTGTTTAGTGCACCCCCTTATGCCGCCGAGAGCATCGTCGCCCTATCCACCCAGCTCCGGGTGGCGATCACGATGATCGGCAGGATCGAAGCCGGAGCCGGCGTGCGCCCGGTCGACGACGCGGGACAAACGATCACGGTCGAGGCCACCGGCTACCGGCATTTCTAGTGTACTCGCTCGAACAGATAGTACAGGAATTACCAATTTGGTATCCATAAAATTGCCCCATTAGCATAATACAGTTAAGGCTGATAGCGGCGCCTGATGGGGCTGTTACCAACGCGAGGATGCGCATCTCGTTGATGTGGTGCGGGTGAGACCGCGGGAGCAGGTGCGCGGGCGGGGCTTTCGAAGGCGGTCTGGCCGAAATTGCGCCTTTCAACCTGAAGAGGAGTTCCCGCTGCAGACCCGCTGCAGGAGCAGCGGGCCGTCATATAACGGACAACCACAAGTCGCAGGAACCTCAAGCCCGCATCAGACACCGGGGAGGAGCTGCGAGCCGGCGACGGTATGGTTGCCGGGCGAATGCTCTTCTGGCATGATTCGGGGCTCTGACCTGCTCCTGCCGGTTCGGGCAGGGCGGGTTTCTACCTTTTAATTTGGCTCGCGGCGAAGGAACCTTTCCGATGTCTGCTGCATACTTTCTCGTCATTGCCTGCGGGGTGTTGGCACTGCTCTATGGCTTGCTTACCAGCCGCCAGGTTCTGACCGCCAATGCCGGGTCTGCCCGGATGCAAGAGATTTCAGGCGCTGTACTGGTCGGCGCGCGCGCTTATCTCAACCGTCAATACCGCGCGATCGCCATTGTCGGGATCGTTGTGCTGATCGTGCTCGGCGTGACTCTCGGAGTCCGTGTCGCATTCGGCTATCTGATCGGGGCGGTATTGTCGGCAGCGGCCGGCTATATCGGCATGAATGTCTCGGTGCGCGCCAATGTCAGGACGGCGCAGGCGGCCCGCAGCGGCCTCAAGGCGGGGCTCGACATCGCCTTCAAGGCCGGTGCGATCACCGGCCTGCTCGTAGTCGGGCTCGGCCTGCTCGGTGTTGGAATCTATTATTTCGTTCTGCGCGCCACCATGCCCGGCGAGGATCTGCGTCCGGTGCTAGAGGCTATGGTGGCGCTAAGCTTCGGCGCCTCGCTGATCTCGATCTTCGCCCGTCTCGGTGGTGGCATTTTCACCAAGGGTGCGGATGTCGGCGCCGATCTCGTCGGCAAGGTCGAGGCCGGCATTCCTGAAGACGATCCGCGCAACCCGGCGGTTATCGCCGACAATGTCGGCGATAACGTCGGCGATTGCGCTGGCATGGCCGCGGATCTGTTCGAGACCTACGCGGTGACAATCGTCGCGACGATGCTGCTCGCCAACATCTTTTTTCCCCAGCCGCTGCGCGACAACATGCTGTTGCTGCCGCTCGCGATCGGTGCGGTGTGCATTGCCACATCGGTGATCGGCACTTTCTTTGTCCGGCTGGGCGCCGATAACGGGATCATGAGGGCGCTTTACAAGGGGCTCATCGCGACCGGGATCTTGTCGGTTGTGGCGATCGCCCTCGTGATCTATTGGCTCTTCGGCTTTTCGGAGCCGCTGAGGATGACGACTGGTGCGGAAGTGACCGGGGTCGGATTGTGGCTATGCGCGATCGTCGGCTTGGCCGTCACCGGTTTCATCGTCTGGATCACCGAGTACTATACGGCGACAACCTACCGTCCGGTGCGCAGCATCGCCCTGAGCTCGACGACCGGGCACGGCACCAACGTAATCCAAGGCCTTGCCGTGTCGATGGAGGCGACCGCACTACCGGTCGTGGTGATCTGCGTCGGCATCATCGTGTCTTTCATGATCGCCGGGCTGTTCGGGATCGCGGTTGCGGCGACGACGATGCTGGCGCTCGCCGGCATGATCGTGGCACTCGATGCCTACGGCCCGGTCACCGACAACGCGGGCGGCATCGCCGAGATGGCCGACCTGCCGCGCGAGGTGCGGCGCACAACCGACGCGCTCGACGCCGTCGGCAACACGACCAAGGCGGTGACCAAGGGTTACGCGATCGGGTCCGCCGGGCTCGCCTCGCTCGTGCTCTTCGCCGCCTACACCGAAGATCTCAAATACTACTTCCCCGGTCTCGATGTTCATTTCGGGCTACAAGACCCGTACGTTGTGATCGGGCTCTTTATCGGTGGGTTGCTGCCTTACCTCTTTGCCTCGCTCGGCATGACCGCGGTCGGCCGAGCGGCCGGCTCGGTCGTCGTCGAGGTGCGGCGCCAGTTCCGTGAGATCCCGGGCATCATGCAGGGTCAGGCGAAGCCGGATTACGGGCTTGCCGTCGACCTGCTGACCCGAGCAGCAATCCGCGAGATGATCGTGCCGTCTCTGCTGCCGGTGTTGGCGCCGATAGCGCTCTACATCGTCATCTCGATCATCGCCGGGCGCGCAGCCGCGTTCAGTGCGCTCGGTGCGATGCTGCTCGGCACCATAGTGACCGGGATCTTCGTGGCCATCTCGATGACTTCGGGCGGCGGCGCGTGGGACAACGCCAAGAAATACATCGAAGAGGGCCACCACGGTGGCAAGGGTTCCGAGCCCCACAAAGCAGCGGTGACCGGAGATACTGTCGGCGATCCCTACAAGGATACCGCCGGCCCTGCGGTCAATCCGATGATCAAGATCACCAACATTGTCGCGCTGCTGTTGCTCGCGATTCTTGCAAAGTGGGCCGGGTGAAGGCGATCCATCGTCGTCCGACCCGCCGGTTCGTTAGCTTGGTGGTCTGCCGGTGGGGCCGCCGCTGCCGCTGCTGCTTTTGCTCGATGCCGCGTTGTTGAATTTTCCGACGTTGCCGATCACCTGCTCGAGGAAGGTGAGTTCCCGGCCAGGAGCCGGGGTCGCTCGGGGAACCGGTTCGATCGCTCTGGCGTCCTGTACCCCTTTGTGATCGACTGTCTTGACAACCCCTTGATCGTCAAAGCTGACGATATATACTTGTTGATCAAGTAAATCTGGTTCGAAGAAAGCGGTTTGCCCCGTACGCCGACTTATATAATACCAGGATTTGTCATTGAAAATACTGACACTCGAGGGCGAACCCAGTATTTTTATCACCTCGTCTTTACTTGTGACGCCCGGTTGGATCTCGGCGAGCTTTTCCGACGTCGGCAGGTTGCCGCGTTGTTCGACCATCGCCGCACAACCCGCGATCATCGCGATACCGGAGACCGCAAAGACGGAGGACAGACACCGAAGGGAAACAGTTCGCCAGTGGTACATCGGACACGCAACCGCTATCCTGTTGAAACACGCCCGGGCGGCGCCCATTTCGGTCCCTAGGTTGCAGCCGAGCGCGGTTTATTGTCAACGGCCCCTGGGACCGCAAGGCGATGGGCGCTCCGCGAAACAGCGAGTCCCGCGGCTAGCCAAACAGAGTGTAAATGATGGCGGACGCGATGCCGGAATTCTCCCGTCTTGTTCGGCTCGATCAAGTCGGTCCCCAGCCCTTCCGGCAACGAATCGAGGCCACACCCGCTGAACGCGAGAGGCTCTCCCAGCGCTTCGATCTTCTGTCTCTCGACCGTCTGACCGCAACGATCGATCTCTACCGAGGGAGCGGCGGGGTGATTCGATTGGAAGCCTGCTTCGAGGCTGAGTTCGTGCAGTCCTGTGTTGTCACACTCGAGCCAGTCGCGGGCGTAATTTCTGATCGCTTCCTCCTGGTTTATGGTCCACCCGAAGAGGAACCGCTGGAAATCGCGCCGGACGGTGACGAGGCGGCGTTTGAGCCATTGGTGGGCGACGCGATCGACATTGGAGAGGCGGTAGCGCAAGAGCTGTCGCTAGCGCTGCCGCTCTTCCCCCGCGACTCGGCAGCGAGCATGGACATCGAGTTCGTAGAGATGCCGAGCGCCGGCCCGTTCGAATCCCTGGCGCCCCTGCGGCGGCCTACTGACTCCTGAAACTTGGCGGCGTCGCGGGGCAGGTGCATGACAGTTGCCGCGCCTCCTGTTTTTGGGCTAATTACCCGGCGTTTTTTGCGTCGCTTCTCGTGAAAGCAAGCACTCCATGGCCGTTCCGAAAAAGAAAACCTCGCCGTCGCGTCGCAACATGCGACGCTCCCACCACGCGCTGAAGCCTGCCGCCTATGGTGAGTGCCCGAATTGTGGCGAACTGAAGCGTCCGCACCATCTCTGCCCGTCTTGCGGGTATTACGATGGGCGCGAAGTGATCGCAGGGCCACGCGAGACCACCTGACCAGGAAACTGCGTCTGCGGGATCGCGCAACGTGAGCGACGGCATCACGATCGCTCTGGATGCAATGGGCGGTGACGGTGCCCCGGCTATCGTGCTGAAAGGCGCTGCGATCGCGCTGCGACGGCATCCGGGCGTTCGGTACCTTCTGTTCGGCGCCGAAGAGATGGTCCGCCCGCTTCTCGTGAAGCTGCCTGGGCTTGGCGAAGCGGCAACAATCGTTCATACGAGCGAGGTCATAGCCGCCGATTCAAAGCCATCGCTCGCGCTCCGCGCCGGTCGACAATCGAGCATGCGGCTAGCGATCGATGCAGTAGCCGAGGGGCGGGCGGACGGTGTCGTGTCGGCTGGAAACACCGGCGCACTGATGGCAATGGCAAAAATTGCACTCAAGATGCTGCCGGGGATAGATCGTCCGGCAATTGCTTCTTTTTTCCCGACCCAGCGCGGCGAGAGCGTAATGCTCGACCTCGGCGCCAACATCGAATGCGATGCCGAGAATCTGGTGCAATTTGCCCTGATGGGCGACGTTTTCGCGCGCACCGTCCTCGGACTGGTCGAACCGACTGTCGGCCTGCTCAATGTCGGTTCCGAGGATTTGAAGGGGAACGATGCTGTTCGTGAGGCAAGTGCACGGCTGCGTATGGCAGCGTCGCCCATTCGCTTTTACGGATTTGTTGAAGGCGATGATATCACGGCGGGGACCGTCGACGTTGTCGTTACCGACGGCTTTACCGGCAATGTCGCGGTCAAGACGGCAGAGGGTACCGCAAAGCTTTTCGGCGAATTCCTCGAGGCGGCGTTCCGCCACTCGTTGATGGCTCGTATTGGCTATATTTTCGCGCGCCGCGCGCTCAGGAACCTTCGGTTGCGGTGCGATCCGCGCCGCTACAACGGCGCGATGTTCCTGGGTTTGAACGGAATCGCCGTCAAGAGCCACGGTTCGGCCGATGCCTTCGGATTCGCCAACGCGATCGGCGTAGCTATTGATCTGAAGGTGAACGGGTTCCTCGATAAAATCCGCGTCGATCTCGCCCGCCTCAGCGAGGCGCAGCCCGCGCCTGAGCCGGCGGCTCTCTAGACGCCGGTCGATGACAGTGCGATCCCAGGTCGCCGGGTGCGGCGCCTACCTGCCGGAACGAGTTGTCACGAATAACGAACTCGCGAGCCGTCTCGATACCTCGGATGAGTGGATTCGCCAGCGCACCGGTATCGGCGAGCGCCGGGTCGCCGCACCGGGCGAGCTGACCTCCGACTTGGCTGTTCACGCGGCGGACCGGGCGCTGTGCAGTGCGGGAATGAGCGGCAGCGATCTCGACCTTCTCATTCTTGCCACCGCGACCCCGGACAACACGTTTCCCGCCACAGCGGCAAAGGTGCAAGCCCGCCTCGGAATGAGGCACGGGGCGGCCTTTGATGTGCAGGCGGTCTGTGCGGGGTTCATATTCGCGCTCTCGGTCGCCGACAACGCCGTTCGCCTCGGCCAGGCGCGAACCGCTCTCGTCGTCGGAGCGGAGACCTTCTCTCGCATCCTCGATTGGGAGGACCGCAGCACCTGCGTCCTCTTCGGCGACGGCGCCGGTGCCGTGGTGTTGCGGGCGATCCCGGCTGCAGAGTCCGGTGGCCGCTATATTCTGTCCAATCACCTGCATTCGGATGGTCGCCAATACGACATCCTCTATGTCGACGGCGGCCCGTCCTCGACCCGAGGCACTGGGTTCCTTCGTATGGAGGGACGCGAGGTCTTCCGTCAGGCGGTCCATCGTCTGAGTGCGGTGGTTGACGAGGCGCTGACGGCTAACGGTCTCACTGCCGCGGATGTCGATTGGCTTGTTCCGCACCAAGCCAACAGCCGGATCATCGATGGGATGGGGCGAAAACTCGGCCTGCCGGAAGACAAGATCGTCGTGACGATTGAACATCACGCCAACACCTCCGCCGCCTCGATCCCGCTCGCCCTCGAGACGGCGGTTGCAGACGGGCGGATCAAGCCGGGACACCTCGTTCTGATGGAGGCCCTCGGCGGTGGCCTGAGCTGGGGAGCGAGCCTGGTCCGCTGGTAGCGCGCCGCTTTTGTTTACGCTCCGTCGGCGCAGTGAGCCTCCGCTTAGGAATTTGACGGAATTTTTCCAGTGGGTTAACCTTCCCTTAATGAAAAGGGGAGGGGCCTCATGGCCGGAGAAACGGTTACTCGCGCTCGTCTCAGTGAAGCGGTCTATCAAGAGGTCGGCTTGTCCCGCAACGAGTCGGCAGAACTTGTCGAATCGGTGATCGCCGAGATCGCCGGCGCGCTCGAACGCGGCGAAATGGTCAAGATTTCATCATTCGGAAGCTTTGCGGTCCGGCAGAAGGGCCAGCGCATTGGCCGTAACCCCAAGACCGGTCAGGAAGTGCCCATCAGTCCGAGACGGGTTCTCGTCTTCCGTGCCTCGCATGCGCTCAAGGACCAGATCAATCAGGGGCTCGCCGACACGAGTGACGGCAAGGCCTCCGTCGCTTCCGCGCTGGCGGCCAAGGCGCCATCGGGGTGAGGTGACGCGGGCGAACACGGCGGCCGCCCCTCGGCGCACCGGTAAATCGGGCGCTGCCTTTCGTACCACCGGAGAAGTCTCGGAGGAACTCAACCTTCCGGCCCATGTGCTGCGGTTCTGGGAATCCAAGTTTCCAGAAATCAAGCCGCTCAAGCGCGGGGGAGGCCGCCGTTACTATCGGCCCGAAGATGTCGACCTGCTGCGGCGGATACGGCAGTTCCTTTACCAAGAGGGGTACACGATACGAGGGGTTCAAAAGCTGCTGCGCGAGCGCGAGCGGCGAGAAGAACCCGCGGTGGACCTGCCGCCGACGTTGTTTCGGCTCGAACCCACCGCCGCCCCGCCGAGCCCTCCTGCGCCCACAAGGCAGGCTCTGCAAACCGCCTTGGAGGAGGTTCGGCGTGAACTCCTGGAAATCCGTGCCTTACTCGACAGGCTAACCAAAAGATGAATTGCGCGGTCGGTTGCACGGCGCGGGGCGGCCGACTATGATTGGCCCTATCGGCAGGGCCGCCCAGTCGGAGCGTAGCGCAGCCTGGTAGCGCATCAGCATGGGGTGCTGAGGGTCGTGAGTTCGAATCTCACCGCTCCGACCATTTGTTTCGCTCTTCCCGCAGGCTCTTCGCCGATCAGCGCATTGACGAAGAGGACGATTGCATGAGCGTTCCCCAGGTGGACCTCGAACCGTGGCAGTGGCCCGAGGAACAGTGGCGCAAGATCGTCAATCGTGTCCGCGCCGGTCGGCGGCTGCGGCCGGCCGAGTGGCCCGGAGGTGCGCGTTGCGCGGTGGCGCTGTCGTTCGACTCCGACCATGAGACCAGCGATTTGCGCGATGGCGGCAAGTCGATCGGCCGCCTCGCCTGGGGCCAGTTCGGCAACCGGGTCGGGGTTCCGCGGATCCTCGACCTGCTCGCCAAATACGGCGTCAAGGGCTCGTTCTACGTGCCGGCGGTGACGGCACTCCTCCACCCCGATGAGCAGCGTCGGGTTGTGGCCGAAGGCCATGAAATCGGCATCCACGGCTGGATCCACGAGCTCAATTCGATCCTACCGCAGGAAGCCGAACGCGACCTGATGAGGCGTTCGGCCGACACTCTGGAGCGGGTCAGTGGTGTCCGGCCGGTCGGCTTGCGCACGCCCTCCTGGGATTTCAGCCAGCACACTCTGGAAATCGAGAAGGAGATGGGGCTCCTTTACGATTCCTCGCTGAT
>Ga0209217_1000607_pt1 | contig 10249 bp, 7 predicted proteins | sample JacPinW_OM3H0_M2_FD_187957 | JGI IMG/M metagenome (GOLD analysis project Ga0209217, IMG submission 187957) | Forest soil microbial communities from Algoma, Ontario, Canada - Jack Pine, Ontario site 1_JW_OM3H0_M2 (SPAdes) (version 2) | ecosystem: Environmental > Terrestrial > Soil > Boreal...
TCGCGACTTCACTCGGATCGCCGCCTCCGACCCGGTGATGTGGCGCGATATCTTTCTCAACAACCGGGAGGCGGTGCTCGAGATCCTGCAACGCTTCAACGAAGACCTGACCGCCCTGCAACGCGCGATCCGCTGGGGCGAAGGCGACAAACTGCAGGATCTCTTCACCCGCACCCGCGCCATCCGGCGCTCGATCATCGAGGCGAAACAAGCCTAGCCGGCGCGTGCTCGCAAACCGACCGGCAGTGAGTGGGGGATGGGAATGACCGATTACCGCAGCGACAATACCGGTCGAGCCGCACCCGAGATCCTGGATGCGCTGATCCAAGCCAACCACGGCACCGCGCTCGGGTATGGCGGCGACGACTACACCGCCGCGCTGCAACGGCACTTCTCCGAGCTGTTCGAGACCGCCGTGCGGGTCTTCCCGGTCGCCACCGGGACTGCGGCGAACGCTTTGGCACTGGCCTCGCTCGGCCCGTCCTGGGGCAATGTTTATTGCAGCGAGGTTGCACACATCAATACCGCGGAGGCCAACGCCGCCGGCTTCTTCGGCGGCGGCCTGAAGCTCCTCCCGGTGGCCGGCAATCACGGCAAGATCGACGCCGATGCGCTCGCCGAAACTCTGGCAGGGATCGCGCCAGGGCAGATCCATCGCGGCCAGCCGACCGGGGTCAGTCTGACCCAGGCGACCGATCTCGGCGCCGTCTATTCGCTCGACGAGATCCGTGCGGTTGCCGAGGTGGCGAAGGCGCGCGGTCTCAAGCTGCACATGGATGGAGCGCGCTTTGCCAATGCGACCGCACGGCTCGGCTGCAGTCCGGCCGAGCCGACCTGGCGCTCCGGCATCGACATCATGTCCTTCGGCGCGACCAAGAACGGCGGCGCGCTGTGCGACGCGATTGTCGTCTTTACCCCCGAGATTGCCGAAATCGTTGCAGTGCAACTGCGCCGCGCCGGCCAGGTCTGGTCGAAAATGCGCTTTGCCTCCGCACAGCTGATCGCCTATGTCGAGAACGGCCTTTGGCTCGACATGGCCCGCGCCTCGAATGCGATTGCTGCGCGCATCGCAACGGGACTGCGCGATCTTGCGGGTGTCCGGCTATTGGCGCCGGTCGAGGCCAACGAGATCTTTCTCGAGCTGCCGAGCACGACGATGGACGCGCTCGAAACCGACGGCTTCCAGTTCTATCGGCGCAGCCGAAGCCTCGCCCGTTTCGTCTGCCGCTTCGACACGACCGAGGCCGAAGCCGACGCGCTGGTGGCAGCCCTGCGTCGGCAGCTTGCTCCGGTGGCGCCGCCGCGCGCAGCCGAATAGCCTTCTGCACGAGCAGCGCGGCGTCCGGTCCGCTGCTTGCGCTCCCGCGGGTCTTGCGAGAAGCTTCGAGACCGTGGGTATTCGGCTCGACGGGCGCCGGATTAAGAGAAGATAGTAAAAAAAGGGTAAGACAGTCCTGCACCGGCGGTATAAAGTCGCCGCAAGGCTCCGGAACGTGGGCTGGACCAAGCGGGAGGGAGGCCATGGCGACGGTCGAGACCGTAAAGAGCGTCCCCTGGTGGAAGGAGCCGACCAAAGACCAATGGCTTGCCTGGGTCGCCGCGTGGCTCGGCTGGACCCTGGATGCCTTTGATTTCACGATCTTTCTGCTGATCATGTTGCCGATCTCGCAGGAATTCAGCGTCCCGTTGACTGCCGTTACGGCCGTCTTCACCTTGACGTTGTGGATGCGGTTATTGGGTGCTACTGCCTCGGGCTGGCTCGCCGATCGGGTCGGCCGCAAGACGCCGCTGATGATCTCGATCGCGTGGTACTCGGCCTGTAACTTCATTGCGGGTTTTTCGCCGACGTTCTGGTTTCTGTTCTTGTTCCGGGCGCTTTTGGGCATCGGCATGGGTGCCGAGTGGCCGGCCGGCGCGGCCTTGGCGATGGAGCAATGGCCGATTCGCTCGCGCGGCTTTATGGGCGGGGTATTGCAAGCCTCGTGGGGGCTCGGCGCGGTCTTATCCAGTGCCGCCTATGGCCTGTTGTACGATTCGATTGGCTGGCGCGGCCTGCTGTGGATGGGCGTCCTGCCGGCGCTCTCGATCATCTATGTGCGGTTCTTCGTCAAAGAGCCGGAGGTCTGGGTCGAAAACCGGCGGCTGCAGCGCACCCAGCACCGCGAGGTTCGCGTACCGCTGTTCAGCATCTTCAAGCGGGGCATGCTCGGCAACACGCTGACTGCGTGCTGGTGGATGGCCAGCGCCTTTGTCGTCGGCTACTCGATCGGCGCGCTGTTTCCGACCTATCTCCAAAAGGATCTGCACCTCAGCGCCGGACTGGTGGCATTGCCGGTCATGCTCCAGAGCCTGGTATTTTTCCTTTCGGGTACGTTCTGGGGCTGGTTTGCCGATCGGGTCGGCCGCCGCTGGGCAATCATCATCCCGGCTTTGCTGACGATCCCGATCGCGCCGGCCTATCTCCTGACCAGCGATTACACGATGATCGTGGTGTTTTTCGCCATCCAGGGCGCGTTCGGCGCCGGCGGCATGCACGTCCAGTACCCGGCCTATCTCGCCGAAAGGTTCCCGACCGAGGTACGGGCGACAGCTGGCGGTTTCGTCTATCACCAGGGAGCGATCTTTGGCGGTCTGGTAGGGCCTGTTCTTGCCTACCTCGCGTCCGACTGGCAGCTGGGATTTGCGATCCCGATGATGATCGGAACCACGCTCGGTTGCGTCAGCATAATCGTGGCAATGATGTTCAGCCCGGAGACCCGGGGCACGGTTCTGAGTGCGGAGCTGTCGGTCGCCTGAGCAGTTCTGACGGCGGTTTCTGGTGCCGTCGCGCTCGTCGGCGGCCCATGATCCCTAGAGGATGGCCCAAGCGCACGCACATCGCCGCGCTCACGCCGAACAGCGGTCGGCGTCGGTTTTGCGCCCGAGACCACGCGGCGACTTCGATGGCCAAAAGAACCCGCGACATTCCCGCAGGGCTGTTTTACAGTTCCCGCAAGGCCCTACCTAGGGGCCGAATCACAGGGGGGATGCGGCGATGGCGGCGGTAGAGCGCGAGGCCGGAAATACCATTCCTTGGTGGAAAGAGCCGACCAAGGACCAATGGTACGCCTGGTGGGCCGCTTGGCTCGGCTGGACCTTGGACGCCTTCGATTTCACCGTGTTCCTGCTGATCATGGTGCCGATCGCCCAGGAATTCGACGTGCCGCTCGCCGCGGTCGCCTTCGTCCTGACGATCACCTTGTGGATGCGTCTGGTCGGCGCCGTCGGGGCGGGTTGGCTCGCCGATCGGATCGGGCGCAAGACGCCGTTGATGATCTCGATCGCCTGGTATTCGCTGAGCAACTTCATCGCCGGCTTTTCGCCGACCCTGTGGTTTCTGCTGCTGTTCCGGGCCTTGTTGGGCATCGGCATGGGGGCGGAATGGCCGGTCGGCGCCGCACTCGTCATGGAGAGCTGGCCGGTGCGCTCGCGCGGCTTGATGAGCGGCGTTCTGCAAGCCTCGGGCAATCTCGGCTTTCTGTTGTCGAGCATCGTCTACGGTCTGTTTTACGACTATATCGGCTGGCGCGGCATGCTGTGGCTCGGCATCCTGCCGGCCTTCGCGATCATCTACATTCGCATCTACGTCAAGGAATCCGCGGTCTGGGTCGAGAATCGGCGCCTCCAGCGAGCTGAGCAGCGCGAAATGCGCACCCCGTTCTTTGCCATCTTCAAACGGGGCATGCTCGGGAACACGCTAGGCGCGTGCTGGTTCATGGCAGCCGCCTTCATAACCTACTATTCGATCAATTCGCTGTTCGCCGCGCACCTGCAGAGCGATCTGCACATGAGCACGGCGATGATCGCGACGCCGATCGCCATCGCCAACCTGCTGGCGTTCTTCTCGAGCGCCACCTGCGGCTGGTTTTCGGACCGCATCGGCCGGCGCTGGGCAATGATTATTCCAGCACTGTTCGTGATCCCGTTGGCGCCGTTCTACCTGTTCACCAGCGACCTCACTGTGATCGCCGTGGCCTTTGCCCTGCAAGGGCTGGCGGGCAGCGGGGGCATGTTCGGTCAGGTCCCGAGCTCTCTCAACGAGCGGTTTCCGACGGAGGTTCGCGCGACCGCGGCCGCCTTCTGCTATCACCAGGGGGCGATCTGGGGAGGCCTGTGCGCCCCGGTTCTCGCCTATTTCGCGACTAACTGGCAGCTCGGCCTGGCGATACCGATGCTGATCGGGACCGTGTTCGGGGCGCTCAACTTCATCATCGCACTGCTATTGGCCCCGGAAACCAAGGGCAAGGAACTGGTTCCGGATCTCGTGGTCGCCTGAGCGAGCCTGCCGGCCGGAAAGGCAGAGAAATTATTCCGACCACAACCTTAGAAGCCGAGGAGGAAAGCCAATGGCGGCGGTCGAGACCGTAAGGACCATCCCGTGGTGGAAAGAGCCGACTAAGGACCAGTGGTACGCCTGGGTCGCCGCGTGGCTTGGTTGGACCTTGGACTCCTTCGACTTCACGATTTTCCTGCTGATCATGGTGCCGATCTCGCAGGAATTTGGCGTCCCGCTGACCGCAGTGACGGCGGTGTTTACGGTTACCCTGTGGATGCGTCTCGTCGGTGCGGTCAGTTCGGGCTGGCTTGGCGATCGGCTCGGGCGCCGCCTCCCGCTGATGATCTCGATCCTCGGCTATTCGCTGTGCAACTTCATCGCCGGTTTCTCGCCAACCTTCTGGTTTCTGTTCCTGTTTCGCGGTCTGCTCGGCTTTTTTATGGGGGCGGAGTGGCCGGCCGGCGCGGCCTTGGCGATGGAGCAATGGCCGATCCGCTCGCGCGGGCTCATGAGCGGGATATTGCAGGGGTCGTGGGGCATCGGCTTCCTGCTGTCGAGCGCCGCCTACGGGGTGCTGTACACCTCGATCGGCTGGCGCGGCCTGTTGTGGATCGGCGTTCTCCCGGCGCTGACGGTGGTTTACGTTCGCTATTTCGTCAAAGAGCCACCGGTATGGGTCGAGAACCGCCGGCTCCAGCGCGTCGAAAAGCGCGAGGTGCGGCTGCCGCTGCTGAGCATCTTCAAGCGCGGGATGATCAGCAATACCGCGCTCGCCTGCTGGTGGATGGCAGGCGGCCTGGTCACCTATTATTCAATCAACGGAATGTTCGCGACCCACCTGCAGCAGGATCTGGGCCTCAGCCCGGCGATGATTGCGACGCCGATCATCTTCGCGAACCTCGTCGTGTTCCTGGCAAGCATGTTCTGGGGCTGGGCGGGTGACCGTATTGGCCGTCGCTGGGCAATGATCATCCCCGGCTTGCTGGGCATACCGGTCGCCTTCGGATACATGCTCAGCAGCAACTATTGGGTAATCGTTATCGGCTACGTCGCGCAGGGGGCCTTGCTCGGCGGCGGCGCCGGCGCTCACGTGCCGTCCTACATGACCGAGCGGTTTCCAACCGAGGTGCGCGCGACGGCGAGCGCCTTCTGCTATCACCTGGGGACGATTTTCGGCGGTCTCGTGCCGCCCGTCGTCACCTATTTTGCGTTGAACTACCAGCTTGGGTTCTCGATTCCGATGCTGGTCGGCTGCATTATCGGCGGCGGCAGTTGGTGCCTCGCTCTTTTCCTCGGCCCCGAGACGAGGGGCAAGGAAATGGTGGCGGATCTGGTCGTCGCCTGAGCCGTGGGATCGGTCCTCGCCTGTGGCGGTGATATTGGCGAGGGCCACCCGCATAACTGGTAGGGCCGGCCCGCCGCTTACCGAACCGCGGTTGAAAAACACCCGCGACACTCCCGGATTCCTGCTTTACATTGTCGGCAAGGCTCCGCGGCAGGAGTCGTCGAGACCGGGAGGGAAAGCATGGCGGCCGTCGAGACCGTAAACACCATCCCCTGGTGGAAAGAGCCCACCAAGGACCAATGGTATGCCTACTTCGCAGCCTGGGGCGGGTGGACCCTCGACGCTTTCGACTTTACCGCGTTCCTGCTGATCATCGCGCCGATCGCCAAGGAATTCGACGTGCCGGTGCCCGAGGTGGCGGCGGTGTTGACGATCACGCTGTGGATGCGGCTGCTTGGCGCGACCGCCAGCGGCTGGCTCGCCGACCGGATCGGCCGCAAGACGCCGCTGATGATCTCGATTGCCTGGTACTCGGTCTGCAACTTCTTGGCCGGCCTGGCGCCGAGCTTTTTCCTGCTGTTTCTGTTCCGGGCATTGCTCGGCATCGGCATGGGAGCGGAATGGCCGGCCGGGGCCGCCCTCGCGATGGAGACCTGGCCGGTGCGCTCGCGCGGCTTCATGGGCGCCGTGATGCAGGGCTCGTGGGGGATCGGCTTCCTGATGTCGAGCGCGATTTACGGTCTGTTCTACAACTACATCGGTTGGCGGGGCCTGCTGATGATCGGCATCTTGCCCGCCCTCCTGATCATCTGGATTCGGTTATACGTCAAAGAACCCGAGATCTGGGTCGAGAATAAGCGCCAGCAGAAATTGCAAGGCCGCGAGGTTCGCACGCCGCTGTTCTCGATCTTCAAGCTCGACATGCTGGGCAACACGCTGACGACCTGCCTGATGATGGCGAGCGCATTTGTCATCTACTATGCGAACTACGCGCTGTTCGCGACCCATCTGCAGCTCGATCTCAAGCTGAGCCCGGCATTGGTCGCCCTGCCGATCGCACTTGCCAACACCTGTTTCTTTCTCTCTTCGCTGTTCTGGGGCTGGCTGGGGGAACGCATCGGACGGCGCTGGGCGATCCTGATCCCGGCGGCGCTCGGGGTTCCGACAGCGTTCCTTTATCTGATGACCGACGACTATACCTTGATCGTCATCGGATTTGCTCTGCAGGGGATGTTTGCCTGCGGCGGCATGCATGTTCAGTACCCGGCCTATCTCTCCGAGCGGTTTCCGACAGAGGTGCGGGCGACGGCGGTCGCTTTCTGCTTCCACCAGGGGGCGATTTGGGGCGGGCTGATCTCGCCGCTGCTCATTTTATACTCAACCACCCAGCACGTTGCCCTTTCGGGTCCGATCCTGGTCACCACGATCGTCGGCTTGGCCATCTTCCTTGTCGCCGTGCTGTTGAGCCCAGAGACAAAGGGAAAGGTTCTCGTGGCCGACCTGACGGTCGCTTGAAACGCCGCTTTTAGAGCCGTTTACCGAACCGCGGTTGAAAAACACCCGCGACACTCCCGCATTGCTGCTTTACATTGCCGGCAGGGCTCCACCGGAGGAGCCGTCTGGAACGGGAGGGAGAGCATGGCGGCGGTCGAGACCGTAAGGAGCATTCCTTGGTGGAAGGAGCCAACCAAGGACCAGTGGTATGCCTGGTGGGCAGCTTGGTTGGGCTGGACGCTAGACGCCTTCGATTTCACCGTCTTCCTGCTGATCATGAAGCCGATCGCCGATGAGTTCAGCGTCCCGGTGAGCGGGGTCGCCTGGATTCTTGCCCTGACGTTGTGGATGCGGCTGGTCGGCGCGGTCGCTTCGGGTTGGCTCGCCGATCGGGTCGGCCGCAAGACGCCGCTGATGATCTCGATCTTCTGGTATTCGATCTGCAATTTCATCGCCGGATTTTCGCCGACCTTGCTGTTTCTGCTGGTGTTCCGCACGCTGCTCGGCATCGGCATGGGGGCCGAGTGGCCGGCCGGCGCGGCCTTGGCGATGGAGCAATGGCCGATCCGCTCGCGCGGCTTTATGAGCGGGGTGCTGCAAGGCTCGTGGAGTATCGGCTTCCTGCTTTCGAGCGTGATCTGGGGGGTGTTTGGCGACTATATCGGGTGGCGCGGCATGCTGTGGATCGGCGTGCTGCCGGCCCTCTCGATTGTTTATATCCGCTATTTTGTCAAAGAGCCCCCGATCTGGGTCGAGAACCGCCGCCTTCAGAGCACCCAGCAGCGCGAGGTTCGCGCCCCGCTGATCAAGATTTTCCAGCGGGGGATGCTCGGCAACACCTTGTTGGCGTGCTGGTGGATGGCGAGCAATTTCGTCCTCTACTACTCGATCTGGGCATTGTTCGCGACGCATCTGCAAGCGGATCTGAAGCTGACGACGATGGGGACCGCGATCCCGTTCATGGTCGCAAACATCCTGAGCTTTCTGGGCATGTCCTGGTGGGGTTGGCTGGCCGACATCATCGGGCGGCGCTGGGCGATGATCATCCCGGGTGCTATCGCGATTTTCGTCGCCCCGCTTTACCTGTTCACCAACGACCCCTTCTGGATCACGGTCGGCTTCGGCCTGCAGGGTGCCTTCGGCGGCGCGCTCTACAGCCAATTGCCGAGCTACCTCTCCGAGCGGTTCCCGACCGAGGTGCGGGCCACCGCGAGCGCCTTCTGCTACCACCAGGGGGCGATCCTGGGCGGGCTCGTGGCCCCGGTGCTGGCCTATTTCGCTGTAAATTTCAATCTCGGATACGCCATTCCGATGCTGGTCGGAACCGTCGTAGCGGCGATCAGCGTCGTCATCTCGCTGCTGCTCAGCCCGGAGACCAAGGGTAAGGTCCTCGTCGCCGAACTTCAGGTGGCCTGACCCGAGATTGCTTCGCTTGCGCTCGCAATGACAAAAACTGCCGCGTCATTGCGAGGAGCGAAGCGACGAAGCAATCTCGATCCGCTTAGAGCTCCACGTACAGATCACGCCATTCTGGATTGAATCGGTTGATGAGATCGACCTTCTTGTGCCTCGAACCGGCCTTGATCTGCTTCTCCCGCGTGATCGCGCCGGAAGCGTCGTATCCGGCTTCATAATAGACGAGCTTGGACACATTGTAGCGCCGCGTGAACCCGGGCAGCAGCTTCTCGCGGTGGCGATGAACCCGCGCCCTGAGGTCGCCGGTATATAGGACGGTGTTACATTGGTTTGTCAGGATATAGACGCAATAGACTTTATCCACTCTCTGTTCCCTTCCGTCGACGAGATTGCTTCGCTTTGCTCGCAATGACAATTGGCCTCCTTGTCATTGCGAGGCGCGTAGCGACGAAGCAATCTCGATCCAGGGCTCGCAACCCGGTGTGTTGCGGCGATCACGATCTTAATATTGCCTAATTCACATGCCTAAGTGCGGGTGATCTGGCTCCGAGAGGACGGATCGCAAACCGGGATGTTCAACTTAAGGGCATGGTTTTGCTGTAGATTCGCTGTATTTGCGCGGGCGTCCGATCGCCTGCTCAACTTTTCGGGAAATCCCCTCGCGGCCGATGCCGCGCGCATCGACGAGCATTTCAAACTGATGCACTATTGGCGGCGCCGAGAGGAGGAGGCGGGCATGAAGGCTGACTATGTGATCATCGGCGCGGGGTCGGCGGGATGCGTGCTCGCCAATCGGTTGACCGAGGACCCGACCGTCAAGGTCCTGCTGATCGAGGCCGGCGGGCGCGATTGGAGTCCCTACATTCACGTCCCGGCCGGCTTCATGAAGATGCTCGATCACCCGACCCTGACCTGGGGGTATCGCGCCGAGCCCGATCCCGGCACCGCCGGGCGCGCGATCTTGTACCCGCGCGGCCGGGTGCTCGGCGGCTCCAGCTCGATCAACGGCCTGATCTATGTCCGCGGCCAGCCCGAGGATTTTGATCATTGGGCTCAGCTCGGCAATCGCGGCTGGGGCTGGGACGACGTCCTGCCGTTCTTCAAGAAGGCCGAGAACTGGGAGGGCGGCGAGACCGCGGTGCGCGGCCGCAGTGGTCCGCTCTTTACCTCGAAGATGGACCGGCCGCCGCTTTGCGAGGCGGTGATCGAGGCCGGCAAAGAGATCGGCCTCGAGTACCGCGAGGACGTAAACGACCTGCCGCCCGGCGCCGGCGACAGCATCGGCTGGTGCCAGCAGACGCGCGGTGGCCGGCGGCGCGCCAGCACCGCGCGCACCTATCTGCGGCCGGCGCTGAAGCGGCCCAACCTCCAAGTCGTCGTCAAGGCGCAGGTCAACCGCATCGTCTTCGACGGGCGCCGCGCCGTCGCGGTCGAGTACGAACGCGGCGGGGCGGTCGAGCGCGCGGACGCCGAGCGCGAAGTGATCCTCTCCGCCGGTGCGGTAAACTCGCCGCATATCCTGCAACTGTCGGGGGTCGGCGCCCCCGAGCATCTGAGCCGCGTCGGCATCCCGGTCCATCATGCGCTGCCGGGCGTCGGACAAAACCTGCAGGACCACTACATCGCGCGGATCAGCTACCCCGTCACCGGCATGCCGACCGTCAATGAGCGTTCGCGCGGCGTGGCGCTCTGCGGCGAGATCGTGCGGTATCTCGTCACCGGGAAGGGCATGCTGACCT
>Ga0209217_1000608_pt1 | contig 10246 bp, 8 predicted proteins | sample JacPinW_OM3H0_M2_FD_187957 | JGI IMG/M metagenome (GOLD analysis project Ga0209217, IMG submission 187957) | Forest soil microbial communities from Algoma, Ontario, Canada - Jack Pine, Ontario site 1_JW_OM3H0_M2 (SPAdes) (version 2) | ecosystem: Environmental > Terrestrial > Soil > Boreal...
CGGTGAGCTTTCAAACGCTACTGCAACTGAACGGGTGCGAGTACTGGCATCTCGGTTGGTCGAGATCAACTGCAACTGAACGGGTGCGAGTTGCAAGTGGCATAGCTGCTAGTTGCCAGTTCACTACGTCGGGACGTTACTGGCGCGGATCAGGGCACAGGCAAAGGCTTGTGCCTTGAGACTACTGGGGGACGTCCCGACGTAGTGAACTGGCAACTACGAGCTATGCACCTCTAACAACTCGCACCCGTTCGGTTGCTTTCCCCCTCCCGCCCTACGGATTCAGGTAACGCTTAAACCAGCCCAACGCCTCGCTCCACCAAAGTCTCTGATTTTGCGGTTTGCCAATCCAATGCCCTTCGTCCGGAAAGTCGATCAGCCTGCTCGGCACTCCCTGTCTCTGTAGCGCGGTGAAAAGAGACAGACCCTCGGTGTAGGGAACGCGATAGTCGAGCTCTCCAACCACTACGAGATGCGGAGTGTGGAAGCTCCCGGCGAATAGATGTGGTGACCAGCGGCGGTACACCGCTTCCATTGCGCTCTTATCCCAGTAAGGACCGCCGAACTCCCAGTCAGTGAACCAGATCTCCTCCGTCGCGCCGTACATGTTCTCGAGATTGAACACGCCGGCGTGAGTGAACAGTGCCTTGAACCGGTTCGAGTGACCGGCGATCCAGTTCGTCATGTATCCGCCGTAGGATCCGCCGGCGGCTCCCATCCGAGTGGAATCGAGCCAGCCGTTACGAGCCAGAGCGGCGTCGAGGCCGTTCATCAGGTCGGTATAGACTTTTCCGCCCCAGTCTTTGGAAATCTGATCTGTGAACTTCTGGCCGTAGCCGAACGAGCCGCGCGGATTGATCGCGACGATTCCGAAACCCGGCGAGGCGAACAGCTCCAGGTTCCAGCGACCGTGCCACGTATCGAGCCATTCGCCTTGCGGGCCGCCGTGAATGAGAAACAGAACGGGAAACTTTTTTCCCGGCTGATACTGCGGCGGTTTGAGAAGCAGTCCCTGTACGCTGTCGCCGTCGGCGCCCTTGAACCAGAAATCCTCGACAGGATTGAGCTTGAGCCGCGCGAGGAGAGGGTCGTTTTCGTGCGTAAGCCGTCGCACATCCGTCAATCCGCGAGCGCCGAGTGTGCCCATGTAGACTTCGGCGGGGCGCTCGGTCGCGTCCTGAAGCCAGACGATTGTCTTGCCATTCGCGGATATCGATGGCGCGACGTTGTTGCCCCCGCTCGTGAGCAGTTGCGGCGTTGAACTCCATCCCGAGGAAGTCCGCGAGATCCGATAGAACTTGTTCCGGCTCGCATCGACGGTGTTCAGGTAGATCGCGTCGCCGCTCGGCGAGAAAGCGTAGCTGTCAGCGTTTCTGTCCCAGCTGGGAAGAAGCTCGCGCGAAGTCCGAGACGCCCGATCGTATGCCATGAGCCTGAAGCGGTCCGACTCGAAGCCGGCTCTCGCCTGCGAGGCGTAGAGAATCGTGCGGTTATCGGGAGAATAGACCGGATTCTGATCGGCGCCTCGATTTGCGGCGGTGATCGGAGTCGCTGCGCCGCCCGTCACGGGTACGACGTAGACGTTCAAATCTGTCGACCAGGCATCCTCGCGCCCTTGATCCTTCGCCGTGTAGGCCAGCTCCTGCCCGTCGGGCGAGAAGCTGTACGCCTCGCCTCCGGCGAACGGGCCGGGAGGCACGTCGTACTTTACTCGACTGGTCGCGTCGAGCAAGCCGGTCCCATCTGGGGATACGACGAAGAGATGCGACCGCGTCTCCGGGGTCCAGTCGGTCCAGTGGCGGTAGAGAAGATTGTCCGCGATGTGCGCTTTAACCTTCCCGGTATCCGCAGCTTTCGCGTGCTCGGTGTTGCACGCGTCGCTGTCACAATCCGGATAGACTCCCGACACGAATGCGATCCGATCTCCCGTCGGAGACCAGACCGGTCCGCTGGCACCCGCATTCACGTTTGATATCTGCCGGGCGTTGGCGCCACTGGCGTCGGAAATCCACAGTTGGCCGCGGGATATGTATGCTACCCGTTTTCCGTCAGGCGACCAGCGAGCCTCGCTGGCCTGAGTGGTCACATTGGGAAACTGACCTGCGCGCAGACCGGTGCTCGCCGCACCCGACCCGTTTGTCGTGACTCCTCCAACGGGTGCAAGGATGGTGACAGTAGTGCGCTTGTTCGCGTTGACGTCCGTCGTCCGCAGCGAATAGAGCACCCACGCTCCGTTCGGAGAGACCTGAGGATCTCCGACGTTCTTTACGGCGGCGAAATCCTCGAAGGTCATCGGACGCTGGACACGTCCCTGCGCGGGAAGATTGACGGCCAGCAGTCCGGCCGCCACCACTAGCAGGCGGGTTTTCATTCGTGCTCGCTTGTAAAGGGTTTTCGTTTCGGTGGCTCTACTGCTCTGCGGGAATGATCCCGCGCGGCGCTATTGCGGAATCGGTATGTCTTTCCACAGCGCCTGGTCAAAAGTTCCGGCGGGCAACTCCTCGTTGATCCGCACGTTCGCGTATTGCTCGCGCCAAACGGGCCGCCCGTTGCGGATCACCAGGAACTCGGTTGGAACCTGATACCCCTGAATGTCCTTGTAGCCGCTGACCCGTATGTCGCTGACCATTGGACGCTCGCCGCTCTTGCCGCGCTGGATGAAGCGGAGAAGAATCAGCTTGTCGGCATCAATCCACATCTGGTTGGACGTCGAGTCGCCGGCCTTCGCTCCGACGACATAGACCGGTCGGCCCTCCCACTCATCGACACGGACCGTGTTGAGGTCGACGCTCAGCGAGTCGAGTCCACGCACTATCGTCGGCAAGGGAGCGACGTAGACGTCCGCGGTGAGCAGCAGAAGCGGATTCACTGACGGCCGGAAATCCACGCGGATACCATTGTCGAATGAAGCGACCTTGTCATCAACCTGCACCAGGCCGCTGCGCTGCGCAGCGGGAAGGAACGCGATGCGCAGCTTCCCGGGAACCTCGAGGTGCTCGTACCACTGTGAGTGCTGCTCCTGCCCCGTACTGGTGTACGCAGTGTTGTTCTGGAGAAAACTCATCGTCTTCAGATACTTTCCCGCATAGAGATCGTGCATTGCCTTCACCACTCCGCTCCCGGTCGCGAGTCGCAGAGCACCCACCTTGGCGGCTGATTTTGGCGAAGCCTCGCTTCCCGCGGGAATTACCGGCGCACTCTGGAAATAGGAGCAGCCGGTGACGCCGAGAGCGGCGATGAAAATTCGTGTGCGCATCATTTATACTTATTCCCCAAGTTCCGTGCGGTAAAGAAGTCCGTTAAAGAGCAGCTTGAACGTACCATGCGGCTGTGAGCGGAAATAGGGATCGGGCCCATACAACACCAGCATCCCTTTTCCTACTCGCGCTTGAAGAACCTCTGTTACCCCGTTCAGATATTTTTGACCCAAAGCCCAGCCGCTGCGTAAGGGTGCTGGATCGTCGATCCAGGCAATTCTCCTGATGTCACCGGATTCGGCGCTGGGAAGAAGCGTGAAGGCCGGAGCATTGTCGAAATAAAAGTCAGTGGTGGGGCGCATCCCTTGTGCGAGCGCGGCGGTGGTGTCGACCCGGACACGGAGGATCGAGCCCGGAACGTAAAAGCGGCTGCGTGGCAGCGGGCGCCCGGAGCTATCGGTGAGCGCGTTCATGATCGGAAGCCCGAGCTGAAACCCGAGATCCGTCGCCGAACCGATCGCGAGAACGGTCCCTCCGGCATTGAGGAATTCCAGCACCTGGGGCACCGTCCTCGTCGCGGTCATGCTACCGACGCGGTCCCGATACTCCGCTGGAACGTCGCTTGGATTGATCCGGGGCGCGCCTCGAGCGCCTGGGCGGAAGAAGTTCGCCCCATCGGGAAAAATCAGCACGTCGAATCGCGAACTGAGATTCCCTGCATCGAGCGCCGCCGGATAGACCACCTGGTACGGAAACTCGAACTGCTCGAGGATGAAGCGCGCCCAACCCGACGTAATCGCGCCTCCGTATTGATCCCAAAGCCCGATCCGTGCCGGCTGCAGTCGCTTCAATGACTCGCGCGGGATCGCGCCTGCTATCGGATCGAAGCCGATTCCCTTGTCCTGCGCGATCTGCGACACCAGGGCAGCGGTCGTCGGCTTTGCCGCGACATAGAAAGTCCCAGCATCGTAGCTCCTCCCGTTAATCGCGAGCGAGGTAGTGAAGGCGTAGACATCCTCGCCGCGCGCCAGGAGCCGGTTGACCGCGGCGAACGCATCGTTCACGGAATGGCTGAAAGCATAGCCCGCCTGACCTCGAGTAATACGAGACGCGGGGGGCTTTGCGAAACCGACCACCGGGGTGAACGGGCCATTGAACGAATCCAGTATACGATCGAACTGCACGCCCATCTGATAGGCGAGCGTCCATCCGGCGTTGTCGTACGGCGCCACGGGTGGACCACCTGGATAGGTGACGTCGTTGGGGTGGTCCTGCGGCTCGAACATGTCGAGTATGTGCGGCCGGAATGCTTGCGCCGTTTGCACCACGTACGAATTCGCGGGATAGCTCTTCCCGGCGACGACGAAAGGCGCCGTGGCGCGCTGGATCGCGATCCCGTTCTTGATCAGGGCGTTGACGAACTTTGTCGCGGTCAGGAAATCCGGCTGATCCGCCGGAATCACGTAGCCCCGCGGATCCCGATCGGCAGGATTCCTCATGACGCTCGCGTATTTCGCGAGATCCTCGGGGCTCGAGGTCAAAGCGCGGCCGGCTGCAGCGGCGTCAGCGGCAGGGGGCGGGGTCCGACTGCTATCAACAGGAAGCGCCGCCTGCAACGCAGCCACCTTTTTCGGCGTGACAGTCCACGTGTCGGTGCTGCCGCGCCGGATCGAGTTCCTCCCCATTTGATAAATGTTGTACAGGAGGGTCTCGCGGTACCGTGACGCCACATCGAGTACGGCGCGGTTCGCGGTCAGCTCGTAGGCCATCGATTGTGCGAAGTTCCATCTCTGCGGCTGAATCGGCATTGGAAGATCGCCCTTCGGCAGCAGCTTCTCCGGCACAAGCGGGATCTGGATCGGCGTTGGATTGCCGATCGCCTCCGTGAGGAGACCGATCATGTTGTGGAAGTAAACCGTCGTCCTCAACCCGCCGTTCCACCATGTCGAGTAGCCCGAGCCGCTTCGCATGGTCGCCCCCGCTTTTCCTTCGGCCACGAATCTCGAGTGCATCGCGGCCCCCACGAGATCCAGCTCCATCGGCACAAGCGGATCGAAGTTGTAGTTGAACGGATCCCTGAAGGGCGGCGCAAAGATCACAGTGCCGGGCGGACCCGTCTGGTGATGGTTGTACATGATCTGCGGGTACCAGGCGCGGAAGAGAATACTGTCCATCGCCTGTGTTTCCGGCTGCGATGCCATGTAGGCATCCCGGTTGTTGTCGTGGCCGGCGTACTTGTGATAGAGTCGCGGCAGTCTCGACGTCGTCCGCTTCAGAGTATCGGCTTCTCGCATGTACCAGTCGGAGACGAGATCCTGACCGTCTGGATTAGCCGGAACGCAGAGGATGATGTCGTCGCGCAGGAAGCGAAGAGTCTCCGGATCACTCCGACTCACCAGCTCGTACACCGTCTCGATCAGCTGCTGCGCACCTAACACTTCGGTGGCGTGCAACCCCCCGTCGATCCAGACGACCGCTTTCCCCTCGGCGGCAAGCACGCGCGCTTGCGCGTCGCTCAGATTCTCGGCCAGCGCCAGCCGGCGCGAGATTTCCTGGTAGCGAGGCAGCTTTTTGTGGTTCTCAGGCGAGGTGATGATCACCATCCACATCGGCCGCCCCTCCGCCGATGTGCCGATGCGAACCATCTTCATACGATCGGATTCGCGAACGAGCTTGCGCCAGTAGTCGATCATCTGGGCGTAATTGACGAGAAAGTAGTCGTCACCGATGTTGTGGCCGAACTGCGCGCGAGGCGAAGTGATTTTGCTCTGAGCCGGCAACAGCGCTGGAGCAACAACCAGGAAGGACAGGAAGATCAGTCTTCGCATTTCAATCGCAGGTGGGAAAAATGGGCGCAGCCGTCCACGCGTTTCCGAAAACTCGACCGCGCGGAAATTTAATGATCAGGCGTTTAGGCTGCTGCGCGCCCGGGGCGCGGCGATCACCACACCGGTCAGGACAATCGCACCGCCGACAAGCGTGGAAACAGTTGGCATCTGCCGAATGGCTGGTATCAGCGCGCCGAGAAGTGTGGCGCCCACGGGCTCGCCGAGCACCGTCAGGTTGACGACGTAGGCGGGGAGAAACTTGAGCGCCCAGTTCATTCCCGTGTGTCCGATCAGCATCGGACCGATCGCCAGCGCCGCAAAGATTACCATCTCGCGCGGTGGTTGCGGCCCCAGCGCAATTCCCCGCGCGAGCGCGATCACGCCGAGCGTGGCGAACGCCGCCGAATACACTATCGTGACGTACGCCCAGATGCCAAGCGACGCCCGGAGCCGGCGACCTATCGTGTAGTAGATCGCCGCGGTAACCGCCGCGGAGATCGCCAGCAGATTTCCGAAGAGCGGTCGATTTCCGGCGAGCCCCACGTCCGCCCGGAGGTCCGGAGCCGCAATGACGAGGGCCCCGGCCATGGCGATGGCGATGCCGAGGAGCTGCAGCCTGGACGGAGCTTCTCGCAGCGCGATTGCCGAAATCGCGGCGACCACGGCTGGCTGAAGGCTGACGAGCGTCACCGAGGCGGCAATCGTGGTGAGGTGAATCGACGCATTCCACGCCCAGAAGTGGAGCGCGAGCGATATTCCTCCCGCGACCGCCAGCGCGGCCTCGCGCCACGTGATTCTCTTCCAATCGCGCCATTCGCGCGTTGCGACGAGAAACCCGGCGACGATGATCAGCGAGAAACCGAGTCGCCAGACGGCGATTACGACTGGATCTGCGCCTGAGAGGCGAACGAGCGGTCCGGCAACCGAGATCCCGAGGAGTGAGAGCGCTAGTACGATGTAGGGGTTCTTCGGCATACAAAAAAAAGAGCCGGTGCGTTTAAGCACCGGCTCTTTTTCCAGACAACCTTACTCGGTCTTTTGCGTTTTTACCAGGCGCATCTCCGCGGCAGCGCGGCCCGCGTGTCTGAGAACCTTGTCGTCGTACTGGTGGCAGTTCGGCGTATTGCGGCCTCTCACGCATCCGTTGTAACGAAGGAGCGCGACGCGCGTGTTGGGCGAACCATCAAGTGCCGCCTTGAGAATCTGGACGCCGTGGCAGATGTTGACTTCCACGTTGAACAGGTCCTTCGAGCCGCAGCCCCATTTGCCGCTGTGAAGCGGCATGACCTGCATCAGGCCGCGGGCACCCACAGAGCTGCGGGCGCGGGGATCGAGGCTCGCGTCTTCGGTAAGAAGCACGCCGACGAGAAGCGCAGGATCGATCCTCTCCTTCTGACCCTGCTCGACGAGCGCGTCGGCAATACGGAAGGCAAGACCACGGTCATGGGTGTACTGATTCAGAACCTCGCCGATACGAAACGCCTGCTCGGTGGGCTGTGAAGCGTCGACGACCGCCACAGGCAGTCTCAGAAGACGGCCTGGATTGGCGTACAGCGGGTGCTGCTGCGATATCGTCCACACGGCACCGCTGACGAGCAGCGCACCCAATGCAATTCCATGGGCAGCTGAGCGCATGGCCGTCTTCATTGGAGAAGACAGCTTCGACGGTGGTGCATTTAACGGCTTGAGTGACTTCTTCACAGGTTCTCCTGGAATTAGTACAGCCCGAACGCGCTTAAATGAGGGGGACGAGAACCCTTCCCTTCTCATCGCGGTACGCCCGGCCCAACCGATCCGCAAAACCGTGCAATACTTCCATATCCCGCTCACGAACGCGGTACTGCGCTGCTGTCGTCGGAAGCCTGTATGTAGCGATGCTGTCCGTCGCCGGCAGTTTCTTCACCTGCATTCTTCCTTTCACCAGCTCCGCTCCTCTGGGCTTGGCGAAATCCCACATTCTTCGACCGATCTGCGAGTTCGTCAGCGGGCAATCCGGATAACGTGCCCGGATGTACCGGATGAAGTACTCGTTATCGATCAGTCTTTCCTGTCCTACGGCCGGCACGTCGTCCAGGTTGATCGCTGGTCTCTGTCCCGGTGGAGTATGCCAGCGCTTCAGATCCTCAGCCTCCAGGGAGACCAGGATTTTGGCGCCGAGCACCGCCGCTATCTGCCGCAAAAGATCGAGCGAGACATTGTAGTCCTCGTCATGCTCGATATTGCGTATGGTCGACGGCGACACCGGTCTAGGTAGACGTGCCGCAACGTCTTCACGACGGAGACCTCTGAGCTTTCTGATTCGCTCGAGCTCCCGTCCAATCCATTCTGCCATTGCGAATCTATTGTGGTAATGCCACTGCTGAGATACGTATAACGGTACCTCTATTGACGCATTCGGTCAAGAAAAAGTTTAAATCCGGAGTGAACGCCCGGTTGCCCGAATGTCATGTATGTGATGGGAGATGGGCAAGTGCTTGTCATGCATGCACTTGCTTGCTGGTGCGCTAACTTACTGTCGTGATCAGATGTTTATATCCGACTCGCGCGACCCTATTGAGCCAGCGAAAAGCCGAGCATCTGGCTAGCGGCCTGCTCCGCGAACTTCAGCACCTTGCCCGAATAGGTGTGACAGTTCGGAGTGTTCGTGCCCCGCACGCATCCATTGTATCGCTGGAGGGCCGACGAAACGGTCGGAGATCGCTTTATGAGATCGGCCAGGATGCTCACGCCGTGACAGATGTTGGAATCGATCGCGAACAGATCGGCCGAAGAGCATCCCTTCCACTTGCCGGCGTGAAACGGCATTACCTGCATCAGCCCTCGGGCACCGACGAAGCTCTTTGCGTTTGGATCGAGCTTCGCATCCTCCGTGAGAACCACCCCGACAAGGAGGGCCGGGTCGATATTCTTCTTCCCTCCTTCAACGACGATCGCGGACGCAATTCTTCGGGCGAGAACGGTATCGCTGGTGTACTTCCTCAGCGAAAACGCCACCTTCTGGATCTCCACCAGGGCTTTGGCATCAGTGGGCGGAGTGTAGGGTTCGGTTCCCGGAGCGGCGGCGGTTACCAGCGCCGGCGGCAGGTGCAGCAGCTCGCCCGGCTTCACATACTGAGGGTGCTGCTGTCGCAAGGTCCAGACGGTGCCAGCGGCAAGGAGGACTGCTGCGCCGACGCCGTGAAGCGCCGCCTTAAGAACGCGCTTCCAACGCGGTGCGGGTCCAATCGGCCGCCGCACCGCGACGTTGGTAAAGGGATCTCCGGCCCCTGACTGGCGCTTGTCGTTCTCGAGGTCGGCCATGCCGCTTTCGGTTGCACCTCATATGCCAGACCCGGTATGGAGATTGCCCTCCCGCCCGTGCGCGACTCCCACTACACTGATCCACAATGAAAGAGTCCGAGGGACTTTACCGAACTTTCCGCTTTCTGAAAAAAGCGCTGCTCGGTCTTGCGGTAGTTCTCGTTGGATTGGTTCTGTTCGGGTATTTCTTTTTCATGCGGCACGTTGACGCTCCTAAAGCATGGACCGCTGCAGACCGGGAGCTTCAGGGCGGCATGCTGCACTACGGAGAGAAAGTCGAGCGCAAGGCTAGAGTGTTCATGCGCCGGCCCACCGACTATTATCGCGGGGCCAACGGAGTTCTCTACGCAACAAACGACCGCCTGATCTTCATCGGCGTTGCACCTGGAGACAAATTCGAGAACGCCGACGCGCCGGCGACGATCCTGTCCCAGGAATTCCCGAACGACACCCTCCTGAGGATGAAAGGCGGCAGACTGTATTTCCTGACCGCACACGGTGTGACTGTGACGCACCCCGGAGTGCCCTCGGGGAAATTTGCGGCGCTGGGCAGTCAGGCGGCGGCCCTCGACTCACTCCTCGACTACGTCAACACCACTCACGACGCTCAGCGCACCGCCGCTGCGAAGGAGCGGCGCTTGAGACAAGCGGTGGCGGCTTTGATCAATGAGCCCCTCTACTATACGGTGAAGCGCGGAGACGCGCTCTTCAGCATCGCGAGGAAATTCGATGCTAGGCCGGAGCAGATCCAGCAATGGAATAAGCTCGAGGGAGATCGTGTAAAGATCGGCCAACACCTGCTGGTAAAGCCCGGAAAAAAGAAGTAGCTATTTACCGAGGAGGACAACGTCATGGACGATCTCAAGCAAACCCTGGACAAGCTGCGCGACGAGCTGGCGAACGCGGGAAAGCGGCTCGCCG
>Ga0209217_1000610_pt1 | contig 10237 bp, 9 predicted proteins | sample JacPinW_OM3H0_M2_FD_187957 | JGI IMG/M metagenome (GOLD analysis project Ga0209217, IMG submission 187957) | Forest soil microbial communities from Algoma, Ontario, Canada - Jack Pine, Ontario site 1_JW_OM3H0_M2 (SPAdes) (version 2) | ecosystem: Environmental > Terrestrial > Soil > Boreal...
CCGGACCCATGCCCGGTCCGAAGGGCCCGGGCATCATCGGCGGACCGCCGGGCCAACCGGGGCCCATGCCGGGTGGAAATGGTCCCGGGAAGACGAACATCCCGCCGGGAGGGGGACCTTCGGGACCGCCGGGACCAAACATGCCGTGGTGATGGCGGAAGGGGAAGGGCTGATCATGCCCGGCGACTGCGGCGCCAGTGAAGAAGATGACCGCCACGACGAAAACAATGCCGGCGACGATCACCACCCACGCCGCAGCTTGGTAGAGCCGCGAAGGCTTCGCTACGGACGGAGGCGGGCCGGGGGGTGGCGGCTGGATCTGGTGCTCGGATGCTTGGGTCATCTCTCGATCATGCCGACGTGCGCGCCGACCAACAAACACCGCGCTCTTTTCAGTCGCGGCGTGCCTACCGCCCTAGCAGCAGAAGAACCAGGCGAAACGCAGAACGACCACGGCAATGAGCACGACCCCTGCAATGATCGCCACCCACGCCGCTACCTGATAGAGCCGCTCAGAATGTTCCTGCGGAGGTGCGACGGGCGGCGGCGCGACGGGAGACGGCGGAATCGACGGCTGAGGGGTCTCGCTCATGCTTCTTCATAATGCCTGAGGTCAGCGATGGCCGCGACTGGACGGCGGCCATGAGCGTCGCCGGTAAGACTCGGAGCCCGGCGCCCCGCGACGGGGACGCCGGGCTGATGGCCACAATTCCGGACTACGGGTGCGCCGGAGCCAGCGACGGAGCGACGGAACGTGGCGGCTGTGAGGGTCCCAAACTGGCAGAACCCCCCGGACCGCCAGGCCCGCCGTGGAAGCCAGCCGCCGGGCCGTGGCCGTGGTGCATGCCCCCTGGACCCATGGCGTGGTGTTGCCCCATGTGGGGGTGGCATCCGTGGTGATGATGATGGCCGGCGATCTTGAAGCCGGCGAAGAAAATGGTCGTGACGATGAACAGGATGCCGGCGACGATCACAACCCACGCCGCGAATCGGTAGAGCCAATACGGTTTCAGTGGCTCAGTCGTTGGCACTGTGGGGTTAGTGGCGACCGTAGTCGGCCTGGTTGGTGTTTCAGGTGTTTCACTCATGCTGAAATGATGCGTTGCCAACAAATAAGGTTCGCTAGGTGCAACCTATGAAAAACATATGAGTGGCGCCTCGGTCGGCGCAGTCGCCGATCACATTAAACGTGCGGTGTACCTTGACCGGATTAAGCCCTGGATCGCGACGCAACACCACAAGAAGGCAACGATTCTGGAGCTTTCATGACTTTGTCACCCTCCAACGTCGCCCGGAGGCGCTACCCGACCAGCGCGACGCTGATGGCCGAGGCGATGGCCGCCGCCGGTCTGTCCGACTTCGGCCCCGGAGACTTTCGCGAAGGGTTGGATGTGCTGCTTGACAGCCTCGAGCGTGACGCCGACCTGGACCCGTCGGCCGATGAGTATGTTCCTAGGATTCTGCGCCGGCGGCTGATCAACCGTTTGGAAGTCGAGCAGTGGTACCGCGATCATCCTGAGCTCGAGAACCTCACCGTGCGCGGCCCGGTGGATATAACCGCGTTGCCACGGACTGGCACCACGGCGGTGGCCAATATGATGTCACTGGACCCTCAGTTCCGCTGCCTGCGCGGCTGGGAGCAGGCTAAGCCCTGTCCGCCGCCGATGCTGGGCCAGGAAGCAGAGGACCCGCGACGGCTGCAGTTCGCCCGCCGCATTGCCCGGCGCGGGCCCGAAGCAAAGGCCCTACATCTGGATGAGCTGGACGCCACCAGGGAAGACACCGGGCTGCTCCGGATGGCGTTTCATGACCAGGGTTACGCCTGGCCGGTCTACCGCTACCACGCGTGGTGGCGCGGGGCTGATCTCACCGCGACCTACCACTACCACCGCCGCGTAGTGAAACTTCTTCAGTCGCGACGACCGCCGAACCTCTGGCTGTTCAAGGCGCCGCACCACATATTCCATTTGGAGGCGATCGTCGATGCCTACCCTGATGTCCGGTTCATCATGACGCATCGCGATCCGGCCAAGGTCGTACCGTCGTATGCCAGTTTGCTAGCACGATCTTCCCGGCCCCCCAGTGATGAGCGCGACATGCACCGATTGGGCCAAGAGGTGTCTGAGCATCTGCGCATCGGTATGCGCAAGGCGATCGCTGCGCGGGAAGGCCTCGGGGAGGACCGCTTCCTCGACGTGCACCACCACGAGTTGGCCCGTGATCCTGTTGAAACGATGCGCCGCGTGTATGACTTCCTGGCCGTGCCGTGGCATGACGACGTTCAACGGTCGGTCCTGATGTGGCAACAGAGCAACAGACCAGGCGCGTATGGGCAGAACCGCTACACCGCCGAACAGTTTGGCCTCAGCGCCGCACACATCCGCACTGACTACGACTTCTACATCCAGCGGTTCGACGTCAGTGTCGAATCCTGAACCGCCGAAGGATGCTCGACGACGACCCGTCAAACCCATACGCACGATCTGCCGCCGTGGGGTGGCCAAATCAAAAGCATGGGAGAAGGTCGGGCCGGTCCGAATCGACCCGTGGCATCTGCAAACTCAGGAAAGTGACCACCCTGTTCGGCATCGGGGCTTGTGCGCGGAACCATCCACGACTCCAACGGCTAATGGTGTCGAGGTAGGTGACGCGGCGGCTTGTGCGGCTCGTCGAGGATCCAGCGCTTGCCCGCCCGCGCGTAACGGCTCGCGATTGTTTTAGTGACGGCCTCGCGTTGATGACTCATCGTCGGTCCCATCGTCCGGACCTAACCAGCGATGCGTCAGCTGGCAGCTAGGCGCGCCGTACGCGCGCACTCTCAGATGAGGCACCGAAGAAGGCTGCGCGCGCATTTTGATCCGTCAACGCGGCCCATTGACAAACCGGAAACCCTGGTACGAAGATTGGAGCCTGCTCCTTTCTCTGAATGGGAGGTCCGCAACGAGGCTACAACCCGAATCGACGTAGTGCCCGAGGCGCAAGCGAGGCCGACCCCCGACTGGGGTGCGGCTTCGTCAATACATGAGGTCAAGGACGGATCCCAAGGAAGTGCAAGAATAGTTCCTTAAGCGGGGTCGCTGACTAAAGTGAACCACACTTTCGTGAGCCAGATCAGATTGACGGGAGAACAAAATGACTATCCAAGAGCAAGACAAAACCACGGCCACCCGGATTCGCCAAATCAGGGAAGCGTTCACCGACGCCCGCAATAAAGCTGGGCTTAAAGATGCCCCGGAAGAATTACTAGCCGGCTTTGACGAGACAGAATTTGACGAGATCATACCCTGACCAGTTGTCACAATCGTCTGGATGATCCCACGATAAGGATTTCATGAGTGAATGTGTGGGAGAAGGCTTTGATCCCGTTCACCTTCTGATCATCCAGGCGACGCCCTTCTGCAACATTGATTGCTCGTACTGCTACCTCAGCACTAGATCAGAAACAAAACGAATAACACTCGATACCGTCGAGGCGATCGCGAAGTTCTTGCGCGATGCGCCTGTCTCGAAACGGCCGCTAACTATTTGCTGGCACGCCGGCGAGCCTTTAACCGTACCGATTTCCTTTTACGAGCGCGTATTCAGTTGCTTTGCCGCAACACCCGGCACCCCCGCAGTGCGGCACACTTTTCAGACAAATGCCACGTTGATTAACGAAGATTGGTGCGACTTTTTCAAACGCTGGTCGGTGCATGTAGGGGTTAGCGTCGATGGCCCGCGAGCTATCCACGACGCTCAGCGAGTCGATCGCTCCGGCCGGGGGACGTTTGATCGGGTAATGCGCGGAATCTCGAGACTTCGTCAACATGAAGTCCCATTTGGGGTGATTTCAGTCCTCACAAAAGAGTCCCTAAATTCTCCAGACGCAATTTGGGATTTCTATCGCTCCAACGGAATAACCCGCGTGGCCTTCAATGTCGATGAAGGAAAAGGGGTCCATGAAGCGTCCTCACTGATGCCGAGTGAACATTTGGCCGCATTTCGCAAATTCATGTCCAGAATTGCAGAGCTGCAGGAGCGAGATCCGATAATCGAAGTCCGAGAGCTCGACAGCATGCGTCGTCACCTCACCGCGCCCCCGACCGCCGAAGTAAGGAAAACAGATAATAGGCCGGGAGCAATCTTGAACATCAATGTTGACGGATATCTAACGACATTCTCGCCAGAATTGCTCGGGCAAGTCCACTCCAGATATGGTCGATTTGCGTGGGGAAATGTGCACGTAGATTCATGGGAGCAGTTCACGAAAAATGCGCAGTTTCAACGCGCTCGCGCTGACATAAAAGCCGGAGTCGACCTGTGCCGAGAGAGCTGTCCGTACTTTGCCGTCTGCGGCGGCGGCTGCCCCAGCAACAAACTCGCCGAGCACGACACATTCGTGGCAGCGGAGACCGCAAAATGTCGCTTTAAAATCCAAGCAGTGGCCGACGTAGTACTCGAAAGGCTTGAGCGCGAAATCGGTCTGAGCTCAGCTGGTGTCGCCAATTAAGTATTTTATGGCCCCACCGAAAGGGCTACCCGGATGAATTCCGGGGGGCTGGCCATCAAGCCGGCTGACTTCCCGCCTTCTACAGTCCACCTCATGCCGGATCTATTGCGTTGGTCGGAGGAGTCTCGGGCGGGATTAGACACGGTGTTCGAAGCCTACCGCACGCTCGTCAGCGAAACGTTGAACAACGCTCTCCACAATTGTGAGCGCCAGGACGATCCTTTTGCCCGTTGTCTTGCTGCGAGACTGCAAACTGTGCCCGCAGCCGATTTCGTTCGAGTTTTACTCGCTCCTGACTTCACCTACCGACTGCTGTGGCAGTGCCCTAACAGGATTCAAGAGCTATCCAAATTTTTAGATAAAGCCCTCCATGTTGAAGGTGTGATCAGCGGAAGAGAAAAAGCACTGTGTGACGCATGGACAGCCTTAGGCGATATAAAAATCTTGCAAAGCGGTGAGATTTTACACGGGGTAAATATTCCCGGGCTGCCCGCTCTAGACCTCGACAGCCCGAACGTCATGTGTGATGTCAGGACCGGCGAGGTCCACCCAGTCGTTTCTAATGGTCCGCTTCAGTTCGGACCACTGAGTCACGATGTTCGCCCCGTGGTTATAAACCGGATGACCACGGCTTGGCATGAGATTTCTGCCACGAGCAAGCTCGTCGCTGATTTCGTCAACAAATTCGTTCAAGTGATCGTGCTCCAATGCGACGATATTCGTAAAAACTTTGGATCTGGATCTAACCGGGGGTACGTCGGCCGAGTTATCATCAAAAATCCGCACTATGAATGCGCGAGCCATGTCAAACTTGCCGAGGCGATGGTTCACGAGGCTATTCACGCATTACTCTATAGGGCACTTTACACGGTGCCTTGGGGCATTGATGATAACCGTGCGTACGTGAACGACACTAGAATTGTATCGCCCTGGACGGGTGCGCAGTTGAGGGTGACCTCGTTCCTGCAGGCCTGTTTTGTGTGGTACGGGCTGGTGCATTTCTGGAGCCTCGCCCAACGCCTCGATACCTTCGAAGGCAATGATGAAACGAGTAGTTGCATGGCTAAGGCACTCAAAGGGTTCACGGGATCGCCACTGCCAGATCGACTCTTCAATGAAGACCGTAAAATCGTCAGCGATGACGTGATTAACGCGATCGAGACGATGCAAAGCCGAGTCAAAGAGTGTTTTAAGTGATGGTCTTGCACTGAGTTGACAGATGGACTTTCTCCAAAATGGGCAAACCTCGGATCTCTGTACGACAAGGATCCGTTGTTGCACGATGTTTGTGATCAAAACTCATCGGGCTTCCTGCTAATGCCTGAACCACCCTTGATGTTTGCAGTTCCATTTCGGGCTCGCTGCGTGACCCTTGTTTGGGATGATGCGTGCGCATCGCTTGCCCGCACGCTTCGGTCAGCGCTGAATCAATCGGATTCGGACTTTTGCATTGCTGTTTGTTGCCACGATATTCCTGATTTGCCGTCAGATCTTAAGGAACGGGTCAGTTTCATAGCGGCTGGCTTTCCGCCTCCACCTGACAGAAAGAAGTACTACGGCGACAAACATCGAAAGCTAGAGTAACTGGCGAGAATCTTCTCGGAGATGGGTGCCGTTTTTATCTCGTGCTCGACGGCGATGATCTTGTTGGCCGCGACCTAGTCGAATACGCCAGGAAGGAATCAGATGCTCGTGGATATCTTATTGAGACTGGTTATGCGCTGCACAGGCAGGTACTCTTGCGCCCGTCCCGGGCCCGCCGGGGACGTGGCAGGCTAAACCGCTACATCAGATGTGTGGCTGTTGTGCAATTATGAACCTGTCGTGTTCGGATCTTCCCGGTGGCGAACTCTTCCGTCAAAACGAAAGCCTTTTCGTCCGGCTGAAGAAATATCGCCGATATGGCGCGGAGGCGGCTGCAATGGGACGTCCTTTAAGGCCGGTCCCCTTCCCCGCGATTGTGTACGTTCTCAGCACTGGTAACAATCTCTCGTATACCGTTGCTGGAGGGCAAGCAAACCCGGCGCGTCAAGCCAAAATTCTTCGTGACATTGACCGAAATGCGGTGCCGATCACTCCTGAGCTCGCCGGGCATTTTGGTCTGCCGCTTCGCGATTGCTACACATGAGAGCCGCGGTACGGGCCGCAACGCTCGGCTGGCGAGAGGCAAACACCAACTGCGATCCCTCAGGGCCGGTCTTGTGACCACATCGAAAGCGGGTGCCTGCAGCTACGTTATTGCGACAAGCCCACGTTCAGGCAGCAATCTGCTCTGCGAAGCGCTGGCCCAAACGGGTATTGCGGGTAAGCCGGCCGAGCTTGGGATGAAGTTTCGCGGCAATGTCCCACACGATGAATATGTGCGCGCCAGGGTACGGGACTGCACCACGGACAACGGCGTGTCCGGAGTGAAACTTTTCTGGGGTCAGTTACGACTTCGGGGGCCGGAGGGCGATCCCACGCGCAATATTGATGGAGTGCTGGAGCGCTTCTTTTTAGGGGTGAAATACATACAGCTCGTTCGCCGTGACCGACGGGGCCAGGCCATTTCGCTTTATCGCGCTTTGGCGAGCAACGAGTGGAGGCGAATATCGGGCGTCGTCAACCCACTTATCACAGGGCCCGACCCGAAATTCGACGGCTGTGCAATTCGCCACCTGGAGGACCGGCTCGGTCGGCAGGAAGCTGGCTGGTGTGAGTTCTTCCGCCGCCAAAGAATCACCCCTCATGTGCTCGAGTATGAGTCGCTTATCAACCGCCGCTCGGAAGAGGTGGCCCGTGTCCTCGGCTTCATCGGACAGGATCCCGCCGCCGCGTTCGCCATTCCCGAACCGCGGCTACTACGCCAGGCGGACAGCAAGACGGCGGAGTGGCGCCGGCTGATGGATGCCGAAGATGCCCTCGCCACAGGCAGCAAATGAGCGGCAGAACGCGGCATACCGGTATCGCCCGCACGATGGCTGTCCGCTGCATCGAGCCATCGTCAACTCGCCGGCAGCCGGCGGCAGTAGCCGACTGGTCTAGATCCTCAGGTGGGCGTCAAGCCGTCCGTGCTGGTTTGCGCCGACTGGTCCCCGTACTGGATGCGGTGAAATTCGGCGTAAAGCCCGTTGAGGGCCAGCAATTCCTGGTTGGTGCCCTGCTCTGCGACCACGCCGTCTTTCATCACCACGATTTTGTCGGCGTCGTGGAGCGTGCTGAGTCGATGGGCGATGCAAAGGACGGTGCGGCCCTTCATCAGTCGTTGCAGAGCCTCGATCACCAGATGTTCGGACTCCGCGTCGAGAGCCGCAGTTGGTTCGTCGAGAATCAGGATCGGGTTGTCGCGGATCAGCGCGCGGGCAATCCCGATGCGCTGGCGCTGCCCGCCGGAAAGCGTCATACCCCGCTCGCCGACCATGCCGTCGTAGCCGTCCGGCATGCGGGTGATGAACTCATCGGCGTTGGCGAGTTTGGCGGCCTGAATAACCTCCTCCCGGGTGGCGTCCGGGCGCCCAAACGCGATGTTGTCGTGGATCGTTCCCCCGAACAGAACGGTGTCCTGCAGCACGAAGCCGATCTGGCTGCGCAACCCGTGCACCTTGTAGTCCCGGATATCTACCCCATCGATCGTGATGGTGCCCGAGTCCGCGTCGTAGAAACGCGCGATAAGGCTGATAGCGGTGGACTTGCCGCTGCCGGCATGGCCGACGATTCCGACCAGGTCGCCCGGCTCCGCAGTGAAACTGATGTCGCGTAGTACGGGGGATTCGGCATCGTAACCGAAGGCGACGTGTTCGAAGGCGATCTGCCCTCCAAACGGCGGCGGATCAATCGCGTCGGGGCGCTCCTCGATTACGGTGTCGGCGTCAAGGATCGCGCGTATCCGCTGAACCGCCACCGCCGTTTGCGCGATCGTGTCGGCTTGCTGCGAGAGGTCCTGCACCGGTCCGAAAAACCTGGTCAGATAGACGCTGAAAACCTGAAGCACGCCTAGCTCCATCTTGTGGTGCACGAACAGATATGAACCACGCCAGAACACGAAGGCGGTGCACAAGGCGACCGGAATGGTGAGTACCGGTGTGAGTAATGCGCGTATGCGCCGGGCCTTCAGCGCTGCGACCACCACCATCCTGCCGATGTCCGCCAGTTGACGCTCCTCGATCTCCTCGTGCACGTATGCCTGCTCGGTCTCCACCGATTCCAGGCCCTCCTGCGCTGAAGCAACCAGATCGGCCTGGTGTTTGCGGACCTCCTTGGTTGCATGTTGTATCGCCCGTCTGACGTGTGAGACGAAAAAAATCATGAACGGCAACACCGCAGCCGCGATCAGCGCGAATTCCACGTTCATGATGAACATCACGACCAGCATGCCGCCGATCGTGAGCAGGTCGACAAACATGCTGACCGTGCCTTGCGAGGCGAAACCCTGGATGGTCGTCACGTCGTCGGTGATGGTGCTCAAAATCGAGCCGACCCGGTGAGTGTGGTAATACTTCAGCGACAGGTGCTGCAGATGGTGGTACGCCTGTGTCCGCAGATCGTTGGCAACCCATTGACCGATGCTCGCCGTGAAGTACGTGTTGAAGTAATTGGCGATCGCGTTTACGACGGCGATCATCACGACCATGGCCGCCGCCAGCGTCGCGATACGCATCCTGATGTCACCATTGCCCAGCAGGTGCAAAAACCAGTCCAGCCAGTGCGGGGGGGGATGCTTGCCCCCGATGCTGTCGATAATGAGCTTGAATGGCCACGGGACGAGCAGGGTCATGCCCATCGTCACCAGCGACGCGGACAAGACGATGAGAAGGACCCGGCGGTACGGCTTGATCAGTTGAGCAACCAGGCGGAACGTAGCAGCACCCCCTCTTTAGCCAGCTAACGGTGAGAAAGCATATCCCCGACGGGGCCGTGACGGACGGCCTCCGACAGATTCGTCAGCCGCGCAGAGCTTCCTGTCACCCATCCTCAGGACGTCCGCGCAGCAAACACTGCGACTGTAAGTACCAGAACGAGGATGGTGACCGTGACGGGAGGATCAGCAAAGCCCGGTGACCGTAGGTCGGCGACCGGGCTGCGGGTAAGTGGTTGTAACACAATCGTTTTGGGCTGCTCTCGCATTGGCAGATGACGCCGGCGACAACGCTAGACGGGCGTAGGCAGTTCCCCGACCGGGCCGAGCCGCCAGGTCCCCTCACCCAGCAGCTGCAGCTGCTGCTGGTGGTGCTGATCGACTGTCTGGCGATGGCTCACGCTGACCACGATCGTGTCCGGGCACTCCCTGCGTATCAACTCATATAGCGCATACTCCAGTCCCTGGTCGAGCGCCGAGGTCGACTCGTCGAGGAACACCGCCTTGGGCTTGCTAAGCAGGATGCGGGCGAACCCGACCCGTTGTTGCTCGCCGGGGGACAACACCTTTGCCCAGTCCTGGACCTCGTCGAGGCGGTTACCCAGGTGCGGGAGGGCCACCTCGGTCAACACGCGTTGCAGTTCGGGATCGGGAATGTCGCCAGCAGAAGCGGGATAGGAGGCCACTGCGCGCAGATCACCCAGCGGGACATACGGCAGCTGGGACAAGAACATCGTCTCGTGGCGCTCGCCAGGGTGTCGCAGCGTGCCCGACGCGAACGGCCACAGCTGAGCGAGGCTGCGAAGCAACGTGGTTTTGCCGCTGCCCGACCTGCCGGTGATCACCAGGGATTCGCCCGGCTCCAGTCGCAGGTCCAGCGGCTCGATCAGCTGCACACCCGAAGGGGTGCGCAC
>Ga0209217_1000612_pt1 | contig 10231 bp, 12 predicted proteins | sample JacPinW_OM3H0_M2_FD_187957 | JGI IMG/M metagenome (GOLD analysis project Ga0209217, IMG submission 187957) | Forest soil microbial communities from Algoma, Ontario, Canada - Jack Pine, Ontario site 1_JW_OM3H0_M2 (SPAdes) (version 2) | ecosystem: Environmental > Terrestrial > Soil > Boreal...
GCCGTGCGCGACCCGGCGCCGGGAGACCGGATGTCCGAAAAAGAGCGTCGGCACCAGGCTTCGGTGGCGCTGGCGCACGTCGGCGAGGCGCTGGCCACCGAACTGCAAGCCGAGTTGCGGGCGGAGGGCCGAAGGCGCTACGCGACGGTTGCGGCCCTCTCCATCGTGCTGCTGCTTCTGCTCGGGTTCTTCGTCTGGAGGGCTTGGTACAAGGCGAGTCTTGAATCCGTCCCTACCCGGGCGGCAGGAATTCCGCGAGGTACCTCGCGGGAACGCCTGAATTCGGCAGCCGACGTTGGAACAGGAGGGAAACTCGGCCCAGGACATCCCGTTTCCCGGCCCGATTCGCTGGTGCCGGCGGCAGCGAACGTGAGACCTGGTGAGGTCCTCGCCGCTCCCGACGTGATGGTCCGGCGGTGGCCTGCGTCGAAGCGAGCGCCCGATCGCCAGAAGCTTGCCCCCGTTACGCTACCGGCTTCAGCTCCTCTTGCCGAGGAAGCTCCGCAGATCGCCGGGTCCGGCGCCGGCCCGGCTGATCTCGGGAACACCGTTTCGACAGCGCCGACAATGCCGCAGCTCGCACCTCCCATCGCACAGGGTCTGGCTGGAGGCATTTTGGTACACCGCGTCCAGCCCGCCTATCCGGAGGAAGCACGGGCCAAGCACCTGGAAGGAACTGTCGTCCTGGACTTCACGATTACGCAGCGCGGCCAGGTCGAGGATGTGCAGGTGGTCAGCGGTCCGTCCTTGCTGGCGCAAGCGGCGAGCGACGCCGTAGTCAAGTGGCGCTATATGCCGTACGTGCTCGACGGCAGGCCGATCCGCAAGCCCGCCAGAATCAGCATCACCTTCAAATTGGCCCAGTGATTAGGAAAGATCAGGCAAGATTCAGCGCGCGCCGCACGCTGCCGCGCTCCTTCTGAATTTTTTCCTGCAGCAGCGTGATGGCATAGATCAGCTGCTCCGGGCGGGGTGGGCAACCGGGAACATAAACATCTACCGGAATCACCTGGTTCACGCTCTGCACCAGCGCGTAGTTGTTGAACACGCCACCGGAAGTGGCGCACGCTCCCATCGAGATCACCCATTTGGGTTCCGGCATCTGCTCCCAAAGCTGGCGGATGACGGGCGCCATTTTGTTGGAAACGCGGCCCGCGATTATGATCAGGTCCGATTGGCGGGGTGAGGGCCGAAACACTTCCGCTCCGAAGCGGGCAATGTCGAAGCGCGATGCCCCCATGGACATCATCTCGATGGCGCAGCAGGCCAAGCCGAAGGTCAACGGCCAGATAGAGTTCTTGCGCATCCAGTTGACCGCTGAGTCGAGCGCGGTCAAAACCACTCCTTGCGGAGCGGGATTGCCGAAGGTGAGCTCCTTTACGACCTTCTTGCCGTTCTCGGTAGTCACGTAGGAGCCGAAGCTCAGTTCGTCCGACATGAGGTTTATTGTAAACCAGGGTGGGTACCGCTAGGGGCCAGGGGCCCGTGAGTTCTCGGGCCGCTGGTGTATTAAGAGCGATGCGGCGAGCCAGGCGGAGGAAAACTCTACCCGTTGCGGAATCCGGCTTTCAGGCGCGCCAATTGCTGCCGATCCTCAAAGCCATCGGAGAGAAATTCGACGCCGTAAAGGTAGACCGCGCGATTGCGGACTTTTCCGCGCACCCGAACCGGCTCATCGTTGCCTGGATTTGCGAATTCCACGTTGACATGACTGCCCAGCGGGAAGTTGGCAGCGGCGAACAGACAGATGCCGCCTTCGCTCAGATGGACGCCACGGCCATCGACCACAGTCGGGTCGGCCGAATGATCCACCACCACCCGAATCTGTGCGTCGAACGGGCGGCGTTTCCAGCGGCGGCGATTCATTTTCTGCAGCATTCATATTGAAAGTAAGACCATGTCCCAATACGGCAAAGTTACGGTGGTACAGCCCGCAATGGGGCACGGTAACAGGGTGTACAGGGAGGAAGTGCGCCTGGTCAGGGAACCAACACAACCTTGCCAAACATCTGGCTTTTTTCCATGTACTCGTGGGCGGCGCGAATTTCTTTCAAAGCAAAGACGCGGTCAACTACGGGCTTCAGACGTCCGGCGAAGACATGGCCCAGCACCTCGTGCAGTTCGCCCATCGTTCCCATGTAGGAACCCAGCAGCGAGAGCTGCCGTGAGTAGAGGAAGCGAAGATCGATAGCAACGTTCGGCCCGGTGGTCGCACCGCATGTCACCAGAACTCCTGCAGGTTTCAAACACTTGATGCTCTCTTCCCAGGTGGCCGCGCCGACGTGCTCAACCACGATGTCCACGCCTTCCTGGTTGGTGATTTTTCTCACTTCTTCGAAGATCTTTTGCTGATAGTGGCTGATGCCATGGTCGGCGCCCAGTGCGCGGGCCTTTTCCAGCTTTTTTTCATCACCCGCGGTCGTGATCACGCGCGCGCGAAACAGCTTGGCCACCTGGATGGCCGCGATGCCCACGCCTGAACTAGCCCCCAGCACCAGTACGGTCTGGCCGGGACGGATGCCGACGCGTCCCACCAGCATATGCCAGGCGGTAAGAAACACCAGGGGCACGCTGGCTGCCTGATTGAAATCGAGACTGTCGGGAATCGGGATGGCATTTGCGGCCGGTGCAGCGATCAGTTCGCAATTTCCCCCGTCCACGCGGTTGCCCAACACGGTGAATTCCGGGCACTGATTTTGCCGTCCCGCAACGCATTTCGCACAGTGATTGCAGAAGTACATGGGCGCCAGCAGCACTCGATCGCCGGCTTTGAAGCCGGAGACGTACTCGCCGACTTCGACGATTTCGCCGGCTACATCGCTGCCCAGAATGTGCGGCAGGTTCACGCCGGATAGCCCCTTGCGCACCCACAGATCGAGGTGATTCATGGCGCACGCGTTGACCCGGACGAGAACCTGGTTCTTGCGCGACCGCGGGTCGGGGACGTCCTCGTAGCGCAGAACCTCCGGACCACCAAATTCGTGAATGCGGACGGCTTTCATCCATCCTCCAGGAGGGAGTTAAAAAACTAACATAACCGCACAGCGAAGATTCCCTTTTTGGCACGCGGTCTATGTTCAGCGATCACAGACAGAGAGCCGCTGCTCTAATTTACGGTTTTGAGTGGCCGGCCGGGCTCTAGAGGGCGTTGCCAGTCGGTCCTGGACCCGGTCTGTCAATCCGGTGAATGGTCTCACCAACCACTGCAGTTCGACTCTGCCGCCCGCCGTGAGTTCCGCTCACCAAAGTAGCCCTTCCAAGGAACTCCCGTGCGCTGCACCGGTTCGTTATGCAGCTTTTGGCTCGATGGGGACAAGTTCGTAGCCCAGTTTTTTGGCTTGCCGTTTGAGTTTTGCCCCCATCCTTTTCTCCCTCTGGGCGTCTCTGGCGTCCCAGAGGGTCTCGTCATATTCGGCCTGTTTTTTGACCAGGGTGTAAAAGATCGTTGCGATCTTGTGGGCGGTTGCCATGGTGGCAGCTTCGGGACCCAGTTTGGCTTTCATTCGGCGCAAGTAGTTGCCTAAGGGCGTGAGGCTATGATGGAGGGAAAAGGCGGCCATGCGGAATAAATGGCCAGCCCGGTTTTTGACCTTTCGTGCTCCTCGCCACAGCAGTTTCCCGCCACTGATGTCGTTGTCCGGACAGAGTGCAAGCCATGAAACAAAGTGTGCTGCGCTGGGCCACGGTGACATGTCGCGGCCGACCTCACTGAACAGTGGCAACGCGTTTTCCGCTATGCCTGGAATCTGAGTCACATCCACTCCCAAGAGTTTATAAGTTTCGGTACGGAGATCGAATTCTGGATGGGGATGTCCGTTCTTTTTTCTCCTTTTGCTTCCGGCTCGATTTCGTTTCCGGTCGAGCGGTAACGGTCTTTCCGCGGGGTCGGTGCGAGGCTCGAAGTCCCGCAGCATTTTCTCGATTTCTAGATCGCAGCTCACGATCTGTTGCTGATAGATGCGGTACAGATCTCGCGATTGACGGAGAGTAAACAGATGCTCGGGCCGCCAGTTGCCATCCAGCGATTTTCGGAGGGTCTCGGTGTCGGCTTTGATGTGTGGATCGCGCAGCTTGGCGAGCTCTGCGCCGTCCCGTTGTCCAGCCAGGATGGCGTCCACGATGGCAAGGCCCGTCACCCCGGTAATGTCATTGATGACATGGTGGATTTGCAGGTTCATTTGCGTCAAGCGCCTTGTGCACGTGCTGCACGTGTTGGCTGGCCGCCGCCACCAATTCGCTCCGGTGCCGCAGTAGGGTCCGCACGGCGCAGACGTCCTGCCCCGGCCGAAATGCAGCCCGCAGTAATCCCACCGAGTGCAGGAACTGTAACCATTGGCACTCGTGCCAGTCGGTGCGCCGTCCGGGTACGTTCTTCATGTGGCGGGCATTCACCAAACAGGGGCGGATGCCTCGTTGTTCAAGAATCTCGAACAGTGGAATCCAATACACCCCAGTGGACTCCAGCGCCACCGTTGTCACCCCGCACTGCTCGAGCCAATCGGTTAAGCGCTCCAGATCTTCGGTAAAGGTGGCGAACACCCGCACCGGATTCTCGTCCCGCCCTGGAGGTACGGCCACAAACATTTCGCGTGCGCCAACGTCGATCCCGGCTGCATTCGGCTCCAACACCGGCCGGTCTTCCAGACACATCCCCTTGTTTCGTCTCCGCCGCTTGGATTTCGCTACCCGCGATTGCAAATTACCGCCCTGTGTCTTGTTCACTGGTTGCTCGCTTTCTGAGCTGCAAGCAACGGCCAAGCTGCGCAATCGAAGGTACTCTTCCAAACGGAATCAGTTGGGTCAGCCAACTGTTAACCACTGCTCTGCGCACCGAACTTGGAGCCACGCTTGACATCGGCGTTCTAACAACACACCACTGATCTAACGGCCTACTTCCGTTGCCTGTCGCTCCCTCTCAGGATGCAGAAATGACCCGGCCAAGACAAGTTCCTTTCCGCTTTGCCCCGACCACCGGGCGGGCCCCATGCTTGACAGGAGAAGGGCGGCCCGTCAGCATGATGTTGACAGGCCGGGTCAGTATCACTGGTGCAAGCAAAGAAGCTCCGGACTGGTGATCCGGGGCTTTTGCTTTCTCCGTGTCAAACGGAATTTGACTTGCCCTGTTAACCGACTGATAATCAGCGACAATGGACCTCTACGAGGAAATCGTCAAGCTGCGGCAGGAAGGACGTCGCGGAGCGGTGGCCACCATCGTCAACGTGCGCGGGTCGATTCCCTCTTTCAAGACGGCCAAAATGCTGGTGCGCGATGACGGCTCCATCATGGGCACGATCGGAGGGGGCTGCGTCGAGGCCGAGGTCTGGCAGGCCGCGCGTGAAGTGATGGAAAGCGAGAAGCCGCGTAGCCTCACCTTCAACCTCAATCAGGATCCCAAGTACGACACCGGACTGGTTTGCGGCGGCACCCTGGATATTTTCGTGGAACCGATTTTACCTCCAGAATTACTTTATATTTTCGGTGCAGGTCACGTGTCCGTGAACCTTTACAAGGTTGCGAAGGATGCAGGCTTTGATGTGACCGTGGTTGACGACCGCACGTCCTACGCCAACCGTGAACGATTTCCCGAAGCCAAAGAGGTCATTGCCGAAGATTTCGATCAGGCCATGGCTCGCCTGGCCCCAAACGAGTCCTCGTACATCGTGATCGTTACCCGCGGTCATCGCGATGACATGCGGGCGCTGCGTTGGGCGGTGCAGACTCCAGCCCGCTACATCGGGATGATCGGGTCGAAGCGCAAGACCATCACGATTTTCCGCGAACTGACGGAAGAAGGTCTTTCGCCGCAACTCTTCGAGCGAGTGCATGCTCCGGTCGGACTGGATATTGGAGCGGTAACTCCCGAGGAAATTGCCGTGGCCATCACGGCTGAGCTGATCGCGGAACGCCGCCGCGTGGAACGGGATTTGCCCCATATGAGCTGGTTCCATTCCCACAACCCGGAAGCTGAAGCTGAAGCTGAAGATGCCAGGGCCGAGCCGCTTGTTGATCCCACGGAAAATCCTTAGACGCCGCAGAGGCAAAGAACACGGAACAAAGTTTTCTGCTATCTTCCCTGCATGACTCGCGCGCTCGGATGGTGTGGAGTAATTCTCGCTGCGGGCGAGTCTTCGCGCATGGGTTCGGACAAAGCGCTGCTCCCCTGGCCTCCGGCTGGAAGTAACGCGGCAGCAGCGAGCGAAACATTTGTCTCCGCCGCCATTCGCTTGCTAAGTTCCTTCGCCGACCAGGTCGTGGTGGTGGCGGGCAACAACGAAGCCATCCTCGCCCCGGCCGTGTACGGCGCCGGCGGGTCCCTGGTGCGGAACCCGGCGCCCGAGCGCGGGCAGTTCAGTTCCTTGCAGGTGGGGTTGCGGGAAGTCCTGAACCAGGGTCGCGACGCGGCTGTGGTCACGCTGGTGGACCGTCCCCCGGCCGGTCCGGAGGTGCTCGAAAACCTGCGCCAGGCGTTTGAAGTATCGCGATCGGAAGTGTGGGCCTTGGTTCCCGAGTATAACGGGAAACATGGGCACCCTTTCCTGGCCAGCCGGGAGATGATCGAAGCCTTCCTTAGAGCTCCCGCGACCGCGACCGCCAGAGATGTAGAGCATCAGAACCAGCGGCATATTCAATACGTCCCGGTTGATGATCCCCGCGTGGTGATGAACGTAAATACCCCGGAGGAATATGCCGCGTTGTTGAACGCACGATCATGACTGCCAAAGCTGCTGACTTCATCCAGTCAGTCTTGCAATTGAAACCCAAACTTGCGGTCTTTGATTGTGACGGCACGCTCTGGGCGGGCGATGCCGGCGAAGGCTTCTTTGATTGGGAGCTCAAGCGTGGCATCGTTTCCGAAGAGATGGTGCGCTGGGCCCGCGCCCGCTACGCCGCGTATCAGGCCGGCATGGTCGGTGAGGACGATATGTGCGCCGACATGGTCACGGTCAATCGCGGATTGCCCGCAGCCGAAGTGCTACGCGCCTCAGTGCAGTATTTCGACGAAAACATGGCCCGCCAAATCTTCCCGGAAATGAAGGAGCTGGTGCTCCGATTGCACGATCTGCGATGCGAAGTCTGGGCCGTATCCTCCACCAGCGATTGGGGGATTCAGGCGGGTATGAGGCACTTCAACATCCCGGCTGACCGGATCATTGCTGCGGCCGCCGTGATCGAGAGCGGAAAAATTACCGACAGGATGGTCCGCGTGCCCAGCGGCAAAGGCAAGACCCAGGCCATCTACGAAGTAATTGGACGGAGCCCGGACGCGGTTTTCGGCAATTCCATCTGGGATGCCGACATGCTGGAAATCGCTCGTTATCCTTTTGTGATTAATCCCACGCCGCAACTGCAGGCCATAGCCAGGGAGCGGCGGTGGCCGGTCTATCAGCCCGATCCTATTCCTGCCTCATGAACTCTTGAGGGCGGCGGCCAGCGCGGCCATGGCCAGGTGGCTGGCATGAAGCGAAGCCCTGGGCAGACCCCCGATGGCTTTCACCAGTTGCTCCCGACCCAGTTGACGAGCTTCAACGATGGTCTTTCCCTGCACCAGTTCGGTGAGCAGTGAGGCGCAGGCGATCGAGGGAACACATCCCTGCGCAAGAAATCGGATCTCCGCGATGCGGCCGCCGGCGATTTTTAGTGTGAGCTTCAGAATGTCGCCGCAAGCGGGATTCTCGATCTGGACGGAGGCGTCGGCATCCGTCACTTCGCCCGGGTTGCGCGGATGCTCGAAGTGATCGAGGACCTGGGAAGAATATATCGCACAGAATTGTACCCTGCCCGGTTCGCTCCGCGGTTAAGTGGCCAACATCTCTGCGGTACCATGGTTCAGTACCATGTACTCGCATGTCCACCGACTACACTCCGCAGCGGGTGGTGTGCCTGCAACCCAGTGCTACCGTGATCCTGGCTGCGCTGGGGTGTCTCCACCACGTCGTTGCCTGCACCAAATACTGCGCCGATGTTTGTCCCGAAGTTAAGACTGGCGGACGAAGCATCATCGCCGATTCATGGACAGCGCAAAGCCGGCAAATCCTGGCTTCCCGGCCGGACCTGGTAATCGCGGCGGTCCCCTACCAGGAGAAGGCCGTGATCGAGATTCTCAAGGCAGGCGTCCGCTTTCTGGGTCTGGCGCCCAGGACGCTCGCGGATATCTACACCGACATCGCCACCATCGCCGGAGCCGTGGGCGCTCGTGAGCGCGCGGGAAGCGTCATTGCAGACATGCAACGCGAGATCGCAAGCGTCCGCGCTCAGGTGGACGGGAGGAAAAGGCCGCGCGTCTTCTGCGAAGAATGGGGCAAGCCCCTGATCACTTCGCAGGGATGGGTTGCGGAGCTGGTCGCGGCCGCGGGAGGCGAATTTCTGGGTCACCCCGGGTCACAACGATCGCCGCAAGCAATTCTGGCTGATGATCCCGAGGTGCTGATTGCGGCCTGGTGCGGCGCAGGCGATCGCGTGCCGCTGGCCAAGCTGGTTCGCGACCGGGGATGGGGCGAGATGAGTGCGGTCAAGAATGGCCGCATTTTCTGTATCAGGGATGAGCTGCTGAATACTCCCGCGCCTACTCTCGTCGAGGGTCTGCGGGCGTTAGCGGCGGCGATTCATCCCCAATATTTTCCACAACCAGACGGTCTAAGATGTGTCCACCAGGTACCCCGGGTGACTCGAGTGCGTCGGCTGCGGTGACTTCGGGACAACTATGTCGCCCACTTCCAGGATTGAAGAAGTCCGGCGCGAAATCGATCACCTCGACCGAGCCGCGGGTTCGGTGGAAGATTTCATGTGGGAACTGGTGAAGTTGCTGCATGATCGAATGTTGAAATACAACTGGGTCGGCTTTTACATGTTGGAGAAGAAGACTTCTGCCTCGCAACCCCCCATGCTGGTGCTGGGAGCCTTCCAGGGGGCTATGACGCCGCACACTCGCATCCCCCTGAACCAGGGCATCTGCGGCGCGGCCGTTTCTACCGGAAAAACTGTAGTGGTGGACGATGTGAAGCTGGATAGCCGTTATCTGGCGTGTTCCACCGAAACCAAGTCTGAAATCGTCGTCCCGGTATTTGTCCGCGGGAAGGTGGTGGGCGAACTGGATATTGACAGCCACTTCCCCGCCGCCTTCGCCAGTCAAGACCGTGATCTGGTCGAATACTGCGCCTCGCTGGTCGGCAAACATCTGGAACGGCTTCTGGCCTGAGAGCAGCAAAAACAAGGCTCGTCCGGCGGAAAGCGCGCAGCGTGGCCCCGTTTCCCCAACCCGAATCGCAGCATCGTCCCCGGCGGCGCAGTTCCCTCCCATCCCTGAAGCAGGTCGTGGCCGCATTGATTTTCAAAGATGGGGAGGTGCTGGTGTGCCAGCGCACCCGTTACCAGACCATGCCGCTCAAGTGGGAGTTTCCCGGCGGGAAGATCGAAGAAGGAGAACTACCGCGTGACGCGTTGCGCCGCGAACTGGACGAAGAGCTGGGCATCGATGCCCGCATCGGCGAGGAGGTGGCGAGCATCCGCCACGATTACCGCAACGGCGCGGCCGTGGAACTTCGTTTTTATTCGGTGCGCGAATACCAGGGTGAAATCGAGAACCGGATATTCAAGGAAATACGCTGGGTAAAGCCGCCGGAGTTGCCAAGGCTGGACTTTCTGGAAGCCGATCTGCGGCTGGTCAAGGATCTCGCAGAAGGAAAAATTGCTTCGTGAGCCGAGGTCGTCGGATCGCTGACTCTGATCGCTAAGGCCGGGATCTAGCCCGACCTCAGAGTCCAAAACCAGGCGACGGTGAGTCCCACCATGATCACTGTGGTCGCCCAGGCCACCACATTGTAGAGATGAGAATTCACGTATTCACCCATCACCCTCTGGTTGTTGACCAGGAGCAACATGAACACAAGTACGAAGGGCAGCACGACCCCGTTTACGACCTGCGACAGAATGGAAATTTTTACCAGCGGAATATTCGGCATCAGGATTACGCCGGCGCCGGCGACGATGAGGATGGTGTAAAGCCAGTAGAAAACCGGCGCCTCCCCGAACTTCTTTCCCACCCCTAACTCAAATCCCAGGCCCTCACAAACCGCATAGGCGGTCGACAGCGGCAGAATGGAAGCTGCGAAGAGCGATGCGTTGAACAGTCCCACAGCGAACAGGATGTAGGCGTAATCACCCGCAAGAGGGCGCAAGGCCTGAGCCGCATCCTTGGCATCAGCGATGTTGTGGTAGCCGTGTACGTAGAGGG